>OOCL01000001.1_pt1 | contig 376471 bp, 268 predicted proteins | sample 1671211 | NCBI WGS metagenome assembly OOCL01 (sample SAMN06348133, study PRJEB24527) | human gut metagenome | biome: human gut; feature: ankylosing spondylitis patient; material: feces | host: Homo sapiens | place: China | collected 2015-10 | reverse complement strand
GTTGATGGTGCAGGGATGGAGAAGATACGAATGGAAAGAGATGGCGGGAATTGAAGCCTTTTCATTACGGTTCCTGCCCGAAAAGTCACAGACTATAGAAGGACAGGTGAATCATACCTATTCATTATATAAAGACAATGATTTCGGAGAAAAAGCATGGATAACCTCATTAATGAGAAAAGATGCACATGACAACCAAAAAGAAGAAGTTAAACCCATTGATTTCTATACCACAGAAATATGCGCCTCTAAATTCAAAGGTAAAACACTACAGGACTTGTACGCTCCATCCATCTCAAAAATGAAGAAGGAAGTACATGTCATAGCTTCTTTCCTCCAAGGAGAAAGCACGCTTGAACTAATGCAGAAAACCCAACAAAGTACATTCTACATGGTTACCCCAAAATTTTATGAAGATTGCGTATTAAACCTCATGGCTTCTGATGCCAAAGACCCAGTAAGGGATGCCATAAAAAAACAGAGAAAGGGATTCATGGATGAAACAGAATATCCCGATTTTTACGTAAAGCTCAACCATTTCTATCCCAATTTCCCTAAACCGTACACATTTTACCAAGACAAAGAATATGAAACGAACTATCCTGACAGTCTATACACCGTTTCTGGCGTATTCAACGGGCGTAAACTTCCCACTGTAACCATTCGCAACAAACGAAATGGATTACGACGATTCAACAACAGCAAACCCACCATCATCATAGATGCTTATAAAGCTTTCAACCTCATAACCGACCATGGATTGAACGGAGGAAAACATGATTGGAGAACTTTCTCACAACAAATCGCTTTTAGTTTTACGAATGACATGGGACAAGACAGACGGTACTCTATCAAAGAATGGTTTGACGGAATCCCATTAAAAATGAATCCAAATGAAAATATCAGGAATGACCAAGACTTCAACAGCCAAGAAGACTACGCCATTGCCAGTTCCAATAAATCGGGAATTCTCCTTCCTGATAAATATGAAGAACCGGAGCATGACGAAAAAAGTCCAACCCCAATAGGCTCCAATTTCAGTATTTCCAAACAAAAGCTCAAGAAATACCGCCTGCTCCGCTATCTCGACAAATTGTATATCTACACCGATTATGCCCCTCGCGAACAAGGCAGTTGGAAGTATGCACAAGACAACCAACCCGAAGTCATCATAGACTACCGCCTCTTCCCCAACGACGGATACCAAAGGACTTACCGGGACCGGCATTACGTCCTGCGAGGCTACGCCGTCTGCGAGGATTTCTACAGCCCCGATTACAGCCGGAAACCTCTGCCTGACACCAAGGACTACCGACGTACACTACTCTGGATTCCAGAAGTCAAGTTCGACGAAAAAGGAGAAGCCACCGTACGGCTCTTCAACAACAGCAAACAGACCGTCATTTCCGTAGAAGCGGAAGGCATCACTGGGAAAGGAATACCTGTCGTATGGCAAAGTAATAAGACATACGGGGCCAAAGAGCTTAATAAGCCCTAAAACCCACCCTCCAAAACACGATGCAAATTCTTTTCTGAAGAGAAAAATCATAAATCGCACAGACTCAATTATATACAAACTTTCCAAAACCTCAAAATGCAAACTAAAATATTTGGAAACTACCCAAAAGCATACTTAACTTTGCCATGTGAGAATGAAATAAATCGTCAAACTAAAAAACAAACAAGATGAAAAAGATTTTTAGAAACAGTATGTTAGTTGTAATGGGATTGTTATTCTTTGCCTGCGAAGCAGAAGAAAACACACAAGTTTACAGTTGTAATGAATCTGTTAACGAATGGGCAAAACAAAACTTGTCAGACATCAGAAACATGAAAAGAAGCGACTGGAACAAATTAGACGAAGCACATAAGAATGCCGCTTACGTAGCTTTTACACAAGGACAACGAGTACTTTTATGGAAAGGAAAAATAGAACAAGTCCTAAGTTTAGGTTGGTCTGAAAATGAAACCAACCATATAAAAGAATTACAAAACTTCATAGACCAAAATCCTGTTTATCTTCAAGGTAAAAGGTTAACAGAACAACAAGCAAACCAATTAGATTTGTTTGCTTATAAATGGATGACTAAAGCCGAAAATGATTTTGGATGGGATAAAAAGCTCATTTATGCTATTATCGCCTCAGCAAACAATCTTATTGACAAAGATGGTAATATTGAAATCCACACACACCAAAAACGTGTACTACGTTCGGGAGAATCCGGATCTACTTCTGATTGCAATTGTAATCAAACGTATGACTTCTGCCTTACAAACCATTGTGAAGATTCAAAATGTGAAGAAGCCAGTATTGGTTGTGGATGGATATTAGCTTATGCTTGCAACGGACTCTGCGGAGGTATTTAAACTATAATAAATATGGATAATTATATATTTAATATCAGAGATAGCATCAAGGTGTTTTTGTATTCCACCTTGGTCTGCCTATTGACATTCCCCATTAATGGGCTGTCTTTCGGTTGGAGTGCCATTATAAGTGCCACATGCTATGCCATTGTGACTTATAGATTATTAAATAAATACAAGGGACTTTATCTTGAAGTCTTATTTTTCATTTTTGCAGGACAAATATGGTTAGAACTCCCTATACGCATGGTTTCTTTTAAAGCCTCACTTTGCAGTCTGATGATAACATTCTTTGAAATATGGAATATATTCATGGCTGCTTGGTACTACAAGAGCAAATCCAAAATACTATTGTTAATGGGCATTTTGGTATGGATATACTTTATATTCTTTGGACATATAGAATGGATGGAGTTCGCCCTACAGAAAGATATTTCTTTATATGACTTTTACATAGGAGTATTTAAACGATGAAAGCATTAAAAATTATCTTACTGGCCGGACTATATACCATATTGCCCGGATGCAACAACACCAATCCACCGCATACAGTAATGGATAAAGGTGAAAATGCAACAGACACCACAACCACGTCCTTGCAATGGGAAACCCAACGGTACGATTTCGGAACAGTGGACAAAGCCAGAATAAAAAATGTACGCTTCGACATTGGCATGAAAAACCTTGGTGACAAACCCATTGCCATCCAAAAAGTGGATGTTTCATGTGGATGCATGAAAGCAGAGTTCGCACCCGAACCAATACTCCCCTCACAGGATTCAAAACTGTCCGTCAACATCAACACGGGAAATTTGTCGGGGCAATTCAGTAAGGTGCTGTTTGTCACATCCACAGCCAGTAAAGAACCTCAACTCATCCGAATCGTAGGCAGAATTACGGAATAAAATGTGACGATAGCTATACATTTTAAATAAGGAATACCTATCGTATGGAAGTCTGTCGTTTGTACAATGAACAAATAAAACAAAGATTACCTTACGATAGGCACGCCTTTATAAAATAAAGACCATATGAAAAAAGATTTCAACCGTATTATATACTACTTTATGGGGATAATCATCCTTACCGCATATTCTTTAGAGGGAACCAACCTACACTCGGATTTCACTACCACATTAGTGTCCTATATCATACTTATATCTGTGTTATCCCAATTTTATGAATGGGGGTACGGCAAGAAGAAGTACAAAAAGGAAGAAACTCCTAATAGCATAAAGTATATTGAACGTTCCGAACGCGTTACAGGTGTACTATTTTTGATATTATTCATATATAATGTGTTTTTCACTCAATGATACGAATAGAATATCTAAATAACAAACGGAATACTTCTTTAATCTTTTAAACACATGAATACTCAAATCAAATTTATCCTACGCGCCCTATTGCCATTACTGTTCATTGGAGCGAACAGAATAGGCCAGCACATAGCCCGTCCTCATTTCATTCCGGACGGTGCCGCAGTAAGGGCTGAAGTATTGTTCCCTGCATTTTTGCTCTTCTTCTTCCCTATCATCCTGCTCATACACGGATGTATTTGTTATATAAACCAACGTCATAAGTTTAACCTGAAACGTCTGGCTTACGCTTTGGCCATCCTGTTCATTCTAATGTCCATTCCAACCTTTTTCCTTTCGGACAACCCATTATCTGCTAAAATATGGGAAGCATCGGAAAACCTTTTTGGCTCGGTAATACTTTGGCTGTACCTTTATGGGATGAACGCCACGAGACAGGTTAACGTCCCGGAATGGAATAGCAAATCCGGTGTGGCATGGTTCTGCATCAGCTTATGCCTCATCGTAGGAATTCTTATTCCGTCTTGCCTGTTTCATTATGGAGTCATAGGAAGCATGCCATTCAGATTGTACAGCCCGCTCATCCTGTCATACGGATGGTTCGGGCTTATATGGCTTTTGCAAAACAACTGGATAAAAGCCGGGCTTTTAATTCTGGCCGTTTTCTCTTTCGTCTACATGTTCAACATGTCCACTATTCCATAACATTAAAATCAACTGCAATGAAAAACCTTCTTCTTTGCTGCCTTGCCGTAACCTTAGCCGTCTCCTCCTGCCAGAAAACGGACATCAGGCAGACGCTGGAAAAAGCCGGTGAAAACCGCCGGGAACTGGAAACCGTATTGGAACATTACAAAAATGAGCCGCTCAAAGAGAAAGCCGCACGCTTCCTTCTGGAAAACATGGACGGGCATTTCGCCCACACCGGTGAAGCCGTCGACGTGTACGACAATTACATGGACAGTGTGTTCCGCCATTGCAACGGAGACCGTGTGTTCTGGATCATGAAATACGATACTATCTTGCAACGAACAGGCCTGGATTTGGAATTAAGCCAGGACGAACGCCTGTACGATGCCCAATCCGTCACGGCAGACTTCCTGACCGAACATATCGACAGTGCATTCACCGTATGGCAACAGAACTGGAACAAACAATACAGTTTCGAAATGTTCTGCTGCTATGTGCTGCCTTACCGTATCGGGAATGAAAAGACAAGTCTTTGGAGGAAGACATTCACCGTGCCTTCATGGGTGCGCGAAGCATACGCCCCCAACCAAGACAACTCCACCTATGCCTATGGCATGGCCAACGACATTCTGGGAGGCATGCGTTCCGTCATTTATTATCCTCCGCAATTCCTTCCCGACCTCCCCCTCACGGCACTCGAACATGTCAAGTCGGCTTCCTGCAAGGAATATGCACACCTGTGCGTGGCCGTACTAAGGGCGCATGGCCTGCCTGCCACCATCGACTTCACACCACAGTGGGGCAACCGCGGATTGGGGCATGAATGGTGCGTGTTCTTTCCCGACAACCATTCTTTCATCCCTTTCAATCCGGGGGAACGACTCGGAGACCACTTCATGAAACGGAAGGAAGACCGGCTGACCAAAGTGTTCCGCCAAACCTACGAGAAACAACCGGAATCGCTCTATATGCAGAATAAGGGGGAAGAGGAGATTCCCGACCTTTTCGACACACCTTATATCATGGATGTGACAAGGGAATACACGGCCACTTCCGATGTGGAGGTGGAGTTGTACGACGACGTTGAAAGCGGCAGGTTCGTCTACCTGTCCGTCTTCGACAACCAAGACTGGAGCATCGTGCATTGGGGTACGCACCACGGACGGAAAGCCACCTTCCGAGACATGGCACGAAACGTAGTGTACATGCCCGTACACTATTCCGAAGAAAACGGCACGGTTCCGGCCGGAGACGCTTTCCTTTTAGACCCACAAGGAAATATCCATAAAATGACAGCCGACACCACACAACGCACGACGGTGGAAGTGAAACGCAAATTCCGCGACGTACGTTCCAACCAATTCCTTCAGGGCGTAATCGGCGGGAAGTTCCAAGTGGCCAACCAGGAAGACTTCAGCGATTCGCTGACCATACATGTCATCCCGCATCTGAAGGACAACAAATTCCATGTCGTCCATCCCCGTTACACCGGCAAATACAGATATTTCCGTTACCTGTCGCCGGACTGGTCGAGGGGCAACATGGCCGAACTTTATACGTTCAATGCCACCGGCGACACGCTGAAGCATAAACGGCTGATGGGCAACTTCCACGTACGTCCCTGGTGTGGGCCGGAAAACCTGTTCGACGGTAATGTCCTTTCCTTCTACGACTCCCACGACGTGTACGGCGTATGGTATGGATGGGAACTGGAACAGTCGGAAAACGTGGCACGTATCGTATTCCTGCCGCGTAACGATGACAACTTCATCCGCGAAGGCGAAGAATACGAATTGTTCTATTGGAACCACGGGACATGGATGTCATTAGGGCGCAAGACGGGGAATTTCGAGGCGGTATTGAAATACGACAACGTCCCGGCCCAGGCCTTGTTCCGCCTGCACAACCGTACCAAAGGCTCGGAAGAAAGAATCTTCACTTACGAAGACGGAAAGCAAATCTGGTGGTAACCCTTTGGGTATCTACACAGGGATTTTACAAAAAGATCCTTCATCTTTCAGGCTTCATGGTAATCCGTTCATAATATTGACGTTACAGGCTGAAGGATATTTCAGGCATCCTTCAGCCAAGCCTCATTTCGTTCGGCACAGAACGGAAAATCGTTCGCCTGAGATTGAAAAATCATTCGGCTGAGATTCGTTTTTCGTTCTCAGCCGAATGATTTTTCATTTGCCTCATGATGAAAATCCGCTTTCTGCAATGAAAGGAAACTGAAAGATGGCCTCCCTATTCTTCATCCCATAACAAACTATACGACAAAGCGTTGACATGTCGCCTGAAAGATGAAGGCTCTTTTCTGAAAAACCTTGGGAGGGAAAGCATGCGGGACGTGGAAGCTATAAACACATAAAAAAAGCATCCATAATCCTTGGATTACCGATGCCTTTATATTTTGTCGGGATGACTGGATTCGAACCAGCGACCACTCGCCCCCCAGACGAGTACTCTAACCGGACTGAGCTACATCCCGTTTGCGGGTGCAAAAGTAGAAATTGTTTTTGAATTCTCCAAATAAATTTCTACTTTTGTGCTGGTATAACCCACATTTTAGGCAAAACATGCAAATCAGACTTACCGCGCCGCTACACCTGCGGCATAAAACCATACTGCCGGCCAGCAAAAGCATCAGCAACCGGGCCCTCATCATCCATGCACTGGCCGGAGGAAAAGACTTGCCGAGAAATGTGTCGGACTGCGACGACACATTCGTTATGGTAAGGGCACTGACGCAAACCGACGACCCCATCGACATCATGGCGGCCGGTACGGCCATGCGTTTCCTTTCGGCTTACTGGTCTGTGAACGAGGGAACACATACCCTGACCGGTACAGCCCGGATGAAACAACGCCCCATCGGCATCTTGGTAAATGCCCTGCGGACACTGGGCGCACAAATAGAATATGTGGAAACGGAAGGTTATCCCCCCTTGCGTATTTCCGGCGGACTGCATGAGGGAGGCCGGCTCAGCCTGCCGGGAGACGTGAGTTCCCAATACATTTCCGCTTTGCTGATGATCGGTCCGGTCCTAAGAAAGGGTTTGGAACTGGAACTGACCGGACAGGTCATTTCACGCCCCTACATCGACCTGACCCTGAAACTGATGAAAGACTTCGGTGCACAAGCGGAATGGACAGACGAACGACACATCAAGGTGGAACCGCAACCTTACCGTCCGACACCCTATTATATAGAAAACGACTGGAGCGCGGCATCCTACTGGTATGAAATGATGGCTCTGACGCCCGACAAAGACGCGGAAATCGTCCTGACCGGCCTGTTCGCAGACAGTGCCCAAGGAGATTCTGCCGTACATGGCCTGTTCGAACCGATAGGCGTGCACACGGAATTCTTCTGCGACGACGACGGAATACCATGTGTCAGACTGACCAAACAACCCATCGCCACGGAACGTCTGGAGTATGATTTCGTCAACCAACCAGACTTGGCACAGACATTTGTAGTCACGTGTGCCATGTTGGGGCTCCCGTTTCGTTTCACGGGTCTGCAAAGCCTGAAAATCAAGGAAACCGACCGCATCTCCGCACTTATCCGCGAACTGGACAAACTGGGGTATCCCTTGCATGAAGCCTGCGGATCAGAATTATTCTGGGACGGGCAACGCACTGAAGTCCGGCCACATCCGGCCATCGACACCTACGAAGACCATCGCATGGCCATGGCGTTTGCACCTTGCTGTTTCGTCGTTCCCGAAATATATATCAATCATCCGCAAGTGGTCAGCAAATCTTATCCCCATTATTGGGACCACTTGAAAGAAGCGGGATTTGAAATTACGGCCTTATGATTATCATTTACATTCTTATAGCCCTTGTCGTCGCGGCCGTCATTGCTTTCGTGGCCGGCAGTTTGCGCAACCGCTCACTGAAAAAGAAACTGGCACAAGGCGAAATCAGCGAAATGCCGACCGTGGTACAACCGCCACAGGAATGTTGCGGACAGCACGAAGTATGCGAAAAAGAAAGCCTGCTGGCTGCCGTAAGCAAACAAATAGAGTATTACAACGATGAAGAGCTCGACCGTTTCCGGGGAAAAGACGCATCCTCGTATAGCGAGACGGAAACGGACGAGTTTAGAGATGTCCTCTACACAATGCGCGATGACGAAGTGGCCGGATGGGTGCGCAGCCTGCAACTGCGCGGCGTTCCCCTGCCCGACGCATTGAAAGACGAAGTATTCCTTATTATCGGAGAAAGGAGATTCGAACACGCATGAGCATCCTGTCTTACACTTTCTTCCAGAATGCCCTGTTGGGCAGTCTGTTGGCCAGTATCCTTTGCGGGTTGATAGGCACTTATATCGTTGCACGGCGGTTGGTCTTCATCAGCGGCGGCATCACCCACGCCTCGTTCGGCGGTATCGGTATCGGAGTTTACCTCGGATTTTCTCCCATACTCTCTGCAGCCGTGTTTTCCGTATTGTCCGCCTGCGGCATACAATGGTTCAGCCACCGCCGCGACATGCGCGAAGATTCGGCCATCGCCATTTTCTGGACTTTAGGCATGAGCATCGGAATCATTTGCAGTTTCTTGGCACCGGGCTTCACCCCGGAGCTGTCCTCCTATCTGTTCGGCAACATATTGACCGTGACACCCTCGGACCTTTATTTGTTAGGCACATTGGCACTCATCGCCATTGTGGCTTTCACATGCTTCCTTCGTCCGCTCGTTTCCATGGCTTTCGATGCCGAATTCGCCCGTTCGCAACGCCTTCCGGTCATCACGGTGGAATATCTGATGATGGCCTTCATCGCACTGACTATTGTAGCCTGCCTGCGTATGGTGGGCATCGTGTTGGTCATCTCCCTACTGACCATCCCTCAAGTGACGGCCAATATTTTCACGCATAGTTTCAAACGCATGGCACTGCTCTCCATCGTGACAGGCTACAGCGGCTGTCTGGGCGGCCTTTACCTGTCGTACCATTACAATATACCGTCGGGTGCCTCCATCATTTTCGTCTCCATACTCATCTATTTGGTGTGCAAAGGAATTTCATGGTCGATTATTCGATGGAGAAAGCAATAAAATACATGTTTTTCAGTTATCTAACTGTGTAAAGAACGCATTGGGAAAAAGGATTCTACATATCATCACCTCCGGACTCGTCCTCCTGTCCGTCCTGACGGCGTGTTCCACGAAAAAGAACACGTCGGGCACCCGTTTTTACCATGCCATGACGGCACGGTTCAATACGTACTTTAACGGGTCGGAGGCCTTCAAAGAAGGAGTCCTCGAACAACAAAAAGGACATAAGGACAATTACACGACCTTATTGCCCATGTATGCCGTGCGAAATAAGTCTACGGCAGCCATGGGAAAGTCCAACTTCGAGACCGCCATCGAAAAATGCGAGAAAGCCATCAAGCTGCACTCCATAAAGGCGCGGCCGAAATCGAACGTCAACAAGCGGAAAACGGCCAAGGAAAAAGCGTATATGGCCCGCAAGGAGTTCAACCCATTCTTGCGGCACGCCTGGCTGCTCATGGGGAAAGCCCAATTCCAACAGGGCAATTTCATCGAAGCGGCCTCCACGTTCAATTATATCAGCGGACTGTATGCCGGACTGCCTGAAATCGTGTCCGTAGCCCGGGCCTATCTGGCCCGTTGCTACGTAGAACTGGAATGGCCTTACGATGCAGAGGATGTCTTTCATAAAATACAACGTGACAGTATCGGGAGTGAAGGAAAACGGGAATTCAACGCTTCATACGCCGACTACCTCATCTTCGTGAAACAATATAAAGAGGCTATTCCTTATTTGCAAAAAGCCGTCAAGAAGGAAAAAAGCAAACTGCAACGTGCACGCCTGAACTTCCTGCTGGGACAGTTGTACCACGAAACGGGAAACAAAGCAGAAGCCTACAAGGCCTTGCGGCGTGTCATACGTGCCAATCCTCCATACGAATTGTCTTTCAACGCCCGTATCCTGCAAACCGAGGCTATGGCCAGCGGAAACCACAATAAAATGGTGAAGAAATTGCGACGCATGGCCAAGAACAAGAAAAACAAGGACTATCAGGACCAGATTTATTATGCCATCGGCAATATCTATCTGGCCAACCAGGATACCGCCCGGTGTATCGGGGCATACGAAACCGGTGCCAAAGAAAGTACACAGAACGGCATTGCCAAAGCCATGGTATTGTTGCGTCTGGGTGAGATTTATTGGGACAAGGAGGACTATATCAACGCACAACGCTGTTACGCCGAACTGGTCGGCATATTGGACAAAGAAAATGAAACTTACAAAGAGGCGGAACGCCGCTCAGGCATCCTGACCGAACTGGAACCTCATTTGTCGGCCATCAAACTGCAAGACAGCCTGCAATGGTTGGCCAAGTTGCCCGAAAACGAACGTAACGAGGCCATCGACAAAGTCATCGAGGCCTTGAAGAAGCAAGAGAAAGAAGAAGCACGCAAGGCCATGCAGGCCGAAATGGCTGCCAATATGCCCAAAACTCCGACAGCCACACCCACCCTGCCTACGGGAAACCGCGGGGCGCAGGCGGGAGCTTCCGGACAAACCGGCACGTGGTATTTCTATAACCCGTCGGTCGTAGCCCAAGGCAAACGTCAGTTCCAACGCACGTGGGGCAAACGCCCGTTGGAAGACAACTGGCGGAGAAGCCATAAGAACGAGGACCGCACGGAAGATTTCGGAGAATATGACTACAGCGAAGAGAGCGACAGCCTGATGGCGGCACAAGCCGACAGCATCGCTTTGGCTGACAGCATTGCCGAAGCCCAGGAGCGTATGGCCGACTCATTGGCCAGCGACCCGCACAACCGGGAATATTACCTGCAACAAATCCCGTTCACGGAAGAGCAGTTGCAAGCCTCCAACGACATCCTGCGCGACGCGCTTTATCAGGCCGGCATCCTGGAAATGGAGAGACTGGAAAATTTCGGTTTGGCACGGCGTACCCTGTTGCGTCTTATCGAAACGTTCCCGGACGTAGCCGACAAAGACAACGTGTACTACCATCTATTCCTTATCAACGGCCGACTGAATGACATGGCCGAGGCGGAACAGTATAAACAGCGGCTCATCGAGGAGTTCCCGGACAGCCGGTATGCCATCATGCTGGCTAACCCCAAATACGAGCTTTACGCAAGGCAGGGCAAGCACATAGAGGATTCTCTGTATGCCGCCACATACGAAGCCTATGGCAAGAACGAATATGAGGAAGTGTTCCGCAATTATTCCATTTCGACTTCGGATTTCCCGGAGGGGGCACACCGCGCTAAATTCATGTTCATACAAGCCATGAGCCAACTGTACGGCGGAGAACGGGACAGCTTCTTGGTCACGTTGAAACAAGTCATTGAGAAATATCCGAAAGACGAAGTAACGGAAATCGCACAAAGCATCGTGAAAGGCATTCAGGAAGGCCGGTCGCTGACCGACGGGAAATACGCGGCAAGCGACATCTGGAGCCGGCGTTCACTGACGGCTCTGCAAGACTCCACAGCCGAAGCGCAGCAATTAAGCGACGAACGCCTCAGCAACTTCGTGTTCCTGTTGGCCTATCCGGAAAACAGTCTGGACGAGGACCAACTGTTATATGAGATGGCCCTGTATAATTTCACTAGTTTTATGGTACGCAATTTCGACATCGACATCGTGAAGGCCGACGGACTGGCACAAATGCGCGTCAGCGGTTTCCTCAACTATGACGAGGCACACGCTTACGCCCAAAAGCTGTATGCCGATCCGCACATGAGTGTCGTGCTTAAAAACATACGTTCTGTCATCATCTCCGAAAGCAACCTGAAGCTGCTGGGCACGGTCTTCAGTTTCGACGATTACAAGAAGTTCTACGATGAGAAGTTCGCACCGCTGCAAGTGCCGGAGGACCTGAGACTGGACGAACCTACTTCCATCGAAATCCGTACGCCGGACGACGAACCGCCTGCCGGAGACGAAGAATACGAAGAAGAGGAAGAAGACACAGACAGTGGTATTATTTTCTAACATACGAAACCATTACAATGATGAACAACGGTTTATTACTTTGGGTAGACGATGAAATAGAATTGCTGAAAGCGCATATTCTTTTTCTCGAAAAGAAAGGATACGAGGTAGAAACCGTATCCAACGGGCAGGATGCACTGGACAAGTGCAGCGAAACGACCTACGACCTGATTCTGCTGGACGAGAACATGCCCGGCCTGAGCGGGCTGGAAACCTTGTCGCGCATCAAGGAAATCACACCGGTCACGCCGGTGGTCATGGTGACGAAGAGCGAAGAGGAGAATATCATGGACCAGGCCATCGGCTCCAAAATTGCCGACTATCTCATCAAGCCCGTCAACCCCACGCAAATCCTCCTGACCCTGAAAAAGAACATCCATAAGAAAGAAATCGTCACGGAGGTGGCTCAAAACGCCTATCAACAGAATTTCGGAAAGATTGGCATGCAAATCAATGACTCATTGACGTTCGAGGACTGGAAAGAGGTGTACAAACGATTGGTATACTGGGAACTGGAGTTGTCCGAGACCGACAGCAACATGGACGAAATGTTGGGCATGCAGAAAACGGAAGCCAACCTGGCTTTTGCCAAATTCATACGCAAACACTACGAAGACTGGATTGCCCACCCCGAAGACCGCCCGCTAATGAGTCCGGATATCTTCAAAACCAAAATATTCCCCCTGCTGAATCAAGGGGAAAAGGTGTTTCTCATCGTTCTGGACAACTTCCGTTACGACCAATGGCGGACACTCAGTACGGAACTGGCGGATATGTTCCTCATCGACGAAGATATTTATTGCAGCATCTTGCCCACAGCCACACAATATGCGCGCAACGCCATCTTTTCCGGTCTGATGCCGGACAAAATCGCCCAAATGTACCCGGATCTCTGGGTGGACGAAGACGAAGAAGAGGGCAAGAACCTGAACGAAGGTCCTCTCATCCAGACCCAATTGGACCGTTACCGCCGTAAGAATACATTCAGTTATCATAAAATCAATGATTCGACTACGGCCGATAAACTTATCGGCCAGTTCAAACAGTTGGAAAAATATGACTTGAACGTCATTGTGCTCAACTTTATCGACATGCTTTCCCATGCTCGTACGGAATCGAAAATGGTGCGTGAACTGGCTTCCAACGAGGCAGCCTATCGTAGCATCACCCAAAGCTGGTTCCGGCATTCTGCCGTGAAAGACCTGTTCAAAGCCCTGGCCGCAAGCGACTACAAAATCATCGTCACGACCGACCACGGCAGTATCCGCGTGAAGTCACCGGTCAAAGTCATCGGGGACAAGAACACGAACACGAACTTGCGCTACAAACTGGGGAAAAATCTGAAATACAACCCCAAAGAAGTCTTTGAAATCAAAGACCCACGTAAAGTCCTGCTCCCGGCTCCCAACCTGAGTACGGCCTACATCTTTGCTTCGGGCGACAATTTCTTTGCCTATCCCAATAATTACAATTATTATGTGTCTTACTATCGCGACACATTCCAACACGGCGGCATCTCTATGGAGGAAATGCTCATACCGCTGATAACCCTTCAAAGCAAGAAACGAAATTAAAAACAAAAAGCTATATGGAGATTAGAATAGACTCTTTAGACCACATCCACGAGGCTGCCCGGGAATTTATCGCAGCCATGGGCGACAACACCGTCTTTGCCATGTACGGCAAGATGGGAGCCGGTAAGACCACCTTCACCAAAGCCGTATGCGAATGCCTCGGTGTGGAGGACGTCATCAACTCGCCCACCTTCGCCATCGTCAATGAATACCGTTCGGACAGCGGCGAACTGATTTACCATTTCGACTTTTACCGTATCAAAAAACTGGAAGAAGTATACGACATGGGCTACGAAGACTATTTTTACAGCGGTGCGCTTTGCTTCATCGAATGGCCGGAACTGGTGGAAGAACTTCTTCCGGGTAATACGGTGAAAGTAACCATCGAAGAGAACGAAGACGGTTCACGCACAGTGAGCTTCTAAAAGTTTGAAAAGTTCATAATAAAGGAAAAAATAATAGATATTTTCCTTTGAGTTATCAAGAAGAATGCCTATATTTGCAACATAGCAGAAAAGAACAAGAAACAGTAGTTTCAATATGCTGTGAATGTTCTTTCATAAACCTTAATTATGCAAAAATATACTTTCTCATATCAATATGGGAAATGCCCCTGATGTAATAGGGCGTGGAAGTGATTCCGCGCCCTATTTTTATGCCTTCTTCAACCAAAGACATGACGCGCACTTGGAAAACAGGTATACCCATAACAAAACATCTCACCTTACCAAACCAAGAAGCAATCCTCTAATTTACAACTGAATACGAAACAAGAAAAAATCTCCGCAGAACGGAAAATCGTTCGGCTGAGATTGATTTTTCAATCGGCTGAGAAACGTTTTCAGTTCTGCGGAGGTTGATTTTCCAAATGGAGCAACGGTGGTTTTGTCTTACATTTTTTACAGAATCGAACCGCTGCCGTTATAAACTTATAAGTCAGGATTAATCCTCCTCGCCGAAAGATTCCCCGTATTCCAACTCGCCCTGGACCACCCACAGGATATCTTCAGCCGCAAAGTCGCCCATCTTGTCTTTACGGGCCTGGCTGATGACGTAATCCACTATTTTGTCCTGGTCGATTTCTATATAGCCGTCCTTGTCGGGCGCCGCATCCAGAATACCGCTATTGGCATAGTACTCCACGATGACATCCAGAAAGTAATAAAGCTCTTCGTCCGTAAACTTGTCTTTTACTTCTTGCGGCAAGTAATGTTTGATGAACTCCACCGTGCGTGCATCGTCTTCAGCATCTTGCAGGAGTTCCTGTTCCAAACTGTCCATAACTTATATCTTTAAAGGATGGCCTTCAGCTTTTCCTCGAAAGTACTCTTCGGAGCCGCACCGACTTGTTTGTCCACCACTTCACCGTTTTTAATGAAGATCACAGTAGGCACGTTGCGCACACCGAAACGCATGGCCAAGCCGTCGTTTTCCTCCACATCGCACTTGCCGATGACAGCTTGATCCTTATATTCTTCAGCCAATGCCTCGATATCCGGTCCGATTTTCTTGCACGGGCCACACCATGTCGCCCAGAAATCTACCACCACAGGCTTACCTGAAGCCAACAACTCTTCAAAATTTGAATCTGTAATTGCTAATGCCATTGTATTATTCCTTTTAATCGTTTGTTATTACTGACAAATATACTAATTTATTTTATATGACAGGACGGGTTTGCTTTGAATATAAGAAATTAAATCCTTTTTAACTGACACTTTCGCCAACTTGGATTGCATCGTCAGGTTCATCTGTCCCAACGGGTCGAGAATGTGGAAATAAAGGTCGGTATTACCGGGACACTCCTTCACGATGTCGGAAAGCGAAAGCACGATATCCTCATCCAACGCATCCAAAGCCACGGATATCGTAATCCTTTCCACCAGAGTGTCTTTCACATCTGCCAGAAAATCAATGCGCCCGATACGGAAATCCAGTTTGGAAGGATCCCATTGCCGGGGCTGGCATTTAGCCGTAATATAGAGCGTATTCCCCACGTCCATATATGAGCCCCATGTAGGCCAATCCTGTCCGAACAAAGCCAGCTCGTATGCTCCCGTGAAATCCTCCATCGTCACGATGCCATACGGCTTACCTGTCTTGGAGATACCCTTCCGTACGGCCGTGACCATGCCGCCCAGCGTGAGGTCCATATTGACAAACTGTTCCAAATCTTTCAAATCCGCCATGTGCACGTTGCACACATTTTGAAGTATGACGGCATAATCGTCCAACGGGTGGGCGGACAGATAAATGCCGACCAAGTCGCGCTCCTTGTTCAAACGCTCCAACGAACTCCACGGTTCGGCCTGCGGCACTTCCGGCGTAGCGATTTCCACCATGTCCATATCCCCGAAAAGTGAATTCTGCACGGCATCCTTGTCGGTCTGGTAGCGCGAGCCGTAACGTGCCAACTGGTCGATAAAGCTTTCCCCTTTGGCATTCACGCCGAAATACTGTTCGCGGGTGATGCCGTCGAAGCAATCGAAAGCCCCCGAAAGCACCAGGCTTTCCAGGTTATTCCGTTTCACGGCTCCGCTCGGCACACGTTGAATGAAGTCGAAAATGTTCTTATAAGGCCCGTAGGCTTCCCTTTCTTTCACGATGGCGTCCACAGCCGAATCGCCCAAGCCCTTGACGGCCCCCAAGCCGAAACGGATGTTTCCGTCTACGTCCACACTGAACTTCCGGCGGCTGATGTTGACGTCCGGTCCCAAGGTATTGATACCGATACTTTTGCACTCGCTCATCAGCTTTGTGATATCGGTAATGTTCGCCAAACTTCGACTCATTACGGCCGCCATATACTGGGCGGGGAAATTGGCTTTCAGGTAGGCCGTCTGATAGGCAACCCAGGAATAGCACGTGGCATGGCTCTTGTTGAACGCATACGAGGCAAACTTCTTCCAGTCCGCCCAAATCTTTTCCAGCACTTTCGGGTCGTGACCATTCTTCTTTCCGCCCTCGATGAACTTGGGATACATGTGGTTCAGCTTTTCTATCAGCTTCTTACCCATCGCCTTACGCAATGTATCGCTCTCGCCTCGCGTAAAATCGGCCAACTGACGGGACAGCAACATCACCTGCTCCTGATACACCGTGATACCGTATGTGTCTTTCAGATACTTCTCCATACACGGTATGTCGTATTCCACCGGTTTACGTCCTTGTTTACGGTCGATAAAGTCGGGTATATAATCCATCGGTCCCGGACGGTAAAGCGCATTCATGGCAATAAGGTCCTCGAAGGTGGAAGGCTGCAATTCGCGCAAATACTTCTGCATGCCGGGGGATTCGAACTGGAACGTCCCGATGGTACGTCCGTCGCAATACAGACGATAGGTGGCCGGATCCGTAATGTCCAATGCGTCCACGTCTATTTCCATCCCGAGACTGTCGTAGATGTTGGCCTGGCATTCCTTGATGATGGAAAGGGTCTTCAGCCCCAGAAAGTCCATCTTGATCAATCCCGTGTCTTCAATCACGGAACCTTCGTACTGCGTACAGCGAAGCTTCTCTCCCGTTTCCTTGTCCTCGGCCGTGCTGACCGGCACCCAATCGGACACGTCGTCACGACAGATGATTACACCGCAGGCATGCACGCCCGTGTTCCGCACATTACCCTCCAACATCCGGGCATAACGGATGGTGTCGCGCAACAAAGGATTCGGCGACGCCTCGGCCTGCTGCAATTCCGGAATGCACGAGATGGCATTCGGGAGATTCATTTTACGCGACTTGCCGTTTTCGTCGTCCGGCAACTTGTCCGGTATGAGCTTGCACAATCCGTTGGAAATGTCCAACGGCAGCTTTTCCACCCGGGCCACATCCTTTATGGCAAGTTTCGTGGCCATCGTGCCATAGGTGATGATATGCGCCACTTTCTCTTCACCGTATTTCTGCGTCACCCAACTCAAGACCTTTCCGCGTCCGTCATCGTCGAAATCCACGTCGATATCGGGCAATGAAATACGGTCAGGGTTCAGGAAACGCTCAAACAGCAAATCGTATTCAATGGGGTCTATCTTCGTGATGCCCAAACAATAGGCCACCGCAGAACCGGCCGCCGACCCACGTCCCGGCCCCACGGACACGTTCAACTCGTGACGTGCAGCATTGATATAATCTTGCACGATGAGGAAGTAACCGGGGAAACCCATCGTCTTCATCACGTGCAACTCGAAGTTGATACGTTCCCGCACATGCTCCGGCAGCGGGTCGCCATAAAGCTTGGCCGCCCCGATATAGGTCAGTTCAGCCAGATAATCGGCTTCCAACTTCAAACGGTAAAGCTTGTCACAGCCACCCAGTTTCTTCACTTTCTGTTCGGCGTCCTCGCGGCTGAGCACCACGTTGCCGTTTTCGTCGCGGGTAAACTCCTCAAACAAGTCCTCATCGGTATATTTCTTCCGATAGCCTTCTTCGGTTCCAAATTCTTCCGGAATGGCAAAGTTCGGCATAATCGGCGCATGGTCGATGCTGTAAAACTCCACTTGGTCGCAAATGTCGCAAGTGTTGGCCAATGCCTCCGGCACGTCTGCAAACACTTCATTCATTTCCGCCCGCGTCTTGAACCATTCCTGTTTGGAATAAAGCATACGTTTCGGGTCGTCCAAATCACGGTTGGTGCTCAAGCAGATCAAACGGTCGTGCGCTTCGGCATCTTCCTGTTCCACAAAATGGCAGTCGTTCGTACAGACCAACTTCACGTCATATTTACGGGCCAGTTCTATTAATTGCGCATTGGCCCGTTGCTGCAACGGGAAAGTCTCACGGTTGGCCCGTTGGTTCGGATCTTTCACCTCATGGCGCTGAAGTTCCAGATAATAGTTGTCTCCAAACACGCGTTTGTACCACTGCACCGCTTCTTCAGCCCCTTCAAGGTCGCCCGACAGTATTTTCCGGGGAACTTCACCAGCTATACAAGCCGAACAGACAATCAAACCTTCACTGTGTGCCTCCAATTCAAAGCGGTCCGTACGCGGACGCACATAAAAACCGTCTGTCCACGACTTGGAAACCAACTTGACCAAGTTATGATACCCCGTTTCGTTTTTAGCCAACACGATTAAATGATACCGCCGGCCGTCCTTCTCTTTTTCCATCTGATCCAGACGACGAGGCGCCACATACATTTCACAACCGAATATCGGTTTGAACAAACGTTTCCGAGCCGCCACCAACTCCACGCGAGCCGTGGCCAACTGGTCGGCAATCGGAGGAAACTCCGGTTGCGCCTCCGGCACGAAATTCGCCTCAGCCGGTATCGGCTCGTCATTCGCTTCTGCCCGCCTTCTCAGTTCATCGGCTTCTTTCTGCTTCTTTTTCTGCCCGTCCACCCATTCTTTCAGGGCCGCATCCTCACCGTTCTCCAACAAGGCGATACGCTTCTTCCACATTTTGATGTCCGCATTCGTACCGCTGTTCTTTTTGGTCGTATAATTAAAAAACTCCTTGATGGCCATCATGTTACCATGATCGGTGATGGCCATTCCGCGCATACCGTCTTTCATCGCCTTGTCAACCAAGCGCGACACGCTGGCCTGACCGTCGAGGATGGAATATTGAGTATGCACATGAAGATGTACGAAGTCCTGCATAATAGTTACAATTTGGTAAAACAGAAATTACGGGCTAAAGTTACGCCACATTGAGGAAACCAACAAAAGAAACCTTCGTTTTTTAACATAAAAGACTTTTTAGGGGTCGGCCTTTGAAAAAGAAAGTAGGGAATTTTGCATTTTAACGGAATATAGCTACCTTTGTCCGCTAATACAAGGGGAAAACTCCATGGGACGCAAATTGAATAAATTAAAAAAAATCAGAATACATCGGGAAGGAACGCACACGCTCATCGCAGGTGCAGGGGTGTTGTTGCTGTTCAACGCCTGCCTTTACTATGCTTTTGAATGCAAGCTCCCGTTTTATATTTCTGCAACCGTATGCACGGTCATCTACCTTATCGTAGTCAATTTCTTCCGATGCCCGGTCAGACGTTTCGAAGGGGACACGGAAAACGTTGTCGTAGCTCCGGCCGACGGTAAAATCGTCGTGATAGAAGAGGTGGACGAAAACGAATATTTCCATGACCGCCGACTGATGGTTTCCATATTCATGAGCTTGACCAACGTACATGCCAACTGGATTCCGGTGGACGGAACCGTAAGGCTGGTGGAACACCATGACGGAAACTTTCATAAGGCTTGGCTGCCGAAGGCCAGCATTGAGAATGAACGTTCCACTATCGTCATCGAAACACCGGACGGGGTCTTCATCATGGCCCGGCAGATTGCCGGTGCCATGGCTCGACGCATCGTGACATACGCCCGCGAAGACGAAGACTGTTATATCGACGAACACATGGGATTCATCAAGTTCGGTTCCAGAGTAGACCTTTTCCTTCCGGTCGGGACCAAAGTCAACGTCAAATTGGGGCAAAAGACGGTGGGTAACGAAACTATCATCGCCAAATTATAATAAAATGTTATATGGCAAATATCATCATACGACAGATTCCCAACAGCATTACTTGCTGCAACCTGATTTCCGGCTGTATGGCTACGGGTGCAGCTTTCTACGGTAATTACAGTTGGGCGTTTCTGCTCATTGTCATAGGAGCCGTATTCGATTTCTTCGACGGGATGTCGGCTCGCGTGCTGAAAGTATCCTCCCCCATAGGAAAGGAATTGGATTCGTTGGCAGATGTAGTGACCTTTGGAGTAGCCCCTTCGGCCATGATATTCCATCTGTTCCATCGGGTGGTCTACCCCGACTTCATGGAACCGCTACGCGACGTGATGCCCTATACGGCTTTCCTTATGGCGGCTTTTTCGGCTTTGCGATTAGCCAAATTCAATATCGACACGCGGCAAACATCGTCTTTCATCGGCGTACCTACCCCGGCCAACACCTTGTTTTGGGCTTCGCTGATTGTGGGCAATTACGGTTTTTTGGTTTCAGAAAAGTTCAATGCTTTCTTCCTTTTCATGTTCATGTTGCTATCCTGTTTCCTTTTGGTAGCGGAGATTCCCATGTTCGCCCTCAAATTCAAGAACCTTTCCTGGCAAGACAATAAAATTAAGTTTATTTTTATCTTGACTTGTATTCCCATGATTATCTTTCTGGGGTTCAGTTGTTTTGCAGCCATCATCGCATGGTATGTCATTCTTTCCGTCCTGACTTCGCGACAGAAAACACACTGATTTTGGCATGGTTCTTGTTTATAAGTCCGGCAACAAAGCATAAAAAATTATATTTATGACAGGTCCTTTCGGATGCTTATTCGGTTTACTTTTTGCCTTTTTGGCCTTCCTACTCATTATGGTTCTTAATATAGCCAGAAGAGTACGGAACATCATGTCTTCATTTTCTCCCAAGAACCATAAACAACAGTCTTCATCCGGTAATCCCCACGGACAAACCACGTCGCAAAACCATTCTCAATCCTCGTCCCACGGTTCGCACAAAATATTCGACGACAACGAAGGGGAATATGTGGACTACGAGGAAATCAAATAAAAGAAACCTAACGCTTCCCCTTAAAGAAATCTTTCAGCAAAGCCACGGACTCGTCTGCCATCACACCACTCACCACTTCCGTTCGCGGATGTATGGCTTGCGGTGCAAACATCCTGTATCCTCTTTTTTCATCCGTTGCCCCATAGACCAGGCGTTTCACCTGTGCCCATCCGATAGCTCCCGCACACATCACACACGGTTCCAAGGTTACGTAAAGCGTACATTCGTTCAAATACTTTCCGCCTAAAGCATTGGCAGCCGCCGTAATCACCTGCATCTCGGCATGGGCCGTCACATCCGTCAACGTTTCCGTCAGATTATGTGCACGTGCCAGAATACGGTCGCCGCAAACGACTACGGCCCCTACCGGTATTTCATCCTCTTCATAAGCACGCCGCGCCTCTTCCAGCGCTTTTTTCATGTAAAAAGCATCAGTTGCCATATCTTCACAATTTAGTACATGCAAAAGTAAGATTTCTGCAAGGATTCACCAATATTTTTAATAAATTTGCAGCACGAGAATCCAACAAATCGATATGGCCGCGCACAATGAACTGGGAAAAGAGGGGGAACTACTGGCTGCAAATCATCTGCAATCAGAAGGTTATGTCATCCGACACCGGAACTGGAGGTGCGGACACAAGGAATTGGATATCGTGGCCGAAAAAGACGGCACGCTGGTCTTCGTGGAAGTAAAAACCAGAAAAGACGTTTTATTCGGACTCCCCGAAGACGCCGTCACAAACGGGAAAATACGACGCATTGTCAGTTCGGCCGACGCCTACTTGCGCAAATACGCCATCGACCTTCCGGTACGCTTCGACCTTATCACCATCGTAACGGGAGAAAACGGGCTTCCCCGGCTAAGGCATATAGAGGACGCCTTTTACCCGCCGCTATACTGACTGCAACACGATTAGAATATTTTGAATATGACGCATTCACTTTACATACTGGACGATTCGCCATGGTTTGAATGGATACGACTCCACTCGACAGATTCCACCATCGATTTCCTGAAACACTATCGTCCTGTTTCTCCGAAAGACATGATTCTGGTCACGGCAGACTTCCAGACTGCCGGACGCGGACAAGCCGGCAACTCTTGGGAGTCGGAAGCCGGTAAGAATCTTTTGTTCGGCCTGCTCTTCCATCCCCGCGAAGTGGAAGCCAACCGACAGTTCATCCTGTCCCAAGCCGTGGCACTGTCTATCTGCGAAACGTTGTCCGACTACACCGAAGACATCCGCATCAAATGGCCGAACGACATCTACTGGAAGGATCGGAAAATCTGCGGCATGCTCATCGAGAACACCTTGGTAGGACGATGTATCGAGAATTGCATCATAGGAGCCGGCATCAATATAAACCAACAAACGTTCTGTAGCGATGCCCCCAATCCGGTCTCGCTCCGGCAAATCACGGGAAAAGAACAAGAACCGGTATTCATCTTAGCCGACACCATCAAACGCTTCAAGGACTATTATCGGAAAATCCAACAAGGCCAAACGGAGGACATCGTCCGTAACTACCGGGAACGGCTTTACCGGCACAACGGTTTTCATCTTTACCAAGACGCGGACGGCGTTTTCGAAGCTGAAATCCACGACGTGGAACCCACCGGGCATCTGGTCCTGGCAGACAGGGACGGCACGACACGAAGATATGCCTTCAAGGAAGTAAGCCACCTGATATCGTCGGACACAGCCCCGTCCGCCCAATTCGTACTTTAACCCACCAAAATACTTTATTATGGCTAAATTCAAAAGAATACTCCTCAAACTGAGCGGCGAGAGCCTCATGGGAGAACAACGTTACGGTATCGACGAAAAGCGTCTGGCCGAATATGCGGAACAAATCAAAGAAGTGCACGACATGGGCGTGCAAATCGGCATCGTCATCGGCGGTGGCAACATATTCCGCGGCCTGAGCGGTGCAGGAAAGGGATTCGACCGTGTCAAAGGCGACCAAATGGGTATGTGCGCCACGGTCATCAATTCGCTCGGACTGAGCAGTGCCCTGGGAGCCATCGGCGTAAAAAGCCGCGTGCTGACCGCCATCCGCATGGAGCCTATCGGCGAGTTTTACAACAAATGGAAAGCCATCGAGTGCATGGAAGCCGGAGAAGTGGTTATCATGAGCGCCGGTACGGGCAACCCTTATTTCACGACCGACACGGGTTCCTCGTTGCGCGGCATTGAAATCGAAGCCGACGTGATGCTTAAAGGGACGCGTGTGGACGGCGTGTACACGGCCGACCCGGAAAAAGACCCCACGGCCACGAAGTTCAGTGAAATCACATACGATGAAATCTACCACAAAGGCCTGAAAGTAATGGACCTCACCGCAACTACGATGTGCAAGGAAAACCATCTGCCCATCTACGTTTTCAACATGGACGTGTACGGCAACCTGAAAAAAGTAATGGAAGGAGAAAACATCGGGACCTTGGTACACAACTGATTCCATATCCGCCCCCGAACGACCGACAAATAAAACGCAATACCCGTCATGTCGCACACATGACGGGCATTTTATACTCCAATAACGGCAATCAGTGGGATACAGAATCCGAGAACACGTTAATCACCACCACGCCGGCAATAATCAAAGCCAGCCCCAACACGGCCGGCCAGTCAAGATGCTGTTTGAACACCGTGAAACCGATGACGGCTATCAGCACGATTCCCACGCCCGACCAAATGGCGTATGCAATGCCCACCGGAATGTGTTTCAGCACCAAGCTAAGGCAATAAAAAGCCGCCGCATACCCGGCTACCGTCACCACCGAAGGCCAAAACTTCGTAAACTGCTCGCTTTGTTTCAGAAAAGAAGTCGCCACCGTTTCAAAAACAATGGCCATTAACAATACCAAATAACTCTTCAGCATATCCCTCTCTTTTTAGAATGAAACTACAAAGATAAGTTTTTGCTACAAAAAGAGCAAATAAGATGAAAACGAGTAACGTGCCAGAAGAGTTTCCGATAATTCCTCCTCCGTTTTATTGCAGATGAATAAAAAATCCGCTACTTTTGTTTTTTTAAAGTATCATAGTATCAATATATCATCTTAACAAAAGAACAGATTATGGCAGATTCAAAGACTATCCTTGACGAAGCGCAGGAGAAAATGGACATGGCGGTAATGTATCTGGACGAAGCCTTGGCACACATCCGTGCGGGAAAGGCTGATATCCGTTTGCTCGACGGCATCCGTGTGGATTCCTACGGTTCCATGGTACCCATCAATAATGTGGCAGCCGTCAACACACCCGATGCCCGCAGCATCGCCATCAAGCCGTGGGACAAAAACATGTTCCGCGTCATCGAAAAAGCGATTATAGATTCCGAATTGGGCATCATGCCGGAAAACAATGGTGAAATTATCCGTATCGGTATCCCGCCCTTGACCGAGGAACGCCGCAAACAGTTGGCCAAACAATGCAAGGCCGAATGCGAAACGGCAAAGGTCAGCGTACGCAATGCACGCCGCGACGCCATCGACGCCCTGAAAAAAGCCGTGAAAGACGGTATGGCCGAAGACGAACAAAAGAACTCGGAAGCCAAACTGCAAAAGGTGCACGACAAGTATATCAAACAAATCGATGACTTGTACGCGGCCAAAGACAAAGAAATCATGACCGTCTGATGCGAGGGCTCGTCATCCGTAATACAGGAAGCTGGTACGTCGTCCGCACGGACGACGGCCAGCTTGTCGATTCTAAAATCAAAGGCAACTTCCGCCTGAAAGGCATACGCAGCACCAACCCGGTGGCCGTAGGCGATTTTGTTCAGATTACCGTTAATGCGGAGGGGACGGCTTTCATCACGGAGATAGAAGACCGTAAGAACTACATCATCCGGAAAGCTTCCAACCTGTCCAAACAAAGCCACATCATCGCAGCCAACGTAGACCAGGCTTTTTTAATCGTGACCGTCAGCCATCCGGAGACTTCCACCACCTTCATCGACCGTTTCCTGGCTTCGGCCGAAGCGTACCGCGTCCCGGTATCGCTCGTTTTCAACAAGACCGATTGTTACGATGCCGACAACCTCCGCTACATGGAAGGCATGATGCACCTATACACCACCATCGGCTATCCCTGCCATGCCTGTTCCGCATTGCAGTCCATCGGTATCGACGCGCTGCGCGACAGCCTGAAAGGCCGGACCACTTTGCTCTCGGGCCATTCCGGTGTAGGAAAGTCCACTTTGCTGAACACGTTGATACCCGACCTGAACGTACGGACGGCAGAAATATCCGCCGCACACGACACGGGCATGCACACCACGACATTCAGCGAAATGTTCAGTCTGCCCGGCGGCGGTTATGTCATCGACACCCCGGGCATCAAAGGATTCGGCACGTTCGACTTCGAAAAAGAAGAAATGGCACACTACTTCCGCGAAATTTTCCGGATTTCGGCAGACTGCAAATACAACAACTGCACGCACACCCATGAACCAGGTTGCGCCGTGCGCCGCGCCGTAGAGGAACATCTCATCAGCGAAAGCCGCTATGCCTCTTACCTGAACATGCTGGAAGACCGGCATGAAAGCAAATACCGGCAAGGTTATTAACATTTCAACTACTCTCCATGGAAATCATTACCATCATCATCCTGTTTCTGTTCTGCACCCTTCTGTTGGCCGCAGAACTGTTCATCCTGCCGGGCACAGGCGTGGCCGGCATCGCCGCAATCTGTTGTCTGGTGGGTGCCAATTACTTCACCTTCGTCTGGTTCGGACTTACCACAGGACTTTGGTTATCCGCCGCGTCACTCGTAGCCTGCATCCTCGTAGGCTATTGGATGCTACGTTCCAAGACACTGGAAAAATATTCGTTGCACAAGTCCATCGACTCCACCGCCGCCACACAGGATCAACTTTCCGTACAGCCCGGCGACGAAGGAGTAGCCGTCACCCGCCTGGCCCTCATCGGCAATGCAGACATCGGAGGCCGGTTGGTGGAAGTCAAATCTGCCGACGGTTTTCTGGACGAAGGTACTCCCGTAATAGTAGTTCGCGTAGAGGACGCCCAAATCACAGTCAAAAAGAAATAAACATATTATTCACCCTTTAATTTTCTGATATCATGTTATTAGATCCAGTTGTTTTTCCGGTATTCATTGCCATTGTCGCCATCGTTATCCTGGCGATATTTTTCCATTTCGTACCGTTCTTCCTTTGGCTTTCCGCCAAAGTCTCTGGCGTACACATTTCGCTCATCCAGCTATTCCTGATGCGCATCCGTAACGTGCCGCCCGGCGTCATCGTGCCAAGCCTCATCGAAGCCCATAAGGCCGGCCTGAAGAACATCACCCGCGACAATCTGGAAGCCCACTACATGACGGGCGGACATGTGCAACGCGTGGTACATGCCTTGGTTTCGGCATCGAAAGCCAACATCGACCTGCCTTTTGAAAAGGCCACGGCCATAGACCTGGCCGGCCGCGACGTGTTCGAGGCCGTGCAGACTTCCGTCAATCCGAAGGTAATCGACACGCCACCCGTGGCCGCCGTAGCCAAAAACGGTATCCAGTTGATAGCGAAGGCCCGTGTCACCGTACGCGCCAACATCCACCAGCTTGTGGGAGGTGCAGGCGAGGACACCATCCTGGCCCGTGTAGGCGAAGGTATCGTTTCTTCCATCGGATCGGCCGAAAACCACGAGCAAGTTCTGGAAAATCCGGACTCCATCTCCAAACTGGTACTCAAAAAGGGTCTGGATGCCGGTACGGCCTTTGAAATCCTGTCCATCGACATTGCCGACATCGATGTAGGTAAGAACATCGGTGCCACCCTGCAAATCGACCAAGCCAACGCCGACAAAAACATCGCGCAGGCCAAGGCCGAGGAACGCCGTGCCATGGCTATCGCCGCCGAACAGGAAATGAAAGCCAAGGCGCAGGAAGCCCGTGCCGAAGTCATCCAAGCCGAAGCCGAAGTGCCCAAAGCTTTGGCACAAGCCTTGCGCGACGGTCACATGGGTTTCATGGACTACTACAAACTGGAAAATCTGAAAGGCGACACAGCCATGCGTGAGAACATCGGCAATCTGACGAAAGACGGAATGAAAGATATTCTGAAGTAAACCGGACATCATTTTCCCTATCACCCCATAAACCTCTTTCTTCTCCCCTAAAAAGGAGGAAAGAGGTTTATTCTTTACCCACGTTCAAACGGCAGGCTCGCCCGGGCAGGCCAAAAGTAAGGAAATTACATAACAACGCTCCGAAATACACCGCTCACATTTTCAATACGTTATGATGGCTAAAAAAATCTCCTGAGATTGGTAAATCAATCTCAGGAGAACTTTTTTTCGTTTGGCTGAGAATGAATTTTCAATCTCAGCCAAACGATTTGGCGGATTGCGGTGTAAAACTAATTCTCACCCGTCCCGATTTACCGACCAACCGTCTTCTCATTTTTCCAACCTCAATAATGTCAGGGAATGGGGAGGTAAAACCACTGCGGCATCCCGTACTTCAAAAGTACGTTCCTCGGGCACCACCCGTTCTTTCCCTATGTCATTATAATCGTCAGCGGAAGTTCCGCTCAATACGGTTCCCTTGATTTTACGCGGTTCTTTCACTCCCAAACTTTTGAAATCCAACGTCAGGGCATGGCTTTTCTCCGGATCTTTATTCACTACCGCGTAAACATAACGCGTTCTGTCCGCATTTCCCGTCAACACGACATCGAACACAGCCGTGGATTGATTGCCTTGCGTCAGCCGTTCTGCTTCTAAAGCCACCGGCAGCATATAATCTTCCAGTCCATTGGTGTACATCTTAAAAACATAAAATGTAGTACGTTTCACAATACCGTCGGGATGTACGAAAATTGGGCCACGCGTATTGACTATAGGCGCGAAACAGGCCACATCCACCACATCGGAATGACGCAGGCAGGCATTCAGGAAACAAGCGGAAAACAAAGCATCTGCCATCGTGTAAGTGGAAGCAATATCGTTCTTACGGCGTGCCTCTAAGTCGAACCCGCGCCGCAAGTCTCCATGCCAAGGGTGATGCCAGTTGCGCAAATTCCACTCATCGTAAGCGATTTTTATCTTTCCTCCACCGAATCCGGCCTCATCCAATATACCGATAGCCCGCTGAATGTCTCGCTCCGGAGCATCCGTTTTCATCATACACTTCAGAAAAGGCGCAGGATTGTTGACATGGAACAGCGGATCCCAATAACCATGGATAGCTATATAATCCAAATAAGGACCGGCTTCGCGCAACAAAGGCATTGTCCAATTCTTGTCCGACGTGGCAGCCGCAAACAGTTTGGCATCCTTAGTCACGCTGCGCATCAACTTGGCCGACTCACGCACCAAAGGCCCCCACTCCTGCACCGTACGTGCTCCCAATTCATGTGCGCCCCAGTTTTCATTCCCCACACTCCAATACTTCACATGGTAAGGCTCGGGATAGCCGTTTGCAGCACGCATCCGTCCGTATTTCCCGATAGTGAGGTTACAATATTCCACCCAATCGCTCATCTCCTCCGGAGTCCCTGTTCCTGCATTGGTACAAATGTAAGGTTCGCATCCGACCTTCCGGCACCATTTTATATACTCATCCGTCCCGAAAGTGTTCGGGTCTTCTACCTGCCAGGTCTTGTCGTACACCGGGGTACGTTCTTTCCCCACTCCGTCCAACCAATGATAGGTCGATACGAAACAGCCACCCGGCCAACGTACAATAGGGGTTTTGATTTCCCTCAAAGCCTCAATCACATCCTTGCGGAAACCATCTTCATCGGCAAACTTCGACTCCGGGTCGTACAATCCTCCGTACACCTGATTATCGAAATGCTCGACAAATTGTCCGAAAATCATTTTGCTGTATTTTACTTTCGGTGCACCGGCCATTACGGACACCGTGTTCTGTGCCCCGGGGGCTATTCTTTCCTTTCCCGACAAAACATTTTGTCCTGCCAACAACAGAGCACAAAAACCGATAATTCTCCAAATATCATTATATTTCATATTCTTATGTCTTTTAGTCTATGATAAACGATTGCATACACATACCCATAACCTGAAAATAAATTTATCCCCATTACCTTTCCTCTTTCGCTCTCCGCTTCATCTCGCGGTCCGACCATTTCTTCAGGCGTTTGTATTCCTTTTTGGTCAACCGCATGAAAGAACCGTGCTGCGGTGCCTCCACTCCTTCTATGGTGACAGGGGAATGAAAATTCTGCAAACGTTCGTCTGCCTGACAGATACGATATTGGACAGGCCGAGTGGAGTATTGGATATACGCCACCCGCCAAGTGCCGTCGCCTATCAGTTGGAAAGCCGAGCATCCTTCGCATTTCCGGTTGCCCTCGAAACGCACATAGTCCGTTTCACTCTTAATCCGGTAAGGTCCCGTCAGTTTGTCGGCCACGGCAGCAAAGATTCCCGGCGTTCCACCTTCCTTTTTAATCAGCATGTGATACTTGCCATCGGCCGGGATATAGTTGATGTCCGCGTCAATCGTAGCATAGCCCCAGTCGAACATCAAGCGGGGCTTGGTCAGTGTCGTAAACGAATGGTCGGCATAAGAATAATACATGCGGTCATACTTTTCTTCCTCTGGGTTCCACAAAGAATAGTAAATCATATATCCGCCTTTCGTCCCGTCCGGCCATACGTAGGCAGGATCCCAAAAAATCTGCGGAGCCCAAACCCGTTTTATCCCGGTATAGTCACGATACACATCCGGAGAATCCGGATCGGAAAAGACGGAGGGGCCCTTACGAAAATCGAAAGCCACGGATTCCCAATGTATCAAGTCGTCACTGCGAAGCAAGTCTATGCCATGGTTGAACCAAGAACGGCTCTTCCGGTTGCTCATATCCGTCGTCACCATCACGTACCCTTTACCGTCGTACGTCCTGCAAATATAAGCATCGCGCGCCCCTCCCTCTATGGGGGAAAGCTTCTCTACATCGTACACGGGCCCTCCTCCCAAAAGGTCTTCGTAATGCAAACCGTCCCGACTCAGGGCGTATGCCGTCCATTCTCCACGGCCGCTCATGTGACAGTATAAATAACCGTAATCTCCCTTTTGAAGATTTTGCGCTGCAAGCGGGGCGCATGCCATCCAGACCGCACAACCCCATGCCCACCATTTGTTTCTCATGTTTCTTTCTGTTTTTGAAGATTTAAAAAAACCGCTGCACAGAATCACTTCTCCGCAGCGGCAAAAAACGGTGACACTATAAACCTATATACCATAAAAACGCCACCGTTATTCTTTTATCTGTATGAAAGATTATTTCTTACAGACGTTCCAAGGTTTGATTTGCTTGAAAAAATCGTTGCCTTTGTTATCCACCAGGATAAACGCAGGGAAGTCTTCCACTTCAATTTTCCAGATGGCTTCCATCCCCAACTCAGGGTATTCCACGCACTCGATGCTCTTGATGTTGTTCTGCGCAAGGATGGCCGCCGGACCACCGATAGAACCTAGGTAGAAGCCACCGTGCTTCTTGCAGGCATCGGTCACTACCTGACTGCGGTTACCCTTAGCCAACATGATCATGGAACCGCCATGGCTCTGGAACAAGTCTACATACGGGTCCATACGGTTGGCCGTAGTCGGCCCCATGGAACCGCAAGCCATACCCGACGGGGTCTTGGCCGGACCGGCATAATAAATAGGATGGTCCTTGATGTATTGCGGCAAGTCTTCGCCACGGTCGAGACGCTCTTTCAGCTTGGCATGGGCGATGTCGCGGCCTACGATAATCGTACCGTTCAAAGACAAGCGGGTAGCCACCGGATACTGATCCAACTGTGCCAGAATCTCTTTCATCGGGCGGTTCAAATCCACCCGTACCACATCGCCCTCGCCGGCCTGACGCAACTCTTCCGGAATCAGTTCGCCCGGATTGCTGTCGAGTTTTTCAATCCAGATACCGTCCTTGTCAATTTTACATTTGATATTACGGTCGGCAGAGCAAGACACGCCCAGACCTACCGGACAAGACGCACCGTGACGCGGCAAACGGATGATACGCACATCGTGTGCGAGGTACTTGCCGCCGAACTGTGCACCGAGACCGATCTTATGCGCCTCTTCCAAAACTTGCTTTTCGAGTTCCACGTCGCGGAATGCGCGCCCCGTGGCATCACCCGTGGTCGGCAGGTTGTCATAATAATGAGTAGAAGCCAGCTTCACGGTGAGTAGGTTCTTTTCGGCCGATGTACCGCCGATAACGAATGCGATATGATAAGGAGGACAAGCAGCCGTACCGAGGCTCTTCATCTTCTCAATCATGAACGGCACCAAAGTGGCCGGATTGAGGATGGCTTTCGTCTCCTGATACAAATAAGTTTTATTGGCAGACCCGCCGCCTTTGGTCACGCACAAGAAACGGTACTCCATTCCTTCGGTGGCTTCGATGTCGATTTGTGCCGGGAGGTTGCACTTGGTGTTCACCTCTTCGTACATGCTCAACGGGGCATTCTGGCTGTAACGCAGGTTTTCTTCGGTATAAGTCTTATAGACACCTTTCGACAAAGCCTCTTCGTCGCAATAACCGGTCCACACCTGCTGGCCTTTTTCGCCATGGATGATGGCCGTACCCGTATCCTGACAGAACGGAAGAACGCCCTTGCATGCCACTTCCGCATTGCGCAGGAACGTCAACGCCACATATTTGTCATTGTCGCTGGCCTCTGGGTCGTGCAAAATCTTCGCCACTTGTTCATTATGAGAACGACGCAACATGAACGACACATCGCGGAACGCCGCGTTTGCCATCGCCGTCAATCCCTCGGGAGCCACCTTCAACACGGGGTGCCCTTCAAACTCGCCGACCGACACATAGTCTTTGGTCAGCAAATAATATTCAGTATCGTCCTTGCCCATCTGGAACATCGGAGCGTACTTGAACTCAGGTGCATTTGCCATAATCGTTTTTGTTTTAAATTGAGATATTTCTTGTTTCGTACTTGCAAAGATAGTGAAAGGCGAGCGCAGAGACAAGCGAAAACGAAGTTTTCATGCTTGGCTATTTCCTGTTTTCCCCGCCCTATGCCCCTTCTTCGTCGTATTTCTCAAAGAGGAAATCATTGTAGGGGTATTTCTGCACGTGAAGTTCGCGTACTTTGTCGTACAACACTTTCTTCAATTCCTCCAAATTGGTCTTCTCACGGGCTGAAATGAAAATACAGTTGTCGTTGCGGCGAGCCATCCATGTCTTCATCAGGTCGTCCAGCGACACGTTTTCTTTCGTGACCGGTGTCAGGTCGTCTTCCTCTTTTTCCACCCAGTCGTAAGCGTCTATCTTGTTGAACACAATCATGCACGGCTTGTCGCTGCATCCCAAGTCGCCCAACGTCTTCTCCACCACTTGAATCTGGTCTTCGAAGTCGGGGTGGGCGATGTCTACCACATGCAACAGCAAGTCGGCCTCGCGCACCTCGTCCAACGTGCTTTTGAAAGAATCCACCAAGTCGGTCGGCAATTTACGGATAAAACCGACCGTATCGGACAGCAGGAAGGGCAGATTGTCGATGATAACCTTACGCACCGTCGTGTCCAACGTAGCGAACAGCTTGTTCTCGGCAAACACGTCACTCTTCGAGAGCAGGTTCATCAGCGTGCTTTTCCCCACGTTGGTGTAGCCCACCAACGCCACCCGGATCATACGTCCGCGATTGCTCCGCTGCGTCGTCTTCTGGCGGTCGATTTCGGCCAGACGTTGCTTCAGAAGCGACATCCGGTTCAGGATGATACGGCGGTCCATCTCCAACTGTGTCTCACCCGGACCGCGCAACCCCACGGAACCCTTCCCGCCGCCAGAGCCGGAACCGCCTCCCTGACGCTCCAAGTGCGTCCACAAGCGTTGCAGACGGGGCAGCATGTAACGGTACTGGGCCAACTCCACTTGCGTCTTGGCATTCGCCGTCTGGGCACGCATGGCGAAGATGTCGAGTATCAACGACGTACGGTCGAGTATCTTGACTTTCAATTCCTTTTCTATATTACGTAATTGCTTGGCAGAAAGTTCGTCATCGAAAATCACCATACCGATTTCTCGTTCCGCTTCTTCTTCCGCCTCTATGTATGCACGGATTTCTTCCAACTTTCCCTTGCCCACATACGTCACGGAGTTCGGGCCGTTCACTTTCTGCGTGAACCGCTTCACCGTCACGGCACCGGCCGTATGGGCCAAGAACTCCAGTTCGTCCAAATATTCGTTCGTCTTGCGTTCGTTCTGCGTTTGCGTAATCAAACCGACCAGGACCGCCGTTTCGGCCTGTGCGTCGGAAATCACAAATTCTTTCATTCAAAAAACTTTCTTTATTCGGTGACAAAAATACATAAAACCCCGTTGGAAAACAAATAGAAAGGGGAGGAATTTAAAAAAGCAAAAGAGGCTGCGCAAACGCAGCCTCTTTTCCATTCATTTAAACCTAAAATACCTGCGCGGACATTCCTCCCCCGCAGAAAAAACGGCCTTATTTCACTTGGATAACCAAATACTTACTTACGCTCCAGAATGTTTCGGGCGCGGTAATATGTAACACATATTGTCCCTTGTTGTCTTTCTCCAACTTATAAGAACCGGCCGGGTGGTTGGTCAGCAACTTGGCGCTCTTGGAATACAACTTGATTTCCTTGTCGTAACGGATATCCACTTTCGTGAAATAATCCTTATTGAAATCATTACCTTTCAGCACATCACCTTTCTGCAAGATTTTCTGTTCTTTCAATTCCGATTTCGTACCAAATACATACCATGCCGTATGGAGCTGCTTGTCCTGCTCGGTCACGGTCTGGTTTTTTGCCTTGTTTTCTTCCGTCAACGTATTCACGTTCTCATTCAAAGACGTAATGGCCTCACCTTGTTGGGCTATCACAATATCCTTTTCAGCCAATTGTGCTTCTAACTCCTGCACCCTTTGCTTTTGGGCTTCAAGCTGGGCGGACAAGTCGTCCACCATCTTTTTCAGTTTATCCCCCCCGATGGTACTCGTACGAAGCTTCTCTTTCAACTGACTGATTTTGTCTCGGTTTTGCGCCATGGCATCCTGAATGTACTGCATGTTCTCCCGAATGGCTTGTTTGGAAGTTTCCGATTCCATATTCCCGTCGTTCACGGTGATACGTCCCTCCGCCTCATTAATGCGCCGGAAGCCCTCCTGAATCTCGTTCACCGTTCCCATGATTTCATTCAACTCGGTATCTTTGTCGTTGATGACTTGCATCAGCGAATCCCGTTCCTCGGCAAAAGCCTGGTCTTTCTTATTCGCCCCGTTGTTACATGCGGTCAAAGCCGCTGCACACATCACACATAAAAAAATCTTTTTCATACGTTTCTATTTTTATTCGTTCATATTCTTTTTCTTACTCTCTTTCTCTTCGCATCCGGCCAGCACGATGACGAACTCTCCGCGCGGTTCCGTTTCTGTGAAATGGGTCAACACCTCTTCCAACGTTCCCCGCACGCTTTCCTCATGCACCTTGGAAATCTCACGGCACACGGCAACTTGGCGCTCCGGCCCGAAAGTTTCAACGAACTGCGTCAACGTCTTGACCAAACGGTGAGGCGATTCATAAAAAACAAGGGTCCTGGATTCTGAAGACAAGGCCGCCAAACGGGTGGCCCGGCCTTTCTTGACCGGAAGAAAACCTTCAAAGCAAAAACGGTCGCAAGGAAGCCCCGAAGCGACCAAAGCCGGTACAAAAGCCGTAGCACCCGGCAGACAAATCACTTCCACACCGGCCTTTACGGCTTCACGCGCCACCAAAAAACCGGGATCGGAAATACCCGGAGTGCCGGCATCGGATACGACCGCCACCGTCTCTCCGGCATTTAAACGACTGACCACACTGGAAACCGTCTGATGCTCATTAAACTTATGATAAGACAACATTGCATTCTTTATCTCAAAATGCTTCAGCAGAATACCCGTCGTACGCGTGTCCTCCGCCAGTATCAAATCGGCTTCCTTCAATATACGCAAAGCACGATATGTAATATCTTCCAAGTTCCCCACCGGAGTAGGTACCAAATATAAGATTCCCATCAGTCTATTGTCAATATGGACAAAAGTAAGAATAAAACATTATCCGCTACGCTACACACGTCAATATTTAACAGATGTTTGCGAATTTGCCTCTTTTTTTATCCTATTATCCACCCTTAATTCTTATTTTTGCAGAGAATTATAATCAAAAACATCCGCACATGAGTCCGATAACCGAACGAAACGGGGAAATGATGCGCAGAGGACGGATTGAAGTCATCTGCGGTTCCATGTTCTCCGGCAAGACCGAAGAACTGATCCGAAGATTGAAACGAGCCGAATTCGCCCGCCAAAGCGTAGAAATATTCAAACCGTCCATCGACACGCGCTATGCCGAACAAGACGTGGTGTCGCACGAAGGAAACTCCATTCCCTCCACCCCCGTAGATTCTTCTGCCAGTATCCTGCTGCTTGGTTCGGACACGGACGTAGTGGGCATAGACGAAGCGCAATTCTTCGACGAGAATCTGATTGACGTATGCAACGAATTGGCCAATCGCGGCACACGCGTAATCGTGGCCGGACTGGACTTGGACTTCAAAGGCGTGCCTTTCGGCCCCATGCCGGGATTATGCGCCGTGGCGGACGAAGTGACCAAGGTGCATGCCATTTGTGTGCGTTGCGGTGCGCTGGCCTACGTGTCCCACCGTACGGTCGACGACGAGAAACGAGTGCTTTTAGGGGAACAAACAGCATACGAGCCGCTCTGCCGTGCCTGTTACCAAAAAGCGATAGAAAAAGATAATCTAAAACATCAAGTCTAACTCCTGCTTCATTATGTTTGAAAAAGAAATAACGTTCGACCGGTTTATCCGGGGATTGATGGTTGTAGCCGGATTGGGACTGGCCATATATATCATCAATCTGCTCAGCGCAGTACTCCTACCTTTTTTCATCGCCTGGTTCCTGGCCTATATGATATATCCCACGGTGAAGTTTTTCCAGTACAAACTTCATCTCCATAACCGAATCTTGTGTATCGCCATTACCTTATTATTAATATTGGCAGCCATAGCCGGGTTCTTTTGGCTCATCATCCCTCCGGCCATCGCCGAATTTGTGAGATTCCGTGATTTAATAGCCGACTTCATCAAAGAGACAGGAAATTCCACCATAGCCCGCAATATCGAAATTTTCTTCCAACAGAATATCGACCAAAATGCTTTCATACGGTTGCTGCACGAGAACAACGTGATGGAAGCGTTGAAAGTAGCCATCAACCAACTATGGAGCCTGGTTGCGCAAACATTCGACATCATCATTGCACTACTCGGTTTTTGCATGGTGCTCCTCTATCTTTTTTTCATCTTGTTGGATTACGAAAAATTATCTGAAGGCTGGATCAAGTTAGTCCCTAAGCGTAGCAGGCGTTTTGCAGCGGCATTGGTGGATGATGTACAACACGGGATGAATTCATACTTCCGCGGTCAAGCCCTTGTCGCCTTTTTAGTAGGAGTATTGTTCAGCATCGGGTTTCTCATCATCGACTTTCCTTTAGCCATAGGTTTGGGAATGTTTATCGGTTTTCTGAACCTCGTACCTTACATGCAAGGATTCGGCTTCATCCCCACAGTTTTGCTCGCCCTATTAAAAGCCAACGACACAGGGGAAAATTTCTGGCTCATTTTACTTTCGGCTTGTATCGTCTTTATCGTCGTACAAAGCATACAAGATGCGTTTCTCGTCCCTAAAATCATGGGCAAGCTCATGGGACTGAATCCGGCTGTCATCCTGTTGTCGCTATCCGTGTGGGGTTCTTTATTAGGTTTAATCGGCCTCATCATCGCACTTCCCTTGACGACCCTCCTGCTTTCCTATTACCGTCGCTTCATAGAGCGGGACGAACGCAAAGTCATACTGGCAGAAGAAAGGCGACGTAAACGTCCTTTATCTTCTCAAGCCTTTTCAAGCGAATCCTCCAATACTTTCCCTCCCATCCCCACAACATCTAATCACAACGGTGAGTCCACGCCAAAGGAAGAACACATGCATGCTTCTGAAAGTGGAAAAAGCTCTTCCGTGGAGGGTGAAAAGGATTAAAAGACATCATCTCCACGAAAAAAAGTCCCCATTATGAAAAAAAACGGGCAAATCTTTTGCTATTCTCAGAAAAAGCCGTACCTTTGCACTCGCAATCAGGAATGATGCATAATAGAGGTCGATTCGTTAGCTCAGCAGGTAGAGCACAACACTTTTAATGTTGGGGTCTTGGGTTCGAGCCCCAAACGAATCACTGAAAGAAAGACAGTTTTCATTTTTCAGAAAACTGTCTTTTTGTTTATAGATACTACATTTAGCCTTTTTATGTAGACGCCAATTATAAATCTATTAAAATCGGATTCACCTGCTATTTCTTGCGGGCTGCCACTGCCAAAATGACACCTAAAGCCACTCCCAACAAAGCCGCGAAAAGCACGCGCACCTCTCCCGGCAAGAGGAAAGTTACCGTATGTGCAGGAAACCAGAACAAGGGTATCGTCTTCTTGAACACGAACTCCCATTGTACACGCCAATTCAATCTCTGCATAATCTCGCCCATAGGGATGGGACTGAACAGGCCACGCAGGGTACCACCGGTCATCAGGATATGCGTGTCGGTGATTTTGTGGAACGTCATGAACACGGGTGCAAAAATACTGTTCATGGTAACGGAGATGGCAAAAGCCAGTAACACTTTGCCCCAGCTAAATGCACCTTCCATAATGGCAGCGGGATTATCTACACCCAAATAGGCGGCAAAAGCAGGCACTCCGGTAGAAAACACCACAAAAGCCATATTGATACCCATTCCTAAAAAGCCCCATACCACAGCACGGGGCAAGACGCCGAACCCCTTACGAAAGTAATGCCCCGAACTGATACGTAGGCCCAACAGCTCACCCATAGTGGACAGTATGGAGAATTTGACAAAGCTCATCACCATACCATGCGCAGCATTAAACGACTGATACCCTTCATAAAGCGTGCGGGACAAGAAAAAAGGTACAAAGAATGCGGCCACCACCAAAGCAAAATATAAATCAGCGCGTTTCATGATATTCTAATTTTGTATTAATAAATTCTCCGGAATCGTATCTTTCTACGATTCCGGCATTCCTCTTAAAACTATTTCAACTCCACCAACTCATATTGCTGACTGCCCAACCCGATTTGCTCGGCATAGTCCAACGTATGCATGCCGTGCCGGGAGTCGATGCGTTCAATCAGGTGTATCTTTCCATGGTCTTCCGAAGCACGTACCTGGTCCACACAAGCCCGGTCGAGTGCCACGGGGTCGAGCGAAGCCAGGATTCCGATGTCCCCCATCTTCGGGTCTTCGGGCGTGGCCACACAATCGCAATCCACCGAAAGTTTATTGGCCACGCTGATATACAGGATACGGTCACCGCAATGGTCGGCCACAGCTTTGGCCGCTTCGGCCATCGACTCTAAAAAATCATCCTGCGGAGGCAATTTGCCCCACACCTCTTTCACGCTCTTCGTTTTTCCGGCGGAATGGATGTAAGCCTTTCCCGAAGAAGAAGCGATACCGATGGAGATATTCTTGATAGCCCCACCGAAACCGCCCATCGGGTGACCTTTGAAATGGGACAACACTACGGTAAAGTCATATTCCGGGTACGCCTTTCCCACAAAATCTTCTTTCAAATGCTTTCCCCCTTTCACGGGCAACGAAACTTCTCCGTCCGCATCCATGATGACTACCGGGGCTATGGCCGTAAAGCCGTGGTCTTTGGCCGCTTTCAGATGCTTTTCCGTATCGGAACGTCCGCCGCCGTAGGCCGTATTGCACTCCACGATAGTGCCGTCCACCTTCTGCACCAACCCTTTTATCAATGCCGGATCGAGGTAATTATTATTTCCGGGTTCGCCGGTGGAAAGCTTCACCGCCACTTTTCCGGTAGCCTTCCGCCCGAGCGCTTCATACACTTTCATCAGGCTCTCCGAACTGATTTCTTTTATCATATACACTTTGGCCGGTACTTTTTCCGACCGTGTCTCACAAGCAGTCCCCTGTCCCTTCACACCGGAAGCCCACAGGGAAAGACCTGCCCACGCGCAAACCGCGAATAAAAACAAACGTTTCATGACCCTATATTTTAAAAAACTCATTTTACACTCCATTCCACCACTTCTCCAATCATCGGACACAAGACTTCCAGCGAGCTGTCCTCAGCCAGCTTACGGACGTTCTCCAACGGTTCGTCCCAACGGTGGCGTGCCAACGCGTATTTGGAATGGTGCACCGTGAGCACCCGTCGGGCACCCAAAGCTTCAGCTTCCGCATGCTGGTATTTGGGCAACGTGTGGATATAACGCCAGTCTACGTTGTACTGCCCGTTCTCCAACACGGCCAGATCTATCCCCGGAAAACGTTTCCCGATGTCAGCATAGTGCGCTCCGTAGCCGCCGTCCCCACCGATGTACACCTTACGCCCCGCCGCTTCTACCAGAAAAGACGCCCACAGGGTACGGTTCGACCGCAAACCACGGCCGGAGAAATGACGGGCAGGCAAGCAATGTACCGTCACACCGCCGCCCAACGTAGCCGTCTCGTTCCAATCCAACTCCACCAACCGTTCCGGTTCGTAGCCCCAGTACTCGAAATGTTCGCCCACACCCAAAGGGCACACCACCTTACGGACACGCCCCTTCAGGCGCGTCACCGTCCCGTAATCCAAATGGTCCCAATGGTCATGCGTAATCACCAGGCAATCTATATCCGGCATATCTTCCGGACGATAGATTTCCGTCCCCGGAAAAGGCTTATTCAGGAAAGATACCGGAGCGGCACCGCAAAACACGGGGTCTACCAAAATACGTTTGCCGCCCAGTTGAAACAAATAGGAAGAATGCCCGAACCATACCAAAAGCTCCCTATCCGGGTCGAGTGCACGCAAATCCGTCTTCACCGACGGAACCGGATGTTCCGGACGCAATCCTTCCGGCGACTTTTTGAAAACGAAATCCAGCATGGCCCCCCATTTCCCCTTTTCCGAAGTCATCAGGACGGTAGGTTCCATGTTACGGAACTCCCCGTCCCTGAAATTCGGCGACCGCTTGATACGTTCCAACCGTTCGCCACGCGGCAAACGCCCGAACGACGGCGTCTGAAGGAAAAGGACCACAGCCACAATTGCCACAGCTATGACACACAATATGACGAGCAATATCTTTATCATTTTCTTCCGATACATGTCTTTTTTAAACTTTATCTCCTAATGTCCCGGCAAAGATAAGCGTTCGCCCGGAAATATCCTATACCTTTTTTACTTGATTTACAACCGGAATTACTTCCCGGCCTTCCGAATGCGGATTCCGGTCCTCATCCTTTCATCATCCTGACATACAGCCACCCCGGTATATGACGATACACCCAAGCAGCCAGCCTCCAGCGTCGGGTGACATATACGACCTTACGCCGCCGGTCGATACCTCGTGCGATTTGCCGACAAGCCTTGTCCACCGGAGCGACCCAAAACAGCCCCTCCCCCTTGGCCATGGCCGTATCTACAAAACCGGGACGGATGTCTGTCACCTCTATCGGCAGCCGCCGCGCGACCACACGCTGACGCAATCCTTCCAAATAATTCATCTGGAAAGATTTTGTGGCATTATAGGCCGGTGCCGCCCCACTGCCGCGCAGGCCACCCACCGAGGTGACAGTTGCCAGATGCCCCTGTCCCCTGTTTTCAAAATACCGTATGGCCCAGTCCGCCACGCAAGTCCACCCCGTCACGTTCGTATCCAACGTGCAACGCTCTACGGCATAATCCAGCTCCGGATTCAAGTCTCCCGTCCCGGAAGAAAGCACCAAAATATCCACTCCTCCCAAGCGGGACGCCAAACGCTCCAATGCCACCGGAAGCGCCTCTGTGTCCGTCACATCACACACCTCTGCTTCAAACACATCCGGACGCGACGCACACAAGTCTTTCAAACGGCCCGACCGACGCCCCATCACTCCGATTTTCACCTCTCCGCGTTCCGCATACAAACGAGCCAATCCCTCACCGATACCGGACGTGGCTCCCACAATCAAAACTCTCTTCATTGTCGTTTACATTTTATTTCCACTTTCGATTTTCGGGCAAAGTTAAAAGGGAGCCGCCGGATTTTCCTTGAAGTATTTCAAGAAATTCCGGACTTCAACAATTTTTTCCGGATGGCACTCACCGTTTCGGGCGTCACCCCGATAAACGAGGCGATTTCTTTCAGCGGACGCTGTTCTTTCAGTTCGGGATAACGCCTCATCAAGTCCATATAACGCTCTTCGGGCGTACAACAATAACTGTCCATCAAACGGCGGTAAGTCATGACGAACAGTTGCTCGGCCACGACGCGCCCCAAACGCTGATGTTCAGAAGACATTTCCCAGTAACGCCTCAGCTTTTCGTAAGGCAAGACGTAAAGCGTGCTTCTCACGATAGCCTGCACGTCCGCCAACGCCGGACGGCCACAAAGGCACGAGGTGTATTCGGCCACGAAACTGTCGCGGAAGCTATACCCGACGATATGCTCCCCACCTTTCGTGTCCGTCCGCACGAAACGGAACATGCCGTCTTCCACATAGGCCACACGCCCCGACCGTTCGCCTTGCCGCACAAAATAATCCTGCTTTTCCAATATCCGCCGCTCCCCTTGTTCCAAAAAGAACCGTTTCATGGCCGAGAGATCCAGCTCTTCCATATAATAATCATTTATCGCATCCATGCCGCAAAATTAATATTTTCCCAGATCGAATCTATGGATTGGCTGAATGCGGACTTTCATTCTGCCTTATATATTCCTTGGGTGAGACTCCGAACATATCCTTAAAACAAGTAGAAAAATGCGTAGGATTAGCGAAGCCCACGGCATAAGCTACTTGTGAGACTCCGCAATTCTGCCGTTTCAACAACTCTGCCGCCTGCCTCAAGCGGATATTACGGATGAAAGAACTTACACTCATCCCCGTCAGTCCTTTCATCTTGCGATAAAGCTGTACCCTGCTCATCCCTACTTCCTTCACCAACATATCGATATTCAAATCAGGATTACCCATATTCCTGTTGACAAAATCCACTACCTTTTCCATCAATTCAGCATCCGCGTTTTTCAGTTCTACCTGCCTGATCTTCCCGTCCTGCCCTTGCATGCCCGAGAACTTCCCCTTCAGCAGTATCCTGTTCTTCATAACATTGTCCATCAATGTTTCCAACTCCTCCAAGCTAAAAGGCTTGGCCATATAACCGTCTGCCCCATAGCCCCAACTTTCAATCCGGTCCGCCAACTCGTTTTTGGAAGTCAGCAAAATAACCGGAATATGGTTCGTGTTGACATTGAACTTCAGTTTCTTGGTGAGGGTAAAACCGTCCATTCCCGGCATCATGACATCAGAAACAATCACATCAGGACACTCCGTCACGGCCATCCGGAGTGCGTCTCCCCCGTTCGTGCTCCAGAACACCTTATACCGCAAAGACAACTGTGCCCGTAGAAAGCTGCATAGTTCTTCATCATCGTCTACCAACAACACCTTACAAGAAGGCGAAGCAGGACGGGGCGAGGCCGCATCTTTTGAAACCCCTTCCCCGTCTGTCGGGCAGACACAAAGGCAGGCATTCCTTTCCCCGCCAACGGTATCCCGCACGATTTTTTCATCCCTCAAATGCCCGTTGCCCGCAGGGATGCGGACGGTGAAACAACAGCCTTGTGCGCCAGCACAGTTGGCCGCCGTAATGGTCCCGTAGTGCAAACGGACCAAGGATTTACAAAGGTTGAGCCCGATGCCGAAACCTATCGGACGCGCCGACAGGCCGTACGCCCCTTGATAAAAAAGGTCGAAAATCCGTGCCAACTGTTTTTCTTCAATGCCTGTACCGGAATCCTTAACCGCAATCTCCACATAGTTCCGCAAAGGCCCATGGGAACGCTTATCTATGCCTGACGAGACATCCACCTCTATTTCTCCGCCCCGAGGGGTATGCTTAAACGCATTTGAAAGCAGATTCACCAACACCTTGTCAAAATTGCCACGGTCTATCCACGCAAACTGTTCCTTTTGCCCGGGAACCAGTTTCAGGCAAATGCCACGCGCTTTCGCCTGGTACTCGAAAGCATCCAACAACTCGCGGACGAACCCTACCATCTCCGTCCGGCTATACGCCAAACGCATCTGTCCCTTATCCACCATACGGATGTCCAGCAATTGGCCCAACAAAGCCAAAACCCGGTTGGTATTACGGTACATGATCCCTATTAACCGCCTTTTCTCCGGACTGTTCTCCTTTTTCAACAAAGCCTCCAACGGGCCTAAAACCAACGTCATGGGAGTACGTATCTCATGAGAAATGTTCATAAAGAAATCCAATTTCCCCTCATTCGCCTTTTCTTCTTGCCGCTTCTTCCACATCAGGCATAACAACACGAGTCCACCCAACGACAAAACACCATAAAAGAATTTAGCCCACACCGACCAATACCAAGGCGGGACGATATGGATGGCGATGTCTTTCACCGGCGAATGCACACCATTCTCGCAAGCTCTCACCTGCAACGTGTAACGGCCGGGAGGCAAATGGTTGAAATGTATCTTGTTCACACCGGAGGCTGTCCTGTTCCAATCCTCTCCGGAACCGGACAGCCTGTATTCGTACACGATATTGCCGGCCTCCCGGAAGTCCATGGTGGAAAAAGCGAACGTGAAAGAATTGTCCAAATAAGAAAGTACAATCTTACGGGTCTCGAACAAGCTCCCACTGAGGACAGGCTTCCCGCCGGAACTTGTCTCCTGCGTGACAGGATGCCCCTGGACCGACATGCCGGTAATATGCACCTCTCCCTCAAAACTGTCGCGCCCGACCTCGTCCGGGTCAAATAAGGTCACCCCCCTATAGCCCCCAAAATACACCATCCCGTCCTTGCCTTGGCAACACAAGCCCCGCAAATAAGCCTTATCTTCCAAGCCGTTGCCGGCATAATAAGAAACGACTTCGCCCTCCTTTACCCTCAACTCGTTGATGCCTTTCATCGTACTACACCAGATGTTGCCCGCATCGTCTTCCGCAAGTCCGCAAACGGAATTGTCCGACAGCCCCTGAAGGGTTGTCCACCGGGATAGTCGCCCGGATTCCGGCACATAACGGAACAACCCCCGACTGGTCCCTATCCAAATGTCCCCGCCTCTCCCCTCCAACAGGCGATAACACGCTCCTTTCCCCAACCGGGCACACTCCCCAAGTGGCAAGAAACGCCCTTGCCTGATGTCATAGCAACTGAGTCCCCCGAAATGCCCTATCCAAAGCCTCTGCTTGGAATCACAAAGCATTGTGGTGACCCAATTGTTCGCCATGCCGCCCTTGCTGTCTTCCGAAACAAACATCCTGCGCGCCCCCGTGGGCACATGGAACTGCAAGATTCCCGTGCCCAAAAGCCCCAGATAAAGATTCCCGCATCCGTCCCCCGTGATATAGTCCAAATAGTCCTTGTCCGGCAGAGGCAAGCGTTCACGTAACGCCAGATGCCGTTTGTCCACCTCGAAAAGCCCGCCGTGTTCCACGCCGGCCCACAGCCTTCCGCCGCTATCCTCATATAGAGCCGACACCGGGAACTTGGTCTTGATATGCCCCACGACCTCCCCTGACGCATCCAAATGAAACAGCCCCCGGCTCCCCAACGAACACCAGACTCCTCCGTCACTGTCCTTGCAAAGGGCTACGATGCCGCCCAAACGCCCGGCTTGCAGGGATGAGAAATCCCAGAAAGAAAACAAGGCCGGCTTCTTGGGCAGCATCAAAATCCCTTGTCCCAGGCAAGCCATCCACAGATTGCCCGACCGGTCTTCCAGGACACTGCTGATTGAGGTTTGCCCCACTTGCAGGGAAGGATGCAAAACACCCTCCTTTGCACGCACCTCCAGACTCCCCTTGGGAATGAACTTCAGCCCTTGCCCGTCGGTCCCGACAAACACGCTTCCGTCGCGTGCCGGAACCGCCGAGCGGTAGGCAACCCTGCGGTCGCCGTCAGCTAAGGCAGAAAGCCTGTCCTGCGGCTCGTCCCAGACCCAGATGGTGTCTTCGCCCACAACCAACAGCCTCCCGTCAGCATCTTGAAGCATCTCCCGCACCGGAGTGGCAAAACGGAAGTGCGTCTCACGCCCGTTGGCTCCTACCCGGTAGACACCCGCACGGTCCGTTCCCACCCACAGGTTCCCGGATGCATCTTCACATAAGACATTCAAATAAGGCTTGAGGCAAGCAGGACTCGACTTCACCTGCACCGCCTCATGCCCCTCGACACGGAACATCCCGATTCCAGAAGCAATGAACCATACCTCACCCGTCTTCCGTCTTTGGGTGATGCACGTGACGAACCCACCGACACCGGATACCCCATGGATAGGCACAGGCCTGAAATTGTCTGATTGGGGACAATAATATTGCAAGCCGTTGGCCGTCCCGACCCACAAACGACCGCTCCGATCCATATAAAGGCAACGCACCATATTGTCCGACAAAGATGCCGAATCGGACTCATCATGCAGGTAACATTTAAAATCAACGCCGTCGAAACGGTACAAGCCGTAGTCCGTACCCATCCACACGAAACCGTCTGCGTCTTGGCAGACAGCGTTGGTAAAAGCACAATTGACTTCTTCCTGATACAAACGGGTGTTCTGCATCCCCGGCCACAAAGGCAACGGGCAGGACACAACGAGCAGGAAGAAAACCAACATGATATGAATTCCCCGTTTCATGGCTATACATTTCTCACCGGCAAATTTATATATTTTGCGGAAGAACATGGCACATCCGGCCTCCAAAATCCACAGATGTAACAAACGGAAAAGGATTTGAAACAGGAAGAAAGGCCGTGTTACCTCTGGAAACGCTTTTGAAATGCCACGTCATCCTTGTCCGCACGAAAACGGCTACCTTTGCAACCGTATACGATGCTACAATTATTATTAACTAAAAAGACATCATCATGAAAAAAGTTTTTGCATCCATGGCCTTGTTGTTCGCCATGTGTTCCGGGGCATCTGCCCAAACGCCAGGACTCCCCCCGGCCGGGAACGAGAAAGCCCGGCAGGAATTTGCAGACAGCAAATTCGGGATATTCATCCATTTCGGCATTTACAGCATGTTCGCCCAAGGCGAATGGTATTTAAGCTACGGGAACGTGGATTGCCACGAATATGCCAAGGCGGCATCTGGCTTCTACCCCTCCAAATTCGATGCCGACGCATGGGCAGAAGCCATAAAAGCATCAGGGGCACGGTATGTCTGCTTCACCACGCGCCACCACGACGGCTTCTCGATGTTCGACACGGAATATTCGGATTACGACATCGTGGACGCGTCGCCTTACAAAAAAGACATTGTCCGCGAGATGGCAGAAGCTTGCAAACGACACGGGATAAAGTTCCACCTCTATTACTCCCTTATCGACTGGACGCGCGACGATTATCCCGGCGGATGGAGCGCCAAGAACGCCGGGAAGGATGCCAAGAAAGCAGATTTCGACTCCTATTTCCACTTTATGAAGAACCAAATCACGGAATTAATCCGGAAATACGACCCTGACGCCCTCTGGTTTGACGGGAAATGGGACCAACCGTCTTCCTTCGACTGGCGCCTCGACGAACTATACGCCCTGATCCACAGTCTCAAGCCCTCCTGCCTCATCGGAAACAACCACCACGGAAGCCCGCTGCCGGGAGAGGACTTCCAACTGTTCGAGCGCGACCTGCCGGGAGAAAACACAGCCGGGTATTCCGCCGGACAAGAAATCGGCCAACTCCCGTTGGAAACATGCCAGACCATGAACGGTTCTTGGGGATACTCCGTCAAGGACCAAAACTACAAAACCGGAAACGCCTTAATCCAATACCTGGTGCGCACGGCGGGAAAAGGAGCCAACCTATTGTTGAACGTGGGGCCGCAAGCCAATGGAGAAATCCCGGAGGCCGCGACCGCGCGCATGAAAGCCATCGGGGAATGGTTAAACACATACGGTGAAACCATATACGGCACCACTGCCGGGGACATCCCGGAGCATTCCTGGGGCGTGACGACCCGGAGAGGAGACAAACTTTACGTGCACATCCTCGACCTCGAAGACCAAGCCTTATTCATTCCGCTTGCCGGCAAAAAAGTGAAAAAAGCCATCTCATTCAAGGACAAGTCGCCCGTACGTTTCACAAAAACAAAAACCGGTGTGACGCTGGAGCTGCCACAGGTACCGGATGAAACCGACTACGTCGTGGAACTTACGACGGATTGACCCGCACCTTTCAAGAAAAGCCACGGGAACCGCGGAGGCGTTGCGCTTTTGCATGCAGCCCCTCCACGGCTACCCTTTGCATGCCCGCCGCTCCCCTTGTTCCAAAAAGAACCGTTTCATGGCCGAAAGGTCCAGCTCTTCCATATAATAATCATTTATCGCATCCATATCGCAAAATTAATATTTTCCGCGTATACCCGCACATTTATCCCACCCGACCTATCAATTTGTCAGATTGTCAAACTCCCCCGCACAAGACTGCGCCATTCAGGCACAAAGGAAGGCACGGACGGAAATACGCGATTCTCGCACGGCAGGGAGGAAGCCGGTGTGTCAGCATTTGCTTTTTTAGGCTTACTTTATGACCACCGGGACATTCCGTCCTACGCACAAGTAAAAGGCTCGCGTCAACGAAACAGGGTATTTCCATGACATCATGCTTCCCCTTTTTTGTCCTCCGAAAGCCACTAATCAGTATCCAATAGGGTATCCTGCACACGTTTGTACGTTGCTTTCACCCCGTCTGTACACCGTCATGCGCAGTTTTCCGAAAAGTCCTGCGGAGAAAAAAAGTGTTTTTTCAGCCAAATGAAAAATGAATCGACTGAAATTGATTCTTGATTTTGCTTCAGGAAAGTGAAAAACAAGCCTAAAACCTTAAAAAGCGTGTATAAGTAGGACTGAAATCCTTCCTGAAAGTACTTTTCCATGCGCTCCCGTTCTTCTAAAAATTGCCACTTTACTTTCCTTTCGTCACCCATTTCCCACATTTCCCTTTCATTTATCCAAAAAGCACAAATCCACACGACCGACGGGAAACCGCAGGACATGCCGCATAAGACCAACCTCAACATGCAGGGTAGCCTACTGGAAAGCCCTTATTCTAAAAAGGATTTTTTAACGCGAGCGGATTGCATATATTTCCTCAATACCTTAACTTTGAATATCGACTTTAAAACCTTTTCGCCATGAAAAAGATGATATTGGGATGTTTTTTGTATGGGACGGCCGTAGGATTATATGCACAAGCCCCACAAGGAGACTTCAAAGGCTCAATACAAATAGGGCAAACGACAATGCCTATCGTGTTCCACTTCGGACAGCAGAACGGCCAACCGACAACCACCATGGACAGTCCTGCACAAGGCGTTTTCGGTTTCCCAGTACAATCGTCTGAATGTCTTTCCGACGGAGAATTAACCCTGAAAATCCCACAAATACAGTTCCGCTATGTGGGCAAAGTACGCGGCGACTCCCTGATAGAGGGGACGGTGACGCAAGCCGGGCAGTCCCTTCCGCTGAATTTGGTACGCACGGCCCGGAAAGCCGGTGTATCGTCTGAACCGGAAAGGCCCGGCACCCCAAAACCGCCCTTCCCCTACCGGGAAGAAGAGGTAAGCGTCACAACAAAAGACGGCATAAAATTATCGGGTTCACTGACTTTGCCCGAAGGGGAAGGGCCATTCCCTGCCGTGCTCCTTATTTCCGGCAGCGGGCCGCAAGACCGGAATGAAGAGGCATGGAAGTACAAACCGTTTCTCATGATAGCCGACTGCCTGACCCGGCAAGGCATCGCCGTACTCCGCATGGACGACCGCGGGACCGGCAAGTCCGGAGGCCGCTATGCCGACGCCACCTTGCAACTCGCTGCCACGGATGCGGAATGTGCCTTGGATTATCTTCTCCGACGGAAAGACATCCGACGCGATAAGACCGGACTGGCCGGACACAGCATGGGCGGAACCATCGCTTTCCGTATGGCCGCGCAACGTCCGCAAGACGTGGCTTTCGTACTTTCATTGGCCGGAGCCGCCATTCCGGGAAAAGACCTGATGATGCACCAATGCGAGAAGATCATCCTTTCGCAACTCCCTGCCACCACAAGCGACAGCCTGCGCACCCTGTACGAGGAACTGTACGGCACCATGGCGCTCCCCCTTCCGCTCGACTCCATACGCCACAGGAGCACTCCTCTCATGGTCTCCATTTGGCAGCATCTCGGCATAAACGAAGACACCTACCGGGAAAACCTCACGGATAGCATCCGCCGACGCAAGGCCCGCCAGCTCACCGGACAGGCCATAAGTCCGGAAATAGCCAGCATCACACAATATGACCCGAGCCATGACTTAAGCCGGGTGCAATGCCCTATATGGGCTGCCAATGGGGCAAAAGACCTGCAAGTATTGCCCGAAGAGAACCTGAAAGCCATCGAAACGCTCGCAAAAGGAAGCCCACAAGTCGTCACGCACATTTATCCCGGCCTGAACCACCTGTTCATGGAAGCCCCCACCGGGCATCCCTCGGAATACGGACTTCTAAAAGGGAATTTCAGCCAGGAAGTGCTGCAAGACATGGCGGAATGGATCAGGAAAACCGTAGGTGCACCCCAAACGGTCTTCTGACACATCCCACAACCGTAAAGGCAAAAGCCCTGTTCACTTCACGGTTTGCGTCCGCAAATACCTCTTGAACTGTTCCTCCGAACCATTGAATACGTCGATGTCCACATCACCTTGGATACCGCGGACCCGGCCGTCGGGCGAGAGCTGCCAGTAGAGCAAATGCACGTATGGCTTGTATTCCCCGTAACGGGCCACCCATACAGGATAGGCTTTCAACTCTTCCGGCGCGAACGGCATATAACGATTGACAAAATCCTGGCTCACATATATAATAGGTGTGGTGCCGCTCCGGCGACCTATCTCTTTCAACCATACCAGCATTTCACGGAACAGCACGTCACGGCCTCCCATCGCCGCAATCCGCCTGTCGGACAGCTCCACGTCGAGCATCGGCGGAAGGTCGCCTTTCTGCAAGCGGGACTTCTTCAGGAAATAGTCTGCCTGGCTCATCGCCGGACGGGTGGAAAAGAAGTGATAGGCTCCGACCGGAAATCCATACCGGCGTGCGGCACGCACATCCTGCGTATAATAAGGATTGAACACCGTCAGCCCCTCCGTGGATTTGATGTACACGAAAGAGACCGGATAGTCCACCGCTCCCAACGCATTCCGGTCTGCCGTATGCCCCAGGCGTGTAATGCGCAGGTTCCTCCAGTCTATACCGTACACCCGCCGCTTGTGCACATGCTGGTATTTGGAAATGTCGATGCCGTATATCCGTTCCGAATGGTACAGCATTTGTTCGCCCCGGAACCGTCCCTTCGCCCACACTCCGCACTTGACCACCTCGTGAGGAGCTACTGAAAAGCCGAAGCCGTCACGCCGCCCGTCCTTCCATTTCCCTACATAGTACCCTCCGTCGTTCGCCGTGAACTCTCCCTCGCCATGCTCTTCCATCCGTCGGTTGAAGAGACCTTCATACGTCCCCTCTTTTGCTCGAAGACGTCCGCGCCGCAAAGAATCCCCGCGCCAATATCCGCTGTACGTGCGCCCCAAGGAGTCGGTATACTCCCCGTATCCTTTCCGGATGCCCGCATGCCAACTGCCACGGTACACCCCGCCATCGGGATAACGCATCACCCCCTCACCTTCCGGGAAGCTACCGGCCAACTGTCCGTAGAACAGCGTATCCCGACGCGTATAAGTACCGTAGACCGGGCATGTTTCCGACACGTCTTTTTCTCCGGTAAAGTCAAAACGGAACCCTGTGCGCCAACCGGAAACCCAGGCTTTCAAATCTTCCCATACGCACTCCGGCCAAGACGCATGGGACAAACTCAAGGCATACAACCCGGCAGCCGGATAAAAACGGCCACCGACCCACATACCGTTCAGATTCCTCCAAGGCCCGAACACAGGAGCACCCTCAGCCCCTTGAATTAAAGGAATTTCCGGACAACCGTCTTTCATCCGGATGCTCACCGGCGAAGCTTCAGCTTTTTTCCTACGGGACGCCGCACCCGGCCATCCCCAATGCCCCCACCATGTATAATACGGTGAAAGGACATGGAACCAACCATAGGGAAACGGATTCAACCGGAAACGGCGGCAACCGTCGGGCAACTTACCGCCTGCCGCCTGCCACACGGACGGACCTCCCGGCCTTTGCGCCAGCCGTCGGCAAGCCACCGACACCTCGTTCGCACCACGGCCTGCCCCCGTACGGATACGCAGCGTCCGCTCCTCACGCAAATACGCATCTTCTCCCCCTGCGGCCAGCAACCTGTCCAAAGCTTGCTTGCAACGTGCCAGTTCTCCACACTGCGCCTTCACCCATTCGTTATGAGCCATGACTTCATGAAATCCTTCGTCCACCACCGAATGTGTACGGCCGTAATACTCCATTTCCTCCAACATCCTCCGAAAACCGGCCAAACGCACAGACACCAGTCGCGACTCTTTCTGCAAGGCAGGAAGCAAGGTCTCACGATTCAGCCGTTCCGGTCTCGTCACGGAATCGGCAGCCGTCAGCAAACGGCCGGAATAGGAAATGAAAAAGGCATTAGCCCGAAATTCACGCTGTGCAGTTTCGCGCTCTGTAGAAAGCCCTCCCAAGGTGGAATCGGTACTAAGCACATTAAAATACAAGGTGTCGCCTCCCGGTACTCCCAATTCATACCAAGACACCGTGACAGCCTCTGCCACGCCCTCACGGCATGCCCTCTCCGAAGTCGGCCAAAAAAGCAGGCATCCACACAAAATGATTCCTACCGTCGCTGCCCACGCTGTTTTGCAGAATTTGCTCACGCCCGGCAGAGACAAGCAAGCTTGCCTCTGCTCTCGCTTAATCGCAAATTTCTTTTTATTCCACTTCATACATTTCCCGCACGAAAAAGCCTCATTGCTTTTCTGTCTAATTAAAAACAAAAATACAAAAAGCATTTAAAAGATGTTGCGGTTTTAAAAGAATATAAGTATTTTCGCAGCGATAAATCATTTATTAATTTAACTAACGCTCTATTGTATCATGAAAATCAACTCTCTGCTTGCAGGTGTAGCGCTCATGGCAACTTCGTACACGGTTTGCGCACAAGACAATACCGTGACCGTACAGACTAAGAAAATCGGAGCCGACATCCAGCCGACCATGTACGGCGTGTTCTTCGAAGACATCAACTTCGGAGCCGACGGCGGTTTGTATGCCGAACTCGTCAAAAACCGTTCTTTTGAATTTGCCCCCGACCATTACATGGGTTGGAAGATGTTTGGCAACGTCACGTTGCAGAACGACGGCCCTTTCGATAAGAATCCGCATTACGTCCGTTTAGGTTACGCCGGACATGGCGATATGTGGACGGGCATACAGAACGAAGGCTTCTTCGGCATCGGTCTGAAGAAAGATGCGGAATACCGTTTCTCCGTATGGGCACGCGTGCCGGACGGCAAGCCGGTGACGCTGATGGTCCAGTTCATCGACCAGAACACGATGGATGACGCACAGCAGTTTGTCAGTCAGGACTTGGTTATCGACTCGAAAGAATGGAAAAAATACACGATGGTCATGAAATCCAACCGTACCATCGCCAAGGCTAACCTGCGCATCTTCCTTTCCAATCCGCAACATCGCTCGGGTACGGGTACCGTAGACTTGGAACATGTATCTCTCTTCCCGGTCGACACTTGGATGGGACATGAGAACGGCATGCGCAAGGATTTGGCACAAGCTTTATACGACATGCGTCCGGGCGTGTTCCGTTTCCCCGGCGGCTGTATCGTAGAAGGTTCCAATCTGGAAACGCGCTACCAGTGGAAGCATACCGTAGGGCCGGTGGAAAATCGACCGCTCAACAAGAACCGTTGGGAATCGACCTTTACCAACCGTTACTATCCGGACTATTTCCAAAGCTATGGTCTGGGATTCTATGAATACTTCCTCCTGAGCGAGGAAATCGGCGCGGCTCCGCTTCCCGTATTGAATGTAGGTATGGCTTGCCAGTACCAGAATTGGGACAATGAGAAAGCCCATGCGGCCTGCAATGCCGAGGATTTGAAGCCTTACATCGACGACGCCCTCGACCTGATCGAGTTCGCCAACGGTTCGACCGACACGAAATGGGGAAAGTTGCGCGCCGATATGGGCCATCCGGAACCGTTTAACATGAAATACTTAGGCATCGGAAACGAGCAGTGGGACAAGTTCTATTTCGACCGCCTGAAATTCTTTGTGGAGGCTGTCCGCAAAGCCCATCCGGAAATCCTTATCATCGGTTCGTCCGGTCCCGACTCGGAAGGCAAAATGTTCGACCTCGGTTGGGAAGACATGAAGAAACAGAAAGTAGACCTTGTGGACGAACATTTCTACCGTCCGGTAGACTGGTTCAAAAACAGCATGAACCGCTATGACGACTACGACCGTAACGGCCCGAAAGTGTTCGCCGGCGAATATGCCTGCCACGACCACGGCAACCGCATGAAATGGAATCACGCAGGCGCTTCTATCTACGAAGCCGCTTTCATGACCACATTGGAACGCAACGCCGACATCGTGCACATGGCTACATACGCTCCGCTTTTCGCCCACGTGGAAGGCTGGCAATGGCGTCCCGACCTGATTTGGTTCGACAACCTCCGCAGCGTGAAGTCCGTAAGCTACTACGTACAGCAGATGTATGCCAAAAACATGGGTACGAATGTCGTACCGGCCACGCTCGCCACTCCCACTCCCAAAGGTGAGGACGGCCTGTTCACCAGTGCCGTGTTCGACAAGAACACCGGTGAATATATCGTGAAGGTCATCAACACGACGGACAAGGCGCAAACCGTGGACATCAAGTTCGACGGCTTGAAGAAGATAGAAGGCAACGCCACAACCGTTACCCTGGATTGCAGTGACTACACCTTAGACAACACATTGGATCATCCGAACGCCATCATTCCGCAGGACGGATGGGCAGCAGTAGAAGGCAACGTCATCAAAACTACCGTTCAAGGCAAGAACTTCGTGATTTTCAAGGTGAAGAAATAAAACCTCGGACACGAATCTCTATAAACGTATTTTGCGGGTACTCCCTTTACCATGAAGGAAGTACCCGCAAACTTTTTGTCAAAGAACAAGGACGGTACGGAAAACTCGATGCCGAGAAAGGTGCGACCGTGAACGCCTTGTACGGAGAAGTGCAAACCGCCCGTTAACTTTCAAGCCGATATGGGGCTGTGCGAAGATTGGAAAATGCACCGGTTCCATATCAGCTTTTGCAAAAAACATATCATTCCTTTCCTCTTTTTACCTGTATATTAAGATTCTTTCGCTATCTTTGTACAAACGAAGAAAGGATGAACGTCATTGATTTGATTCAGAACCATAAAGGAACGGCTTTTTCTTTCGAAGTACTGCCTCCGTTGAAAGGAGCAGGCATAGACCGGTTGTTCCATACCATAGATACGCTCAGGGAGTTCAACCCGGCGTATATCAACATTACCAACCACCGTAGCGAGTATGTGTACAAGGACTTAGGGGGGGGCATCATGCAACGCCTCCGCATCCGCCGCCGTCCCGGCACCATAGCCGTAGCGGCAGCCATCCAAAGGCATTACGACATACATGTCGTGCCCCACATCCTATGTAGCGGATATACCCGTGAGGATACGGAGTACATGTTGCTCGACCTGCAATTCCTGGGCATCAGCGACTTGTTGGTGCTGCGCGGCGACAAAGCCAAGGAAGACCCAGCCTTCCGTCCCACGGGTGACGGTTATTCGCATGCCACGGAACTTATCGGACACATCAACCGTTTCAATGAAGGTTTCTTTGTCGACGGTTCGCCTATCAAGTCTCCCGGCACGTCGTTTTCATACGGCGTAGCCTGCTACCCGGAAAAACATGAGGAAGCACCCAATCCGGAAGCTGACTTGGCCGTGCTCAAGCAAAAAGCCGACATGGGTGCCGCCTATGCCGTCACCCAGTTGTTCTACGACAATGCGAAGTATTTCGACTTCGTGGACCGTGCACGCCGGGCCGGCATCACCATCCCCATCATCCCGGGTATCAAGCCGTTTGCCAAACTGTCGCAACTCAACGTAGTACCTAAAACGTTCCATTGCGACCTGCCCCAGGCTTTGGCTTTGGAAATAGGAAAATGTAAAACGGATGAAGAAGCCAAACAAGTAGGGATAGAGTGGACGGTGGAACAATGCCGCGAGCTGATCGGTCACGGCGTGCCGAGCATCCATTTCTATACCGTTTCGGCCGTGGACAGTATCCGCGAAATCGCACGTCAAATCTACTAAAGCCATGTTCAGCCAGGTTGTAGGACAAACAGACATCAAAGAACGCCTCCTTCAGGAAGCGCAAGCCGGACGCGTGCCGCATGCCCTGCTCCTGAGCGGCTCTTCGGGATGCGGAAAGCTGGCTTTAGCCGTGTCGTATGCCCAATACCTGCTGTGTCACCGTCCGGGGGCGCACGATGCCTGCGGAGAATGCCCGTCATGCCGGACTTTCACGCATTTCGTACACCCAGACCTCCATTTCGTCTTCCCCATCATCAAATACAAGACGGCGGAAAGTTCCGTATGCGACGTGTATCTGGACGCATGGCGCAAGCGGCTGCAAGCCGGGCTTTATTTCGACTTGAACGACTGGTTGGGCGACATGAAGGCTGAAAACCAACAAGCACTCATCTATGCGGCCGAAGCCGCCCAGATACAGCGGAAACTGGCACTTAAATCTACCTTGGGCGGACGTAAGGCCATGATTGTCTGGATGCCGGAGAAAATGAATGCGGAATGCGCCAACAAGTTGCTCAAACTCATCGAAGAACCGCCCGAACAAACGAATTTCCTTTTGGTGAGCGACGAGCCGGAGAAAATCCTGCCCACCATCCTGAGCCGTACCCAACAAATCGAGGTAAAGGGCATCGACCACGAAAGTTTGGTGGAAGCCCTCCGCAAAACCCATCCCACGGAGGACGTGGAAGCTCTCGCACGCAATGCCAGAGGCAGCTATACCGCAGCACTGAAAAGTCTGGATGCCAGCCAGGACAACTTGCTCTTCTTCGACCTCTTCGTCATGCTGATGCGGTTGAGCTACCAACGCAAGATCAAGGATATGCGGAAATGGAGCGAACAGATTGCCGGCATGGGGCGGGAAAGACAAAAGAACTTCCTGACGTACTGCCAACGGTTGGTGCGCGAAAACTTCATCTATAACTTCCGCAGGCCGGAACTGAACTACCTGACGGCACAGGAAGGGGATTTCGCCAAAAACTTCGCACGTTTCGTCAACGAGCGGAACGTCATCAAAATCATGGACGAACTGAGCGACGCACAACGGGACATTGAGCAAAATGTCAACCCACGAATCGTATTTTTCGACTTTGCCCTGAAGATGATTGTGCTACTCATACAATAACATATATCAAAAAACCGACAACGAATGGAGGAAAAATTCAAACTGAACGGGCCGTGCCGGGGACTTTGCGCCAAAGGTTGCGGACGACAAAATAAACAACTGAACACGTACGATTATCTGGCAGACATCCCGGGTAACGCGGAAGCCACCGACCTCGTGGAGGTGCAGTTCAAGAACACACGCAAGGGATATTACCACAACAGCAACCGCCTGCCATTGGAAAAAGGCGACATCGTGGCCGTGGAAGCCACTCCGGGACACGACATCGGTGTGGTCACCCTCACCGGTCGTCTCGTCCCCCTTCAAATCAAAAAGGCCAACCTGAAATCGGAACAGGAAATCAAACGGGTGTACCGCAAAGCCAAACCGGTTGACATGGAAAAGTACGAAGAAGCCAAAAGCCGTGAGCACGACACCATGATACGTTCGCGCCAGATAGCCAAGGAATTGGGACTGCAAATGAAAATCGGCGATGTGGAATACCAAGGCGACGGGAACAAAGCCATTTTCTACTATATCGCGGACGGACGCGTGGACTTCCGCCAGCTCATCAAGGTATTGGCCGAGACCTTCCACGTACGTATCGAGATGAAACAAATCGGTGCACGGCAGGAGGCCGGGCGCATCGGCGGTATCGGCCCGTGCGGACGGGAATTGTGTTGTGCCACGTGGATGAAGAATTTCGTTTCCGTCTCCACCGGAGCAGCCCGCTATCAGGACATTTCCCTGAACCCGCAGAAGCTGGCCGGACAATGTGCCAAACTGAAATGTTGCATGAACTATGAGGTGGACACTTACGTGGAAGCCGGAAAACGTTTGCCGAGCAAGGAAATCACTTTGCAAACCCAAGATGCCGAATATTATTTCTTCAAAGCCGACATCCTGGCCGGATTAGTCACCTATTCCACCGACAAGCATTTGGCTGCCAACTTAGTCACCCTCACTACCGCAAGAGTCTTCGAAATCATCAACATGAACCGCCGGGGCGAGAAGCCTCAACGTTTGGAAAGCGGGGAAGCAGCAGAACCGGCCAAACCGGCTGACCTCGTTGAACAGGAGAGCCTGACACGGTTCGACAAGAGACGGAAAAACAAAGGCAAACGCAAAGACAACGGTAATCCTCGCGGCTCACAATCTTCCAAAGAGACACAAGGCGCGGAACGTCGGGAAGAGAATACCGGCAAAGACCGCCGTAACCGAAACCGCGGACGGGACAACAAAGAATACAAAGGCGAACAGGGCGGCAACCGCGAGAACCGCCCCGGCAAGGATAAACGCAAACGGGACAGGGACAATCGCTCGGAAAAAGCTGTTAAGCCCGCCCCAAACACACCGGCCGAAAAGACGGAATAGTCATGACCATTCTTCGCACTCCAACGTTCATTGCAGCCGTAAGCATCCTTTTGTCGCTTACGGGCTGCAATGAGCATGTAATCTATCATTCATACCGCCACGTTCCCGAACAAGGATGGAACAGCCGGGATACCTTCACATTCGACATCGATACCGTGCGGACAGCAGCGACCTATCAGTTCGCATTGGGATTGCGTTCGACCGATTCATATCCGTACACCGTTATCTGGCTGGCAGTGGAACGGGAGTTTTCTCATCCGGACACTCTACATCGTGACACGGTGAAATGCCAGTTGATGGATTCTGTCACCCATCGTATGGGCAAAGGCATCTATATGTACCAATACGACGTGCCGCTTCCTCCCATGACATTGCACCGCGGACAAACCGGACAAGTCCGTATCATACATCTCATGCAACGGGAAGTCCTTCCGGGCATACACGATGTGGGAGTCCTCATCAGCCGCTAAAGCCTTAATCCCTCTTGGCCAGATTGCGTCCGGCATCTATACGCAGGAATACGAACAACAAGATGGTGAAGCCCCACAAGGATGAACCTCCGTAACTGAAGAACGGCAACGGAATACCGATAACCGGCGTAAGTCCCAACACCATTCCCACGTTGATAAACACATGGAACAGGAAAACACTCATCACACAATAGCCATAGATACGCCCAAAGGCAAAGGGTTGGCGCTCGGCCAAATGAATCAAGCGGAGAATGAGCACCAGGAACAACACCAATACTCCGGCCGCACCCCAGAACCCTTCTTCCTCCCCGACCGTACAGAAAATGAAATCGGTATCCTGTTCCGGTACATACTTCAGCTTGGTTTGCGTTCCGTTCAGGAAACCTTTTCCTCGTAATCCTCCGGATCCGATGGCAATTTTGGCCTGATTGACATTGTAACCGGCACCCGAAGGATCGTCCTCCAAGCCCAAAAGCACGTTGATACGTACCCTTTGGTGGGGTTCCATCACACTGTTCAGCACGTAATCGGCCGAATAAAAGAAAGCCATGGAACCCAAGGCAAACAAGGCAATATAAAAGTAACGCGTGACACGCTCGCTCAAAGCCACATAGCATAAATACAAGATCATGGCCACGCATACCGTAATCAAAATCCAGGTGATGTCGAAGGGAATGACAAAGCCGGAAAAACCAAGAGCCAATGCTATCACGCCCACACCATAAAACAGGATATTCCGTTCCACCGACACCTTGTCACAATAGACATGCACCATACCGATCGTAAAAAGAATCACCATCATCAACACCAGAAATTCTCCGGCGCTGGTGGGGATATGCCCTAACATGACGTGCTCGAAACGTACGCCCACCACAAAGTAAGCCACAGCCGACACCCCGGTAAAAAGCACGGCACCGGGCATCCCCTCCCGATAAAGCATCAGGAAAAAGGCCAGATAGACCAAAGCCGAACCGGTCTCCCGCTGCAAAATAATCAGGACGATAGGCACGACAATAATGGCCAACGTCACCAAAAAGTCTTTCCACTGCGAAATATTATATCCGTAAGCAGACATGAATTTGGCCAAAGCCAATGCCGTGGCACATTTGGCAAACTCGGCAGACTGCAAACTGAAAGGTCCTATCTTTATCCACGAATGGGAACCCTTGATGTCTCGTGCCAAAAAAGGTGTGACAAACAGCAAGACAAGCAACAGGGCATAAATGACGTATGCAAAGGTATCGTACAACTTCCCGTCGAGCATCAAAAGGATAAAGCCCAATGCCAACGAAGTGCCTATCCAGATAATCTGCATCCCCGAACGGGAATCGAATGAAAAGATGTTCCCCTCCATGTCAAAATCGTAGCTGGCTCCGCAAATGCTGATCCAACCGAACGCCAGCAAGGCCATATATATAAGGATGGTCCACCAATCCAATGAACACCACACGCCTTTTTCCTTTTCATCTATCCGCCGTACCATAACCGATATGTCTTTGTTGATACATCTCCGCCAATTTCTCGCTTTCGGGCGAGAGTTTGCCGTTCAAATACTGTTCCATCATCAATGCCCCGAGAGGCACACCGTAGTCTGCCCCCCAACCGCCGTTCTCCACATACACGGCAATGGCTATCTTAGGGTCGTTCATCGGGGCGAATCCCATAAACACGGAATGGTCGTGTCCACGGTTCTGTGCCGTACCCGTCTTGCCGCAGACTTCTATACCGGGAATGTTGGCTTTACGGCAAGTCCCGGCCAATACGGCCCTCCGCATCCCCTGCACCACCGTTTCGTAATGCCGGGCTTCCACCTTCGTGTACCTCCGCCGGGTGTAAAGCGTGTCTATCTGCTCGTCTTGTATTTGTTTCACCACGTGCGGCGTGATAAAGTATCCCCTGTTGGCTATTGTCGCACCGAGATTGGCGATTTGCAAAGGTGTGGCGTTCACTTCGCCCTGTCCGATGGAAATACTGATTACGGTCAACCCGTTCCATGAACCGCGATAGGCCTTGTCGTAAAAAGGAGCATTCGGAATCAATCCCCGTTTCTCTCCCGGCAGGTCGATACCGAGCTTATACCCGAACCCCATCGACACCATATAGTCTTTCCACACCGTCATGGCCTCCTGCACATTCTTGTATTTCGTCCGGTTGCCGAACATGTAATAAAGCCCCCAACAAAAATAAGCATTGCAGGAAGTTCCTATGGCCGGCACCAACTTGGCCGGTGCCGCATGTCCGTGGCATCCCACTTTCAGTCCGCGATAAATAAACCCATGGTAACAAGGGTAAGCCGTTTCGGGAGTAATGATGCCTTCCTGAAGGAAAGTCAACGCCTGCGTGGTCTTGAATGTGGAGCCGGGAGGATACTGCCCCATGATGGAACGGTTCAGCAAGGGTTTCAGCGGATTACGGCTCAAGGCCAAATGGTTTTTTCCACGCTGCCGGCCCACCATCATACGAGGATCATAAGTAGGCGAAGACACCATGCACAACACCTCGCCGGTAGAAGGTTCTATGGCCACGATACTGCCCAGCTTGCCTTCCATCAGACGCTCGCCGAGCGCCTGCAATTCCAGATCGAGTCCCAAAGTCAGGTTTTTGCCGGGCACGGTTTTGGTATCCAGCTTTCCGTCCATGTATCGCCCTTTGATACGCCCCCGGGCATCACGCAAAAGTATTTGTATCCCCTTTTCGCCCCTCAACTGCTTCTCGTAGGCACGTTCCACACCTTGCTTGCCGATGAAATCACCATTCTGATAATACTCATCTTCCTCCACATCCGCAGGCGACACCTCACCGATGTCCCCCAAGACCAATGCGGCATACGGGGACTGGTATTGACGGATGGAACGACGCTGCACATAAAAACCGGGAAAACGGAACAGCTTTTCCTGAAACACGCAGAACTCCTCGGAAGACAACTGACTCATGAAAAGCTGCTGGGTGTAACGAGAATAACCGGGATTGCGGTGCCGGTCCTTGATTTCGTCCATCCGCTTGATATAATATTCCTTGGTTATTCCGAGGCTCGCACACAAATCCAACGTGTCCACCCCCTGCTGCTCGTTCATGACCACCATAATGTCATACGAAGGTTGGTTGTAGACCAACAACTTCCCGTTGCGGTCGGTGATGACTCCCCGCGAAGGATATTGGATTTTCTTTAGAAAAGCATTGGAGTCGGCATTCTTCTTGTAATCGTCGCTCATGATTTGCAATGTGAAAAGCCGGACAATATAAATGAGGACGATGCCCGTAGCCACCGCCCCTATTACATATTTACGCTTTTCCCTATTATAATCAGCCATCCCTTCTGTCCGAAACTTCCAACTATTTATTACCGCGCATCCTCTCCAATACCAATATCAGCACAATGGAAAGCGCACTGCTGCTCAAGTAAATATAAAGCATGTCCAAAGCACTGAAGAAAGAAAAGATTTCAAGCATCATCACGGACGCCTGCTGCAACAGCACAAGCAACGTCACATACCAAATGTAATTCCATCCTCCCAACGTCCGGTAGCCCGGCACCATGTCTTCCAGACAGTCTTTGGGCGTAAACAACCGCAAAAGTGGCGGAGCGCACAAGGCCGTCAAAGTCATGGACGCAGCCCCCAGACCCGGCGTCTCGGAAAAGAAATCGGCTCCGAGCCCGACTGCAAATCCCCACAACAGCCACGCATAACGCGAGGTGTTTAACGGTTGGAGACAAAGGATATACACATATATGACAGGAGTAGCATAACCGAAAAAGTGGATATGGTTGAATACCAATCCCTGGAAAACCAGCAAGATGAATGCCCACAACAACCTACTGAAAAAACTCTGCATCATACATCGGCCTTATTTTTCTGATTCTATCTTTTGCTGCAAACTGTCTATCTCCACCCGATTGGGCGTCGTAAGCACACACACGTCCCTCAACCGGGCAAAATCCGTACTCAAATTCACCTGTAACTTATAAGAAAGCCCGTCTTCCGAATTTTCCACCTTCGTCACCTTGCCGACAAACAGCCCTGCCGGAAAAACCGCAGAGAAACCACTGGTCTCTACCGTCATGCCTTCTTTCAGGCGAGCATGGCGGGGTATATCGCCCAGAGAGGCATACAAAGGATGCCGACCGTCCCAACGCAAATAACCGAAATAATCGGTTCCCCGCAAACAACAACTGATATTCGACTTGCTGTTCAACAGCGGCATGACAATCGCATAATGGGGCGAAGTCAGATAGACTATCCCCACAATGCCCGTACCGCATACGACCCCCATCTCGGGTTTCACGCCATCCAGCTCCCCTTTGTTGATGGTCAGGTAATTATTATGCCTGTTCACACTGTTGCTTACCACCTCGGCAGGCACCATGCCGAAACCGTCCAACAGTTCCCTCTGACGCATTTCCGTATAGGTGGAATCGTGTTCCGCACGGTCCAACAACTCCGTCAGTGCCCTGACCCGCTGCTCCAACACCAGATTCTTCCGCATCAGGTCTTTGTTCCGTTCACCCAAAGCGATATAGGACAGGAAATCCGACTCCCACTCCAACACGCGTCCGGAAACGGTATTGGCAGAAGTGAACCATACACTTCCCTGATAAAGATTGAAACGAAAGAGCAACAAAAGACTACCTCCTTCCAACAGGATGAAAAGGAGCCAATAGCTATATTTCTTCAGAAAATCGAATAAGCCCTGCACGGGTTACATCAAAAAAGAAAAGTTGTTCACGTTCTTCAATGCTATGCCGGTGCCTTTAGCCACACTGTGCAGCGGATCTTCGGCGATGTGGAACGGAATGTTGATCTTGTCGGTCAACCGTTTGTCCAAACCACGCAACAAAGCTCCTCCACCCGTCAGGTAAATACCGTTGTGCACGATGTCGGCATACAATTCCGGCGGCGTATTCTCCAACGCGCTCAAGACAGCCGTCTCGATACGGGCGATACTCTTCTCCATGCAGTGCGCCACCTCCTGATAACACACCGGGACCTCCATCGGCAGGGCCGTAATACGGTTCGGTCCGTACACGATATAATCCTCCGGAGCGTCCTCGCCCAATTCCGTCAACGCTGCTCCCACGTGAATCTTGATACGTTCGGCCATGCGCTCGCTCACCCTCACATTATGCTGGCGGCTCATGTATTCCTGGATGTCGGCCGTAAGGTCGTCCCCCGCGATGCGGATGGAATTATTCGACACGATACCGCCCAAGGAGATTACGGCGATTTCGGTGGAACCTCCGCCGATGTCCACTATCATGTTACCTTGGGGAGCCTCCACGTCGATTCCTATGCCGATAGCGGCCGCCATCGGTTCATAAATCAGATACACGTCCCGTCCCCCGGCATGTTCCGCCGAATCCCGTACGGCACGCAGCTCCACTTCCGTAGAACCGGAAGGAACGCCTATCACCATGCGCAAGGAAGGAGAAAACAGACGGCTGCCCGTATGCACCATCTTGATGAGCCCGCGCATCAACTGTTCGCAGGCATAAAAGTCAGCGATGACTCCTTCGCGCAAAGGCCGTACCGTGCGGATATTGTCATGCGTCTTTTCATACATCAACTTGGCCTTCTCTCCCACGGCGATCATTTTGTCCGTACGCCGGTCTAATGCCACCACGGAAGGCTCGTCCACCACAATCTTACCGTCGCTGGTGATAATGGTATTGGCCGTCCCCAAGTCCATTGCTATTTCCTGAGTAAAAGAAAAGAATCCCATCAGCCCTTCACTTCATTTTAATATTTCCAAATCCGTTACCTTCAAACGCCATCCCTTACTTTCCGTTCTCGAAATAAGCATGTATGGCCGTATCGTAATGGCTGCTCACGCCGAACGCACGAGTGGCAAACCAGCGGCGGTCTTCCACATCGGTCTGCGCCCCTTTCCGGTTCAGCAAATCCAACAGCGGCCCATATTCAGCCTTGCTCGGCACGATCACCACATCCTTGAAGTTCTTGGCACCGGCGCGAATCAACGAAATGCCGCCTATGTCTATCTTTTCGATAATGTCCGCCTCGCATGCACCGCTCGCCACGGTATCCTCGAACGGATAAAGGTCCACGATGACCAAGTCGATTTCAGGTATTTCATATTGTTGCATCTGTGCCTGATCTTCAGCCAGCCCGCGACGCCCAAGAATGCCGCCGAAAATTTTAGGATGCAACGTCTTCACGCGCCCACCTAAAATAGAAGGATAAGTCGTCACTTCCTCCACGGCCTGGCAAGGATAACCCAACTCCTCGATAAACTTCTGCGTACCTCCCGTAGAGAGGAACTTCACACCTTCGTCATGCAACTTCTTCAACAAAGCGTCCAGCCCGTCCTTATGAAAGACCGACACCAATGCGGTTTTGATTCTTTTCGTTTCAGCCATAGTCTTAATACTTATATACGTTTAAGGCACAAAGATACGAATTTTATACTGATTCACGGTGTCTTATCCTTAAAAAAAGTAGATCCCCAAGAGTTTTTGTAAAAATATCCTTCATCTTTCAGGATGCGCAACAAAGAACTGTCATACAGCGCATTACGTCCTGAAGGATGTTTCAGGCATCTTTCAGTGCCCTTTCATGGCGGAGAGCGGTAAAAAGTTCTCAGCCAAACGTTTTTTCAATCTCAGTCGAACGATTTTTCAATCTCAGCCAAACGTTTTTCCGTTCTCAGCCAAACGAAATGAAGTCAAGCTGAAAGATGCCTGAAACATCCTTCAGGACGTAACATATACGTAATGAGAGACTTACCATATCACCTGAAAGATGAAGGATATTTTTGCAAAAACTCTGGGAGAAGGACATGCAATAAGGAATGACACCTTTACGGTCGGGATTATACGGGCATCACCGTTATATCATAAATGACTATACAACTTATTATCATTCTTAAAGTAAAATTCATTATGGCCTCATTCAAATTGAAATTCCGCCCTTCCGTCACGCAAGGGCAAGAAGGAACCTTGTATTTCCAAGTGATTCATCGCAGGGTGGTGAAAATGATTTATACCGATTTCCATATACGACAGGACGAATGGAATGATACCACCTCCTTTATCCGAATCACCGGCACGCCGGAAAGGCAGGCTTTCCTGCAACTGACGGCTTCCAAGGTGCAGTGGAATACCAAACAACTTACGGCCATCATCACGGACAAGGAAACAGCAAGGGTGGAATATAGCACGGAAGACATCGTATCGGCCTACAAGCGGTTACCGCCCTGCCAGACATGGTTCGGTTTCGTCCGCGACATGGCCGCAAAAAAGGAAAAGACAGGCCGGCAGGGAACGGCCAAGACTTATCGTGACGCATTGAACAGCTTTATCCGGTTCCGCCAAGGAGAAGACATGGCACCCGATGCCTTGGATAAGGAAACGATTGCCCAATATGAGGCATGGTTGAGAAGTTGCGGACTCAAGCGCAATTCATCCTCATGCTACCTGCGCAGCCTCCGTACCCTTTACCGCAAAGCTGTCGAAATGGGTCTGACTACGGATAAAGGCATCTTCCGCCACGTATTCACCGGCTTTGCCAAAACCGCCAAACGTGCCATCCCGTTAGAGTCTGTCCGGACCATCAGGCTCCTCCGCCTGCCCTGCCACTCGCCCCTCGCCTTTGCCCGGGATATGTTCATCCTGAGCATTTACCTGCAAGGAATGGCGTTCATAGACCTTGCCTATCTACGAAAGTCCGACATCCGTAACGGCGTATTGCAATACAATCGCAAAAAGACGCGGCAAAGTCTAAGCATCGGTTGGGAACCCTCCATGCAGGCTATCGTCGAGGAATATGCCCATTTGACGGTTGGCAGTCCGTACTTGTTGCCCATCATCACCCGAACCGACGGCACGGAGCGTCGGCAATATGAAAAAGCAGAACATAACATCAATCGGAATCTAAAGAAAATAGGCCGGATGGCAGGCTTGTGCATTCCGCTTACGACCTACGTGGCGCGACACACCTGGGCCAGCACTATGCGAGACATGGGTTATGACCTTTCGATTGTAAGCACGGGCTTGGGACACGAGAACTTGAAAACCACGCAAATCTACCTTTCTTCGATCGACACCATGGCCGTAACGAAAGCCAACAAGAAGATGATTGACAAGATATTAAAATAAACCCAACCGACAGAAAAAGTTTGATTCCCATGGAGGTTGTATAATATGAAGCGGCCACTTGGCGGCAAAGTTAGTAAAAAGAACTGAATCTGTAGCGCTTTGCGCAAATATTTTTTAAAAAACATGTATTCAAGCCCTCATTTGTTAGACAAATCACGATGATAAACTATAAAACAGTATTGATTTTAAACGATTTGCCGCCAAGTGGCCGCTTCATATTATGCAACAGCACAAAAGCGGTCGCCTGAAAAGGGAGAATAAACCATTCTAAAACAAAGGATATGGAAACAGATTTCATGAAGCAGACCACGCTTCGTTCATCTCTTTCTATAAAAACGGCAGGTATTTGTTGCTGAGGTTCCTCCAGAATACTACCGTTACACCTGAAACAAGGTATCCCATAACTCTTATGCGTCCGGCATGAGGGGAAAATAAGGATTGCACTTCAAAGTTCGAGAATGACAATACCGGAACATACCGACACGGAAACAGACCGTAGCGTGAAGCCGCATCGTCACGACAAACTAAATAAGGTGGATTTCCAATGGTTTGTCGTCCGCACCCTTCGCCATCAGGAAAGGAAACTGGCCGATTTGCTTTCGGCTCATCTGTCACACACTCATAATATCCTTGAGGTATATTGCCCTGCTCATACCACAGTAAATTTAGAAGACAAAGTCAGGAAGCCACAGACACCCTTGTTTGCCGGTTATGTATTTGTCCTCTCTACCCAAGAAGCTTTGGTCGATTTCATCGACAAGCAGTACCCGGACGGCACTATCCTGTATGAACGCAGAACGGCATCCGGACGTAAGGCTTGCTTCCTGACCATACCCGAAGGACAGATGCGTTTCTTCAAGGATTTCAACGAAAATTATGCGGAACACGTCATCGTCCTGGAACGTCCTTATAATAATTACGCTTTTAACCCGAAAACCGGCGAGCCGAACGAGATTGTCAAGGTCTTGGACGGCCCGTTGAAAGGCCGCGAAGGATATTTGACCCGTTTCCACAAAGAACGGAGACTGGTTTTCAACATGAAAGCTATTGACTCAAACCGTCATTTCGCCGTTTCCATTCCTAATGTCTGGAACTTTCAAGTCGTACGCCTGCACAATACCGAAGGCGACCGTCAAACCATCGGTACCCGTAAAGCAAGAGCTGTCGATTGGCTCATCGGTATGTTGGAAAGCTGCGGATATGACGGAAAAACGCTTCCGATGCTATACGAAATAGTAGAGTCACTGGCAGTAAAGCCATCATTCGCCGAACTCCGCAAAGACCTCATCCGGAAAGGCCATGAAGCATTAAGTCAAAGAATGGCCAGTCTGAGCGCCCAAGACGCCGAACTTATCCTGAACCTTGTCCGTTACGAGCATGACAATCCCGGTTATGTAAGAAATCATTGGGACAAGCACGTCATCCGTCCGTTTCTCACCCCTGCTTCGGGCGTGGAATTTGAGGACGGCAAAGACGAAGCGGTATTGCCACACGCGCATTTCACGGAAATCATCCGAAAGACGGACATTACGGAACAAGCCTACCGCCCCAGCAAGGGCGAGGAAGAATCTATGACCACCACTTATTACAGCCATATCGGTATCATGTCCGACATGCTCCATGGCGGTTACATCCTCTTTGCCAACTGGGACATATTCTTGGGCCAATATTTCCTGACCACAGGTAAGGCCAACGAGCGTTTGGTAGAAGGAACAAGCCGAAATGGCAAAGGCGTGAAAGACGGTAATGCTCAGGAAGAAAAGCTCATCGAGTCATTCCGGAACTTCGCCCCCACGCTCTACCGTGTCCTGACCGATAAGGATTCGGCAGTAAAAGCCCTCCCCCGCCTCAAGATAGGGGAAGAAACCCTGAACGTATTGGCCATTACGGCCACGGACATCGACAGTGCCAAAGAACGACTGGCCACCACTTGCATCGAAATCTGTAAAGAAATCAACGCGACCACGCATCTGGCCGTCTGGCGCAGGTATTTGCAGACAGTGTGGTTGCATCAATAGGACATAAAGAAAAGTTATTGCCCAGTACATTGGAAACTTATTTTCAAGGACGGAAAGACTTGTCCAAAGGTTTGGCCATGGAGCGGTTGCCCCTATTGGTTCGGCAGCGGCACGCCCACCTACCTTATCGAGGTACTGAACAAATTCGGTGTATTACCGTCCCCAATAGGGGGTAACTTTAGCCCGTGCCTTGGTGCGTGGTGACATGGACGGGATGTTGCGTCTGCTGCAGACCTTCCTTTCCACGGTGCCTTATTGCGACCGCACGGACTACGAAGGCCATTACCAACAGATACTCTATATCATTTTCAGCCTCCTCGGCACGTACGTGGATGTGAAAGTACGTACCCCGATGGGACGGGTGGACATGGTGATGCGCACGGCCACCACGCTCTACATCGTGGAACTGAAACTGAACCAATCCCGCCATGCAGTAGATTGACTTGAAGAACTATCCTAAACGCTTCCCCCTGTGCGGCCTGCCCGTAGTGAAGGTCGGCGTCAACTTCGACATGTAACGGCATACCCTAAAGGATTGGATAATCACGAGATGAAATACACGTCCCAAGGGATTTCCAAAAACATTTGTGTAGGGAGATACATACGAGTGCGGAATATCCAATACAAGCAGTTACCCAAAACAAAAAGGAATAATCATGAATAGAAACAAGCTGAATGTGTATGCCTGCGGAAAACATACAAATCGATGTTCTTCGGCTGTGAAAGGATGGTTTCGTGCTATCATCGTATATCGGTAGATTTCCGTATACATACACCAATATTAAATTTTGAAATACATCAAAAAGAACTAATTTAAACCGCCTCATGAATATACAAAAATTGAAATATAAATTGTACAAAGGAGAAAGGCGTACCCAAACCATCAAAAAAAATATCTTGGGCTCTTTTGCGGTAAAAGGCGTAAGCATCTTGGTGTCATTAGCACTTATCCCTTTGACTTTGGGCTACGTATCCAGTGAAATCTACGGTATTTGGCTTATCATCTCCTCCATTTTGCATTGGCTCGTATATATGGATGTAGGTTTTACCTTAGGACTCAAAAACAGGTTGGCAGAAGCTCTGGCAAAACAAGATTACGAAAAGGGACGTAGCCTCGTATCCACCACGTACTACATTATGACCATCATTTTTGTCCCGACAGCCATCGTGTCTTTGGTCGTCAGCCCCTACATAGATTGGTGTAGCATCTTCAACGTAAATCAGATTTACCAAGAGGACGTATTGAAGACCGTGCAACTTCTGTTTATCTTTTTATCGATACAAATGATTGTCAATGTGTTTGTTGCGGTGGTGGCTGCATTCCAGAAAGTGGCTCTTTCTTCTCTATTCAATGTTATCGGGCAAGCCTGTGCCTTGGTTATCATATTCTTGATGACGAAATTCGTTCCTCCCTCCTTGTCAAACCTGGCATTTGCATATTCCTTGATGCCGGTTTTGGTGGTTGCTGCGGCATCACTCATCTTTTTCAACGGCCGTTTTAAGAAAGTAGCCCCTTCCATCCACGCCATCGACACCCGCTATATAAAAGATTTGTGGAACCTCGGAGCAAAATTTTTCATCATCCAAGTACAAATCATTGTCTTATACCAAGCTACAAATATTCTGATTTCACATACCGAAGGCCCTGTAGCCGTCACGCAATACAATATTGCCTATAAGATATTCAATGTCCTCGTCATGTGCTATACCATTATACTGAATCCCTTGTGGCCAGCCTTCACGGATGCCTATACCAAAAAGGATTTCACTTGGATGAGAAGGATATACCACAAGATGACTCGTATCTTCTACTGTTTATGCCTCATCACCATCGTTGTCACATTGTTGTCACCCATATTATATAAGATATGGATTGGCGACAAAGTGGAAATTCCATTTACATTAACCACAGCCATAGCCATCTATACCCTCATATACTGTTGGGACTCATTGCAAGTCCTTTTGATAAACGGCATCGGGACAGTAAAATTGCAAACTTATGTAGTCATGATTGGGCTCATACTACACATTCCTCTCTCCCTTCTGTTAGGTAAGTTCTTGGGAGCCGTCGGCGTTGTCACGTCCATGAGCATCATCAACATCATCTATTGCATATTCTTTACCACACAAATCAGAAAATTATTATCCCGGAAAGCTTCCGGCATTTGGATTCAATAACAGAAATATGAAACGGAACAAAATCCTTTGGCTCAAGAAATGTAAGAAAGCGTTAGTGTGGGTTTGGAACAATTTTCCTTTTCCTAATCAATTCGGCGCATGCGGGAACAACGTCGTATTACTTTATCCCTTGCACATTGTCAGTCCACAATCTGTTTATATAGAGGACAACGTAAAGCTTACAAACGGACTGTCCATCATCAATGCGCCCACGGAGAAAGTCATCATAAAAAAATACACTGAATTCGCAGCCAATTGCACTATTGTGACCAACAACCATCGAAGCACGGTGGGAGTTCCGCAATTCATTCTGGGAGCATCCCATGTCAATGACAAGTCGGGAGATGTCGTCATCGAAGAAGACGTATGGTTGGGCGCGGGAGCGACCATTTTGGCCGGAGTTCGCTTGGGCAGAGGGTGTATCATCGGAGCCAACAGCCTGGTCACCAAAGACGTACCTCCTTATGCGGTGGTAGCGGGTTCTCCTGCAAAAATCATCAAAAAGAAATTCAACAACACCCAAATCATAAACCATGAAAAAACATTATATGCCAAAGACGAACGCCTTACCCCCAAGCAGTTAGAAGAACTTGACCAAGTTTACTTCAAAGGAATGACAACGTTCGGCACGGACGGCATAAGCGAAGATGACAGGCGAATCATCGAAAACACCAAGAGGAAACTCCGTTTTGTCGAGCCGAAAATATTATAAAAGTACGTGACTTTATGAACTACAAGAATTTGCTCAACATATATTTCTTTCTCGCGTTCTTGTTCACCGCCCAACCTTGCGACACATTCAACATGACAGATGCCGCAAAGCCTCTTTCCATCTTGTTTATGTTTGGAGCAAGCTTGTTCATGTGCCTGCATTTTAAAATAAAATTAAACAGCCGTCCCCTCATTTATGGTTTTATTGCCATGGGGATTTGGGGCGGTTTACAAATAGTCGTATTGCAACGTCCGACCTCCCCCATTGTTTTCATCGAACTGTTTGTGACTTACACTATATTTTCCCTTTATAAAAAGGACTTACCCGCACGATTTGAACATATTTCCGTAAAAATGGCCATTCTGTCATTGGTTTTATGGGCAATTTGCCTCGTGGCCTACGAGCCTCTATACGCTTTGGCAAAAGCGGTTGGCAGCCCGGGTGCCAATATATCCCAAAGCCTTTACATATTCTCCATACCCCATAATTTTGAAGACAACCGCGGATTCCTTTTACGAAACTGCGGATATTCTTGGGAACCGGGCCGGTTTGCCTGCATGCTTATCATCGCACTTTGGTTCAACATCCAACGTACCGGATTAAAATTCAAGGACAGGAACTTTCTGATATTAACCCTGGCACTCATCTCTTCCCAGTCTACCACGGGGTATCTCATCTATGCCCTCATGGTTACTGGCTACTACATTGCCTACAAAAAATGGAATCCGGCATATATGGCCATAGGCGGATGTATATTCATTGGTTCCATGTCGCTGCCATTCATGCAAGCCAAAATAGTGGAGTTATTTCAAAACTCGCAAAACATGGAACAACAGTTGCGAAACATGGAATATTCAACCAGGCACGGCACAGACTCTGAAGACATTTTTTATGTACCCCAACGTTTTGACGGGTTTATGTTCCAAAGCATTAATTTGGCACATGCCAACAAATTCATAGGGGAAGGACGTAATTTCCAAAATTTCTACCTGAACAAAGAACTGGGATATCCAATCGTCGTTTCGGAAGGTCTCCTCAATGTATTCATCCGCTACGGGTGGATAATCGGGCTTTTCATGTACCTTGCCTTATTCCGTTCTTCCGTCTGCATAAACGGACATTATCAAGGAAAAGGAAACATCCTATTCCCCGTCCTGTTCATCGGACTGAGCTTCAGTTATTACCTATGGGCTGCCCCAATCCTCATGACATTATGGCTATGGAGCTATTGGGAAGGCAAACTATCGACAAGGAAAATAATAAAATAATCACAAAAGGATGATGAGACTTTCTATTATCACGATTTGCTATAATAATAGCGAGGGACTTGAACGGACCATCAGGAGCATCGAGAGTCAGACTTGCAAGGATTTTGAATACATCGTAGTGGATGGTGCTTCGCAAGACCAAAGCGTCGAAGTCATACACGCCCATGAATCATGTATCTCGAAATGGATAAGCGAACCCGATACCGGCATATACAATGCCATGAACAAAGGCGTAAAAATGGCCTCCGGGGAATATTGCCTATTCATTAATTCGGGGGACGAATTATACAAGCCCACGACCGTGGAAGAAATCTACCGCCAAAGTTTTGATGAGGACTTTGTACAAGGTGTCATCTACCGCTTCAATAAAAAAGATATTTTCTTGTTTCCTCCTCAAGAAATCAGCCTCGCATTTTATATATACGGCAATAATAACTACCATCAGGCATCACTGATAAAAAGGAAAATGCTTTTGGAACGCCCTTACGATGAAAAATACCGGATAGCATCTGATTTGAAATTCAATGTAGAATCTTTGATAATACACAACTGTAGTTATGGTACTTTGGACGTGGTTATTTCCAAATATGAAATAGGAGGAATAAGTGAAACTCCACACCGCATTGAATCCCCTGAAATCTATAAAGAATTATTTCCACAAAGAATACTCAATGATTACAAAAGAATGAAATTTTGTTTCAGATTTCCAATAAAGTATATTTTTCCTTTTTTGGAAAAAGTAGGTAATCTTTCCATCTTAAAAAAAATAGAAAGCAATAAACGTTCAAAAATGACATATCACTCTAAAGAATAATAAGAACAGAGTCCCAATTATATCACATTTCCAAATTGTCTACTTATAAATTATGATTAAATATCACCATACAAACGAGCCAAAGGATTGTTGTGGATGCAGAGCTTGTGAACAAATCTGCAGCAGGCACGCTATCACAATGCAAGAAAATGCCGAAGGATATTATTATCCTGTCATAGACGAATCCTCATGTGTTGACTGCGGACTATGTGAAAAGGTTTGTCCCATGCAGGCAAATCAGATTGAAAATACAAACCAGCCTATATTTCTTGCCGCACAAACAAAAGACAAGAATATCCTGAAAAAAAGTTCATCAGGAGGAATGTTCACCCAGATAGCAATCCACACCATACAACAAGGAGGAGTCGTATATGGTGCTGCATTCTCGGAAAGCATGGAACTTAGGCACATCCGCATTGACAATATCGAGGGATTGTCACAACTTAGAGGAAGCAAATATGTGCAAAGCAATATGAGCAACATTTACTCCATGGTGAAAGAAGACTTGCAAAGGCTGACAAAAGTTTATTTTGTTGGCACGCCTTGCCAAGTTTGCGGATTAAAACTATTCTTGCGTAAGGAATACACAAATTTATTCACATCCGATTTGGTCTGCCACGGCGTTCCGTCAAGAAAGATTTTCAGAACTGTTAGAGAACATTTGGAAAAAAAGGGAAACATGCAAATGACGAAATACAGTTTCCGGGACAAGCATGTAGGGGGGTGGAGTTGCTCCTCCTCCTCCTCTTACAAAAGCATCTCAAAGAAGCAAAAATATTTGGTTAAAGATCGACAAATGGACGCTTATTATCACGCATTCATCAGCGGAAACATAATGCGTTATTCTTGCTATGAGTGCCCGTTTACGTCTCCAAACAGAGTGTCGGATATAACATTGGCCGACTGTTGGAACATTCAAGAATTAGACACAAAATTCAAAGAGACCTATCGTGAAGGTGTCAGCCTCATACTGATAAATTCCGAGAGAGGAAAAGCATTATGGAACGAGATAAAAGACCATACGGTATTTGACCATATAGGCAAAGATTGGGCTATGAAAAACAACCCGCAATTGGCATCAGCCTCCCACAAGGGGAATATGCGAGAGAGGACTTACGACATGGCTCTTAACGACTATCCTTTGTTTGTGGATACATTTGCCCCAAAGTCTCTAAAGAAAACATTGAAATTCTACCTTGCTTATTATATACGTAACAATGCCGCACTATACAGCATTGCCCAACACACAAAAAGATTACTGAAATGAAAGTCTCACTTATCACTATCCTTGACAACACCAATTTCGGGACATATCTGCAAGCCCTCGCCTTAAGCAAAACCATCGAAAAGTTAGGCTTAGACGTGGAAATAGTGGATTACATCCGTCCGCGCATGTCACGGATTGGCAGTATGTCGTGGACACGCAACCCATGGAAGAAGTTATTGAAATGGCTGAATTATCCGGCTATAGAAAAGCTTAGGGATGCTGATCATGATTTCTTAAAAAGATTTGTAGCCCTTTCACCTGTAACTTATAGCAATTACAAACAGTTAAAAAACAATCCTCCTGTCGCAGACATATATGTTACAGGTAGTGACCAAGTATGGAACAGCATCTATAACCAGGGGATTGATAAAGCATTTTATCTTGATTTTGCTGATAAAAAAGCCAAACGTGTGTCATATGCCGCAAGTATCGGCATGGAAGATTTCCCTGCTACAGAAGTGAAAGAAACCATGCAACTTCTTAGCAAATACACACAAATAACAGTCAGAGAACAAAAAGCAAAAAATATCTTAGCCAGACTTGGCTTCGCAAATGTTGAGGTAGTGTTAGACCCTACATTATTATTAGATGCCAACGATTGGAGAAAAATAAGCCAACTTGCAGGCAAACCTTTAGATCTCAACGAACCGTATTTATTAGTTTATAGCGTTGAGACAAAAAAAGAAAATACACTCATTTCATTCTACGCAAAAGAAATAGCATCTAAATATCACTGGAAAATTTACCAAGTCAGCTATGGTGATGACAAGTCTCGTATTGACGGAGTAGACAAGTTGTTTGCCCATGCCACACCAGATATATTCCTTCAACTTGTCTGCCAGTCTGAATTTATGGTTGTTAGCAGTTTCCACGGCACTGCTTTCGCCATTAACTTTAACAAACAATTTCTTTCCATCACTCCCAAACGGTTTAATTCCAGAATAAAAAGTTTATGTTCCATCTGTGGGCTAAAGGAACGTATACTTACTGATGCGTCAGCCAAGCCTGACAATCTTGAAAACATAGACTACAATCGTGTAAATGCTGTCATACAGCAACTTCGCAATCATTCAGTTAATATTTTAAGAAACATGTTATATTCTTAAACATGTTAATGTTCCAAATTGGCACCTCGAATCGATATATGCTCTAACCGAAAACCAACCCACAAGAAACCAACATGAAACGGACTCTCGTCATAGCCACAACGTCCTATGCAGGCATGGGACCATACGTCAGCGAAATAGTAAATCTATTTTCTGCCAAAGACAACATTTTCTATTTCTTTCAAGACTATGAAGATGGATTTTTCCGAAAAAACATAAAAGAGGAACTGTATCCAAAAAGTTGTTTCTTCAAGAAAAACAACAGCAAATGGAATAAAATAAAAGACTTATTCCCAATCAAACCTACAAGCCACACACTGATTCTGAAGTTTTGCCAAAAGCACGGAATAAAGATTGTGCATTTCATCAACAATCCGGGGGACAAAGACTTAACCAAAGACTTGGAAAAACTTGGCATCACGTGCATCAGCACTGTGCATGACCTCCACCCCCACGAGAGCAAAAAGGAATGGTATAAGGAATTACGTTTCAAACTTATTTATAAGCGTTTACATGAAAATATTGTATATGCCAAGAACCTCATCACCAATTCTGAAACCCAATACGAGGAACTGAAATCAAGCTATCCAGACAAAAAGATATATTACCATAGTTTTCCCTCATTGGTAACAGAGAACATCAAAAACGGGAAAGACATGCCTCTGGAATTGGAAACTATAGACAAGCCTTACATATTATTCTTCGGACGGATCGAAGAATATAAAGGCATCACCTTATTATATAAAGTATTTACAGAAAGCATAGAATTAAGCGAGCACTACACCCTTGTCATTGCCGGAAGAGGAACCTTACCCTTCACCCGCATCCCTAACGAAAAGAATGTAATTATCATAAACCGATACATTAAAGATACGGAAATAGCCTATATGTACCAGCATGCGCATTGCACTGTCTATCCTTATATATCAGCCACCCAATCAGGCGTATTAAGCCTATCTTTCTACTTTCAAACACCAACCTTAACTTCAGATGTACCGTTCTTCAAAAAGATCATAGCAACTTCAGGAGTGGGAATGTTATTCAAAAATGGAAACTATAATGATTTGAAAAGCAAATTATCACAAGTATGCCAATCAGACATGAAAGCAATGACTGAGAATGGGAAAAAATACTATGACACCCATTACGAAGGTTCTGTAATCAGAAAAAAACTAATAGAAATCTACAATGAACTATGATACAAAACAAGAAATCTGCAATCTTCAACTTCCTCTACCAGAAAGCCCATCGTGGCAATGCATTTTGGCGTTGCTTATATGGTCTGTACACCCAATTTGTATTGGGATGCGACATAAATCCGTCCACCAAAATCGGTACGGGATTCAAAATTTTCCACTCAGCCCACGCCAGTGTGGTTAGCCCTGGTACAATCATCGGCAACAATGTAAGTTTACGCCAAAATACCACTATCGGTGCTAAAGGATTTGACGGGGCTGAAAAATCACCTATCATAGAAGACAACGTGACAATTGGCCCCAATGTATGTATTATCGGAGATATTACCATCGGAGAAGGCACTATTATCGGTGCAGGAGCCGTGGTCGTAAAAGATGTCCCAGCCCATACTATCGTAGTAGGAAATCCGGCTAAAGTCATAAAATCCACTATGGGAAAGGATACGTTAAATAAACATAAAGCCGGGGGGGGGGGGATAAAACAGTCTGTTCCTTTTCCGGGCATCTGCTACATGCAGTTTAAAGGAAGAGGATATGGACAAAAGGAATATAAAAAACTTACTGCGTGAAATGCCCTTTCTGAGATGGGTACTCACTTATCATAAACAACGTGAAGACAAATATCTTGCACATCTACGTGCACCCTACATTCCACTATTGGAAAAATGGCTTGACAGTGATACCAGCATCATCAGCTCGAACTGTTTTGCCGGGCGCGTAATGCAAGATTTGGACATGCAATATAATACACCCACATTGGGACTGTATTTCATGTATTCAGACTATATAGAGTTTCTCCGACATTTGGAATTTTATCTCAAAGAAGCCAAAATCACTTTCGTAGAACATTCCAAATACGCATTAGGAGACGAACGGCGTGCCAAATGGAAACATTGGTATCCCATCGGATGGCTTGATGGAAAAGTGGAAATTCACTTCTTACATTACCACACGGAAGAAGAGGCTGCCACGAAATGGTACAGAAGGGCTGCCCGCGTGAACCTCAACAAGTTACTTGTCATCGGTATGGAACAAAACTTATGTAAAGCGGAAGACATCCAGGCATTTGACGCCCTTCCGTTTAAAAACAAATTCATCTTTACATCCAAAGACATCCCGACAGAAAGCAACGTGTTCATGAATGAATTCGCCAAGGCTGGAGAAGTGGGAGACCCTTACCGTAATGGACACGTATTCTACCGATACCTCACGCAACGATTAACTAAAACAAAGAATATTGATCAACTATTTGCTTTTAATACATAAAAGCCCCAAACAACTAAAACGATTGGTACGCGCCTTGAAGGATTGTGATTCTCGTTTCTTTATACATATAGATAAGAAATGCGATATTGGCGAATTCAGGAAGGCAGTGCCCGAAAACGACAGCGTATTTTATGTAACCGACGAAAACAGGAAAGAAGGAAGATGGGGCAACCTTTCGTTGGTCGAAGCCGCTTTGGCCACAATGCGCCTTGCCATGAACAAAGGCGGAGAAGGACATTTCGTATTGTTGTCAGGCCAAGATTATCCGCTAAGGAGCAATGAATACATCAAGGAGTTTTTATCTACTCATAAAAATTCAAATTTTATGAGCGTATATCCTGTACCCGACAAAAAGAAACCTTCAGAAAATGGCGGCTACGAGAGGTTTGTTTCATGGACCTTTGATTGCCAAAATCCTCACGACAGCAGGATGAAAGCCAAGATAAAACCATTCTCATTCGGAGCAAAGACTTTGGGCGGATTCTTCCGGTTGGCATTATATCGGCCTATGTTGTTGCCTATTGCAGCAAAGGCTTGGTTTTGCAAAAGAAAGTACCCGGAAGGCTTGGGAATGCGTTTTAACGAGTTCTGGTGCGTGCTCACTAAAGATGCCGTAGAAAAAGTGGTTGAAACTTATGACAACCGCAAAGACTTGCGTGAATATTACAAATACATGCATATTCCGGACGAAAGCATGTTCAGCAGCATATTGTGTGAAACACCGGAGTTTGAAGCCTCGTTAATGCCTATGTGCCACTATATAGATTGGAATGCATGTAGTGACGGTTCGCCCAAGACATTGACCATGGCCGATGCGCCATTGATGGAAAACGAGATGGAAACACAGCCATATATTTTGTTCGCAAGGAAATTTGAAGAAGACAATCCGGTCCTGGACTGGATTGATGACAAAAGAAGGAGAAGATACGATGGTAAGGATTAGAGAGATTTTCAAGCATACATTGAAATCGATGTTGATGTGTCTGGACGGGCTGCTGTTTCCATTCGTATTGCCATATATAATAAAGAAGAAGGGAATAAAGTCAATCCATTTAAGCATAGATGACGTAAGGTATGATTTAAGCACACAGGGGAGGGGTAATAAACTACTGTTAGACAACGACTTGATGTCTTTTTTACGCAAACTAAATGTGCCAATCACCTTATTTCTCTATAATAAAGAAGAATTAAAGAACCCGTGTCCTATAAAAAAGAGTGCATTGATAAAGATAGGTGCACATTTGCCGTGCCTACTGTTTGACGAAAACCTGAAACCTATGTTAAATGCCAAAGAAGTACGTTTTCATTGCTACATGGCAAATAGGGCAGAAATAGAATCGGCTCGCGTAAAAGGAATCAGTCATTTATTGTGCTGCCACGATTCTAAAAGAACCAGTTACGACCTCTCGAAAGAAGAGCAAAACAACGTGAACATGATGGAAGAAGTGTGCAAGAATGGTATGCTGTATGTGAAAACCAACGTGAGATTGGAATGGCCAATCATTCTCCAAGTAATAAGAATTAGACAAACCAGAATGGTGGTCTTCGGCCATGAATGGGGAATGAAGTCATGGCAAAACAAGCTCGTCAAATTACTGAAGACCCTTAAAACAAAAGATATTCAAATCATAAACTTTTAATTTATGGAAAAGATAAAGAGATTCATAGATTGTACCGTACCGGTGGTTACATGTAACCTAAGGTGTCCTTATTGCTATATAACCCAAGAACGCAAATTCTTGAAAGCTTTGCCCACATTCAGATACAGCGCAAAACAGATAGGAGCAGCCTTGTCTAAAGAAAGATTGGGCGGAATAGCCCATATCAATCTGTGCGGAGGCGGAGAGACTTTGCTACCCAAAGAAATGACGGATATCGTGTACGAACTGTTGTCGCAAGGACACTTTCTCGCCATCATCACAAATGGGACTGTGACAAAACGGTTAAAGGAAATATGCCAGTTCCCTTTGGAATACCGGGAGAGAATCATGTTCAAGTTCTCTTTTCATTATTTGGAACTGAAACGTCTTAAACTATTGGACCGTTTCTTTGAGAACGTGAGAATGATGCGCGATGCCGGATGCTCTTTCTCGGTGGAACTGACCCCTGACGATTATTACATTCCTTACATTGACGAGATAAAGAAAGTGTGTGTGGAGAATGTGGGAGCGGTGTGCCACGTGACGGTGGCCAGAAAAGAAACAGATTCTAAATTACCCATCTTGACCCGTCTTTCAAGAGAAGAGTATGTGAAAACGTGGGAACAATTCGATTCCGACCTATGGAGGTTTAAAATGTCAACTTTTAATGTAAAACGAACCGAGTTTTGTTATGGCGGAGTATGGACGGCCCATTTGAACTTGGGTAGCGGCATATTGAAACAATGCTACTGTGGTGCCGTAATACAAAACATATTTAAAGACGTAAAATCTCCCATTAAATGGGCGGCCATTGGCAATAATTGCGGCGAACCCCATTGCCATAACTCGCACGTTTGGCTCACTTTGGGCGCAATCCCTGAAATGGCCACTCCGACTTATGCCAGTATGAGGAACAGGGTATGCATAGATGGGAGTGAATGGCTGACAGACAGGATGAAAAACTTCTTGAGCGGAAAGTTGGCTGACAACAACGTGTTGTATTCCCAAGAAGAGATGGATACCGCTAACAAAAAAAGCAGAAGACGGTTAGCGAAAACAAATGCCATACGCAAACCGCTGCGATGGATTTACCTGCATCTTCCCGACAAGGCCAAGATATGGGCCATTAAAAACTTTACAAATAAATATTAAGTGGAAATGCTCAATCTCGCAATTGTTTGCAGCAAGGGTTTCGGGACGGACGGCATCAGTTCTTTTATTATGAACGTATACCGCCATATAGACCATCATTTAATAAGATGTTGCTTGATTTATCCAAAGGTAATAGGCAATGAGGCTATTGCCGTTTCTTTTTTCAACGAGATGGAAAGGAACGGTGATTCATATCTGCTAATTCCAAAAAAGAACGGGCTGCCGTCTTTTGTAAAAAAGCTATATGGAAGCTTCCGTAAAAGAGGCTTTGAAATAGTTCATATACACGGCAGTAGTTGCGGAATAGCTCTGGAGATGGCTGTGGCGCGCCTTGCAGGAGTGCATAGTATTATTTGCCATAGCCATAACACAACAAGCGACCATGTAATGATGCATAGGATTCTCCGCCCTTTGGTAAATGCTATGGCCGATGTACGGTTAGGATGCGGGGAAGCGGCCAATCGATGGATGTACGGCAAAAGGGAATCCGTGGTAATTAAAAACGGAATAGATACCTGTCTCTATCGTTTTGACGCTACAACAAGAATACAAGTACGCAAGGAATTGGGGATTGGGGATGAAGTGACGGTTATCGGCCATGTGGGTGGATATAACCGGCAAAAGAACCAACAGATGCTGATGTATATACTGAAGGCTATCGAGGCAAAGAACCCGTCAAAGGATTTTTGCCTGATTTCCGTAGGACGAGGACATACACAAAAAGATGTTGAACAATTGGCTTCAAAGCTTGGAGTAGATGGGAAAGTAAGGTTTTTGGGACAACGTACAGATGTGCCAAAACTTCTAAACGCAATGGACATGTTCTTTCTTCCTTCCTTGTTCGAGGGATTCCCAATCGTGGCTATAGAAGCGCAAACGGCCGGATTGCCCTTGGTGATTGCCGATACGATATCGAAGGAGGTTGAATTGACCAATCTGGTACACTGGCTTCCTATCGACAAAGGAGCTGAGGTCTGGGCTGAAAAATATTACCAAATAGCACATACCAAAGTAAACCGCGTTCAATATGCTCCGATTGTGGAAAGAAAAGGATTCGATGCCAGGCATTCCGCCCAAATCCTTCAAGACATATACGTAAAAAACATACTGAGAAATGAAAATTCGTGATTGGTTCAAGTTCGTACTTTTTTCTGTGACCCCGCATCTGGTATTCGATGAAATTGGATATTTGTTTTCGAGAGTAGACGAAGGGCTTCGCGCCAAAACCAAGAATGGGCACAATGCCTATATCTTTTTGGCATGCGACTATGCCAACATGGGCGATTATGCGATAACAAAGGCGCAAGAGAACATGCTGAAAAGAATGTATCCGGACAGGATCGTGCATGTAATTCCTATGAAAAAAACATATTCCGGCATTAAGACCATCCTGAGCGTTGGGAATTACGATGACGTAGTGACTACCATAGGAGGCGGCAACATGAATGAGTTATATTACGGATATGAACGGAAGCGGAATTTCATTGTGAAGAAACTGTCGGCGTACAATATTCTTGCGTTCCCCCAAAGTGTAGCTTATGGAGAAAACTTGTTTGGGAGGTTAGCCATGAGAAGGTCATGCTTAATTTATTCCCAACATGCCAACCTTACATTCATGGCAAGGGATAAAAACGCATATGCCACGATGAGCAGACTTTTCCCGAATAATAAGGTAGTTCTGGCACCGGACGTGGTTATGACGTTGGACTTGTGGCGGAACACTGAGCGCAAAGGTGTCGTGTTGAGCATGAGAAATGACAGGGAAGCATCACATGACAATGTAACCGTTGAACGCTTATTGGCAGATTGCAAAAAACTAGGATTGGACGTACGCAACCACGACACATGCTACTATAAAGAGGGGATGAGCCTGCAATCAACCTTTGATTCATTGATTGACGACTATTCGTCAGCAGAACTTGTGGTGACAGACCGTTTGCATGGTATGATTTTAGCTTTTGTGACAGGCACGCCTGCTTTAGTCCTTCCCAATAATAACGGGAAGGTAGAAGCGGGAATCGAGTGGATAAGAGCATGTGGTTACATTAAAATGGCAGACTTTTCGGGTATGAATCATGAAAATGACAAGTTTTCCGGAATAATAGGCATAAGACCATCTAGAAGCGCATTTGAAAAATTGCATAGAACCTTTGTCTATACATTTCTCCACAACTTTAAGAAATAAACTCCACAATGCCTATATTAATAGAAAGAATTTTAGCATCAAACCAACTTTCATTGGAACATGTGTTTGCTATAAAGAACAAAATCTACACTTTCCTCAACCCCGTATCCTACCTCACCGCATTAGACCACCGGAATGTGTTCTCCCAATTCGATGGCATCTTTGCGGACGGTTCCGTTTTGGTTTCCGCCATAAGGATGCTTTATGGGAAAAGCATTACCCGCAGAAGTTTCGACATGACCTCCTTGGCTCCTGAACTTTTCTCATTTGCGGAAAAACATAAAAAGACCATCTACATCGTGGCTTCGCAACAAGAACAAGTAGAACAGGCCATTAAGATATTCAGACAAAGATGGCCAGGACTGGACTTCGTCGGATACAGGAACGGGTACTTCAATTCTGAAAAGGAAATGGAAGAAGAAGCAGAAAAGATTGCGGGCCTGCAACCTGACTTTCTCATCGCAGGAATGGGGGTATTGACTCAGGAAACATTCTTGCTGAAAATACGTGAGGCAGGTTTTCAAGGTATCGGCTTTACTTGCGGAGGATTCATACACCAAACGGCAAAAAACGAAATAGACTATTACCCCGACTGGGCGGATCGGATGAACATGCGATTCCTCTACCGCATGTACAAAGAAAAACATACCCGCAAAAGGTATCTACAGGCAGCACTGCTCTTCCCTTCACGCTTCATCCACGAACGCCTCTTCGGATGATTCGCACCAGCGCCCGGCATGATGTATAAAGCAGAGAAAAAGGTAAGAGTATCAAAAATATGACGAAGGGGGTAACTTTACCCATCAAACGTTCTATTTCTTTTTTCATGCTGCAAAAATAATTGTTTTTTGTTCATGAACACCTCGTCACAAGAAAAAACGACGAAAGCTTTTTTCCAATTATTGCGTATTGCTATTGGAAATGAAAACGCTTTCTCCTACTATCTAAATGATGATGAATGGAATTGGATCTGGGACATGGCTCACCGACAGGCTTTGACCGGAGTCGTCTTTGACGGAATCTGCCTGTTGCCACAAAAACAGCGTCCCCCCCAGGCCATTATACTCAAAGGGGTAGCTGCCATACAAAACATAGAACAAGCCAACCGTCTACTGAACCGGTACTCGGTACTGGTCTCACAGAAATTCCAAAAAGAGGGCTTTCGTTCTGCCATACTCAAAGGACAAGGTAATGCCTTATGGTATCCTAATCCCATGCACCGTATGCCGGGAGACATAGATATCTGGTTGGAAGGAGGGCGGGAAAAAATCATGGCTTACGTACGACATTACTTCCTCAAAGCAAGCGCACGCTACCATCATGTAGATTTCCCTATCATAAAAGGTATTGATATAGAAGTTCATTTTACGCCAACTTGGATGAGCGCTTATCCGGACAACCGCTTTTTACAGAAATGGTTTGCAGAAGAACAGGAAGCACAATTCGCGAATACTGTCACATTGCCCGAAAACACTGGAACTATCCCTGTTCCGACACCTGCATTCAACCGTATATTCCTTTTAATACATATTTACCGGCATTTCTTTGACGAAGGCATCGGGTTAAGACAGTTATTGGATTATGCCATGTTACTAAACCAAGGCACAACGGAAAAGGAAAAAGCGGAATCCGTCAGAATCCTAAAAAGAATGCATTTGTTACGCTTCACGTCCGCCCTCATGCATATCTTGCAAAATGTCTTTGGCATAGAAGGAAAACATTTGTTGACAGCTCCATCCGAAAAAGAGGGGGATTTCATTCTGCAAGAAATCATGCAAAATGGCAACTTCGGGCAGCACAATCGTAATATCAATCGGCAAAACGGGAAGTCCGCCTCCTACTTCACCAGCAAATTTCTCTATAAGACACGATTCCTGACGCGTTATCCACGCGAAACAATATGGGGGCATGTTTTCTGGATTGGGCAACGGATATGGAGATGGCATAAAAGATACGTGTAAACAAACATCTCGATGAGATTCCACGACAACATCCTTCGCGACTACCAAGAAGACATGAAACGGTGTGCCTTCGAGGCTTGGGAACACCATCAAAGCATAATGGTACAGATACCCACAGGAACGGGAAAGCCCCACCTGCTTGCATCTATCATCCATGATGCCATGAAGCCGACCGGAAAATCTACATATACCAAGGAGCAACGATGTGTTTGGTTCATCAAGAAAATGGCATAAAAAAACACAAAACATACTGCTTTGCCGCAAAGATTTTCTACCTTTGCAAAAACAGGTTGCAATATTTAAAATCGATGAGTCATGGCTAACTATATCCGTTTTGACTGGGCTATGAAACGCTTATTGCGCAACAAGGCCAATTTCAGCGTGCTTGAGGGATTACTCACCACTCTGTTAGGTGAGAATATCACCATCCGCGACCTCTTGGAAAGCGAAAGTAATCAGGAAGAGGAGTTCGACAAATACAACCGGGTGGACATGCTTGCAGTGAACTCCCGTGGCGAACTGATTCTCATCGAAGTGCAAAACAATAATGAATATGCCTATTTCCAACGTATGTTGTTCGGAACTCCCAAATTGGTAACGCAGTATATCAACCGTGGAGAAAGTTACGAAAAAGTACGCAAGGTGTACAGTGTAAATATCGTTTATTTCTCTTTGGGGCATGGCAAGGACTTTGTCTATCACGGAAAAACAGAATTCCGTGGCATCCACGAAAATGACTTACTGGAGTTGACTCCGTTCCAACGCCAGACCTTTAATGTGGACGAGGTAAGCCAACTCTACCCCGAATATTATATCTTGAAAGTGAACGATTTCAACAAAGTAGCCAAAACGCCGTTGGAAGAATGGATATATTATCTGAATACGGGAAATATCTCGGATACGGCGCATGCACCGGGATTGGCAGAGGTTCGTGAGCGATTGAAAGTGGACAACATGACACAAGGTGAACGAGATGCTTACTATCGCCATTTGGACAACATCGTGATTCTGCGCGACAACATTTACACAGAGCGAGCCGAAGGAAGAGCGGAAGGACGTGCAGAAGGCATAAACATCGGCGAACAAAACAAAGCTTTTGAAATTGCGCGCAAATTGAAACAGAAAGGTTATACGATAGTTGAAATTACCGAATTAACCGGATTGTCGCCTGACGATATAGCTTCTGCCTAACGGCAATACTTTCGGCCTGTCTTCCAACTAATAATCATCTACTCATTAAATACTTTAAAAACCGGACCTGATTTTTAAAGTATTTCCCTAAAAAGAAACCGCCAACCAGGCGGCTTCTTTATAATTCCATTATTCTTTTTATTTCGTTTTCATTTCCCATGTTCAAGAACAAATTGGGAAAAGAACTTTCGTTAAGAGACTATCAAAAAAACATCAAGCGACGTGTCTTCGATGCGTGGCGCAACCATGCTTGTGTCATGGTACAGATGCCGACAGGTACGGGGAAAACCCATCTGTTGGCATCCGTCATTTATGACCTCTTGAGCGTGGAACCGGAACAGTGCGTCTGGATTATCGCCCATCGGCGTGAACTGGTAGAGCAAATAGAAAACACCGTCGCACGATATGGTATCCGTAAGGAGAACGGCCAGGTAAGGGCGATGTCTATCCAATGGTTGTCACGCCACTGGAATGACATCCACAATGCACCGGCACTGATTGTCATCGACGAAGCCCACCATGCCTTGGCCGAAAGCTATAAGGAACTTTGGACGCGATACCCCCATGCCAAGAAATTGGGCATGACAGCCACACCGTGCCGACTGAACCGCAAAGGATTCACGGACTTGTTCGATACGCTGGTCACTTCAGACAGTATTGCCGACTTCATCAGCGAGGGGTGGCTTTCAGTTTTCGACTATGCTTCCATCAAACCGGACAGCGACGACCAAAAGCTGATTGACAGCCTGAGTAAGCGAAGTTGGGACGGTGACTTCCAAATCAAGGAGATGAATGCCGTACTCAACAAAAGGCCGACTATCGAAAGGTTGTACGAGAGTGTCAGGCATTATGCCGACGGAAAGAAAGGCATCGTCTATGCCATCAGCATCGGACATGCCCGAAACATCGCTTCTTACTACAGCAAGCATGGAATGAATGCCGTGGCGATAGACAGCAAGACACCTACTTTGCGAAGAAAACAATTCGTGGAGGATTTCAAACAGGGGCGGATACAGGTACTGGTCAATGTGGATGTATTCAGCGAAGGATTCGATTGTCCGGACATCGAGTTCGTACAAATGGCACGCCCCACCCTTTCGTTGGCCAAATACCTACAGCAAGTAGGACGTGGATTGAGGAAGAGCAAGGGTAAAGAATATTGTATGCTGATAGACAATGTGGGACTCTACCGCATGTTCGGTCTGCCCATTGCAAACCGTGACTGGCAGGCCATGTTCGAAGGACGATTAGCAGGCAAGGGTCATACCCATTGCATCGAAACAGGATACTATTGTGCTGCCGGAAACTTAACGGCAAATGATACCATACGTCCCAATGATACCCTTGAACTGGTAATGACCCACGACCGGCTTCCGAATTATTTGACCTGTGTAAAAGACAGCTTGGAGAATCGCCCTAATCATGAGATTCTGAATGCTTTTAAAGACAGGACAAGCGGTTTGTACGGACTGAAACACGGAAATAAAATAACAGCTCTCCCACAGTATGTTTCGGTATTCGACACAGATGACGGTTTTGCTGCCGTACGTTTCAAAAACTGGTCTGTGGGTATCGTAAACGAAACCGGCGAAATAAAGATGCAGTTGGGACGTTTCAAGAAACTGAAGTTTCTGAAGGACAAGCTCCTCGCTGTTACAGACAACAGAGGCAAAATGTCCTATATCGATCTGAGGAGCAGAAAGTCATACAAGCAAAGACCTAAGGTGAAAATTTTCGGAAAAGTGCAGATGCTGGAGGTTGACGGTATCTGCTACAGCCGGACGAAGATTTTGTACAAGAAAGAATCGAATATGAGCCTGCAACAGGTGTGCCAACACGGTTTCTGCTTGAGATTTTATGATTTTCTTACTATACCCCAATGCAGGCAAGTAGACAAGGAAGATGACACATCGGGGTATGACAGTGTATGCCTGCTCGCTGACGATTACGAAACCTATTATCATTTTTGCGGAATGTTGCCAGACGGTAGTATAATCGTTGAGGACTATGAAGGTAAATATTATCTCGTCAAAGAAGGAGAAGGCAAGCAATACATCGCACACGAAAAGCCCCAAACGGAAGAAGAAAACTTTGATGTGGTTATACCTCGCCTGAAAGCCGAGGCTGCCCAACGCGCCTCCCAACGGAAAAACATAGAAAAACGGGAAAAAATCCAACGACGTAAAGAACGATTAAACAGGATTCAACATGCAGAACCTTTCAAATCAGGACTGAAATGGGGATTGAAACAAGGAGACAAGGTAATTGTCCCACCGGTTTATCGTAACCTTCAAACGCCGGTAGGTAACTACTGTGCCTTTGAAGGTAATCCTCGCCAATGGGGCGTCATCATGCTGGATGGCAAAGTCGTGGTTGAAGCACGATATATAAACGTGGAGATAAAAGAAAACGGTACGGCCCGCCTGACCATCATACCGGGAAAAACGAAAACAGTGAAACTACAATAAAATGGTTAAATAAAAAAGACACTCAAGAGTGGAAGCCTCTCAAATGCCTTATATCTAAGCTTTTACGCTTGGTAGCGGGACCCGGGATTGAACCGGGGACCTCATGATTATGAATCATGCGCTCTAACCAGCTGAGCTATCCCGCCATCCTTTCGTTTGCGGTTGCAAAGGTACGCATTATTTTCATTCCACCAAAAGAAATTTCCATTTTTTTTCATTTTATCCTCAAACAGTCTTTTTAAAAAGCACCTTGCACATCGGATTCCATCCTGTTTTCTCTCATTATAGCAAAGTCTAACCAACTTATAGAAGCCACCGAAAAGGCTCTTTTATAGGACACTGTTCCATAAAAACATCTAAAATATAAGGCTACAATATTTTTTTATACTAACTTTGTCCGTTAATTCGTACGAACAACAATGGGATGAAGTTCATTAAGAAAATAGACATATTCGTATTCAAAGCCTATTCTTTACTCTTTGTCGGCACGTTTTTCATCTGCCTTTTCATTTTCATGATGCAATTCATGTGGCGTTATGTAGACGAACTGATTGGTAAAGGTTTGACTTTGGACGTTTTAGCCCATTTCTTCTACTATGCGGGATTGACTTTGATTCCCATGTCCTTGCCTTTGGCTATTCTATTAGCCTCACTCATTACTTTCGGTAACCTCGGTGAGCGTTTCGAACTGCTTTCCATGAAAGCTGCAGGCATTCCGCTCATCCGTATACTGCAACCCATTATCATTTTCAACATCCTGCTTTGTATCGGTTCATTTTATTTTCAAAACGTAACCGGACCTGAGGCGCAAAAGAAGTTCTATACACTCATTTACTCCATGAAGCAGAAGTCGCCTGAGTTGGAAATCCCAGAAGGTATCTTCTACAGTGAGATTCCTGGATACAACATTTTCGTGGAGAAGAAAGGAAAGGAAAACGGTATGCTCTACGGAGTCATGATTTATAGTACGACTGACGGGTATGAAGATGCGCAAATCGTATTGGCCGACTCCGCTGAACTCAAAACGACGGCAGACGAAAAGCATCTTATGCTGACTATGTACGCCGGAGAACGTTTTCGCAACATGCAAGCCCAAGGCAACATGATGGCTCGTGCCAACGTTCCTTATATGCGGGAGACATTCATCCAAGAGACCGATCTGATTCCGTTCGACAACAATTTCAACATGATGGATGCCAACGTATTCAGCGGAAGCGCACAAACCAAGAATTTGCGGGAAATTGAAACCGGACTCGATTCTTTGGCACATAAAAGCGACAGTATCGGCCGCTCGCTTTTTGCCTACTTGCAGAACACGACTTATCGGAGAAAAGTAAACATTGCTTCACAAGACTCGGCCAAGATTGCCCGACAGACGTTGAACTTCGACACTCTGTACAGCCAACTGACCGTCAGCCAACAACAGAGTATTTTACGGAATGCCATGCAAAAAAGCACAGTGGCTACTAATGAATATGAGTTTCGCGGTTTGATTTCGAAAGATATAGACCAGTCCACCCGGACACACTGGGTGGAATGGCACAAGAAGTTCACACTCTCATTAGCCTGCCTGTTCTTCTTCTTTATCGGTGCCCCTCTTGGAGCCATCATCCGCAAAGGAGGTTTGGGTGTACCGGTTGTCATATCCGTCACCATTTTCATCTTCTATTATATCATCAACGTGTCAGGAGAAAAAATGGCAAAAAGCGGAGAATGGGTTCCCTGGTTCGGCGAATGGCTTAGCTCCATGGTGCTCTGCCCTATCGGCATTTTCCTGACTTATAAAGCCAATAAAGATTCAGCCGTATTCAATATCGAAGCATATATCAATGTGATACGCAAAATTCTGGGACTCCGCATATCCCGTCATATCGCCCGTAAAGAAGTCATCATACACGACCCTGATTATCCCGTTGTAAAAACGGAACTCACGGCCTTGTCGCAAGAATGGCAAGCATACGCACAAAAGAGCCGGTTACGTCTGCCGCCCAACTACCTGCACATTTTCTTCCATAATATAGACGACCATGAGGTTATCAGCCTGAGCCGAAAAATGGAAAACCTCATCACCATACTGTCCAACAGTCGGGACGCGGCAATCTTGGATGCTTTGAACAAACTTCCTATCGTGTCTACACATGCACATACGCGCCCGTTCCATAACTATAAGTGGAATATGGTATTAGGCATCATATTCCCTGTGGGCATATTCTTTTATTTCCGGATTTGGCGATACAGGTTGCGTCTTTACAAAGATATACAACAAATAAAAAAATACAGCGCGTTTATCGCCGAACGAATCGAGAAGATATCTGAAATCGAATAAAACATCATAAAGTCATGGATACATTCAAACTGAATACAATAGAAGAAGCCGTTGCCGACTTCAAAGAAGGCAAGTTCGTAATAGTAGTGGACGACGAAGACCGTGAGAATGAAGGTGACTTCATCACGGCTGCGGAAATGATTACGCCTGAAAAAGTAAATTTCATGCTTCAGGAAGGAAGAGGCGTGCTCTGTGCACCGATTACCATTTCACGTAGTGAAGAACTGGACTTACCTCATCAGGTCAGCACCAATACTTCTATCTTAGGAACCCCTTTCACCATAACCATAGACAAGCTGGAAGGCTGTACCACCGGAGTTTCCGCACATGACAGGGCTGCCACCATCCGCGCATTGGCCGACCCGTCTTCCCGCCCGGAAACCTTCGGTCGTCCGGGGCATATCAACCCGCTGTATGCGCAAGACAAAGGCGTACTGCGCCGTGCCGGACATACAGAAGCTGCTGTCGACCTGGCACGTCTGGCCGGCTTGCAACCGGCTGCTGCCCTCATCGAAATCCTGAATCCGGACGGCACCATGGCCCGCATGCCTGAATTACAAAAGGTGTCCGCACGCTTCGGAATCAAAATCATAGCCATACGCGACTTGATTGCCTATCGGCTCAAACAAGAGTCCATGGTGGAACGCGGCCCGGAAGTAGACATGCCTACTGACTACGGACACTTCCGCGACATTACTTTCCGCCAGACCAGCAACGGGCTGGAACACGTGGCACTTATCAAAGGAGAATGGGAACCGGACGAACCGATTTTAGTGCGTGTACATTCCTCATGCGTCACCGGAGACATATTCGGCAGCCAGCGTTGCGATTGCGGAGCACAACTCCATAAATCCATGCGCATGATAGAAGAGGCTGGAAAGGGTGTTATCCTCTACATGAACCAAGAAGGGCGTGGCATAGGCCTTTTCAATAAGATGAAAGCCTATAAACTGCAAGAAGAAGGTATGGATACCGTAGATGCCAACGTACATCTCGGTTTCTTGCCCGATGAACGTGAATACGGCGTCGGAGCTCAAATCCTGCATGAATTGGGCGTACATAAAATGCGCCTGTTGACGAACAATCCGGTCAAACGTGTAGGTTTGGAGGCCTACGGACTCGAAATCGTGGAAAATGTGCCCATCGAAGTTCCGGTCACCCCCTACGACGAAAAATATATGCGAACCAAAAAAGAACGTATGGGACACACATTGCATTTCAATAAATAACCCTACTCTCAAAAACAACAACATAATGGAAACTAAAAACATATATGCTTATAACCCGAAAAAGACGGAACAGGCTTCCGTGTTTTCCAAACTCATGCGTAATGTCTATCGGTGGATGACATTCGCTTTGGCCATTACCGGACTGACAGCCGCATGCGTGGCAGGCAATGCCACACTGATGCAATTCATATTGGGGAATCAGGCCGTGTTCCTCGGACTTATCATTGCCGAACTCGTCGTAGCCTTTACCCTGATAGGCCGTGTCAGCAAATTGTCATTCACCAATGCCTCTCTATTGTTCATTCTGTATTCCATCCTTACCGGAGCTACGCTATCTACCATTTTTCTGGTATACGAAATAGGTTCCATCGCTTCTACTTTCTTCGTCACTGCCGGTACATTCGGAGCTATGTCCTTAGTAGGATATTTCACTCATAAAGACTTAAGCAAAATGGGAACATATCTCATCATGGCACTCATCGGACTTATCATCGCAACCATAGCGAACTGGTTTATAGCCAGCACTACGCTCGACTGGGGTATCACGTATGCCCTTGTGCTCGTTTTTGTCGGACTGACGGCATACGATACCCAAAAAATCAAGGTCATGTTGCGTGAGCATGGAATGGGACTGGACGAAAGCACACAAAAGTTGGCTTTAATGGGTAGTTTCACTTTGTATCTGGATTTCCTGAATTTGTTTCTCCAACTACTGAAAATCCTTGGAAAAAGAAAATAACAGCAGGGAATAAGATTGATTTTTCACCAAAAAGACACCTTTTTCATCGAAAAGGAGTTAAAAGTGTAGCACATATCCGCAGAATTGCCTAACTTTGCAACATCAAGCCACGAGAATCAATAAATTAAGAAACATATATGAATCAACTATCAGACCGTTTGAACAGACTTTCTCCCTCTGCAACTTTAGCTATGTCTCAAAAAAGCAGCGAGCTGAAAGCACAAGGTGTAGATGTAATCAATTTGAGTGTCGGCGAACCGGATTTCAACACTCCGGATCATATCAAAGCGGCTGCCGTCAAGGCCGTAGAAGAGAATTATTCACGCTATTCTCCCGTACCGGGCTATCCCGCACTGCGCGAAGCCATCTCTGCCAAACTGAAAAACGAAAACGGCTTGGACTATGCACCGGCACAGATTCTTTGTTCCAACGGAGCCAAACAATCTGTATGTAATGCCATCATGGCATTAGTCAATGCCGGTGATGAAGTGATCATTCCGGCTCCTTATTGGGTCAGTTATCCCCAAATGGTCAAATTGGCCGAAGGAGAACCCGTCATTGTAGAAGCGGGCATAGAACAAGATTTCAAGATTACGCCCGAACAGTTGGAAGCGGCCATCACGCCGAAAACACGTGCGCTGATTCTCTGTTCCCCCAGCAATCCTACGGGTTCTGTATATTCCAAAGAAGAGTTGGCCGGTCTGGCTCGCATCCTCGCACAACATGAGCGCGTGATAGTCATTGCCGACGAAATTTATGAGCACATCAATTATATCGGCAAACATGAAAGCATTGCCCAATTCGCAGAAATAAAAGACCGCGTAGTCATCGTCAACGGAGTATCGAAGGCATACGCCATGACGGGATGGAGAATCGGTTTCATTGCCGCTCCCGAATGGATCGTAAAAGGCTGTAACAAGCTACAAGGCCAGTATACCAGCGGCCCTTGCTCCGTTTCGCAAAAGGCCGCCGAAGCCGCTTATACGGGTTCACAGCAATGCGTAGAAGACATGCGCCAGGCTTTTGAACGCCGTAAAAACCTGATTGTCAAATTGGCTAAAGAAATTCCCGGATTGGAAGTGAACAACCCGGAAGGCGCATTCTATCTGTTCCCCAAGTGCAGTTCGTATTTCGGTAAGAAAGACGGTGAACGTGTAATCAACAACTCCACCGACTTTGCCATGTACCTGCTTGAAGTGGGACATGTAGCTACAGTGGGTGGCGACGCTTTCGGATCCCCCGAATGCTTCCGTATGAGCTATGCCACCAGTGACGAAAACATTGTCGAGGCCATGAAACGGATTAAAGAAACCCTGGCCCGACTGAGATAAAAAAAGAAGTACGTCTTTAAATAATCTAATGCAAAGTATCTCGTCGGAAAACACTGTCGGGGTACTTTTCTTTTTACATAAAAAACGAATAGTATTTTGGATTAAGACATAATTATAAGTATTATATAGAACACAAGGAATGAGAAAAAACATAATATGGATAAGCCTGTTTTCTTTCGCTATGACAACGATAGCGGAATCCTCTATCGCATCTGTAAATACAGGCATTTTTCCCCTCCTGGCAAAAAACAGAAAGAAAGCAGAGCCCAAAGACTCGGTTGCATCTGATTATAAAAAGCTGACGGGAAGAGACTCGGTTGCCCTCAAAGGAATTGCCAATATCATAAAGAAAAACGGCAGTTTCTATCTGGAGTTCCCGACCCGACTGTTAGGACGTGAATTTCTGGTTACCAACCGCTTGCAGAAAGTGCCTTTGGAATTGAATGAGGCCGGAGTGAACAAGGGTATCAATTATGAGAACCAAGTCGTCACTTTCGAATGGCAACGCGAAGGAAAGAAATTATGTATCCGCCAGCAACGTCTCACTCCTGAAGTTCCTGTCACGGATGCTTTAGCCTCGTCTGTAGCAGACAACTATATCAATCCGCTTATCGCCAGTTTGAAAATAGAGGCCGTAGCACCGGACTCCAGTACCGTAGTGGTTAAAATCGACGAATTGTTCAACGGGAAGCAAACCGGGCTCAACGACGTATTCAACAACATCAATCTCGGAACGTCTGCCAATGCCGACCTCTCCCGCATCCTGGACATCAAGGCATTTGAAAGCAATATCACGGCCACTTCGGAACTGACTACCATCGTAAGGGAAGGCATGAGTAAAGTAAACGTGACCGTAGTGGTCAGTTCATCGCTCAGCCTCTTGCCTGAAACTCCGATGAGAGGACGCAAAGAGAGCAAAAAGGTCGGATATTTCACGACCCACCGCCTCAGCTACTCAGACCGTCAACAAGAACTTGAAACCCGCCGCTACATCACACGTTGGCGTTTGGAACCATCAGACGAAGCCGCTTATTTACGCGGCGAACTGACCTCTCCGAAAAAACCGATTACATTCTATATCGACCCGGCTACACCGAAGCAACTGCGCCCCTATATCCGCAAAGGTATTCTGGATTGGAACACGGCTTTTGAACAAGCCGGTTTCAAGGATGCCGTGCGGGTGGAAGAATATACCGACAGTATGGCAGCAGAAGGAGACGATTTGAAATATTCCTTATTCACCTATGCAGCTTCGGACAAGTCCAATGCCATGGGACCGTCGGTCATCGACCCGCGTACAGGCGAAATCATCGAAGCCGACATCATCTGGTGGCACAACGTCGTATCTTTATTGCGCGAATGGATTGTTGTACAGACCGGTGCCGTCAATCCAGCCGTACGGAATCCGGAACTGCCCGACAGCCTGATGGGAGATGCCGCCCGTTTCGTAGCTTGCCATGAAGTAGGGCATTCTTTGGGTCTCAAGCATAACATGATTGCATCCTGGGCCTACCCGACCGACTCCTTGCGTTCTCCCGAATTCATGTCACGAGTAGGCGGCACAGCGTCTTCCATCATGGACTATGCCCGCTTCAACTACGTGGCCCAACCGGAAGACCACGTACCTTACGTCTCCCCACACATCGGTCCCTACGACCGCTTTGCCATCGAATGGGGATATCGTTGGTATCCGGATGAGGAAACGGAAAAAAGACAGCTCCGTGCGCTGTTGGACAGCCATACGGAGAAAATATACAAATACGGGGAAGAGCAATCTCCACGCGAAGCTGTAGACCCACGTTCCCTCAGCGAAGACTTAGGCGACAACGCCATGAAATCGGCTGGCTACGGTATAGAGAACCTGAAACGTATCGTACCGGAAATCGTTGAATGGACTACCACCGGCGAAGAAGGGCAGACCTATAAAAACGCGGCCAAGCTCTACGCCGGAGCCGTCTTCCAATGGGGACTCTATCCTTATCATGTCATGGCCAATGTGGGGGGAATCTATTTGGAAAGCACAGAGGTCGGTGACGGCCAAAAGACTTATACTTTTGTGGAAAAGGAAAAACAGAAAGAAGCCGTACAGTTCCTGCTCGATCAGTATATCACTTATCCGGCCTGGTTGTTCGACACCTCTGTTTCCGACTACACTTACATACTGAAAGAAACTCCGCTCGGCACGTTGGAACAAAGCCCTAACGCCATGTACAAGAACACGCTGAACTACTTGTTGTGGGACTTGCTGGACAACAAACGTATGGTTCGCATGTTTGAAAATGAATTTCAGAACGGCGAGAAAGCCTTTACCCCCGTGGAAATGGTAGACATGCTGCACAAACACATATTCAAGCCCACCATGGCAGGCAAGAAGCTCGACGTAATGACCCGAAACCTGCAAAAGTCGTTCGTCGATGCACTTATCACGGCAGCCGCCGAAGAGGAAGGTGTGAAAATCAACAAACGCCTCCACGCCCCTCTGCCGGCTTTGAATACCACGGCCTTACCCTGCAACGCCCACGGATGCTCTTCTGCCATGAACGGCGATAATCGCAATGCCCGCCTCATCGACATGTATAGTACGCAAATCAACCGTGTCAGCGACGCTATCAGTGTCAAACGCGGAGAATTGATGAGCATCTTACAATTGCTGAAAAACAAACGAAACATTTCCGACCCTGCCACCCGTTTCCATTACGAGGACATGATCCTGCGTATCCAAACGGCACTCGGGTTGACTAAATAAAAACAACGAAAGGAATGAATATGAGAAGAATTGAATGTATCCTCTTGTGTCTGTTCATCGGGATTCTGTCCATGGCGGCACAGACCCGTACCGTCACCGGCTCTGTCTTCGACAAGGCAGACAACCAACCGGTTATCGGTGCCACCATAGCGGTCATGAGCGCACAAGGTACCGTGGCGCATGGCACAACAACCGACTTGGACGGTAAGTTCAAACTGGAAGTACCCTCAGGAACCCAAAACCTGACTTGCCGTTTTATGGGTTATACAACGACCACGATTCATCTTCAAACAGGAAAAGACAACTATACAGTCTATATGGAAAATGATTCCAAACAGTTGAATGAACTGGTCGTCACGGGTTATCAGGCAATCGACCGCCGCAAGTTAACCTCAGCCGTCACAACGATAAAGATGTCCGATGAGATTATCGGTGGAGTCAACAACATAGACCAGGCTCTGGCCGGACAGATTGCCGGATTGTCCAGCGTGACCTCTTCCGGCTCACCCGGTGCGCCGGTCAAGTTACGCATCCGCGGAACGGCCTCCCTCAGCGGAACGCAAGACCCGCTCTGGGTGCTCGACGGCATTCCATTGGAGGGTACAGACATCCCGTCTATGGAAGATTTACAAGACATAGATAACATCTATCAGACTTCAATCGCAGGTATTAATCCGCAGGACATTGAAAGCATCACGGTACTGAAGGACGCAGCAGCCACGGCCATTTATGGTGCCCGGGCTGCAAACGGTGTAATCGTTATCACCACCAAAAAAGGAAAAGCAGGCAAGCCGCAAATCAACTTCTCCATGAAGTTGACGTACAACCCCAAGACAGACATCGACCGCCTCAACCTTTTGAACTCTGATGAAAAGGTTGACCTTGAACTTGGTCTATTGCAGTCCGATTATACCTACCGCGAAAATAAAGGTGATGTAGCCCGCATCATTGCAGGCTACGGGCTGACCGATGCCTACAAGGCAGGAGGTTGGAACGCCCTCTCGCCCGAGGCACAGGCTGACATCAATGCCCTGCGGGCTGTCAATACGGATTGGAACGACATCCTCTTTCGGGGCGTGTTCAACCAAGAATACAATGTAAGCCTTTCCGGAGGTTCTGAAAAAGCTACCTACTACTCCGCCTTAGGCTACTATGTGGAACAAGGCAATGTGGAAAGCGTAAAAAACGACCGCTTCAACCTGACGCTGAAAACCGACTACCGTATCAATAGCAAACTGAAAGTGGGAGCCTCCGTATTCGCTAACCGTCGCAAACAAAGGTCTTATCTGACCTACAACGAAGGCTTCACAAACCCTGTTTACTACTCACGGATAGCCAATCCCTACATGCGCCCGTTCGATGACGAGGGGAACTATATCTACGACACCAATGTACAACACCGCCAAGGCGATGACATCGTACCGGATTTCAACATCTTTGAAGAACGTGCCAATACATCTAATGAGAATACCTTTACTTCTTTGATGTCCATCTTCGATGCCGAATTCAAATGGAACGAACATTTTAAAGTGACTTCACAATTCGGTCTGCAATGGGATGAAAACATGATTGAAAAATATGCCGGACAAGACAGTTATGCCATGCGGCGTGAAAAAGAACAGCACCAATACAACGGAACGACTGTGCTTCCGGAAGGCGGTTCCAATAAAATCACAGAGAACCACAGTTCCCAATGGACATGGAAAGCTATGGCAGAATATCAAAACCGTTTCAAAGACATACACGAACTGGAATTGATGGCTGGAACGGAAATCCGCCACAATGAAGATAAATCGCTCTATTCTGCCGTATATGGTTACGATGCACGCACATTAACATCCAAACCCATCATCTTTCCCAACGAAGAGAAAGCCGAAAGCGTCCCACTACATACGGAAACGTATCTCGAAAATGCCTTCGTTTCGTGGTTCGCCACCGGATCTTATACCCTACTCCACCGTTACACATTAGGGGGAAGTATCCGATTCGATGGTTCGGATATTTTTGGTGTGGCCAAAAAGTATCGCTACCTACCGCTTTACTCCGTCAGCGGTTTGTGGCGCATCAGTGATGAACCGTTTATGAAAAATGTGACAGTCATCAACCATTTGGGACTTCGTGCTTCTTACGGTCTTCAAGGTAATATCGACAAGAATACTTCACCTTATTTGATAGGAATCTACGACCAAACCACTATACTTCCTGGAAACTCTGAAGACGCCATTCGTCCGAGCAGTGCCCCCAATCCCGATCTGCGTTGGGAAAAGACCCAATCCGCAAACATCGGAATGGATTTGTCGCTTTGGGACAACATCATCTCTTTGAGTGTGGATTATTATTATCGTAAAGGTACTGACCTTATCGGCTTACGTATGCTACCTTTAGAAACCGGCTATACTTCTACGACTGTCAATTGGGCACAAATGGAAAACGAAGGTGTGGAAGTAGCGCTGACCACACGCAACATACACACTAAAGACTTCACGTGGTTCACGAACCTGAACTTCGGTTACAACGATAATACCGTATTACGGGAAACTGTAGCCGAAAATGCCATCAAACCCAGTCGTGAGGGATATTCCGTAGGAGCCATCTTTGCCTATAAAACAGCCGGACTGGATGACGAGGGTTATCCCTTGTTCCTCACACAGGATGGCCGAAAAGTAACCGCCACTGAATTTTTCAAGTTGAATAATGCCGGTGCCAGTACATTAAGCGCAGAAGAACAGCGCAATTTGTATAGTTACATCGGCAGCACGGAACCGAAAGTCTCCGGCGGTTTTATGAATACGTTCAAGTACAAGCGTGTTACATTAGGCATCAACTGTATTTTCAATTTCGGCATGTACGTACAAACCACTCCTACATACGACCCGACCAATTATGACCGGGGCCTGAACAGCAACCGAGACATCCTGAACCGTTGGACTCCAGACCATACCAATACCACGTTGCCTAAATTAATGACCGAAAATGACGGGCGGACAGGAGAATACCTACGTTACAAAGAACAAAACCTGTTCCGTGAATTGGACATCTGGGTCAAGAAGCAAAACTATTTCCGCTTCGAGAGTATCCGCTTGGGATACGAGCTCCCGGAAAAATGGCTGAAACCCGTAGGCATCAAGAGTGCTTCCGTATCTTTGGAAGGACGTAATCTTTGGGTTATAGCCAGCAACTACCATAACTATCTCGACCCGGAGACAATGGGTAACCCGTACGCCGCACCCATTCCCAAAAGCTTTATCTTCGGACTTAACGTAAATTTCTAAAAGAGGAGGACTCATAATGAAAAAAAGACGTCTTAATATACTATGGATCATGGCAGCCCTTTTTGCTTTCACAGGTTGCAATGACTTCCTTGACATCCAGCCTGTAGGCAAAGTCATGCCCAAAACAGCCAAGGAATACCGTGCCCTACTCACTGATGCCTATTCCCGTATCCCTGCCGAACGAGGAAAGACTACATTCCGCAGCGATGAATTGACAATGGAGGGTGAAACCAATACGACCAATTTAGACTCTTATCTGGATATTTGGAGATGGAACGACACTAGTCCCGATGAGACCACCCTTCCTTTCGAATGGCTACAGTTTTACTATGTAAGCTATATTGCCAATTCTGTTATTGAACAACAATACAACATCACGGAAGCGACAGATGCCGAACGTAACCAGTTGGCCGGAGAGGCTTACATGCTTCGGGCATACATGCATTTCATCTTAGTAAACCTGTATGCCGAACCTTACACACATTGCGACCCGAAAAATACCAAGGGAATCCCTTTAAAATTAGATAGCGACATCAACAAGGTGTTATCACGTAATACGATAGCAGAGGTCTATACTTCCATCTTATCGGATATCAAAGAAGCTGAAAGGCTGTTGAATGTAGAGGAATGGCCCGAAGGCGAAACTTACCGATTCAACACCCTTTCCGTTCCGGCATTCCGCGCGCGCGTCTACCTTTATATGGGAGATTGGCAACAAGCCTACACCAACGCAACGGATGTCGTGGGCAAACATGGTGAGTTGGAAGACCTCACGGCTTCTTCCACGTTGCCCAACCACTACCAATCCGTAGAAGCCATACTCTCCATGGAGAATATCTTTAATTCGTCTTCTCTTGGTGCCGGATACGTGGCGTCTGGTTTATTATCTCTCTACCGTAGCGGCGACTTGCGCAAAAGCAAATTCTACAAGCAATTATCCGCCAGTGCGACAGAAGTGTTGAAAGCTGGAGTTAACACCTATCGGTGTACATTCCGCTCTGCCGAGTTCTACCTGACCGCCGCAGAAGCCGCCTTGGAACTGAACGACATGGACAATGCCCGCCATTACCTGACGGAACTGATGAAGAAACGTTACCTTTCAGCAATCTATCCCACATACGAGGCAGAAATCCTGTCTATGACGCAAGATGAATTACGGGAAGAAATCTACAATGAACGCTTTCGTGAGCTGGCTTTCGAGGGACATCGTTGGTTTGACCTGCGCCGTACGACCCGTCAGGAACTGACCAAGACGTATAAGGGGGAAACTTACGTATTGCAAAAAGACGACTCACGCTATACGTTGCGTATCCCTGCCGATGCCATTGAAGCTAATCCGGGACTGGAGGAAGAAAATCGCGAGTAAGTGAGAGCAGACCGAGTTTGCTCGAAGTCTGCCGAACGGGAGCGATTTATCCAATAACCTCTCCCGACCCAATATGACAATACTTAATATTCATTTTTAAAATTATCCATTATGAGAAGAACATTACTTATCGCAGCTTGCAGCCTGTTCTTGGCGGGTACGCAAGCATTTGCAGCCGACCAACAGAAGTGGTCCAAGTCGGTAGAAAATACCGTATCGAAATGGGAAGAACTCAACCTCCAAGCTCCCACGGCTGTGGACAATGCAGGCAACACCTACGCCACAGGAGCATTCACGCAACCGATTGTCATCGGAAGCGTCGTGCTTGACCCGATTGCCAACAGTGCCTATTTGGCCAAATACAATGCCGAAGGTAACGTAGCCTGGGCTGTTGGTTTACGCGGTGCAGCCACCATTACGGCCATTACCACCGATGAACAAAATAACGTCTACGTGGCCGGAACTTTGGCCGATGCCGTAGAAGTGGGAAGCACGGATGGCAAAACGCAAACCATCAACGGCAAGGCCGGAGAAGTGGAAAACCAAGTGTCCAGTTTCATTGCGGCATACAGTGCCGAAGGTGCATTGAAAGCTACAAAAGTCATTTGGTCGGAAGCCAATGCAGAAATAGCTTCCAGCGGGCTTTACTTCCCCCAAGCAGGATTTCCATATATAAAAATCAACCACATAGAAGTAAGCAACGGAAAGTTGTACGCTTCAGCCATGCATACCGGCGACGTAACCATAGGCAATGTACAATGGAAGGGCATATACATGAATATATTTGATTTCATGTACGATGATCTCATCAGTGCTGGAATATTCTCATTGGATGTATCTGCATTAGACAATGCAGAGTCCGTAGCGCAAATCGGTGTTAAAACCCAATTGGGAGGTGATCAAATGGGAGTAGAAGGTATCAACTTCACTACAGAGGGTAATTCCATATATTTGTGTTTTGCCGCCAAAGGTACACTTACATTCACTTACCAGAATGGCAGCGAGGACATTACTTTGGCATTCGATAACACTAATGGAATGGTGGAGCATGCTTTCATTACAACTGCCATCCAAGACGGAAAGGCCACAACAAAGATATTCCATGCAGACTCCCACGACAATGGAGCGTCTTATAACAGCATCGGTAAAATGCAAATAGAAGGCAATACCCTCTACATTGGCGGAACGTTCCACCAGATGATGCCTTTCGACAACAAGCTCACTCATGTAGGCGGATGCGACCTGTTTGTTACGGCATTGGACAAGAACTCATTGGAAGCACAATGGACTGCCCAAAGCGGCCTTGACGAAGGTAACGGAGACACCCAACATTTCAACGAGAACTTCACAAGCATGGCAGTAAACAACGGGGAGGTTTCCTTGTATGGCTATGTCCTTCAAGACGAAAACGAGAAGACCTTTACCAAATCATTGGCTTACACTTGCTCAAACGGTACGGCCACAAGCCATGATGCCCCCCTGTTGGTAACCGGAGCAGCCACGAACGGCACAACCAAAGCACTTCTCTCTGCCAACATCACAGATTTCTCTACAACCCTTGCCGCATACACTGTTAGCGGAGGTGACGGTATCAACGGTGTGAAGGCTTTGTCCGCCCAACGTGTAGGCAATACGTTCTACTTTGCAGAACCGAACGACATCACTGTCTACGATCTGCAAGGCCGTATGTTGAAACAGGCCAACCATGCCACTTCCGTCAGCATCGGCGACCTGAACCAAGGTATTTACATCCTTTCAAACGGAAAGAGTGCTTTGAAAACAATAAAATAAACCATTAAAACCACTAGTGTCCACTAATAATTAGAGGACACTAGTGATTCCAAAGATTCATAAGTTTCTATATTTAAAATAAATAGTATCATGAAAATACCTTATTTCATTATTATCATGTTTCTTTGTCCTCTTGCTTTGGTCGGACAAGAGATTAATTTATTACCAGAGCCGTGGAAAGTAGAGAAAAAAGAAGGAGTATTTACTTTGTCTGTATCTACTAGTATCCAATATCCTTCTGAATTAAAGGAATGCGTAGAAATCTTCAACAAGCATTTATCTGAACGTTATGGCTTTTCATTAAAAAAAGGATCCAGAAGAAATGGGATTCGGTTGATAGTTGATAAAAATATGAAGCGTGAGACTTACAATCTTTTGGTTGAAACTAATGGTGTTATGATTAGAGGTAGTGAATCCGGGGTGTTTTATGGTTTACAAACCTTACAGCAGTTAATTAGTGAGACAGAGAATAAATTGCTAATTCCGGAGGTAAAGATTGAAGATAGGCCGCGTTTCAAATATCGGGGGGTATTGATAGATGTGGCACGTTACTACCAGACTCCCGAGTTTTTGAAAAAATATATAGATGTAATGGCACATTATAAATTGAATGTGTTGCATTTGCATCTTACTGAAGATGCCGGTTGGCGGATTGAAATAAAAAAGTACCCGGAACTGACCCGGAAGGGGGCTTGGCGTCCCAGTACGCAAGTGGGACAAACGCCAACAGAACAGGATAATCTTCCGCATGGGGGATTTTATACCCAAAAAGAAATACGGGATATCATACAATATGCTAACGAACGGCAAATTACCATTATTCCGGAAATTGATATGCCAGGCCACATGATGGCTGCATTGAGTGTTTTTCCTGAATTGTCATGTACAGGAGGCCCGTTTTCCATTCCTTTAGAATGGGGAGTAAAAGAGCATATATTGTGTGCTGGCAATGAAAAAGTATTTGATTTTATAAAAGATGTACTAACTGAAGTTATTGAGCTATTTCCTAGCGAATACATCCATTTAGGTGGTGATGAGGCTCCTAAAAAGCAGTGGAAAGTATGCACAAAGTGTCAAAACCGTATAAAAGAGGAACATCTAAAGGATGAACATGAGCTGCAAAGTTATTTTATACAAAGAGTTGAGAAATTTTTGAACAGTAAAGGTAAACGGATTATTGGTTGGGATGAGATTTTGGAAGGAGGATTAGCTCCTGATGCTACTATTATGAGTTGGCGGGGTGAGAAAGGCGGAATTGCTGCTGCTAATTTAGGGCATGATGTAATAATGGCGCCTACTGACTATTTCTATTTAGATTATTACCAATCAGACGATAGAGCGAACGAGCCTTCTTCTGCCCATTGGGGAGCGACGGTTGATTTGGAAAAGACGTATAGTTTCAATCCATTGCCTAGCAAGATTTCAGCAGATAAGCAAAAGCATGTCATTGGGGTACAGGCATGCGTTTGGGGTGAAAAAGTCCAATTGGAGCGTGATGTTGAATATATGTCATTCCCTCGTGCATTGGCTTTGGCAGAAATAGCTTGGACTCCGCAAGAAAAAAGGAACTATGCGGATTTTTGTCAACGTGTAGCGGCTTGCTTATCTTATTTGGATTGGAAAGAAGTTACGTTCCGTATTCCAGAGGCACTCAGTGATGTGGAAATTAATGCAGGAAAGGCGATTATTTCATTGCAATCTTCGGTAAAAGGGGCTGATATTTATTATACTACAGATGGTACTTCTCCGTGGACTTATGGAAAGCTGTTTACATCCCCCGTCACTTTACCTTTGACGTTTAATGGCATTGATTTCCGTTATACGATAGTTTTGCCATCAGGCCGAAGTAGCGCAGTTTATAAGTTACAAAGAAAATAATAATTTATTAAAGTATATAGGAATACTAATTTTTTAATTATTGGTGTCCGCTAAACGTGATTAATCTTCTATTTTGACGGGTTTTATGCTTTGACAATTCCCTATTTCAATGAATATATGGGCTGTCCGAGAAAAGAAAAGGTTAAATTAGGACATTCAAGTTTTAGCGGACACCAATAATTTTTAATTGTGATTATCCCAAATCGGTCATTAGGATTTCTCAGTGTCATATGTCAGTGAGAAATTCTTTATCTCCTCCCAAATAGAAAGGAAAGACTGCCTTGTTTTTAACGACCTGACTATATCAAGAATATGCTTGTTTTTGTCTTGCCCCAATAAGCCGGTGTCGAAATCAACTCGTAACGGATAGTTTTGAGAAACTGCTTTTTATCGGAGTTGACAAGCACATAGCGGAATAGCGACATGAAGTTATATGCCATGACTATAAAGTTTCCACATGCTTCGGTCGCCCAGAAATTGTCCGTGACAAAGTCATTAATGGAGAAGTCATACTTCAGTTCCTTGATTATGTTCTCGGAATCCGCTCTTCCGTGAAACGAGTCGTACACAATCTTGGTCGGCAGTCTGAGGTTGGTGACGTAACAGTTGTAACGATATTTGCCAAAGTTGTTCTCATTCTCGAATAGTTCCATTTGCCTTACTGGTTTGCCGACAGCTTGCGGACGTTTCTCTATTTCCTGCCTGACCATCACTATGCGTCTTGGTTTGTCCCGGCCATTCGCCTGATACATCGTTTCGGATATTTCCAGGCCGTTTAACACCTCCACCCATACATGCTCATGGGTGAGGCTATACTTGATACGGTTGTTGAACCAGCAGGCTACGATATAGTATAACTCTTTATCTTCCAAATAGTCAAGTATCTCCTTCGTAAAAAACCGATGTCCATACGAACCATTCCACCGTCTTATTCTGAAGTCTGGACAGGGTGTCTTCAAGAAAAGCAAGATAATTGGTACTCGCAGCGATGTTTCCCAGACGCAACCAGTAGTTTGCTATCATTTTCACATCCGGAACGAAAGCGAGAAGAAGATGGTGTGAAGGACTACCCGGACGCTTGGGATTGTACCTTTGGCGGCACCCTCCTGATTTCCCTCACGGACTATTACCGTAGAATCAAAGTCCAAAGTGTAATTGTCAAACAACAGTTCCGAAAAGAACCAACTGAACAGTTCACCGAACACACGTTGGTTGATGGCTTGCTATAATTTGTCGAAATAACGTTGGTAGACCCGATAGTCCGCTCCACGTCTCCAACCAAACAAATTACAGAGCACCGTGTCATAACGCATCACGTCAAGATGCCTGAAACAGCTTGCGCCACATCATACCCCCGCAAACAATCCCAATATAAACTGAAGCGGTTTTATAGCCCCTGTTAGAGCCTCGAACAGGAATGCAACTTTGTTCAAGACGCTCGGCAAAATGGCACTTTTCGAGCATCTTGAAGAATAGGGAAAGCCCACCAAAAGGAGTTATTTCCTTTTTTACGAACTTTATATCACAATCTCGCATCAATCTTATAGATTTTAAGCCATGGTAAAGTTAGTAAATAGCTACAAATTAGATACATACAAGTCTGTTTTTCTAATGGAGGTCATTAGAAACAAAGGAACTCTATCTCCAATGACCGATTTGGGATTATAGCAATGATTGAAATATTCTTTAGTCCTTGTTATGAAAAAGAGGATCAAAATTTTTATATTGATTCCCGAAATGGAAATGATAGGACGGATGGACAAAGTCCTAAAACGTCTTGAAGAAGCCTGAAAAGAATCAAAAAAGCGAATTTCAGTATAGAGGATTCCTTGTTATTGCACAAAGGCTCTGTTTTTACTGGTATTCTGAAATTATCAGTTAAAGGTAAAGCAGAAAATCCTTTTGTTGTAGATGCTTATGGTAGTGATTGAAAACCTCGTATTCAAGCTCCCAACGTTTCTTTTTATACGGTGTTGGTATGTAACTCTGATTACCTTAGGAATATTCAGTAAATGTCCCTATCTAATTGCATAATGGCAGCCAATATGACACCTCCGAATATCAACTTGGACAAGTCCAGACAATAATCCCCGAACTTCTCACACAGCATACTTTTCTTGACTCAGTTTTTCCATTTTCATAAAGGCAAAGATATACGTTTTCCCCGAACCCATCAACAAAACAAAGGAATTTGTTTCCCAGAGTATTCCCAACCGTTTTTTAGGTCGCATTCCGACAAACTGTCAAAACGACAGTTTCACCCTCACGAGAATGCTTTATTCCGAACTGGAACGAGGCTTCGATAAAAAGAAACGATTCTCGCGCATCGGACGAAAGTCCTTCTGTCAGGCATTCCACGCCTCCCGCTAACTTTTTGCACACCGGAAAAGCAGGCCGTACGTAGGCCGGAGAGACATGAGAAAGCCAAAGGCTGTACTTGCCTGTTATCGTGTCATTCGGAATTTGACAACAACTGTCCCCCATTTAGAGAAAAAAGGGCGGGAAACGCTGGTTTTCCCGCCTCTTTCAGCCAACTTTTCCACCCAAATACGGACTTTTCCGTCAGAATATGAGGAGAAAAAAATGTTTTTCTGCGCCGAACGAAAAATCATTCTCATGCAATTGATTCTTAAAATCCATCAACAAAACCCGTAAATAAGGGTGTAATGTGAAAATATGTGTTTAAACGCCCAACAAAACCCATACACATCGCCTTTTTCAAACGTCTTTTCCATCCACAAAAACGGCTGCAACTTTACATTTTATCTCCCGAACAGGAATTTTCGCATCAAAAAGACAGAGATGACTCCCTGCTAATGAACAGACGACCGCGGAATTTAATGCGTTTCAAAACCTCCTATCCCCTGCACAAGGCGCGCCGCATTCCTAACACTATCCAAACGGATACGACGAACGGGGCCGTCAGCGTAGTCATTCCCAGACTCATCCCCCAAACCTGCAAAAGGACTGAGATCACGACGGACAATGTAGCCCACGCTGCCCCTGCCCAGGAACGGTCGCCCAAAGCAATGGCGCAAAGCACTGCATTATACCCAAACAAACCGGCATTGAAAGTCGCATAATCGGAACCGACCATCCAGACCATGCCCAAAGGCAACAAGGCTCCCCACACCGTATACAAGGCTTGGATACGGGAATTGAGCAATATACCGGCCAAAAAGAAAAGTCCGGAAAGCACCGTGCCGCCTTGGAACATGACCTGACCGATATTCAGACTGAAAGCCTGAAACAAGTCGGGCGTCGTTTCTTCCGACATCACAGAAGGCAACAACAATGAGGGAAACCACCAACGGCAAAGGGCCAACAACAACCATACGGTAAGAATGAAAGGAGCCGTGAAACCGGGCAAAAGTTTCTGATAACCGAACACGCGGGCTATCCATGTGGAAAGCACAGAACCCGCCACCAACAAAAGGAGGGAAGCTATCCCTGTTTCCATAAATATACCTACGGCAATGCCTACCAACGTACCGTTGAAACCATACAAACCGTCCTCTATATCTTCTTTTGAATATCCGGAAAAGAATGCCGTCAGCGTACCGACAAAATTACCCAACAGGGCAAAAAGCGCCAATAGCCACGAGTTGCAAGCTATCCCCACTAACATCAACAAACCCGAAACCGCATTGTTCTGGAACATGACTTGCCCCACTCCTCTTCCGATTATAAATAATCCCTCACGCATACTTCTTGTCTTTATAAACGAAAAACCTTCTCCTCCTTTCGGAAGAGAAGGCCTTTCTTGTCTAACTTTTAAAGATTATGTGATCTCCCTTATATTTAGAGAGAAATTGCACCCGAAGGACATACATCAGCGCAAGTACCGCACTCAGTGCAAGCGTCTGCGTCGATTACATACTTTTCACCTTCAGAAATTGCGCCTACCGGACACTCGTCGATGCAAGTACCGCAAGCTACACAATCATCACCAATTACGTAAGCCATATCAATTAGAATTTAAATTATTAATGCCTTGTTTTATTCAAACGATACCGCAAAGTTAGTATTAAAATAGAATCCCCCCAAATATTTTCTCACTATTTTTAGTGATTTTCATCCGAAAAGCCACGGTCAAATGCAATAAGCTACGTATCTTTGCGTTGTTTTCTAATAAATATCAATGATTCATGAAAAGAATTCTGGCCGTCCTCCTTTGCCTGCTGTCCGCATACGGCATGATGGCACAGGAGCGCAAACTCCAGCATCGTCCGTACATCGACCAAAGAAGATTCCACTACGGATTCCTCTTCGGCGTGCACATGCAGGACCTGGAACTGAAAAACAACGGCTATGTAGACCCGGAAACCGGCGAGCAATGGTATGCCGATGTGGACAACTACAGTCCGGGATTCAGTGTGGGCGTATTAGGTGAAATGCGCTTGAACACCTATTTGTCCCTGCGCCTCGTCCCTACCCTACATTTCGGACAGAAGCACGTGTCTTTCCATGAACAAAGAACGGGGCAGGACAGTACGCAAAACATCAAATCGACTTATATTTCCGTCCCGCTGGACTTGAAGTTCGCCGCCCCACGCTATAACAACTTTCGCCCCTACTTCATCGCAGGCGTAAACCCCATGGTGGACCTGACTACCAAGAAACAAAAAGCCCTGCTCATGAAACCTTTCGACTGTTATATCGAGGTGGGCATGGGCTGCGACATCTACCTACCGTTTTTCAAGCTCATCCCCGAACTGAAGTTCTGTTTCGGTTTGGCAGACATCTTACAAAAAAACCGCAACGATTTGATAGACAATTCGCTGCGGAAATTCACCAATTCTTTGGACGGGGCATCGTCGAAAATGATTGTATTGACGCTCTATTTCGAATAAGGGTCAGTCCCCTGTCGGCGACATCTCCAACAGCAGCATGCCGACATAACGTCCGTGCTTGCCCATCTGGTTGCAATACACATCCTCCCCGTCGGCATCTTTCAACACTTCGGGATGCTCGAAATAAGTATGCGAATGGCCGCCCAGCACAATGTCGATATGGCGCGTGGCCGGCACCAGTTCCGTGTCGTCCAGACCGTCGATATCCCACCCCAGATGGGAAAGGCATACCACAAGGTCGCAATGCTCCTTGTTTTTCAATTCATCGGCCACCCGGTTGGCAGCCGTCACCGGGTCTTCATACGTCACCCCCTTGTAATTCTCTGAGGCAACCATCCCCTCCAACTGCGTGCCCAGTCCGAACACTCCGACCTTCACGCCCTTACGTTCCAATATGACATACGGGCGTACCAATCCTTCCAACACCGTACCTTCGAAATGATAGTTCGCACAAACGATGGGAAAAGTCGCCTCGCGGAATATGCGCGCCATGTTATCCAATCCAAAATCAAATTCATGATTCCCGATGGTGGCCGCATCGTAACGCATTTCGTTCATCAACTTCACTTCCACATCCCCTTTATATAAGTTGTAGTAAGCAGAACCTTGCGAAAAGTCACCGCTGTCAAAAAGCAACAAGTCCGGGTCTTCCGCACGCAAATCGCGCACCAGCGCCGCACGGCGCACAAAACCGCCTTTATCCGCCAATGCCGTATCGGATGAATTCGGATTGACCGGCATCACACAACTGTGCGTATCATTGGTGTGCACGATACGTAATTCCACTTCACCGTCTTGCGCCGCAAACACGGTGCTTGCCAGTCCGCACAAGACCGACCACATCATAATCCTTACCTTTTTCATTGTCCGGTTTCTCATTGTTTAACGATTCTACCCTCCATACGGGCCGTGATTTTATCCCCCTGCGCAGCCGTCCGGCGAATGGACTCCATGATCAAATCGCGTACGGCTATATTCGTGACTTTCTTCGACAAATTATCTTTCAGGGCATACATCTTGTCATTTCCCTCGGCCAGATAGTCCAACGTGGAAATCACATATATACCATTGGGGTCAATCGGTTTTCCCCCGACCTCGGCACGCAGAAGACGCCCGTCTCCCGTAATGACCAGACGAGCCCCGCTGATGCCCTCGCCCCCCACGGCAGCTATCTGTTCCATCAGCTCCGTCAGTTTACGCCCGTCCAAAGAGAGGATGCACAAGCGGTTCTCGAACGGGGCTATTTCCAACACATCTCCATACGTCACCTTACCCTTAGGCATTGTACTCCTCAGCCCGCCGATATTACACAGACCGATATCGGCCATCTTGCCCACCCGGAGCGACCCCTCACGCAACACATCGGCCACAAAATTAGACAAAAGGCTCTCGGGACGGTCTGCCCGCATAGCCACTTCACTCTCTCCCAACACCGGCGACATCATACTGTCCACGGCATGACGGTAGGGAGCCACCACGCGCACCGCACCGCTATCGGGCCTGGCGTCCAGACGGTTCGTCACCTCATAGCGTCCGGCTTTCACCTCTTCCAGTTCGTAACGCTGGGCAAACGTAGCCACCGACCACCCGCAACATGCGGATAAAAGCAAAAATCTGAATGTTCTCATCACATCGAAATTATATTCCACTCCAAAATTACAGAAAAAAGCCACATAATCTGTCATTTCATCCGAAAAAAGAAACGGGAGCGGTTGGTTAATTCGCAAAATAGCCGTACCTTTGCACCGCTTTCCGTACAATCGCTGGCAGGATGCAGAGTTCCCTGTTATGTTGTACTGGGACGACAAACAATTTAATGATTAAAACAAACAATGGCAGATTTAATTAAAATTGCAGAAGAAGCGTTTGCTACCGGTAAGGAACATCCCAAATTCAAAGCAGGCGACACCGTTACCGTAGCATATAAAATCGTCGAAGGTAACAAAGAGCGTATCCAGCAGTACCGTGGCGTGGTCATCAAGATTTCAGGCCACCAGAACAAAAAACGTTTCACGGTTCGCAAAATGTCCGGAACGGTGGGAGTAGAACGTATATTCCCGATTGAAAGTCCGAACATCGACAGCATCGTAGTGAACAAGATCGGTAAAGTACGCCGTGCTAAATTGTACTACCTGCGCAAACTTACCGGCAAGAAAGCCCGTATCGCAGAAAAACGTACGATTGCCAGCAAATAAGTCTCATACGTTTAAAAATCACACAGCGTCGGAAAGTATCTCCCATGAAAGGAACTTTCCGACGCTGATTTTTTCTCCCTATCCTCCCGAAAGGCGAGAGGTCAGACCAAACACAAACCCTCGTCCGTAATCTCGATAAGCCTTTTCTTATAAAGGTCGCCCACGGCCTTCTTGAAAACTTTCTTGCTGACGCCGAACATCGCGTAAATTTCTTCCGCCGGACTCTTATCACACAAAGGGGTACGGCCTGCATTATGCTGCAAATGTTCCAAAAGCACTTGCGAAAAATCGTCCACTGCTTCCCGCCCCTGTTTCTGCAAGGTAATATCCAGCTTACCGTCCGGACGGACTTGCTTTATATAGGCCTGCACACGGTCTCCCGTATGTAAAGGCCGGAACAGGTCATTCTCGTAGACCAGACCGGAAAAACGGTTGTCCACAATGACCTTGAAGCCCAAATCCGTTTTTTGCCAGACTAAAATCTGCACCTCATCGCCTTCACGGTAAGGAGGCACCTCGTCCGACAAATAACGTTCCACTTTGGCCGAAGCCATCAGCCGGTAGCTTTCTTCGTCGACATGCAAATGCACGATATAACTCCGCCCCTTCTGCATCTTGAGCTTCTGCTCACGGAATGGCACGAACAAGTCTTTCATCAGCCCCCAATCGAGGAACGCCCCGTAATTGTTTACCCACGCGACCTGCAAATAAGCAAAATCTCCGACTTGAGCCAAAGGTGTCTGCGTGGTAGCGACCAAACGTTCTTCGCTATCCAAATACAAAAAGACATCCAACTCGTCTCCCACGCTGCAACCTTCCGGCACATAACGCGCAGGCAGAAGAATCTCTCCCGCATCGCCTCCATCCAAATACATGCCGAAATCCACGGCCTTAACCACCCTGAGGCGATTCATCTTTCCTAATTCTATGTTCATAGGGTTATATTTTTATCATCGGTTATCAAACCGTCTTTCATGTGAATGGTACGGTCTGTCAAACGTGCCAACTCATCATCGTGGGTCACAATGACGAACGTTTGCCCAAACCGGTCCCGTAAATCGAAGAACAACTGATGCAGTTCTCCCTTGTTTTTCGTATCCAGACTCCCCGAAGGCTCGTCGGCAAACACTACGGAGGGATGGTTGACCAAAGCGCGTGCCACAGCCACCCGCTGCTTTTCTCCTCCCGAAAGTTCGTTAGGCTTATGCGAAGCCCTGTCGGACAGTCCCATGAAATCCAGCAACTCTTGTGCCCGCGCCTTGGCCTCACTTGTGGAAGCATGCCCGATGTACGCCGGAATCATCACATTTTCGAGTGCCGTGAACTCGGGCAATAACTGATGGAACTGAAACACGAACCCGATGCGCCGGTTACGGAAATCCGCCATCTCCTTGCGGCTCAGGCTTTCCATGGCAACCCCGTCGAGCCGGACGCTTCCGCTGTCCGGCTTGTCCAACGTCCCCATAATCTGCAATAACGTGGTCTTTCCGGCACCGCTCGGCCCCACGATGCTCACCACCTCGCCCTTACGGATATCGAGGTCGATTCCTTTGAGCACTTCAAGCGAACCGAAACTTTTCCTTATATTCCTGACTTCTATCATAATCCTTCTATAATCTGCTTATCACGTATTGTGCCAAATAACAACCGAACACTGCAGGCATATAACTCACCGTGCCCGTTGTGGTCTTCTTATTCCGTTCTCCCTCAACCTGGACCAAAGCGGCCGGGTCGGCCTGCTGGGCGCAAAACACCACCGGCAACGGACGACGCATACCGTCTCTTTTCAGCCGGGTCCGCACGGCTTTGCTCAGCCCGCAATGAAACGTTTCCCACAAGTCGGCAAAACGGATTTGGGTGATATCCGTTTTCGCCCCGGCTCCCATGCTGCTCACAATCCTAATGCGTCTTTTCATCGCTTCTTCAATCAGAGCACACTTGGGCGCTATCGTGTCGATAGCATCAACGATAAAATCAAACTTCGCGCTGTCCAGTAAAGCACTGGCCGAGTGCTCCTCCAGAAATTCAGCCCGCACGGTCAAGTCGAGTTCCGGATTAATATCCTTAAAACGCAGCCCCAACACGCGGACTTTTTCCTCTCCGACCGTCGAATGCAGGGCGCACAACTGACGGTTGATATTGCTCGGCTGCACCCGGTCGGCATCCAACAACGTCAACCGTCCGATTCCGGCACGTACCAACATCTCGGCGGCATACGCTCCTACGCCACCCGTACCGACCACCAAGACATGTGCCCTGCGGAAACGTTCCATCTTGTCCGGCCCCATCAGAAGCGACGTACGCTCCAACCAATCCGGTGTGGTCATTGGCTTTCCTCCTTTCCGTTGCTTCGCGACAACCAACTCTTATACCACTCCTTGGCCGCCTCGTAGCGCAAGTCAGTCGTCAACGGTTCATTCACGCTCACATCCTTCGTGGCAGCCTCGGCATACACATCCGGGAAGATCAACATCAGCCCCGTATTCATATAATACTTTTTGATTTGGCGGGGAATGTGGTCGAACGATGGGCGGAAAGATATAGACCCTCTACGCGCTAACACGACCACCAGCATGTGGTCTTCCCTGACCTCCCGCGAAATGCGCTTCAACTCATTTCCGCCATCGGTTTGTACATATTCCGCACGGATAGATGCATGGTAAGTCTCCAAATAACGTTGTAAAATCCGAATGGTATCGGGATGGGCATGGTAAATAATCCTACATCCCAGTCCTACAGCCAAACGTGCCACACGCTCTACCCAATGATAAAAACCGGCCTCAAACTGGGCCTTGGCCGGCACGGCTACATGAATACGGCGAATCGTATTGACCGGCACCGTACAACGTATCATCGTAATCTGGCGGTTCAGGCGGTTCAGCAAACTGATCAGCACCGGCCCGAAAAACGACTCGGAAGGAGAATTCTGCATGTGTAAGCCTACCACCAGTTCGGAATAATCGTTTTCTTTCATGGAATGGATGATACCATTTGCCAGATTGGTAGCCAAACGCACTTTGGTCTGCATCTGCACGTTGGCAGCGGAAGCCACAGCCGAAGCCGCTTCCAGCAGTTTCATCCCTTTCTCCCGGGCTTTGTCATCATTATCCAACACAACGTTGATGGCACTCATCGGCGCATCCGACTTGTCTTTCCGCATCAATAAAGCCATGTTGACCAAATCGTCCACCGTATCGGGATAAGCCAAGGCAATCAAGGCCGACTCCTCGTCAAGCGGACGGCTCTCGTTGATATTACCGTCCTGCAAAGCCAACCTACGTGCCGCCACATCCGTAATCAACGAACTGACCACACACGTCACCAATATCAGTAATATCGTGCCGTTCAGCACATCTTCATTCAACAACCGCTCGCCGGAAGGCAAAATGATATTATAGCCGACCAATACCGCAGCAAGCGTAGCCGCAGCCTGGGCATTGCTCAGACCGAACATCAGTTCCCGCTCCAATACCGACATCTTAAAAGCTTTCTGCGTCACCCATGAAGCGATCCATTTTCCCGCCAACGCCATGGTAATCATCACTGCCGCCACTTTCAGAGCCTCTCCCGAACCGAACAGCACGCGCAGGTCGATAATCATACCGACCCCGATAAGGAAATAAGGAATAAACAAAGCGTTGCCCACAAATTCCAAATGATGCATCAGCGGCGCGCTATGCGGAATAAGCCGATTCAATACCAGTCCGGCCAGGAAAGCGCCTAATATCCCTTCCATTCCGATAAGCTCCATCAGGCCGGCACTTAAAAAGACCATGGCCAGCACAAAGATGAACTGAATGACCGGATCGTTGTACCGACGGAAAAACCACCGGGCGATACGGGGAAAAGAATATACGATGAAAAGGGAAAGCAGGATGACTTTCAACAAAAGCACAACGCCGAACCAACCTCCGTGCACCTCCTCACGGAACATGCCCGAGATGAAAGCCAATACCAACAAGGTCAGCGTATCGGTCACAATAGTTCCCCCCACCGCAATACTCACACTGCGGTTACGCGACACCCCGTATCGAATCACGATAGGATAGGCTATCAAGGTGTGCGAGGCATACATACTGGCCAGCAGAACGGAAGTCACCAGACTGTATTTCAAGAGGAACACATTGCTGACGACACCCATCGTCAGGGGAAAAACAAATGCCGCCAACCCCAACGTCAACGCCTGCCAACGAATCCGCTTCATGTGTTGCATATCCATCTCCAGACTGGCCAAAAACATGATGTAATACAAGCCCACGTTCCCGAACAGTTCAAAACTGCTGTCCTTGTCTAATACATGCAAGCCGTATGGCCCGATAAGTACACCGGCCAAAATCATACCGACAATGTGGGGTATCTTCAGTTTACCCAATAAAATAGGTGCAAACAGAATGATGCTCAACACTAAAAAGAATATCCACGTGGGATCCGTGACGGGAAAATATGTAGACAAGTCGGGCATCTGCATGAGTATCTGTATTAAATTAATATGCAAAGTAACGAAAAAGTTTCCATTTTGTATGTCCAATCGTAATAAATTATCTATTTTTGCAACCGGAATCATCACAACTTCTTAAAAATTATATGAAATGAAAGTAGCAATTGTAGGTGCGAGCGGCGCGGTGGGTCAGGAATTCCTGCGTGTGCTCGAAGAGAGAAACTTTCCATTGGACGAATTGGTATTATTTGGTTCAACCCGCAGTGCAGGTTCCAAATACAAATTCCGTGGCAAAGAAATCGAAGTGAAGCTTCTTCAGCACAACGATGATTTTAAAGACATCGACATCGCCTTTACCTCGGCCGGTGCCGGCACATCCAAAGAATTTGCCGAAGACATCACCCGTTACGGGGCAGTCATGATAGATAACTCCAGCGCTTTCCGCATGGACAAGGACGTGCCTCTCGTCGTACCCGAATGCAACGCAGCCGATGCCTTGGAGCGTCCGCGCGGCATCATCGCCAATCCGAACTGTACGACCATCATGATGGTGACGGCTTTGCAACCTATCGAAAACCTGAGCCATATCAAACGTATCCACGTGGCCAGCTATCAGGCTGCCAGCGGTGCGGGTGCCGCAGCCATGGCCGAACTGGAACAGCAATATCGTGAAGTATTGGAAGGTAAACCCGTCACCGTGAAGAAGTTTGCCTATCAGTTGGCTTATAACGTCATCCCCCAAATCGACGTATTCCAGGATAACGGATATACCAAAGAAGAAATGAAGATGTTCAACGAGACACAGAAGATCATGCACAGCGACGTGCAATGTTCGGCCATGTGTGTACGCGTACCGGCCCTGCGTTCTCATTCGGAAGCCATCTGGTTGGAAACGGAACGTCCGCTTACGGTAGAGGAAGTGCGTGAAGCCATCGCCCACGGCGAAGGCGTGCAACTGATGGACGACCCGTCCACACAAACTTACCCCATGCCGCTCTTCCTGGCCGGAAAAGACGATGTATACGTAGGCCGTATCCGTAAGGACCTGGCTAACGAAAACGGCATGACGCTTTGGCTCGTAGGCGACCAGATCAAGAAAGGTGCCGCACTGAATGCAGTGCAGATTGCCGAATATTTGATTAAGGTCGGGAATGTGAAGTAAACGCCATCTTCGGCCTCCTATCACGAATAACTTAAATATTTTCATAAAATCCAAAGACGGGCAAAACTAACGAATGAGTGGTTTTGCCCGTTACACATTAACCTCAATTTCATATTCATGTATTCCAAAAGACTCCATCCGAAAAAAGGTTTATGCCTTGCAGCCCTATTGTGTTTCAACACTCATGCCATGCCTGCCCATTCCTTGCCCGGGCAAGAAACCACCGGCCATTCCACAGTCGATACGACTTTCACCGCTCCAAACGATTGGGCCGTCACTGCCATCCCGTTCAAACTCTACGGAGAACGACAAGTCAACCACGTAAAAATCAACTGGCAACCATTGAAAGGTATCCAATACTACAAACTATATAGAAACGGGCAACTCATCGGAGAAACCCAAGGGAATACTTATGATGATTATGACCTGAAAACGGACCAAACTTACACTTACCGGGTGGATGCTTATCGAGAACATCAAAAAGCAGCCAGTTCCGCAACACAAGAAACCCGCACCTTTACTTATTCCGGCGAGACGGCTTTGTACGACAACCGAAACGGCCGGCACCTCCGAACCACACCGGACAAACCGTCGGGATTTAAAATCGGCAAGACCTACTTCTCCTACCGGCTGCACCGGACCCACAAGGACTTGAACGGCAAGGAGGAAAACGGTTGGTTGCTTTCCGAATCAGAGTCGGAGACAGGACTAAAAGACAGTTGGAGCAAACCGCGGGAAATAGCATTCTATCCGGGCGTGAACTTCGAGGGCATCGGATTCCACTATAATAAAAAGACACGCAAGGTCGTACTGTCCGCCCATTATGAAGACCAAGGCGGATATACCGCAGCTAAAATCTTTCTGGCACAAATCACGCCAAAAGGCGGAATCGAAATCGGCACCATGGAACGCCCCTTGGGGCATGATTCCAGAGACCAGTCCCTGTTTGTCGATGAAGACGGGACGGCTTATCTCCTGTCCGCCACTAATATGAACAGCGACATCAACATCTACCGGTTGGATGAAACATGGACCAAACCCGTGGCACTGGCCAACACGATATGTAAAGGCCAACACCGTGAAACCCCTTCCATCCTTAAAAAGGACGGAACCTATTATTTTTTCAGTTCCAAAGCATCGGGCTGGTACCCCAGCCAGACGATGTATGCCTCAGCCGACCGTATAGACGGCAAATGGTCTCCGCTGAAGGAAATAGGAAACAACTCAACTTACGGCGTACAATTCAACTACGTACAACAAACCGCCGGAACACGTGAGACGTTAGGGCTGTGGGGCTTCCACTGGGGCGCCCAATACCATCACCGGGACCCGGACGGAACTTTTACCCGTATCTCTCCAGCTACGTTCAACCACGGATATGCTTCGATGAACTACTTCCGGTTCGTGGAGTTCCATGACCAATATGGTATTATTCCGGTACAAAACGGCAGGAATCTTACGTTGGGAGCCACGGTTGTGCCTTCACACGCACCGGGCGATGGTTCCGCTGCTCCGGATTGCATCACAGACGGTTCGGACATGGCCTCCTCTCCTTATTTCAAAAGCAGCCATTACCCTTACTCCTTGACCATAGAACTGCCCCAACCCTCCCGTATCTCTGAAATCAATCTGGCCACCCGGTTGGTCAACGGTTCCGAAACGGCCTATAAATACACCATAGAAGGCAGCATGGACGGACAAGAGTACCAAACACTCATCGACGGAAGAAACAGTTGGACCGTAGGATTCCACATCCTCCCCGTCGAAGACCGTTCCACATACAAGTTCCTTCGTCTCAATGTATTCCAAATCATAAATGTACACAACAACCATCCGGCCACATGGGCGGACGGAATATACGAGTTCACGGCATTCGGCTTTCCTTTGTAGCGGGAAGCCCCTCTTTCCTATATTCCCTCCCCTCATAAACAAGGAATGCACAACAGAACGGGCAAAAGCTACGTACCCGCTTTTACCCGTTCTGTCAAAGACCAACACTTACGATTTTAATGCCGTGGCCGGGAAGTTTCCTCCTCATGTCAGTCCGTTGTTACGGCATGATCCTGAGGAATGATCAGAAAACTGAATCCGGCAGCCCCGCCCCCTCCATTCTCCAAACGAAGAAGGACACGATTCCAGCCTTGCTGGAAAGTAAAGGGTTCGATATGCTCGTCGATATGATACCAACTGGTGCCTTTATCCTGCCAAACATCTTTCCCGTTAATCCATATACGGCCGCTGTCGTCCGTACCGATGGCCACCAACATGGTTGTTGCCTCATCGAAGTACAGCTCCGTATAAGCATAATAAGTAGAATGTCCGGTCGTGACTGGCACCGTATTGTGCATGGACTCGCTCTGCATGAATTTCCAACGCAGGGTCCCATCCAGCTTCACCTCCTTCCCAATCATCTTAATCGGGTCGGACTCTGTCTCTTCGATACCCACGCCTACCTGACCATCCGTGTACACGGCATCGAAATCGACTGAAATTTCAGGCTGATGGATTATGGCAAAATCATCCCGTCCGTAATTCTCCCACGGACCAATCATATACCATGTATTCACGTAAAGCCACCCTTTGCGCTCGGCATCTTTAGAGAAACGTCTTCCGGGTAACGCCTGAGCCTTAACCATACTTTCGTTCAAACGAGGGCCACGGTACTCACTATAGGGAGTCATCACCTCATTATTTTCATAATTTACGCCGCCAAGGCCTCCATCTCCGCCTCCGCCACCGTCTCCGGTTCCTCCTCCGGCACCACCGCCATTTCCGTTGCCTTTCCCATTACCGGCTGCATTTCCGGGTTTGCCGACATTACGGACCAAACCAAAAAGACTCTCCAAGCGTGAACCGGCCAAACCGGCCTGACGGGATGCCTGACTCAATAATCCCCGGTAATTATTCAAGTCGGCTGTCGATCTGACGGAAAGCCCCGCACTGGCATTGCTACGTCCCGAACGCTCCCAGCCCGCCCCTCCGGTTTGCATCGCTATCAACTCCTCAAAATCCGGCATACGGGTGGAACTTTGTTGCAGCGACTTATAAACCTCCGGGAAAGACAAACCTTTCTGCAACGTCTGCTTTGCCGCATTCACCGCCAAATGGTTCTGTTGAATCTCACGTTCGTACTGACGTAACATCTCATAAATGTCCTGTACAGACGGGTCACTCCCCAACGGAGGATTTCCCGCCTTCGGTATCTTACGGGCGGCAGAAACATCATTGGCATCCTTGGGCGCAGAGCGCGGCAACTTGCGGGCCTCAACCTGCGACAGAAGACTTTCCTTGCGGTTACGCATCTTCTCAGCCATTTTTTGAAATTGCAAAAGCTGGCTCTTTAAACTTTTCTTCACCGACATTTCCGACTGCTCCACCAATTGTCGGGCATAACGGGACGGTAAAGTACGCTGCGCCTGTTCCGCTTTCATCTTCTCACTCAACTTGGCTACTTTCACGGCACGCGGTTTCAACGCACCCCGATGCTCTATCGGTTGTTTACCTTCCGGTAATTTCAAGGTACCGGCCGGAACTGGAACCGGAGCATAATAAATAGCCCATGCAAAAACCGCACATGCCACAATGGCCACAATCCAAGACAAGACAATGACTTTCCGGTTAGTTTTCGTTGTAGTGTTCATCGTACGTACGTATTCCTATATTATTCAAATTATAAAACTGACAGGCATCCATCACTTCCACAAAACGTCCGAAAGGTGTATCCCTATCCATATCTATTCGTATGCGCCGGTCCGGAGTGGCTATACAGACCTCTCGTAACTGTTCGTGAAGGAAGTTGGCCGTACAAGGCTGCCCGTCCCAATAAAAGTTCCCTTCGCAGTCCAGTCCCACAATGGCTTGTTTGTCGTCCGGCTTGAGCTTGACAGCCGCCTCCGAGGTCGGCAAATTCACCGGAATATCCCTGCTTTTCACTTTTGTCATGGTAGAAACCAAGAAAAAGATCAGCAACAAGAACACGCAGTCAATCAACGGAGACATGGAGACTTCTGGTTCCTCTTCGTTATTTCCTAAAGGTAGTTTCATAAGGCTTTCCTCCTAAGCGGACACGCGTATGCGTAAATCCTTCCAATTGACATTTATCAAATATTTCTATCACGGTACTGACCGGCACCGAACGGTATGCAGCCACATCTATGGATATCTCCGTACCCACCTTTTCCCGCAATCCGTTCAGATAAGTATCCAAGTCTCCGATAGGCAGGTAATCGTTCTCGCCGGTATAAGCGTCATGATGCACCACCTCATAGACCTGCTTGTCTTCATCCACGGCAATAATGACCGTATTTTCCCCCGAACGGGTTGTCGACAAGCTGGAAGTCATCGTCGGTAGCGACAAGGGAATCTGCATTTCCCACTTCTTCATCATCGTTGTGACCAGAAAGAATATGAGCAACAGAAACACACAGTCTATCAAAGGCGACATCTGAATGTCTACTTTCTCTTCTTCGTCAAGAGGCAATCTCATAGCTATTCGGTTTTCTTGTTCAAATAAATGGCATTCACCACACTTTCTATTCCCATCTCTATTTGCGAACCCAAATTGGAAATCCGGCTCTTGAGAATGAAATACACAGCAATGGAAGGCATGGCCACCACCAGACCGGCTGCCGTAGTAATCAGAGCCTTCGAGATGGAGTCGGACAATATGGAAGCGCCACCCTCATCTCCAAACAAGGCCACAAGCCCGAAAGCCTCGATCATTCCCACTATCGTTCCGAACAATCCTAACAAGGGGGACAAAGATGAAATGACAGTCAGCGGATAAATACGCGAAAGATGGCTCCGGATATCCCGCGCCGCCATATCTCCGGCAGTCTGACATACCGTTTCCCAATCGGCATCCCGATGCTCCACGATAAAGCCGAGCGAATTGCCTAAAGTAGAAGAACTCTTTTTACATAAATCGACAGCACCATCATAATCCTTACGTGCAATGCATCCATTGACCTTTTCTGCCAGGTTCTTAGGCGCCAAACGTTCACGAGTGGAAGTAAAGAAGCGTTGGATCGTAATGACCAAAGCCAAAATCCCCAGCAAATAAAGAGGATACATGATGAAGCCGCCGGCCTTGATCTGTGCGGCCCAGTCTATCTGCACCTGCTGTTCTGCCTCTTCTTCCTCTACAGGAGTGTCCAACGATATGGAATCTGCCACAGCATCGTTCACCGTTTCTGCCGCAGCCACCTTACCCGGCAAGACCTTTGGTGCCACATCGGCAAAAGCATCCTGAGTCGCCCCCAAGATGATATTATCGAAACCGGCATCCCGACGGGTCGGACAAAGGAAAGACACGTCCGTCAACGTAAACTCGCCAAAGTCTTTCCACAAATCCCGGGTAACCACCATCCAACCGCCGGTCACCTTCTTGTCTACTTTCAGTCCGGACAGTTCCTTCCCCGGACCGGCCATATATGTATAATTGTATTTTTTCCCGGGCGCATTACCCTTCACATTTTTTACGCCCAATTGCATACCGATTTCTTCTCCGCCCCATTTGATCCAGGCAAATGTAATATAACGGTATTGCCCCGGGCCGGGATTTTCACGGATAGGAATAGACAATCCGGAAATACGGGTAGGTGTCTCCGAAGGTTGCACATAGATGTAATGCGTGCTCTTCTCCGAACTGCCTCCTTCCCGGACGGCGTCGGGGACTGAAATCCGGGCACCAGTCGGCACCTTGTCTTTAAACACTTCATAACGTTCCTTGGCCATTGCCTGGGATGTCCCCAACAGACAAGCCAATAACAAAGCCCACACCAACGAATACGTTCTCTTCTTCAATAAAATTCTCATGATAATGACATTTATATAATTTGATAGTTTTTATATCGGCAAAGATACCGAACAGCTCCCATTTTGCCTTCCTATTTTCATTCAATTCCATGACACAAAAATGGAAAAGGCAACTTTTCCCAAAATAATTCATCCCTACCGATTTTTATTCAGGCAAGCATACCTAAAAGCCACCGCAACGCCCCTCCTCAATGCCGACCGTCAGGATTCCCATCGGCTCCACACCTCCAGAAAGTTTTCCAAAACATGTTTCATCTTTCAGGAGTCCCAATAACACGTTTATAGTTAACCGTTTAAGGGCTGAAAGATAAATAGGCGATGTTTCAGGCAGAAACGCTCCACCCCTACAGGACGATTGGAAAAGTCCTGCCTCAGGACGTGTTTTTTTCTGCGCCAAACGATTTTTCATTTGCCTGAGACTGATTTTCCGTTCTGCGCCAAACGATTTCACCACTTACGGCAGGACGGACACATGCAGCGGTCTGACAAGAAACTGAAAGATGGTCTTCTATCCTTCAGCCAACAAATACACTGGAATACAACCGCTTGACGCCCATCCTGAAAGATGAACCCATTTTTTGGAAAATCCTTGGTGTATAAGCGTGGCATAACGGAGGATACTCATTCAAACAAGACTTGGCTGCCCCAATCGAAATCCTTGTTCCAAATGATATAAGGGTAAGGAATCCACTTCCTATCCGTATATAAACCGATACGGATATTTTTCACGCTCCCGGCACTTCCATCGTCCACATTAAGTATGGGCAAAGAGAGATAACGCCCCTGAGCATTTCTTGCATTAATCGCCACATGAACCAACTCCATTTTGAATTTTAAGTCCAACGGACTTCCATTCGCTTCTTTTGTACGGTCATAATAATAAGTCAAAAGAAAATAAGGTCCCATAAAATCATGCCCATAACGCCGAATCTCAGGCACAGCATAAGCCCGGTAATAATCCGGTTGGAACTGGAGAATGATTTGAGTGGACTTGGCACGGAGATAAGCCTCACAATCCGGCTTGGACCATGTATCGAGATGATGGTCGGGATATTTCTCCAAATACGTCCGGCAGACGTACGCCACACTGTCTAAAAGTTTCTCCTTCTCGTATGCAGACAAGGGGAATGGATTCTCGGCCACCGTCTTAGTACCTGGCAAAACCACCGGACGGTACCCCTGCACCAAATAATAGTGTCGTTTTTGCGCCAAATATTCTTTCGAAGCCTTTCTTGAACTGCCGCACCCACAAAATAAGAAAATGCCCAAAAGCAATAAAAACATTTTTTCCATCATGTCCATCTACCTTAGCTAATTTTTACCTGTCTCCAATTCCTCCCACGATCTCGGTGTTTGACGTCTGTCAGCACCAGTGGAAATAAGCTGATCCGAATCATCAATATCATGTTTTGCCCAAATCACTCCTACATAATCATATAAAAAAGACGGAAAAGGTGAACACCACACCCTTTCCGCCTTATGGTTTATTGGTCGCGCCATTGTTCTTCCATCATATAAGACGACAAGAAGCAATGCCCATCCAGCTCGGAACTCACTGCATCAGCACCGCACAACCAATAAATAACCTGAGGTGCTATCAATATGTTCTCCATCGCCAAATCTCCTGAAGACCTTTTTCCTGGCAAAGTATTAGCCATTTTCACAAAGACAGGCTTCTTCTTGAATATCATGTCCGGCATTCCCTTCACTTTATTGGGTATGATTGAATCTGACTTCAATTCATCCGGCGAAAAACGCCACTCCCCTATCAAGTGTCCGCGTTGAGACACCTCATCCGGTAACACCCAATAGTTCATATATTCATTAATCTCTTCATCTTTCAGGAATGTATCCCATAAACGTACGGTACCTGCATAAAAATTTATACCTGAATGCCCGACCTCTAAAGCCGTAGAATCATCTTCCACTCCCATATTTTGTGTTTCATCATATAGCATCCTTTGCCCGTCATAAGACATAATATACATCCTGCCTCCAGAAGACATCGGCCCCAAACCGGTATAAAAGGAATGCCATCTTGCATCGTTAAAAGCATTGATCTCTCGCTCCAAAGCATTGCCACCACTAATATAGATTTTCACTTTTTCCCTCTGGCGAAACACACCCCATTTACCTTTCCCAACAAAACGATCCCAATTATTTCCATGATAGGACTGCTGAGCGGTAGGAATATTCCTCATATTGATTTCTACGGCAAGCTGTCGGTTAGGGCCAATTCCATACAAAGCGGTAGAGTCTTCCGCTGCTGCCCAGTCCTCTTTCGAGAAATATGCCGCCCACACTATTTCCCCTTTCATCTCGTATGAAGTATAATGAGGATAATAGAATATGCCAAAAATATCCCGTTCCTGGTCTGTGTTGCCGCCATAATGCCCGTCGGGTGTTCCCCCATGGTTTGATGTCACGCACACCAACCAGTCTTCATAATAAGCATCTTTGCGAGCCTCAATCGTGGCCAATAATTGTCCCAAACCTGTATCTATCAACTTCAAAGCATTCAAATACGATGTATTTTCAGACACAAATCCCCCTGATTTTCCTGCCTCCAACACCCCTTTAAAGGCTGCCAATGTCAACTGGTTGTTTCCCTTTTCAAGTTGTCCCCGTAACACCTCCAACGTTTCTTCATCCGAAGAACTGGTTATCACGGACTGCATCCCACCGACATAACGGTTCAGGTTAGGCCAAGGAGAAACGCACGACATCAATAAATTCGGCTCTTTATCCGAAACATACTGTACGATGGTCTTGGCATAAGTAACCGCCGCATCTCCTATCATGAAATCAGGAGTATAAGAATAATCCTTGATACGGTGCATACGGGAATTTATTCCTGTAAGCATCGTAGCCCAAGTCAAAGGATCTTCCTCATCATACGCCTCACGACCTTCCGTCAGCAAGGCGTGGTCATCGGCTACTCCCGTCCAAACATACTTGCTATGTTCAAGCATCTTCTGCATGACCGGAAGGGCTCCTCTTTCCACCTCCCGCTTCACCACAGAACCCACAGCCCCATCTATATTAACCCAAAGCACATAACGCTTCACACTTTTCTTGGATGCTGCCGTATCTTCTATTCCTCCGGCAATCGACTCGGGTGTATCATACTTCGTACACGAAGCATACAGCCCGCATAGCAACACCAATACGTATTTGAATCGGTTCATTATATCCATATTTCAAATTGTTTTATCGTTTATAAAAAAATGTCCCAAACTCCGAAAACATTTGTTGCCTGTCCTTATGGAACTTTTCAAAATTCTCTTCATCACCTTCATTCGGTACAAACAAATTGGATTTGTCGAATACCAAACGCAGGTAACGTGCCGTGACAGGCTGCGGGAAATCTATGAACTGCTCGTTTTTCAACAAACCATCCAAAGTCTGTTCCAAAACATACAGCGTCCTCCATTCCTGTTCGCCATGTTGTTCCAAACCGAAGCCTGAAGCATCGGTCGTCTGCAACGTAAATCCGGAAATACAGCGTGCGTCCCCATTCGCATAATAAAAACCGTCTATCGTCTGCTCCTTTCCCATGTCGATGACCACATAATATGGAAGTTCGCTCGGAGAATCCTGATGCCCTCCGTTATTGGGAGAAAGGTAAGAACTCCAGTAAGAATAGGGATTGCCATCCAGAAGATTGTCCGCAGTCTTCCAATCAGACTCAGATTTATACTCCTTGTCCTCGTTTTCACGCCCTTCGCTGTCCCAAGCCGCAACCTTCCATGCACTGCGGTTGACACGGTAACGGAAAGATGAGGTCTCATACTGTCCCACATCCTCAAACGGGTCATCCGACAGCGGGTTTATTTTCCAGATTTGCTTGTCCAATAGAGGATAACGTGAAGCATATTCACGCTCCGAGCCGGAAACAGACATACCCCAATGTTCATAGAAAGGAGTAAAATCCATCTGATAACGGTCGCAAAGTTCCCTGAAGAAACCCTCATAGTCGTTTCCGGCTCTTCTGTCATGGCTTAATTTATCATAGATGTCCCATTTCGGTTTATCCTGATAATGGTTTTCATATTCGGCAATTTGGACACGCGGTAAAAGATATAGGGACTTTTTTCGGTTCGCTTCTTCTTTAGCCGTGAACAAATCCGATGACATCCACTTGGAAGTATCGGCCTTTGCATAGGACAAAGCAACCGGAACTGTAGACTTAAAATCTATCCCCATGTCTGACAATTCTTGTTCCAAACCAATCTCCTTGTTCCTCTCATTCATCCGATACAGAGGCACATAAAAATATTCATCCTCCCATCCCGTCACTCCATTATAAAAATAACTATACTTTTCCGCCACCATGGAATACACATTGATAAAATGCAAATCAGCCACAGAGTCAATATTCAACAGGTCATCATAAAGACTGGCCGTACGTACCAGCATCATCCCCTGTTCGTTATCGGAACGCCTCGATTTGTTTTCCCGCAATTGGACATCAAAGACAAAACGGTTGGGAAACATGGGTTGTGGATTTGCCGCATCGGATTCCTTGTCAAAGCCTTGGGTACGATAAATCGTCTCCAACATTTCATCCCATGTGGCCAAACATGCCTCCATTTCCATCGCAAAATCTGGACGTTGGGAGAAATACAAGTCCAACTGGCTTCGCTCTACAGAGAACGCCACGTTTTTTCCTCTCAATTCCAACCAAGGGACTGTCGTAGCTTTCACTTTCCGTTCCCACTCACGTACATCGGTTTCCCCCAAGACGAAATCCGGAGCCGCATACACATTGCAGAATGTCAACGGAACATCGGCATCCCCTTTTACATCCTGATCACGCAATACCCAAAGATACCCTCCCAACGAGAAACGTACGGTATTTTTTCCAGGATACAACGCTTTCCGATAATAGGCAATAGGCTCACGCAACCCGATATTGTCATTCGTCAAGTCTTCCGTATGCATACCCACCTGGACAGTCAAGCCCCAAACATTATCCGGCACATAAATCGTCACTAATTCTCCGGCACCCGCATATAACCCACTACTATAAATGGATTGCGGGCCTTTTTCCATGAATTCCAGTTGGATATATTTACGAGATAAATCCAAATAAACCACAGTATCTGCAATACGATATTCCGAAGCCGTGTCCACCAATCCCGGAAACAAACGGGCTTTATCGTACATGCTCACATCGATGCCCTGTACCGTATCCACTGTCACGTGGGACGAATCCGCTGCATTGTCATCCCACCCGCTATCAAACTCGAAGTCACTGGCTTCACACCCTGAGAACAAAAAAGGCATCCCCAAAAAAGCCACTAATATACAGTTTATTAAATATCTCATATTCCTTATGCTTTAATCGTTCGTTGTTAAATCCTTATAGGGAAGCGTACGCCCAATTCCCGTCCAACCCCATGCATCAGGCACGGTAAATCCCAACCATTGGAAAGTTTGAAACGGAATATCGACCAAATTGATGGACGTTTGGAAATAGGTCTTGCTATAAGGCGGTTTGACATTGGTCTCTTCCGACATGCCCTGTTGCCACAAAACATTGGCAGAAAGTGTCATATCCGACTTTCCGGCATTCACCCCACCATAAATGGAGCCATATTGGGAATAGTCCGGCAACACTTCCCCTTCATAATCTTCTTCCCGATCACAAGGCCAATAGCCAATCAAATTATCCCAATAAGGATAATCCTTTCCCAATTCATCCAATCCCGACAGTTTATAATTCTCGGCAATGAAATCAGCCGGTAATGCCACATCGTAGACTTGTACATTGGTCACATAAATCTGCACTGTCGTGGAAGTGCTTGAACGGAATATCTGCCCAATGGTAAGGGGAACCTTGTCTCCCGTAGAAACATCCACGGTCAAAGGTTCAAACTCTGCATTCCCATGAAGATCCAAATGCCCGTCCGTATATTGACGGAACTGTTGTTTCTTATAATCAAAAACCACCGTCAATACATGCCATTTTTTATCGTTCAACACCGAAGCCTGATCTTGAATCGTCCAAATCCGTCTTCCATCGAACCGGGACAAAAGCCTGAAATATTCCGCTCCGGTTTCCCAACCTTCTCCCCCTCGGGGTTCTGTTTGGATGGCCTTAGACACAAAATCCAACCAGTTTTCTCCTCCATTGGGATAACAGACCATGAATTGGACGGTATAAGATGTGGTGTCTTCCCCTTCTGCCGGCAATTTGAAATCGAACAAAGACGGGTCATTGACTTTGGCATAGTCAGTAGCCCCCGTTCCGGAATAGGCCGGAGTGAAATACTTATATACCAAACCCTCATCCGAAGATGGAGCCAATATACGCTCCTCACCGAAACGTTCATTATACATCAAGGTAAATGTGTTGCGGTCTTTCATCTCATACACATTCTCGCCCATATTGTCCGCTACACCTCCATAATTGGATGTTACTACCACCAACCAATCCTCGGCAGAATAATCCGGACGTGCTTGCAAAGCCGTCATGACCCGTCCTATACGTTGATCCGTTTCGGAAAGGGCGGCTATGACTTCATCCGTAGGCCATCCGGCACGCTCGCCTTCAGGAACTATGAAACCGGCTTCCAATCCTGCCTGCTGCACGCCATTGTATTCTATAATAGTCAATGAAGGCACCTCGCCTTTAGCCGACAATATTGCCTCTGCATCTTTTGTGATTTGCTCATCCGTACCCCAACAAATCGTATCCGCCTCATCCTTGCATAAGTCGGAAAACTCACGTTCAGATGCCAATACCGCAATACGACTTTCACCATCAAGCGCTTTAAGGCGTTCCAATACCGAAGGCGTATCGGAAGAGCGCTCCAACATACCCGTCAGCAAATTTTCCCATCCCAAACGATTCCCGACCAACGTGTCGGAACGGGTATCAGCCAAACCGTCAAACGTGTATAGTGCTTTTTCCATCATGCCTTTCAGGGTCATCACCCTTCTGTCATTATTCGCCTCCCTTACAGCCGTACCGCTTGCCCCGTCCACCACAATCCAAAGCACATGGTTCTTATGGTAAGCAAAATCCTCATCCGGATAATCTGTCCGCAAACCATTCACCAAATCATCGTTGCAAGCACATAACGTAGCACCCATGCCACAAAAGACAGCCAATTTCCATATTGTCCTTATAAAAATGTTTCTCATCTTTCTCTTTTTTTACATTAATGTTCCAAGTTCACTTCCAACATCAAGACGTTATTGGCCTTCTGCCCGTTGAAACGGTCGAAGCTTCCCATCAACAACAGTCCATAAGAGCCCAAAGTCGTTTCCGTTTCGGCCACATGATAAAGTTGCCCGTTAAAAGTCCCGGGCACATTGAATTTCTGTTGCGCCGTACCGTCCATTTCCAGAATGAGGAATCCCAATCTCGGTACACCTCCATAAGTAGAGAACGTTCCGGATACAATCACTTTTTCCTTGTCAATCAACTGCGCAAAATTAACCGCACCACCTCCTATCTCACGGGGCACAAACGTTCCATCCAACGTTCCGTCAGGGTTCAACATGGCCATTTGCTGACGAGGCTGCCCGTTGACGTGTTCGAAGCCACCGACCACCATCATTTTATTCAAAGCCTTGTTGTAACGCACCATGGTAACATTACCGTCCGGTCCCGTGCCCAAATTCTCCAAGAAAGCATGGTCTACATTTCCATCCGCATCCAAACGAACCATACCAGGCGCGGGAACACCGTCGAATGAAGTAAAAGAACCGACCAAAACCACTCCATCGTCCTTATCCATGCACGCATCTGTTATGTTTCCACCTCCCGCACCTGAATAGCGTCCTGTCCTATCCACCAAACGATAAGTTGAGTCCAACACTCCACAGTCATCCATGCGGAATGCCGATGCGACCGATGAAATACGCTGCTTGCTATCGACATAAGAAGACGCATATTCATTACATACGTATTGCGTAAGATTACCCACCGCCACTATCTTCTGGGCAGAAGTCACAAACGAACGTACAATGGGTTGCAGACTACCGCCATTCAACTTGCTAAACGAATAACGGATAGGCGTGCCATTGCTCTCTGTCCCAGCATCCTCGAATATATATTGTTGCGTGGTGTCGGGATGGGCATTAGAACGCAACACCATGATATTGTTAACATATACCCTATCCGCTAAATCATACAATCCACCATTTTTAGGATTATACACTTCAAAAGCCGAGAACATTCCCGATACCAACATACGCCCGTCCTCAAAAGCTGATATGGAATTAATATACGGGGGAACATCCTCCTCAAAAACAGATGTTTTCACTCCATAATCCGTACCAAAATCCGAAGAACTCCAACGGGTGACCTCTCCTTTTGAATTTACATGACCGATACACCAGTGTTCATACTGAGCCAAATGGCTAAACCCACCAACCAAATAATTGTTTTGCGGCTTACCATACTGGCTTATTGCCCCATATACTATACCATCCACTACATCCGAGGATAATTTCCAAGATTTGTCTACGCTAATATTACCCTCAATGGGAAAGTAAGGACCGTAAAACACTTGGTTTTCCATCACCAAGTAAGTATTGCTTGACACACATTCGTCGGGAACCCTAACCGTCAACGTCGTATCGGTGGCAGCCAATATTTTGGTTTCCTGTTCTCCCAAATAGAATTTAAAAGCATATTCCCCCTTTTCCGGTACGCAGTAGTCCAATAACCCATCGGCCTTAAACACTACCGTATCTCCAGGATATCCCTTGGCCGGAACCGGATCTTCACTCAACAACCTGAGCCCGAACTGTACTTTTCCTCCTCCATAAGGGTCTTCCGAAATAGAATGATCCAACTCTTCACAACCGGACAACCCGGCCAACAAGCATAAAACCCCATACAAGCCTATACTATATTTCATACTCAAATTCATAATCTATCCTCCTCTTTCTTTCGAACAAGATATTCCTTTTCCCTCCGCTTGACCTCCTCCAGAGACAAAATACCTGCCCCAATCGCTTTCTGCACAAAGACATCACGATCGAAACCGAAATTATGGTTCGTAAACCGTATCACATGAACCACGCCGTTAAAGGGCTGTATGTCACACGAAGCCACATAAGCATTAATCATATCCATACTGGCAAAATCGTTCACATAAGAATAAAGTATCTGACGCGGACCGGCATATTTCACTCCAGAAGCATCATAGTACACGACTCCCATGTTCATAGGCTTGCCAGCCAACGAGTAATAAGCTCCACCCGGATAGGCTGAAACGGCTGCTGTATCCAACTGGGGAATATCTTTCAAACAATATTTTCCGGGAATGACATACATGGACAGGAACTCTTTCCATACTTCCGGTTTAATCTGCCGCAAATCTCTCACGCTGTCTTCTCCCATCGTGAAATACAACTTTTTACTCAGATAATCGACAGAAAACCTGATAGACCAATCTGTCGGAGCAAAAAAGGTTATTTCACCATTTTGGAATACGGAATCCATTCCGGCATAATGGATCATTTCGACCAAATCCGAGAAATAATGCTTGTCGGGATGCTGTTCCAAATAATCCAATACCGTACCGTTATAATACGGATTGTGTTTACCTCCATCTTGCAAATAATCGTCATTTTGGCAACCTATGGCAGAAAAAGAGAGCAGTACAGCCCCAAACCCAATCAGAATTTTTTTAAGTGAATATCTCATACATAATAGTTTAAAGTACAACATCTTATTCCCAATAATTATTCAACGTAATCAACGTATTATTCTCTTGTGCTTTCCTACTGATAGGCCACGTCCACGCCCCTTCACGGAATTCACTCTTGGTAATGGGATGATAACAGTATTGATTGTTATAGACCTTTCCAGTCCGCACCAAATCATAGAAATAATGCCCTTCACCCATTAACTCACGTACACGTTCCCAATAAATGGCATCTTTTAATTCGCTTCCGGAAAGAGACAAAGTAGAAGCACCGGCACGTGCACGAATCCGATTGAGCAAACCGCAGGCTTTTCCATCATCCGTACCTAATTCCGCCAAAGCTTCTGCATACAATAAGATGGCATCTGCCAAACGAAACACAATCTGATTACCCGAATTGGAGGTCACGTTACGTCCATCATACAAGTCCACATGCTCAAATTTTTTCACCTCTTTAGGGTCGGACTCCATGGTAGAATAAATATTCTCATTAAACCAATACGTCACACGTTCGTCCGATTCAGAAGGAGGATAAATCCGGGTCAGGAAATCATAAGTGTACTGAATGTATGGTCGACTACGGTCGTCAAAAACAGAATACATGACTTCGTTGGAATAAATGGCATTTTGGCTAAAGACTTCATTCCCGTTAATGTAACTCAGATTTTGCACAATCTCGAAAATACCTTCATTGCTTCCCCCACGGAACAAGGTAGCCGTCTGGCTTAAGGGCAACAACGTGTAAGCACTACCGCTTTTTTCCACCAATTGATCCCCATAATCCACCACAGCCTCGTAATAAGTGTTCTTTTGCGACTCATCAAAACCAGCCAGCCACATGTTCACATGCATCAATAGAGCCAAAACAGCCCCTCTTGAAGCCCTTATGGCTTTTTTATTCGAGGAGTATTGTGTCCAGGGCAAACAGGTTACATCCGGATCGTCCACTAAAACCTGATTCAAATCCGCAGCAATGTTCTTCAGCACTGTTACCATATTGGTTCGTGGCAAAGGCTCTTGATGATAAGCATCCGTATAATAAGGCACATCTCCGAAATTACGCACTAAGAAGAAATAGGCCAAACCACGCATGAAAACAGCCTCAGCCTTATACGCCTTCTTTTCGTTTTCCGGAACACTCGTACGGTCAATCTCTTTCAAAAGGATATTGGCAGACTGGATGACTTTATAAAAGTTCTTCCACTGCATGATATATTCGGCTGCACGCACATCATTCAAATCTGAATAATGTTCCTGTAAACCATTCAAATCATTAGACACCAAATCTTTAACATAATCAGCCGCCCCATCCGTCTCCAACGGAGCACAACGCAAGTCCCCAGAGTAAAGGATGTAACAAGACTTTTGCATCGTAGCGGTACGGAACTCCGTATAGATGCTGTTCACAAACCCTTCTACGGTTTGCACGGATGCCTCATCCCACATTTCATCTCCTGACAAGTGTTCCTCACTTGTCGTATCCATCAGGCCACAGCTCCCCAACAAACAAGAAGACAAGGAAGCCACTGCTATTATATATTTCATTTCAAATAACCGTCTCATATTCATTTTTTTTTATTCTTTATCATAAACCGATAGTCAAACCCATGGAGAAAGTCCGGGCATTGGGATAACCTCCCGACTGATCCCAACCGATAGAACTTACATTCTCCGGATTGATTCCTGAATATTTCGTAAAAGTATAAAGGTTGTTCAAACTCATCCGGATGCTGGCATGGCGGATGCGGATAAAGTTCGTCCACTTCTTAGGCAACGTGTAAGATAAGGTTATGGCATTAATCTTAAAATACGAACCATCTTCCAAAAACAATGTCTGGTCGGCACGGAACGGCTTTATCACGCTGCTGTGCTGGTAATCGTACGGATTGGGATAATCCGCATGTGTATTGGTCGGAGTCCAAAAATCATACGCACTGATAGGAGTCAGTGCCGCATTCTTATACATCCCATCCCCACCTTTTATATTCGGGTCATTCAAAGATGCGAAATTATTAGCCAATACCTGATTTACAATGTCACGACGAAGCGTGAACGAGCAACTGGTAAAAAGAGCCAGATTCTTGTAACGCAAATTCACAGAAAGACCTCCGATAACACGCGGCTGGGAATTGCCGACAATCGCTTTATCTTTCTCATCGATCACATAGTCACCGTTCAAATCAGCCCAAATAGGGTCGCCTGCCTTGAAATACGCATTCGGATTGTCGGATGAAACACCTTCACCTCCGACCCTCAAGCGAAGTCCCGTTGCAGGATCGACCGGTACATCTGCATCTGTGGCATACACACCTTTATATACGTATAGGAAATTAGACATGGCATTCGAACCTAACTTATTCACAACCTCCGCTTTAGAATTGATAATCATACGGGCTTCGTCCGGCAACTTCGTCATCACATCTCGATTAATCGTAAAGTTCGTCATGATATCCATACTCCAGTTACTTTTAGGACGAAAAGGGCGAACAACCAAAGCCAACTCCATACCATAATTGACCAGACTTACCTCAGTCGTAGGCACCTTATCAAAACCGTTATGATCGGCCAATTCAATCGAACTCAACTGATTGTCCACTTGCTTGTAATACCAGTCTCCCTGGAAAGACAAGCGATTGTTCCATAATCCGAAATCCAAACCAACATTCCATTGTGTCGTCGTAATCGGGTCTATATTGTTATTCGGCATATTCTCGAAATCAATGGGAATCACAGTATTACCATTATAAGTATCGCTTCCTAACAAGTAGTTTCCCCACACGTCATATTTCGTAGCCTTGTATTTGACCACTCTTCCCCATGATGCCCGGATGGCAGAATAATCCACCCAATTCCAATTCAGTTTTTTAAAGAATTTCTCCTCATCGAAGTTCCAACGCACACTCACACCGGGATTGACGACCCATTTCACACCCCGACCATAAGCTGAATTGGCTTCGGGACGTATAGTCGGTGTAATCACATACTTATCTTTTCCTCCCGTGAGATTTTTAAACCCTATAGTCGGAGCAATATTGAAAGACACAGTATTATCTTCCTCCGAAGTCACAGCCTCAGCCCATGATGAAGCATAACCAAGCGGTCCCCATAAATAATCATTGACCAGTCCGGTCTGTTTGATTTCATTCCCGTTACTTCTATTGGAACTGATTTCTCCCGTCACGGTGAGGCCGTATTTGAGAATTCCCGTCGAACCGGAATAAGACAAACTGGTACGCCCATAAAGCCTGTCGCTATATTTACTCAATCCGTAAAGCTGTGCTTGATTGCTATTCAACATACCGGGCGTGAACTTCTCATTCTCCGTATTATTATAGGTATATCCGGCTGTGACATTCCACCGGATATTCCACGGTAACTGATAATTCATATTTATATTGGCATCGTACGAAACGCTTGTCGTATTTTGTTCCACCATCAAGGCTCCCAAAGCCGCATTCGAAGCACTATATATGGACGGAGGCGGCAGCAAAGAAGAAGCAGAAGCTCCACTGGCCACACCGGTCTGCTGCAACGCGTTTCCACTTCCGGATCCCGTAATACCCAACGTTGCATTGACCCCGACATACAAATTGAACTTCTCCGTAGGCGCATAACCCATATTGGTACGGATTCCGTAACGGTTGAAGTCCGTATTGGTGATAATACCTTCTTCCGAATAATAGTTCCCGTTTATCTTATAGTTGAATTTCGTACTTCCGCCTTTCACCGACAAGTTATAGGTCTGATTCACCGTGCGACGATAATAATTCCCTTGCCAGTCCGTATTGTTATTATAATAAGGATTCAAGCTATCTGTTAAAGCCTGATTCCCGTTCACATCATAATAACCATTCCAACGAGACGTGTCGTTTTGTAGAATTTGGTCGATGCGGGACATTCGTTCCGCCCGTCCCACCAACACATCGCGAAGACGCGGAGGAATATTCACTTTCATATCCATTGAAAAATCAATCTGGGGTTTGGCAGAATTTCCACGTTTGGTGCGAATCAAAATCACACCGTATGCACCCCGCGAACCATACTGTGCCGTAGCGGCCGCATCTTTCAAGACCGTAATGTCCTCGATATCCTCGAAAGGCAAACTGGACAAAGGGCTAACACCCGAACCGGACAACAAGCCGTTGGCATCATAATCACCCACATCTTCTTGCGGAATCCCATCAATGACGAACAAAGGAGCGGAAGAGCCTAGGATATATTGTTCATCTTCTCCATCGCCCACACCTTGCACAGAAATATCGGATATACCCCGGATGGTATAAGTTCCGATTGAACCTGGTGCACCATTGTTTTGCTGTACGTTCAAACCGGCTACCCTCCCTTGCAGCAACTCCATGACATTGGAAACTGGAGCCGGCGGCAAATCTTTTGTATTCACGACCGTTACGGAAGCCCCCACGTCAGCCCGGCTCTGTGACTGGTAAGCCACCACCACCGTCTCGTCCATCGTGTTCACGCTCTCTTCCATAAATACGTCCATATTCTTTTTGGCTTTCGCCACTTTCATTTCCACAGTCCGGAAACCCATATAAGAAAATATGAGAGTGGCATTACGGTCTGCTTTCAACCTGAAACTTCCGTCCATCTTGGTTAATGCGCCATTTCCCTTCTCGCCCTTTTCACCACGGATCATGACCGTCACGCCGGGAATAGGCTCACTTCTCTCGGCCAACCTCTCGTATACATGTCCGGAAACCTCCACGACCTGCCCGTAAACCCGGTTCACAAATAAGGAAAACAGGCAAATCAAAGCCATGATATTTAGTTTCTTCATTTTTCAACTTCATTATAAGATTAATAATTATCCCTGAACTCAGGATTACCTTCAGAAAACACAAAGATGATTTCCCAATGGCCTTCTTTATAAATAGCAAAATCAAAGGCCATGGATGCCCTCACACGATAGGTTCCTCTCATCAGTCGGTCATAAGAAAAGACCACATGAGCCTTGTCCCCGTCTTTATTCGTGTAACGTGTGGGTAACTCATACAACGGAATCGGATACGCCACCTTGTAACGTACGTAATCGTCCGTCATTTCCATATCGAAGCCATGAACCAAATTCGTCCAATCTGTTCTAGAGAATTTCTGGGGAGAAATCGGTTCGTAATCCTTTGTCATGAAACGAAAAGTCAACGTATTGTCTTTAGAAGTATTCTCCAGATCTTCGCGAAAATAAACCTTGATGTCTTCTTCATTCATCACACCGAAGAAGCCACTTGTACCCTCTTTATACATTCCCCGCACTGAAAGAGGGTGTACAAAATCCTCAGTAATGACTCCCGTCAGTTCATCCATGCTTGTCGGTTCATAATCCCGTTCACGTTTGGGTATCAAACGGAAACCCGTATATTCTTTCCAACCTCCAGAATTTACCGCACGGATGTCAAATATATAACCGGAATCCGGATCGCATTTGACAAACGATGAACGGGCATTGGCCCATAATATGACTTCCCCGGAGTGCTTACGTACCTGTAATAGGCTACGATTTTCATATCCTCTTTTCGCCTCGATTTCCTCCAATGAGGTTTCTGTCCCCAAATAAGGGGATTTCCATACCCTCACAGGGAATTCATCCGTCAATTCCGGAGCCTCGCCACCATCGTGGCGTACCACTCTGGAAATCGTAAATGTAAGAGGCTGAGTGGAATTTCCTGCACTGAAATTGTCAGAAAGTATATTGTTACGCCCCAACACCGGACGATACATAGTTTGTGTAAATGCAGCATCCTTATCAAAAGAGTCTAAACTTTCCGGCAGGAAGTTGTCCACGCACGATTGTAACAAACAACCTCCCAAAACTCCTATGCACCAACCACATATATTATTTCTTTTTCTTTTCATTTCCATAATCATAAAATAGTTGTTCCATTCCATTAAAACCAAACTCATGCCCGTCCGACAACACATGAAGCCAGCCATTTCTTGTCATAATGTCGGATGACTCTACTTCCGCCTTCACCCAAGTAGTCGTGACTTTGGAGTCCCACGTTTCTATCAGACGCATATAACGTACCCCGACTCCTTCCGCACCGGAAGCCGCCCCCCGGCCTACTTCCATACGCATCAAATGGCCATACGACATACAGGGTACTTCTGTAGCCCCTACGTTCAACACATCATCCATGGAGTACCGTCCATTAAACAGATAGCAGTACAACATAGAATCCAATTGATGGCGATAATCATAATGCCGCGTAATATAAATAGTATCATTATCTTCAGTGGACACTTGGTGCACAATCGTATCCACCACGGAAAAAGGCTCTATCAACAAATCTTCCAATCCCAAACGTTTACCTTTCCCATAAGCTTCACGATACTGGTTCAAAGCATCGAACGCCAACCTGAACGATTGGTCTGTTACAGCAAATAAAGTTACCCCCTTACGTTTCTGCAATGAATCTTTCAATCCAGGAAGGTGCCCTGCCAGAAAAAGCAAAGAATCATACGTTACATCAGGATGAGCCGCTTTATCCGCAAGATAATCATACAACGTCCCCTCATAACGCACCGTAGACTCTTCCAAGGGGTAAGTGCCAGACTCATATTCCTGACAAGAAACCCATCCAAGCATCAAAGCTCCAAACATCAATACATTAAATACAAACAGTCTCATGGTACCATAAATTTAATTATTCCAATATTCATTTTGCCGAATCAAATTATTCTGCCGGATAACCTCTTCGGATACCGGCCAGTAAATGCCACCATTCTCCATCCTGACCAAAAAATCTGGGTCATCCTGAAGAATACGCTGCCGACGAATCAAATCATACCAACGATGTCCTTCACCGATTAACTCCCGACGACGTTCTGCAAAGATATTGTCAATCAGTTTGTTCACGTCTTCTCCAAAATTTTTCTTGAACGATACTTGAGAAAGTCCACGCTTTACCCGTAACTGATTCAATTGTTCCACAGCATCATCCACCCGGTTTAAAACCGCCAAAGCCTCCGTGCGCAACAACAGCATATCTTCCATACGAGACAAAAGGATGGAAGAACCGAATACCGCAAAATCACCATCCTTACCGGCTCCATTCTGCACCACATTAATCTTCTTGAAAATGGGCTTTGCATAAGTCATATCAATATAAGCCGAACGGTATTTCGATCCGGCAACCGTATCTATGCCAAAACGTAAATCCTTCCAATCGTCATATATATGATAAAGAGAGTCTTTCGTTACATATAAGTCAGGATATATCTTCCGGATATAAGGTTCGCATAAGGTCCATTGTTCCAAATGCCCACTCTGTGTCACGTCTTTATTATCCAAAAAATTAAAAGCCACTAAACGGTAAGGTGCATAAGTAGTATATGAAGCATTAAAAAGACCTTTCGTGTCCACAATATTATCCACTTCCAAAATATTCTGTAACGACCCGGTTATACCTATCGCCTCATAGTTATCCAATACGTAAGTAGCATAAGCCTCTGTGTCGGCATAGTTACCTTCCCAAGCCGACAAATGAGCCAAAATGGCATAAACCGAAAGTTTATTAAGTAATTTACCTTCCCATAAGGTAGGGTCTTGCCAATAGTACTTATTATTACCCGAACCGAACTCGAACGGTAGCTCGGCAGCCGCTGCCAACAACTCATTCTTGGCATATTGCAAGACCTTGTCAGAAGAAGAACGACCGATTTTCGGAAAAGAGCCATTGTCGTAAGAATAAGTGACCAAAGGGACATCCCCCCAAATCCGTACCATATAAAAATAGGCCAATCCGCGTAAGGCATGCGCTTGCGCCACATCCCACTTCAAAGTCTGTTCGGAATAGGCTTTGTCCTGTCCTAACACGTTTCCTACATTTTCTATAAATACGGAAGCCGCATTGACCACGGCATAAAACCGCCGCCAATCCGAAATTTCATCTATCATGGGAATATTACGATTCAAATCATTATGAATGATGGCATCCAAATCAGCTCTTCCGTATGCCGTAAAATCACCGTTGCGCAACTCTCCGCAAGCCCAATGGGTATTATTATCAGCCAATGCCGCACGCATCAAACCATACATTCCCATTAATCCGGCACGGGCATCCTCCAACGTATTCCAACTATGTTCGTCAGGCAACGTGTGATGTGACTCGCTTTCAAGAAAATCCGAACATGCGGACATTCCGGAAATAACCACAACCGTACATATTCCCCACAAGAACTCTCTCATATATAAAACTATCTTTTTCATTTGTTTTTCCTTGAATGGTTAAAAACTACAACGGACACCCAAAGTCACTGAACGTGGTATGCCCATACCATAACCTCTATAATACCCATCGAAATCCACTAACTCTGGATCGTCACCGCTGAAATTCGAGACGGTAAACAGATTATTTCCTGACACATACACATATACATCATGTTTTGGTGCAGGAACAGAATACCCCAAAGTAACCGACCGTAACTTCAAGTAAGAAACCTTTTCCAAATACAAATCCTGATCAGCCCGGTAAGGATGTACCCCACTCAATACGTTGTAACGCGGGTAATCCATCGGTACATTACCGCTTTGCCAAAAGAAAATTTCCTTCACACCTGCCAGGTTATCCCCTTTGTCAAGGGTCGTGAAATCATACTGTTGATAGGCCCTGTAATTCATGGCCGACTGTCCTGCCGCAAAAAAGAACGAAGCCCCCAAATCAAAACGTTTAAACTTCAGTTGAGTCGAAAATCCTCCGGTATATTTCGGCAAAGAATGGCCTTTCAGGACTTTGTCCTCATCCGTTATCTTATTATCGCCATTCCTATCTCCCCATTTCGGGTCACCGGCTTTCAGTTCCACTCCGTTTACCGTCATCTTTTTCCCGTCTTTCACCGGAACCTCTGCATCGGATAAATAGATTCCGTTGTTTTCCAAAACATAAAAACGGTCTACGGCTTCTCCTACCCTCAACAACCGTCCGTCAACCTCCGTTTGCTGAAGCCCATCGGGAAGGGCTGACAATTCATTGTGATTGAAAGCCAAGTGAGCTCCGACCAACCATTGCCATCCGTCACCGGGTTGTTCAACCAACTTTCCGGAAAGAGACAGTTCCACTCCTCGGTTCGTAATCTCCATACCTTGTTTATATTGCCCTGTATAACCGAACTCGTGAGCTACCGGTATCTTTACCAACAAATCCTTGTCGCGATTGGAATAAAAAGAAAAATCTAATGTCAGGCGCTCCTTCAACCAACTAGACCGTAAGCCTATTTCCGCCTTATCCGCATAAGGCCATCCCACACCAAAGCCTACCCAACCGAACATATAAGGACGTGTAGCCGTGGCATACTGGTTATAAGCCCCCGAAATCCAAGAACCGCTCCAACCAATGTTTTCAGACGTATATTGCGGCCCCATACCATAACGATCGGATGGAAGATAGCGCCCGATACGGGCCCATGAACCAAATAAATCCAACCTGGATAACCATGAAACATTCTCTAATAAAGAATTCTTAATATTCCATCGAGCCTGAACCGCCGGAGTAAAAAGCCAACGATGATTGGATTGTACAGTCGTCGCACCATCATAACGTAATACTACACCGGTAGAAAAATAATCCTTCCATTGATAACCGATATTCAAAGATGAATTCATGAAATGTACCTCTTCCTGATCCAAGAAATTAAACAGTTCAAAACCTCCTCCCTTAGTACTATGCTTGTTATCGTCGTCACCGTCATAACCTTTGGAATAATTATAATGATAGCGGTCTTGGTCCATTGAACCTTTCACATCAAAAGAAAGCCGATGACCGCTTTCCAAATTCCAATCATACCCCAAATAAAAATCCCCTATAAAACGACGATTGTAACCCGAGTAATTCGACACAAAGTTCATAGACTCCATCAATGTTGAAGGCCAAAACGCATTACGAACGTCGGTCTCGTAATCGAATTTCATAGACACACCAGCTCTTAGTGCTTCCCACACATAATTCAGAGACAGACTCCCGTTTATCGTCATATTGTCATTTTTATCATCTGTACCATCCAAATAAGATTCATAAATGGCAGCACCTTCTGTTGTCGGAGGCAACGGCGTAGACAAGGACGGGAAATATTCCATCTCCGCATAACGATCCCTTAACGTATTGTTCCGCGAACGTGATGCTTTCGTGGCTTGCAGGACCGTACTTACCGTCAAGCCTTTTACGGGCATCATATTCAAATAGAAATCAATATTGTATTTCGAATAGTCTGTATTATCCGCCATCCCCTCATTGGTAGCCGTCCCAATAGCGAACAAATAATTGGCAATACCTTTGCCGCCGGCTACAGACGCATTCACGTTATATTGCAACTGGGGAGTGTTATAATAATCCTCGGCCCAACCCGGTACTCCGAAAAACATAGGATCGGTTCTATCTTTCAAATAAGCAGGAAGATAACGGTCCAAATCCGTACCTTCGGGGTAAAATCCGGCACGGAAATTCCGCTCATCGTTTGCATTCGTCATCCGCACATCCCCGTTGGAGGCCATAGATGCCGTTAAACTAGCATCTACCGTAACATTCGGTCCTCCCCTGTATCCGTCCCGGGTCACAATCCAAATGGCTCCGTTAGCTGCCAACGGGCCTAACTTAGCCAGCTCGTAAGGGTCTTTTATAACTTCTATCGACTCTATATTGGCCAAATGTAAACCGGCCAGAAGATTAGTGGCTGTCCCCAAAGGATTCACGTCATTATTCTTTATACTATATGAATAAGCCCGGTTTTCTATGATAGGAACCCCGTTGACGTATACAGCCGGCTGAGTGGACATCGCATCGACTTTCGAGAACAAAGGGACGGACGTTCCGCGCAAAAACATGGCTTGCTGCGTTCCGGGTTCCCCACTCGGCTCCTGTATGTACAATCCGGGCACTTGTCCTTTTAAATTTTGTTGAAGAGAAATGTACGGTGACCGGTAGACTCCCATCATGTCGACCGAGTCCGGTAGCCCCAAGGCCTTACACGGTTTTTGGGCTTCCTGAAGAAAATCCTGTTTTTCTCTCTTTTTCGTACCGTCCTTCAATAAGGTATCATTCCTCAAGGCTTCTTTTCGATAAGATGTCACACTACTGCCTGCATCCGATTGTGACAAAGGGTACCTATAGTTCATGCAGTATGCACTTCCAGCATACAGCATGGAAAAACAATATACCGCACAAAACGGATAGGTGATTCGACTGTATCGTCTTCCTTTTCTTTTGTTTTTCATACAAATTTTAGTTAATTCGACATGGTGCAAAAATAAAGGTATATTAAAAGAATGCAGTACAATATTCAACCAAGTTAACCCGTTTTTAGACCAAATTAGAGAAATCCAAAGATAAAAATCATTCAACCAAAGATATTTTTGATTCAGAAGTCACGCAGAAGTCATTAATTATCAAAATGATACAAAACCTCTCTATCAGTTTCATTCGGAAACGAATAGAGAGATGCATATCGCCTTTAAGACAAACAGTAATCCCTAATATTTGATAAAACCAAGTCCTCCCCGTCAGACATCCAGTTCACGCCTACGTAAAAATTCCGTCGGGGTGATTCCGAACTGTTCCTTAAAACAGGTGGAAAAATACTTCGCACTGGAAAATCCGGTGGAATAAGCAACGGACTCCAATGACGTCTCCCCCTTTTCTAAAAGTTCGTATGCATGCTTCAGCCGGATATTTTTCACAAACTCTACGGGCGAAAGATCCGTGATAAGCTTTATCTTACGATAAAAAGATGATTTGGACATTCCCACCTCGCGGGCTATCGTGTTCACATCTATATCTATCGCCTTCTTCATATTATGCTCTATAATCGAAATTACCTTATCCAGAAACTTCTGATCCAGAGCTGACATTTTCAACATGGCAGTCCTCACTTCCCGCTCTTCCTTAAAGTCTCTTTGGGCACAACGCTTATGTTCCAAGAAACTTTCCACTCTGGCTTCAAGCACTCTCAGCTCGAACGGTTTAGCCACATAACCGTCACATCCGGCCTTATAACACTCTATTCTATCTTCCGGAGCGTTTTTTGCCGTCAGTAAAATCACCGGAATATGGCTCGTATTAATATCGGCCTTCAAATGGCGACACAGTTCAAGACCATCCATATTCGGCATCATCACGTCACTGATAATCACATCCACAGCGTTATTCTCAATCACGGCAACAGCTTCTATACCATCGTGTGCCAACAGGACTTTATGGCGGTGCGAGAAAACACGGCACATTACATCCAATAAGTCCACATTGTCGTCCACCAGCAACATACAACCGTCCACTTCCTTTTGCGGTTCAGTCTTCTCTAATACGGAATAGCCCACAATATTCTCTTCGTGAGGAAGTTCAAGCTCTTCCACCACCGACATATCTTCCTGAGGAGCAAATTCTTCCGGCAAATAAGCAGATTTCTCCATCGGCAAAAGAACTGAAAATTCAGTCCCCTTACCGACCGTACTCTCCAATGCAATCCGTCCGTGATGAATCTCAAGCAACTCTTTTACCAGAGACAGCCCTATCCCGTTTGCTTCTGCCGCCGTGTCCGTCGTAGCAGTATAAAAACGATTGAATACAAAAGGCTGTTTTTCAAGAGGAATGCCCACACCGGTATCTTTGACCCGAATCAATGCTGAACGTACACCGTCATTTTCCACCACAGAAAGAGAAACCGTGATTTCACCGCCTTCATTCGTATATTTATAAGCATTAAACAACAAATTATACAAAACTTTCTCCAGTATATCCCGGTCAAAGCAAGCCGAAATATGGGGCTTCTCCGCCACAACGGCAAAAGAGATATGCTTCTTGTCCATCAGCACGGAAAAGTTCATCCGGCATAAATCTTCTATAAAGACTGAAATATCTCCCTCGGACACCTGAAGGCTCATTTTCCCATTCTCAATCTTTCGGAAGTCAAGCACTTGCTGAATCAAATGTTTCAATTGGCGCAGGCTGCTTCTCATTTTATCCAACTGGGGAATTCTGTTTTTATACGTCATGACCATATCGTCAATCAAACAGGATATGATTGTGATGGGCGTAAGGAAATCATGAGATATATTTGTGAAATAGCGTAACTTAGCCTGTGTCAGTTCCTCGCTCTTTTCCTTTTCTATTTGAATAATCTTCAATTCGTTGCGCAACCTGACACGGTAGACTGCCCATCGGTAACAACAATATGCAAGTATCCCGCAAAGGAACACATATATCACATACGCCCACCACGTCTCATAAAAAGCCGGTTTACGTTCTATCAAATAAGAAACCGTCTTCGCACTCCACCTCCCTTCACTGTCCGTGGCACGCAGTTCCAATATACTCTCTCCCTTGGGCAACTTATTATAATAGGCACGAGGCAGATTATTTCCGGTATATACCCAGTCGTTGTTTACGCCCTTAATCCGATAGGCATACAGTACTTGCCTGGGGGAAGAATAGTTCAAAGTCGAAAAATCAATCTCAATATCATGAGCGTCCGGTCCCAATACAAGTTTCCGCGACTGTATATCCAACAATCCCTCTTCAGAAAAGCCTCCGTCCAAGATTGATTTTCCTGAAACCCTCACATCCGTGATATCCACATCCACAGCCTGTGCCTTTCCTGCCAAATCAGACGTCCCCTTGAAACCGGTAATTCCTCCGTCTCTACCATAATAATAGACACCATCATAATAGAAACAGGCATTCCGCTCAAAAGAATGTATTCCGGTATCGTCCAGTCCGGCGTACGACTTTATCACCTCATTATCCGGACTGAATTCTATCACATTTTTAGCCGTAGAGACCCATATATGCCCCTCTTTACCCGTAATAATGTCGTAAATAGAAGCATTGATATAACTATAAAATAATGGAGAATAATCTTTCGCCTTGTTCGTCGCTATATCCCAAGCCTGCACATATCCTTCCGTCGTACCAATCCATATTTTCCGACGGTGCATATCGGAACAAAGGGTTTCTATATTATCTGAAAGCAATGTGCTGTTATGCGCATTAAAATGCATAACCGTATATTTTACGACCTCTCCCCGACGATATTCCGGAACAATCCGATAAAGTCCGTGCCCGTGGGTCCCCAGCCAAATAGCTCCTCGCGTATCAATCTCCATGGATGAAATATCATGGATATCCACTTTTATTACGGCCAATTTATCGCGGTCTGTACGACAAACCACGAGACCATAATCCGTCGCAACCCATATATTCCCAAGCGAATCCTCTTTAATTGATAAAGGAACTCCCGCACCTATACTTTTAATATCTAAAACCTTCTTTAGAGTGGGCAATTTTACCCCCCCCTCGTGTTAAAAATACATAAATTTTAGGTGCAAATTTAGCTCCCACCCAAACCTCTTCTTTCTGCGAAGAAGGTGAAAAGAACGTAGAAATATCTCCCAAATCCCCTAAATCATCCGTAGACTCCAGGTCACGGCAAAAAAACAGAGTATTATCGACGGGGTTATACCACCCCAAACCGATACGGTCGTAATTAATCCAAAACAGCTCCGCGTTATTCTTGAATATCCCCCGGACGATAGGACTAAGCCTTCCCGTTTTGTCTTGCCATACAGGCAAAGAGTAATTAGAGATTCGGCTGTCATTGACAATCAACTGATAAGCTCCGTCCCCGGCTGCAGAAATCCAGATATTCCCCTCTCTATCGGCACAAATCCGATTAAACAGATTATTCGTCTGGGTGGCCAACTTGTCCGACGGTATAGCCACCAAATGCCCGTCTTCAATCCGGGCGATGGTCAAACCATAATAACCGAGCATCCACAAATATCCCCAGTGGCTGTCTTCGAACAAACAAAAAGCATACTTCAAATTCTGAACTTCGTCTTCGTTCTCGCCCGACAGAGACTCGCTGACATAATGAATGGCATTCTTGTCGTCCACCTCCATCCTGAACAGCCCTTCTCCCCATGTAGAAAGCCAATACCTTCCTTGCTTGTCTTGCAACATACGAAAAGGATTGTCGTATAACCCCAATCGGGGCATACGCTCGAAACGGTCCGTCGTCCGGTTATAACGGTACAACCCGCTTTGCCAGAAACCGACCCAAACCGTACCGGCCCCATCTTTATATACCATGTTCACGCTGGTCACGGGAAGGCTTGAATCGTAAGACTTGACCTCGGACAAATCCGGACTAATCCGCACCAAATTCTTATATGAACCGACCCAAATATACCCTTCATCGTCGGTCACGATGGAGCGTATCTCATAATTCGTCAACAAAGAATCCGTAAAAGAAATGAACCGATTGGCCCTCTTATCCCACGCACACATTCCTTTCTGCGTACCGATGAGAATTTTCCCATCCCGTGTTTCGGTAATTTCCCGGATGTCGTTATGAGGCAAAAGTGTAGGATACATTGGAGAAGAGCGAAAGACATGAAGCCCGTAGCCATCGTAGCGGCACAACCCGTCGGTAGTGCCCAACCAAAGTACTCCTTCCTGATCCTGATACATACAATACACCTTATTGGAAGGCAACTGTCCCAACAAAGGAAACGGTTTCACTGAAATCTTATCCAATAAACTCCCGCAAGCCCAAGCCGTATACAGTAAAAACGAAATGAGAAAAACTACACTCCTTTTTTTCATGGTGTCCAATCAATCTGTTTTTTCGCATGCAAAAATAATAAAATATAGCTATATGCTGTCTTTCACAGTTCTTTTTTCTCCTTTTATTTTCTGCGCCAAACGATTTTTCGTTCTCAGCCAAACGATTTTTCAATCTGCGGCAACTGATTTTCGACTATGAGGAGCACGGTTTTCACCCCACATGAGTGAACCATTTTTGCCTTTATTGAACTATAATCTTCCTCAGACGATATTAGATTGAATTTTGTCCTAATCTGAATAAAAATCGTCCCTTACTCATTTTATTTTTTATGAATTTTGCATCAGAAAAAAGCAAGAGTGAAAGAAACAGGTAAAGTTTTGCCAGGTATAAAAGATGTTTTCAGAATAATGCTTTACCAGATGTTGTATATGTATGATTAAAAAAATAGAATATGAAAAGAAATTATGTAAAAGTCATAGCTGCTGTAGTAGGAATGACCATGGTGTACTGCCCGCTTACGCTCAATGCCAAGTCGAAAAAGAACGCCACAGCCGCCCCGTCAGAAATCGCCATTCACGGATATGGAGAGACAGCGTCGTTCACCGTAGATTCCAGAAATCTGCATTCGGACGAACCCATCCTGATTTCTGCAACAAACGGATTTGAGGTTTCTCCCCGCGAACTTTCTCCTAACAGCAAGGGTACAGTGACCGTGAAACTGATAAGTTCCAAACAACAAACCACAGGGAAGGTAATCCTTCGCAGCGGTGACACCCGTTATTATGTCGCTGTCAAAGGAGCCGGAAAAGCACTCCCTGTCAAAGACTTATCCGCCACTCCCACCTACCAAGGAGGCGAAGAGGAAACTTTTGAAAAAGCATTCAATCCGTCTGCCGACGGATACACGATAGAATTCAAGGTGGCGACACCTACGGATGGAGATGAATTTTATCCTTTCGCCATCGACTCCCAAGGCAACGGCTTTAAAAGTTATGTCTCTTCCACCGCTTTCGGTTTATTCCATTCTACTTCCAAAGCGGACGGTTTCACAAACCCGTCGACCAACGTAACCGGAGGACGAGGCAAATTCTACAACAACGATGGTAAAGCACATACCTATAGAATTGCCGTAATGCCGGACAACCGTGCGTTCTTCTATCGCGACGGCATAGCCGTGGACACAGTACGTCTGCACGACTACGGATTGCAACCCGACTTTGCCACCGGCAATGGAGAACTAAAGGAAAACCTGCTGAAGAATCCGGGATTCGAAGGGGAATTCGAAGTTTTCGGTATTAAAAATGCAGAAGACGTGGCCAAAAGCATAGAAGGCTGGTATATAGACATACACGACTATTGGTGCTGCCAACAGTTTATCCTCCCGGAAGAAATAGACAACACGGTCGACGTGGACAATCACATCGCCAAAATAGCTCCCTATATGTGGGCCAACGGTTGGGGCAACGGCAATATCAACCAAATTGTCGACGTGGCGCCGAATGAAACCTACACGCTCACGGCACTGGCCAAAGGCGGAATCCGGGAAAAAGAGGGGACCTTAGCCGCCACTATGTTTATTGAAGAAATGCAAGACCGTGAGAAAAAAACCAAGGTGGAAATTGCCAGCGATTCATGGGAGACTTACTCTCTGGACTATACCACCTCTCCCGATTGCCGTCAAATCCGTGTCGTCTTCCAGACCGAATCCGGAAAATGGGGCGAACACAGAAGCCCGTTCGAGATAGACAACGTAAAACTGACCGGAGTATCACGCCAATATACGCCCAAAATCGGCTTCACCAACCATAATGCCAAGGTGGAATACTTCACATTCGATACCACCAGGGCATACGCTCCGGCATCTCCTGAAATTACGGTAAATATCAACTAACCCGCAAACGAAGCATGAAGAAACTGTTTTTGTTCATCGTTGCTTTGTGGACATGGCATACCCACTGTCCGGCACAACTTGCCCAATTCCATCCGGGCGAAGTATGGAACGACACTGAAAACGCCCCCATCAATGCCCACGGAGGCTGCGTAGTGTTCCACAATGGCACATACTATTGGTTTGGCGAGGATCGTACGAAATTCGAATCGAACGGTGTCAGTTGCTATTCTTCCACAGACCTCTACAACTGGAAACGTATCGGACTGGCATTGAAAACCGACGGCCAACCCCGTGAAGACTTGAACGACATCTCACAAGGCCGCCTCTTTGAACGCCCGAAAGTCATATACAACCCGAAGACCCAAAAGTGGGTGATGTGGAGCCATTGGGAAAAATCGAGCAGCGACTATGGTGCCGCACGGGTATGCGTAGCCACGAGCGACCGAATCACCGGTCCTTACACGCTCTACAAGACGTTCAGACCGAACGGAAACGAATCGCGCGACCAAACATTGTTCGTGGACAGCGACGGAAAAGCTTACCATATCTGTTCCACCGAAATGAACACCAACACGAACATCGCCCTCCTGCGTGAAGACTATCTGGAGCCGGAAGGCACAAATCAGCAAGTGTTGAAAGGGCAGAAATGCGAAGCGGCAGCCGTCTTCAAATGGAACAACCGGTATTTCGGTCTGTTTTCGGGTTGCACCGGCTGGGCCCCCAACCCGGGACGGCGCGCCTACACGGACAACCTCATGGGCGAATGGCAACGCAACGGCAATTTTGCCATCGACAAGATGAAACAAATAAGTTACCGTACGCAACCGTGTTACGTCTTCCAGGTGGAAGGTAAAAAAGATGCATTCATCTATATGGGCGATCGTTGGAATCCCAACGATGTGGAACATTCCACTCATGTCTGGTTACCGGTCAGTATGCGTTCGGGTTATCCTGTCGTCCGCTGGTACGACCAATGGGACTTGAGTATCTTCGACAAAATGTACCGCTATAAACAAGCTGCGGAAATCGTGCCGGGAAACACTTACGCCTTATTGGAACAACAGGCAGACCGGCTCGTGTCCAAACCTGCGAACGGTTTCACCCTAGCTGACGACAACGACGAAATCAACCTGCACTTCGTATTCTTGCAAACCGAAACTCCGGACGTGTATAAGTTGAAAGACACCAAAAGCGGCAAGCTCCTGACCAACACGTTCGGTTCCTTACGCCTGAATGCCGAAGCAACAGACGGCAACAGTCAAAAGTGGAAATTCATCCGACAAGCAGACGGATTCTATCGCATACTAAGCATGCAGGACCAGAAGTTCATCTCTGTTTCGGGCAATAATACTTTCGAGGGAACTCCTTTATACCTCACGGAAAACGGAGAACCTCACTATTTCGGAGTTTACTTCGATTCAGACAAATATTCATACAGGGCATCTTAAACTATTCGATAAAAACACTTGAAATTAGGTTAATGTTGTTAAGTGCGTATCCGTGACGGCCTCGCACTTACTTTCTTTAAAGAGACAAGCAATCAAATTACAAACCGTTAAATATTTATCAAATGACACTCAAAAAATCATGGATGAGGAACTATATTATAGGAACGTTCCTGTTATGTCCCCCTTTACAGGGTATGGCCTCCCCCGATGACACCAAGGGAGAAACCGTGGTCATAGGTACTGTGGTCAACCAACTTCCCGCATTGCCATCAAGCATTCAACTCGGTTCGGACAGCCTGCCGGTAAAATGGGACAAAACCAATAAGAACCAGTTCAATACTCCATTCGACAAGACGGTTGTAAAAGGCGAAGCAGACCGAAAAGGTACAAAAATACCAGTAACTGCCGCCGTATGGACTTTGCCGGAGAATTTGGTTTACCTTATTGACGCAGGACGTGTTGCCCCTCATTCCTCCCAAATATTCGAAGCAGCCAAGTCCCTGCGTGGCGAGGCTTTACTGAATGATGCCCCGGACCGTAAATTCCATTCGGGCACTGACCAATGGGGATATGTGGAACGCGAACAATATGAGGACCAGAAGGTATATGTCACAGCCGGAAATGGGGATGACTGGGCGACCTCATTCCTCAGCGACGGTAAAGATAAAGACGAAGGACTGACCTACAAACTGACCTTACAACCGGGAGTATACAGAATCAGAGTCGCACACGTTCCGATTATCAAATTAAACTTCACCAGTTATCTCAGAGTAGATCAAAAGATTGTCAACACCAAACAACTGTCTACCAACGTATCCGAAGACAAGATACACCCAGCCGTATGGGTAACTCACGATCTGAAATTGACGCACCCCACAACTTTCACCTACGAAAGCAACAAGATTGGTGGAAAGGAATGGGAAAACGGCAATATCAGCCTGATTTCCGTAGAGCAAATCAGTGCCAACTTAGAAACACCCATCATTTCCTGGGACGGCGGTTCGTGGGATAGCCGAACCGTAGAATTAAAACACAAGGACCCTTCTGCCGAAATTTACTATACGCTCGATGGCAGCCAACCGGACAAAAACAGCCATAAATATATTGCTCCGTTCACGATCGACAAAACGACAAAAGTCAACGCCATTGCTTACAATGCGGAAGGCGCCAGTAAAATAGTCTCGGCAGATTTTGCCATCAGTACATGGGCCGTCACTGCCACCCCATTCAAGTTAATCGGCGAAAACGAAGTGAAGAACGTAAAAATCAACTGGATGCAAAGAAATGACGCAGACGTGTACAAAATATTTCGAAACGGAACCTTGATTGGGAAGACCCAGGGAGACACCTACGATGATTACGGGTTGTCTTTAGGGGAAAATTATACCTATCATGTAGAAGGCTACAAAGAGGGTCGAAAGATAGCCACATCGGAATCGCAGTCGGCCATGCCTTTCAGCCCTTCACAAGATTGCGACGTGTACGACAACCGCAACGGTCAATATCTGAAAAATAGAGAAGGTGGCATCTCCGGGATGAAAATAGGAGACCTTTATTTCTCTTACCGGCTGGAACGGAAGAAGAAAACTGTAGATGGACAGGAAAAAGACGGTTGGTTGCTGTCAGAATCTTATTCCACGACAGGAAAGGAAGGAAGTTGGAACACTCCACGCGAGATAGCTTTCTATCCCAATGTAAATTTCGAGGGTATAGGATTCCGTTACAACGAAAAGACCCGTAAAGTCGTATTGTCCGCCCATTATGAAGACCAAGGCGGATATACCGCAGCTAAAATATTTTTGGCGCAGATAACCCCGAAAGGCGGTATCGAGGTCGGCACGATGGAACGCCCCTTAGGTTACGATTCCAGAGACCAATCGTTATTCGTGGATGACGACGGTAGCGGATACCTCTTGTCTGCCACCAATATGAACAGCGATATCCACATCTACAAACTGGACGAGACATGGACCAAACCATTAGAACTGGTCAATACGATATGTAAAGGGCAACACCGCGAGACCCCATCCATCATCAAAAAAGACGGAGAATACTATTTCTTCAGTTCCAAAGCGTCCGGATGGTATCCCAGCCAGGCCATGTATGCCTCGGCGGAAAATTTGGGTGGGGTATGGACTTCATTACGGGAAATCGGTAACAACTCTACTTTCGGGGCACAGTTCAACAATATCCAAAGAAGAGGCACAAACCACGAAACATTCGGCGTGTGGAGTTACCATTGGGGCGCCCAGTACCACCATAAAGATCCGGACGGGAATTTCCCGAGAATATCCGTAGCTAAGTTCAATAAAGGCTATGCTTCCATGGATTATTACCGTTATATCGAATTTCATGACTCATACGGCATTGTCCCCGTACAAAACGGCAGGAACCTTACGCTTAACGCACCGGTCTCTACCACCACGGTTGGTGCCAATCTTCATACGGCATCCTGTATCACGGACGGAGCCGACATGAATTCTTCCGTTTACTTCCAGAACAGTACGTACCCGTACGTCCTGACCATAGATATGCAGAAAAAGGCCAAGATATCGGAGCTCAACTTGTCAACCAAATTGGTCAACGGCTCGGAAACGGCATATAAATACACGATCGAAGGGAGTGTAGACGGCGAACACTTTCAAACCTTGGTAGACGGAACGGACAACTGGCTAGTAGGTTTCCAGATACTCCCCGTCACGGACTCGTCTGTTTACAGATACCTCAGGTTAACGGTACTGAGAATCATCAATGTGCATAACAATAATCCGGCCACCTGGGCCGATGGTGTCTATGAGCTCACCGCATACGGTATGCCCGTGGAATAAATAAAACAGCATTATCTATCCCAAACGAATGGCACGACAGCTACAAACCTGCCGTGCCATTCATTTTCACATATCCATATAAAATTTATATTCCTGTTACGTCTTATTTCCAGTCCGGAACGTCCTCTCCCGGTTCGTAATACTCTACCAGATTGGCATAAAACGTCAACGTGGAATAAGGTAGCACCGAACCTGCAGACTGGCTTCCGTAAGCCAGTTCAGACGGTATATATACCCACCAGACATCACCTTTGTGCATGTATTGCAAAGCCGTGGCAAATCCGGCTACGGCACTCGACACTCCCATCTTGGCCGGCACGGCAATCTGATTGTCCAGTTCGCCCATGAAGGACTGGGAGAACACCTTACGCTCTTCCACCCATTCTCCGTTTACCACATTTTGGGTAGGCATCAGATAGCCCCGATAATTGACACGGACCGTGTCGGACCATGTCGGACTTTCCGTCCCCGTACCCCGCTGTTCAATATATACACAAATCGAATCGGTCAACGCCCCGGCCGCATTCTGCGACTTGGTCGTCGATTTGAACATACGCCAGTTGCAATGTTCTTCCCAACGTTCGCCATACTGTCCCTTTGCCCGGGCAATGGAATCACGGGCTTCGGCAGCGATTTGAGCAAAATACTCGGCATTACGGGCAGGCCAATTCGCATAAGCATCATACGTATCGTCTTCCTCCTTGCAAGCCCCCAAGGTACATACGGAGAAGATGACGACTGCCAGATACAATAAACCTTTTTTCATTAATGTCTGTCTTTTTTAGGCAGGGTTACATAATCTTTTTCAGCAACGAAGTGATGCTCACACGGTCTTCGATGATACCTTGCAAGTCGGCAATGTTCACCCTCTTCTGCTCCATCGTGTCGCGGTGACGCAACGTCACGGTATTGTCTTTCAACGTATCGTAATCCACTGTCACGCAATACGGCGTACCGATGGCATCCTGACGGCGGTAACGTTTGCCGATAGAATCTTTCTCATCGTATTTGCAGTTGAAATGGAAACGTAGGTTGCTGATGATTTCGTGCGCTTTCTCCGGCAGACCGTCTTTCTTTACCAACGGCATGACGGCCAGTTTTACCGGCGCCAATGCCTCCGGTAACTTGAGCACCACGCGAGTTTCCCCGTTTTCCAGTTTCTCTTCCTCATAGCTGTGGCACATGATGGAAAGGAACATGCGGTCCACTCCGATAGAAGTCTCGATGACGTACGGCGTATAGCTTTCGTTCGTTTCGGGGTCGAAATATTCTATCTTCTTGCCCGAATACTTGGCATGTTGGCTCAAATCAAAATTCGTACGGCTATGGATACCTTCCACTTCCTTGAAACCGAAAGGCATACGGAACTCCACATCACTGGCCGCATTGGCATAGTGCGCCAGTTTCTCATGGTCGTGGAAACGGTAGTTTTCCGCTCCGAAGCCTAATGCCTGATGCCAAGCCATACGGGTCTTCTTCCACGTTTCGAACCATTGAAGCTCCGTGCCGGGCTTCACGAAGTACTGCATTTCCATTTGCTCGAACTCGCGCATACGGAAAATAAACTGACGGGCCACGATTTCGTTGCGGAACGCCTTGCCGATCTGTGCGATACCGAAAGGCAGCTTCATGCGCCCCGTCTTCTGCACGTTCAGGTAGTTCACGAAGATGCCTTGGGCGGTTTCCGGACGCAGGTAAACAGTGGAAGAACCTTCGGCCGTAGAACCGACCTCGGTCTTGAACATCAGATTGAACTGACGGACGTCGGTCCAGTTGTGCGTGCCGCTGATGGGGCACACGATACCCTCATCCAATATGATCTGTTTCAGTTCATTCAGGTCGCCCGCATTCATCGCATCACTGTAACGCTGGTGCAACGCATCGCGTTTCTGCTGATGTTCCAACACGCGGGGATTGGTTTCGCGGAACTTCTGCTCATCAAAGCTATCCCCGAACTTCTTGGCCGCCTTGGCTATTTCTTTGTTTATCTTTTCCTCGTACTTGGCAATCTGGTCTTCAATCAATACATCCGCACGATAACGCTTCTTGCTGTCGCGGTTGTCAATCAAAGGGTCGTTGAATGCGTCCACGTGTCCGCTGGCCTTCCACGTCGTAGGGTGCATGAAGATGGCGGCATCGATACCTACGATGTTCTCGTGCAGCAACACCATGCTCTGCCACCAATATTGCTTGATGTTATTTTTCAACTCCACACCGTTCTGACCGTAATCATACACGGCACCCAATCCGTCATAGATGTCGCTTGAAGGAAACACGAAACCGTATTCCTTACAATGTGACACTATTTTCTTGAATACATCTTCCTGAGCCATACTCTATTCGTAAAATATTGATAAATCTTTCGCAAAAGTACGCCTTTTTTTTCATTAAAATGTTATTTTTGCGTTAAAATAGATATATAATCGACATAAATATGAGCGAAGACAAAGACGAGTTGACAGACCTGACTACGGGAAGCCCGGAAGAGGAAAATGACGCACACTCCAATTACCAACCGGAAACAAGTCCTCACGACAGCATCACGCACCACCTGAGCGGAATGTATCAGAATTGGTTTCTGGATTATGCCTCTTACGTGATTCTCGAACGGGCCGTGCCCCACATCAATGATGGTTTCAAACCGGTACAACGCCGCATCCTGCACTCCATGAAGCGTATGGACGACGGGCGCTACAACAAGGTGGCCAACATCGTGGGACATACCATGCAATTCCATCCGCACGGAGACGCTTCCATCGGGGATGCCTTGGTACAGTTGGGACAGAAGGATTTGCTCATAGACTGCCAAGGAAACTGGGGCAACATCCTTACCGGCGATTCGGCGGCTGCCCCACGTTATATCGAGGCCCGGCTCTCCAAATTCGCCCTCGATGTGGTATTCAACCCCAAAACCACGGAATGGAAACTTTCATACGACGGCCGGAACAAGGAACCGGTGACGCTTCCGGTCAAGTTCCCGCTGCTGTTGGCTCAAGGCGTGGAAGGCATTGCCGTAGGTTTGTCTTCCAAAATCCTGCCGCACAATTTAAACGAGATATGCGATGCCGCCGTAAACTACCTGCATGACGAACCGTTTCAACTTTATCCGGATTTCCTGACTGGAGGAAGTATCGACGTAAGCAAGTATAACGACGGCGGACGAGGGGGCGTAGTGAAAGTACGTGCCAAAATCACCAAGATAGACAACAAGACGCTGGCCATCCGTGAGATTCCTTACGGAAAGACTACTACAACCCTGATCGACTCCATCCTGAAAGCCATCGAAAAAGGCAAAATCAAAGTACGCAAGGTAGAGGACAACACGGCTGCCAAAGTAGAAATCTTAGTGCACCTGACGCCGGGCGTAAGTTCGGACAAGGCATTGGATGCCCTCTATGCCTTTACCGACTGCGAAGTCAGTATCTCGCCCAACTGTTGTGTCATCGACGACAAGAAGCCTTGCTTCCTGACCGTCAGCGAAGTGCTGAAACGTTCAGTGGACAACACGCTCGGACTGCTCCGCAAGGAATTGCTCATCCGGAAAGGAGAGCTTCAAGAAAGCCTGCATTTCGCCTCGCTCGAAAAGATATTCATCGAAGAGCGGATTTACAAAGACCGCAACTTCGAACAGGCCAAAGATATGGACGCGGCCTGCGCACACATCGACGAACGGCTCACGCCTTTCTATCCACAGATGATAAGGGAAGTGACTCAAGACGATATCCTCAAACTGATGGACATCAAAATGGCCCGAATCCTGAAATTCAATAAAGACAAGGCCAACGACGCCATCGCCCGGATGAAAGATGAGATTGCACGCATCGACCGCGACTTGGACAACATGGTGGAAGTCACCTGCAACTGGTTCCGTATGCTGAAAGCCAAATACGGCGATGAGCATCCGCGTCATACCGAACTGCGCAATTTCGATACGATCGTAGCTACCAAGGTGGTGGAAGCCAACGAGAAACTGTACATCAACCGCGAAGAGGGCTTTATCGGCACATCGCTCAAAAAGGACGAATTCATTGCCAACTGTTCCGACCTCGACGATGCCATCATTTTCTACCGCGACGGAACTTATAAAGTCATCCGTATCAGCGACAAAACGTTCGTGGGCGAAACGGAAAGAAGCAAGGCGGAAAAGAAAAAAGCCGAAATCATCCATGCCGCAGTGTTCAAACGCAACGACAAACGGACGATTTACAACGTAGCCTACCGGGACGGTAAGGACGGTTTCTATTACATCAAACGTTTCAATGTGACTTCCATCACCCGCGACCGTGAATACGACCTGACGCAAGGCAAACCCTTTTCACGCGTCGTCTACTTCACTGCCAATCCGAACGGAGAAGCGGAGGTCATCAAAATTACCCTGAAACCCGCCCTGAAACTCAAAAAGATATTTGTGGAAAAGGATTTCAGCACTGTGACTATCAAAGGTCGCCAAAGTATGGGCAACATTTTAAGCAAAAACGAGATACAGCGTATCGGCCTGAAATCCCACGGCGGTTCTACCTTGGGCGGACGCAAAGTATGGTTCGACCATGATGTCAACCGCCTGAATTACGATGAACGGGGAGAATATCTGGGCGAGTTCCACAGCGAAGACCTGATTTTGGTCATCCTGAAAAGCGGAGAGTTCTACACGACCAATTTCGACGTAAACAACCATTATGAACCGGGTATACTCCGTATCGAAAAGTTCTCACCGGACAAGATATGGTGTGCCGTTCTCTACGATGCCGACCAGCAAGGTTATCCTTACGTCAAGCGTTTTGCGTTCGAACCGAGTACCAAGCCCCAAAGTTTCATGGGAGAAAACAAGGACAGCCGCTTCGTCTTGCTCACGGATGAAGCCTATCCAAGGTTGCAAATCACGTTCGGCGGGCACGACAGTTTCCGCGACCCACAGGAAATCGATGCGGAAAGTTTCATCGGCGTAAAGAGTTTCAAAGCGAAAGGCAAACGGCTCACTACGTTCGATACGGAAACCATTACCGAACTGGAACCCATACGCCGCCCGGAACCGGAAACCGAAGAAGCCGTGGCGGAAGAAACGGAAGAAAAAGACACAGAAAAGGAGAATCTGGATCCGGATGCCGGTAAAAGCCAAAGCGACATCATGGATGAGCTTACCGGGCAAATGAAACTTTTTGAAGACGAATAATATGTCTCACCTCTTACCGGCCTATACAACCGTTTCGTTCCAAATGTCCCGCTCCGTCAGGGAGCGGGCACTCATTTTCTTATTAGCCATAGGGACATTTCTTGGCACCAGGCCATGCCAAGCCCAAGATGCCGCCCCCCTTCCGGAAAACCGCTATACGACACACGCCACACTCTTCGGCGCGGGACGCACAAGCCTATACGAGACTTACCTGTCTCCCTCCACTTATACCGGGCCTCACCTGAGTATTCTGCATGAGACCTTACGTAAAACCCACTGGTTAGACGGACGCATCACGACACAAAGCATCCTCGACGGATTTTTTTGTTATACCTCCAACCGGACCGGAAACTCCGACGAACTGGGAGGCAAGATAAATTATTCCATCGGTTGGCATTACAACTGGGTCGTAGGCGGACGGTTGCGGCTGATGGCCGGAGGAGAAGTCCATGCCGGACTGGGAGCGATTTACAACAACCGTAATTCCAACAATCCGGTACAGGCCAAGGCTGACATCGACATAGACGCATCCTTGATGGCCGTCTACCCGTTCCATATCCGCAAAGTACCTTTCACTGCCCGCTACCAAACCAGCCTGCCGCTCGTCGGAGCCATGTTCTCCCCACGCTACGGACAGTCTTACTATGAGATGTCATTAGGCAACTACGACCGCAACGTATGCTTTACTTATCCGGGCAACGCACCGTCCATGCGCCATTTCCTGACATTGGACTTTCCCATTGCGGGATTTACATTCCGGGCCGGCTATTTGTGCGACATCCGCCAAAGTCGTGTGAACGGACTGCGCAGCCATATCTGGAACCATAGTTTCATGATAGGCTACGTGAAGCATTTCAGCTTCGTCAAACGCAAAGAGCCGCAACACCGCCCGTTTATCCTGTAACCCACCATCGGTATGAAACATTACATCTTTTTTATATTCTGCGCCATTCTCGCCCTGCTTTTCTGCCCGAGTTGCATTCGTGAAAAAGAGCCGGACAACACGCCGGTCAATAATTTCGAGACGCTTTGGCGCATTATCGACACCCAATACTGTTTCCACGACTACAAGGCGCAGGAAGGATGTCTGCCATGGAACGAGGTATATGCCAAATACCGTCCGCGCGTACATGACGGAATGACTTCCGCCCAACTATTCGAAGTCTTGTGCGACATGCTGTCCGAACTTCGCGACGGCCACGTCAACCTCTATTCCGCAGCCGACGTAGGCCGTTACTGGAGCTGGCATGAGGACTACCCGAGTAATTTCAACGACAGCATCCATCAAGTTTATTTGGGTACGGACTACCGCATCGCCGCCGGCATGTATTACAAGATTCTCGACGACAACATCGGTTATATATATTATGGAAGCTTCAGCTCCGGCATCGGTGAAGGCAATCTGGATGAAGTCATGTATTATCTGCGCTTGTGCAACGGACTGATTGTGGACGTACGTAACAATTCCGGCGGCACGCTGACCTACGCCGAACGATTGGCCGAACGGTTCACCAACGAAAAACGACTGGTAGGCTACATCGCCCATAAAACCGGAACGGGACACAATGATTTTTCGTCCCCCGAAGCCGAATACATCGAACCGTCGAAAGGCATACGCTGGCAAAAGAAAGCTGTCGTGCTGACCAACCGTTCGTGTTATAGTGCCACCAATACTTTCGTACGCGATATGAAGGAATGCCCCTTGGTCACCATTATGGGCGACCGCACAGGCGGCGGTTCCGGTCTCCCCTTTTCTTCCGAACTCCCCAACGGATGGTCTGTCCGCTTCTCCGCCTGTCCGATGTACGATGCCGGAATGAACCAAATCGAGTTCGGTATCAAACCGGACACTTGCGTATCGCTCACACAAGAAGACCTGGCACGCAACAAAGATACGATGATAGAAGCCGCCCGAGAATTTCTGAAACGATAATTTGGCCAAGCCGATAAATCTTTCTATCTTTGCAGCCGTCTTACCGCGCCTGTGGTGAAATTGGTAGACACGCCAGACTTAGGATCTGGTGCTTCGCGGCGTGTAGGTTCGAGTCCTATCAGGCGCACTAATCAAATCCTCTAATCTGCTAATTAAAAGTAGTTTAGAGGATTTATTTATAGATATCCTACCTACATATTGCCTACAGATTCAAACTATCTACCTTTTTGGGCGTTTCAATAGGGAAATGGGATATTCTTTCAGATGCCTATCTCGTCAAATTCAAATAGAGGAAATCTCCCTTAGATAGGATGGGAGTTTGCCATGAAAAAACGGATGGCCAAACCGCCATCCGTGAAAGATTGGGCCACCATGACCCACCCCGTGAAAGGTAGACCAACCTTGTACCAATGGAGATATGAGTTTTTATGAATATAGCAAAATAGTTATGTTTTTATTTGGTGGTTTATAGCAAAAACGCTATATTTGCACTGTCTTAATAAATAAACGGTCTTTTACATTATGAAGTACAATCAGTTTTTTGCGGAATTGACCGCAGCAGGTTGTTACGTTCTTAGGCATGGGGCTAATCATGATATTTGGTATAGTCCTAAAACGGAAAACAAATTTGCTTTGTCAAGGCATGGCAAACAAGAAGTACCTACCGGAATGGAACGTAAAGCAAGAAAGGTTCTTTTGGGGGAGTAATCCCCCAACCTTTTGCGCTTCATGGTTGAAAGATTGTTTTTGTTGAGGCAATGGGGTACGGTAATAGTGCCGTACTCCTATTTTAAAGAAATGGATATGAAAGTAACTGTTATCATGGAAAAAGCGAGCGATGGGTATTACTCATGCTTTGTTGAGGAAGATTTACCCGGCTTCGGGTTGGCTGGATATGGAGATACGGCAGAATCCGCCAAAGAGGATATGATGAAAGCGTATGAGGAAATAAAGGAAATGCAGGCAGAAGAGGGCAAGGAAGTTCCGGAACTGGAGTTTTCCTACAAATATGATATGCAATCCTTTTTCAACTATTTCTCATTCCTGAATGTTACTAAGGTTGCGGAGTTGGCAGGCATCAACGCTTCATTGATGAGGCAATACACTTCCGGTGTGACAACAGCCGGACAAAAGCAATACGATAAGATAAGGGTAGCGGTGGAACGTATATCTAAAGAACTGTCCGCAGCTACTTTCTAAAGATAGTGTACCGCTGTGAAGCGTGACCGTTTAATTAAGACAATGAAACCCCGTTCCTTAATTGGTTCGGGGTTCTTTTTTTGAACAGCAACCCAACAGCATATTTACAGCACCTTAAGACTTAAATAAAAGGAATAGCTTTTTTATTTGAGAAAAAGGGCATGACGTCAAGTCATGTAGACTATATTGTAGATTTATTATTTTAGATTTTCAGCGGTTTGATACAACTGTTTGAGGAATAAACATTTAACGGAGTATTTGAAAAACAGCGGTAACGAGTTGGAAACCGTGCTAATTTCAGCGGTTTGCGGTGCTATGCTGTCAAATAACTCTTGATTGCAAAGGTATGATTATTTTTTTTAATACAGCCATAACCTTTGCATTTATTCTTCCTTATCAAAATCAAGCAAATTGTTTGTCCCCCAATGATCAAAATCTGATTGAAACAACTTATCTTGGATAATGCGATATTTCTCAAACTCGGTTTCTGCAATATAACTTAGCTTGTTCTGCAGATATTGTACCGATGTCAACTAGTATGGGTCTGTCATCACTATCCAAGAACTTGTCGATACGAGCAGCCCAATCTTCCATAGTCATAGGAATATGACGCTTTGCTCTGTCTTCCGCTAAATCAAGAAAAGCATTGACTATTCTTCCCATTGACTCCAATTCTGTTTCTTTTAAATAGTTCTTAGCTATTGAGACATCTGTTTTTACAATCTTGCCGTTAGGGGCTTTCTCCCAAGAAGTAAGTCCCATATGCTCTTTTTCTGCATTGGCTCGTTCTACAATCAGTTCTGCTGCAGTATGCCCATGAACAGCATAGTGCATTTTATTTTGCACCTTCTTGAAAAACATTCTAGTTGTTGGAGCATCTCGATTATAATCAATACTTGTTGCATAAATATCAGTCAACTTTTGATAAAAGCGGCGTTCACTCAATCGAATCTCTCTTATTTCCGCAAGTAAATGTTCGAAATAATCCTCATTGATGAATGTTCCGTTTTCCATTCGTTTCTTGTCAATCACATAACCGCGTATGGCAAATTGTCGGAGAACATAAGTGCACCATTGCCGGAATTGGGTAGCACGTACAGAATTGGCTCTATAACCGACAGAAATGACTGCATCTAAATTATAATATTTAGTAGCATAACTTTTTCCGTCAGCAGCAGTTCGTCGGAATTTCCGACAGACTGAATCTTCTTGTAATTCTAGGCTTTGAAAAATGTTTTGCAAATGTTCTGCAATTGTTGAACGCCCTTTATCAAATAATGTAGCTATGGCATCTTGAGTAAGCCAAAGTGTTTCGTCTTGATATAAAACCTCTATTCCTTCTTCTTTACTTTCTAATTGAAATATAAGGAATTCTACAGTACTATTATGTATTTGAAGTTTTTTACACATGATTAAATATATCCCATCTCTTGGCAATAATCTGCGATAGTTTTCTTAAAATGCTTAAGTTTGGTTTGATATCCGCGATGTTGAGTTATTAAACCACTTACACTCATTTCATTACAAACTAACAATTCATTTACTGATAATTTAAAACTCTGAATCATATATTCTGTCAATAAATCTCGCGCTTCTTTATAATCTGAAAATTCTCCTGCACAAAAACTTATTAAGATTTCAGAATACCATTTTCGTATTGATTCATTCATACACTTATGAATATTTTTCATTGAAGACAATATACTACTGACTTTTGCATCATAACCATCTTCTGTAAGAATATTGAATTTTCCTGATGCATGTGCCATATCGTTACGTGCATCTACTAAATCACTAACATTTGCAATTTGAGATTTATCCAAACATATAATCTTAAAAAGTTTTGCGATATCTTTTTCCGGTAATAAACTATATGCAAATATTGAATTAGCATCTTCTATCTTCAAGTCTTTCTCTCTGCCACTATATGGACGTGCAAAAACAATTACATCTTGATATCTGTCAGGGATAATTTGACTAATTTGCCATGCCGTACAATAAATGTAAGTCATATAAAGCAGATGAACACCAAAATAGGCAAATTGATACTGCTCATATTTGTAATTTACGGCAATTAAATTAGTTACATTATTGACATAGCTATTTATATCTTCTTCATCATCTGGATTGATTGGAAGATAATTCAATATTTCCTGCAAATATGGGACTTCTGTGTAGTCAATTTCTTCTACCATAATCATTCACCCCAAACTTCGTTAATTTTTTGTTCTATTTTTTTTGTGAAAATAGAAACAATTTCTTCTGATGACTTTATGAATGATAATTCTCTTTCAATTTGGATGACTGCTTCATTTTGTTCTTCAATAGAAGGACAAATAATATCCAAATTTTCCAAATCGGATTTGTTTACGCTTGGATACATTGCTTTACTCATTGCATCGCTTAGCTGGTTACCAACAAAGTCATCCAATAACGCATACAGTAGATACTTTCCGTTCACATTTTTGGGGGTCAAAACAGCAAAGCCTGTTGAAGCAACAAAGCCTTTAGTGTCAAAATCAACATAACTGAAAGCCTTTAGGTTCGGACGAACGGTTGACATTAATATATCTCCCTTGTTCATTCCTCGTCTTGCTCTACTAGGAGCATCCTTCCCTTTTATTTTTTGAGATGTATCAACTTTGCCTGTACCGCTAGTAACAGAAGAAATATCAATATAAGTAAATGATTCTTCTCCGTATTCTCGTTCTGGATTTACAGAAAAACGATTTATCTCACAAATATCTGAAAGCTTTACAATATTACCAGTCTTAAACTTTGGCAAATGTGGCTCATAGTTTGACACAATAGATTGAGCACCGAAAATAATTTTTCTATATCCGTCAAGTTCGTCAACAATCTTTTGTTGAACTTCAACAGAAGGCAATGGGATTTTTATGGAATTAATCGTACTACTTATATTATTGATATTAGCACCTTGTGTTAATAGTTTAATCTCCTCTCTGTATTTTAAAGATTTCAGCAAATAGAAAAATAGATATTGTGGAAGGCAACGTGATGTGCTTGTTCTAATAATTCCCATAAAACCTCCAGCATAATACTTCGTATCCTGATCAATAAAAGCAACCTTTCCTACATGCTCCTTACTACCACTTGACATACATATAAAGATATCGCCTTGCCTTAATTGTTTTTCTGGAGCAAGAATAATAGATTGATCTATATATATTTCTTTTATAACCTCTAATTCTCCTGATAATGTGATATTATCTGCGGGAAGTATAATATTAGATGTTTTATATGTTGTCTGTTGCGCTCTTTGATAATTTACTCCCCTTGTTATTGTTGCAATATCAGAAAAATCAACAATTTCATATTTTGAAGTAATATTTGGAGAGATTCGATACCTGTTTCCTGCCAATATAAAAGAATTGCTACACACTTTATCCAATGGAATTATCTCAAATCCTACATTAGTCATTTCTGTAGATTGATCCTCATCTAATTTACGAAACTCCTCATATTTAGCTAAATCACTTGGCGTATCTAATTTACGACGATGATTATCTAAAGTATATCCGTCACTTTTGACATCAAAGTACCAAAATTCTTTTTTCTTCTCTGATTTCTTTATCTTTTGATTTACTTTGGTTGCATATATAATATCTGTTTTAACACCTGTATATGGCAAGAATACTCCCTGAGGTAATGAAATAATACTTTGTAATTGGCAATTTTCCAAGAGGTATTCACGTGTTCTCGTTAAATCCTTTCTAAAAAGAAAGCCTTCAGGAACTACCAAAGCCATTCTACCATTAGGAGATGTGCTATTTATTGCTTTCATACAATGTTGTACACAAATACTATCACCATTTGTACTTGGCAAGTCATACAATTCTCCATGTTTAGTTTTTTGAGAATAAGGCATATTTGCAAGGACTATATCATATCCGTAATGATACTCACTTCCATCATTATCTCTATATGTAGCTTTCCCGTCTATAGGATTTGCCAAACTATCACGCATATTGATATTGCTATGCCCATCACCTGCCAAAATCATATTCATTTTGGTTATGCGTGCAGTATTAGTAATTTCATTGCCATAAACCGTATGCTCCCGCAACATCTTTATATTGGCTTCGGTTCTCGCCATATTATTGTATATATAGCGAAAACTTTCTATTAAGAATCCACCTGTACCACAAAATGGGTCATATATGGTTTCCCCAATTTGGGGATTAACCAAACGTACCATTGTTTTTACAATGTGGCGTGGAGTGAAATATTCTCCTAAGTCATTTTTAGTTGCAGTTGAAGCTTTCAAAAAATACTCAAAGGCATCTCCCTTTACATCACTATCCACATCTGTAAGCGTTAGTGGGTCAAGCTTATCCATTATTTCTTTCAAGATACTTGCATCTCGAATCTGTAAGGGAGTAAATATATCAGTATTATATAATGAATTTAGTTTTTCATAAACCGTTTTATTTATATAGTCAATGCGAGTTGTAAAAGGAATATTTTTAATGCTATCCCAACTACATGCTGTTGCATCAAAAAGCGTTTTGATACCACTTTCTCTTTTGATTTGTTCGCTTTCACTAATCAGTTTTAGAAATAGTATATTTGCAAACTCACCAAAACGTTCGATACCAGCACGCAATCCTTCCCCTCGTAACATATTGTTTGCTTCATCAAATATGCGGATTAGCTCTTTTCTATCATATTGAACCTTGGGACTTACGGTATTTACCTCATAAGTTGTCAAATACCGCAACGCAAGAGTTTCTCTGATAAACTCGTCTATTTCTTCCCCATTTAAAATAGGAACTCTATTGGCTTCTGTATGATATGCTTTACAAAAGACACCATCTGTAGCAAATACAAGTGGAGCATTAATTGCACGGGCATAACTAATGCCTTGCTCCATTGCTGCATCAAGGCGAGTGCCTTTCTTTTTGGCCTCAATAACAATTAATGGTCTATCACTCTCATTTGAGTACAACACATAATCAGGACGTTTGCCTCCGAGAGATTTGCGTTCTGCTTCTGTTTTGGGCTGCTCAAAGAAAACATTCTTATCTTTTCCGTTTAACTTCCATCCTAAATTAGTTAAAGCGGTATCAATAAGATTCCGTGTATCAGCTTCTAATGGCATTGTATTCATATGTCTTTTACAATCAAAATTATATATAATATCCCAATATGCAAAAGTACTACTTTTATTTAGCTTATAGGTTATAGCTAACCATCTTTTTCCCTAAAAAATTAATTTACCGACTTTGGAGGTGAGATTGTCCGCATGGACGGCAAGGCTTTTCGGGCTGCTCAAATCTTTTTGAGCGGCAGAAAAGACATCTTGCTGTGCTCCTGCGGACACACTTTCGGGTTACTCCCGAAAGGTTTTGAGTTACTCAAAACATACCTTGCCATGTTCGGGTGAACATATACGGAAATAGCGGTATAACCCTCCTTGCTATAATCAATATCTTCATTATACCGACTTGACTAAATGAACACACTGTACCCTCATTGCAGAGTGTGCAGAACTGTGGCTATATTTCCTGTACTTGCCCAACCCTAACTCCCCATATATTATTTTTCCCTTTCGGTCGGAGGGTGGCGGAGCGGTCGTTTCCGTTTTCAAAGGCTTTTCTTGCATGGGGCGGTCGGAAGCAAGGTTTAGGGGAAGAATACTACCCGAAGAATGAGGGTGGAGATTGTTCCCCTAACTGCATAGCCGCCTGACCTTGAAGCCGACAGAAAGCCCCGTGCTTACTTTGCCTTTGTAAACGGAAATGATTGCTCCGCTTTCCTCTGAAAGAGGAATAAACCCTGTATCACCATATCAACAGGATTGTTTGTTGATATGATTATTCTTTATAGGTTTTAGCAACAGAAGATATATCAAATGTTATACTAAGAACATCTTTTACTTGCCTTAACCGATGAAATTCTTTTATCTCATTTTTCAGTTCTTGATGTTCCTTACAATACTCATAAATGCTTTCTATTTCTTCATCAGGAATAAATTCGTAGCTACTGAATCCGTTATAATCCTCATCGATATAAAATATCTCATCTTCTTCAAGCCTATCAGGCGCACAGAAAAAGAATCCTGAACACTTCTTGATGAGGTGGTCAGGATTTCTTTTTTATGGACATCAAAAGCCTCTCTCCTCCCTACCAGAGTTTTCCCAAAAACACCTTTCATCCTTCAGACTGTATGATAAGTCTCTTATTACCTTGTAGTTACAAGCTGAAAGATGTTCCAAACATCCTTCAGCCATGCTTCATTTCGTTCTGCGGCGAACGATAAATCGTTCGACTGAGAACGGAAAATCGTTTGGCTGAGAATGATTTATCGTTCGGCTGAGAACTTTTTACCGCCTTCCGCAATGAAAGGAAGCTGAAAGATGGGCTTCTTATCTTTCATCCCATAACACATTGTATGAAAGCCATTTACCATACATCCTGAAGGATGAAAGGAGTTTTTGGGAAAACTCTGGTGAGGAGAGAATGAAGAAGGAGGATACCTCCATACGGCTTCTGCCATTCAAGTGTATCCTCCTTATCTTACCAACCGGCTTGACTTCCGTAAGCCCAATCCGGCTTGCCTATGCCCAATACCGGGAGCAGCCTTATTTGCAAACGACCTTCCGCACCTTACCGTCTGGGAACTTCACGATGCAGACCGTACCACGACGAAGAGCATCCAAACGTTCTCCGGTGAGTGAGAATATCTGACAATCGTTTCCTATATGCTCAGCCTGTACCGCATGAATGCCCGATGCCTCATCAAATTCAGCCTGAGCTTTCTCCGCATCTTTCTCGATTTGCCTTATAATCCTATAGGTCCCGGTATAATCGACCGTATAACTTTCCGTGAACAGCCATCCGGCATATAAACTGTCGATCTCATATTTTTGTTGATCGATAACTTCCTTTGCCGCAGCCAATTCATCCTCAAATTCGGCAGCCACGTCCGCGCATTCGGTTGCAATACTCTCTTGAGCCTCCTGCAACTGCTCATAAAGCTTGTCTATCCGTTCCAAAGCCTTGTCGTACACCGTCTTATTCCTACGTTCCAACCATTTGTAATTGTTGGCAATCAAGGTATCCACCAACTCGCGCCCACGCGTCAGGTACTTTCCATCCACCTCGTTAGGACTCCTGTCCACACAATAATCCATCAGAATAACTCCCGTAGGCCCCGCTTCATGCGTCTGCAAATACTCTATAATAGCCGCATTCGTGTAGGTCGCATTCTCACGATAGCCATTCGCCATGGATATCGACCCGGGATAAGCCGATGCAAAGTTAAACACCCACACCACGTCCGACTCGTCTTTTGTCACATGTTTCGTACTATGATCCAGCATCTCGGTTACCGCGCTTACCTTCTTGGCCACACCTCCTTCGCTATCTTTCGTATTGGCATAATCCTGCACCCACAAAGGAGATTTATAATCCGATGCCGCGCTCTCCCCTATGATACTGCAAGAAGACTGTGCATTCCAGTCCAACCAACCGCACCAGCTCTGGAAAAAACCGCCTGTTATCGGTTTACCGGCATATTGGTCACGGCTCAACAGCAAGATCTTTCCCCGCATATCCCCTACCGTCAAGTCCCGCCGGAACGGAATGAAATAGTCCTTCAAATCCTCACGCGACAATAATTCGCGCAACATGGTTTCGTATTTGGTTTTGTCACTATCGTAACCGGAGGCATACAAACAATGGATCACCGCAAATTCGGATGGATGCTCCTTCAACGAATCCCGCAACAGATACAAAGCAGCGTCGAAACGTAAATTAGTTTCAGAAATCCCATGGTTGATATTCAGATAATCGCCTTTAACTTTCGGACGAAAATCGAAAGCACGGATTCCGATAGACCACTGCGTAGCCACATCTATATCTTGACATTGAGAAAAGGAAGCCAAAGTAACCCCATTCCCCGTAGCGGCATCATGCGTTCCGGGAATAGAAACTTGGGATACAAAAAGGTTGTCCGGCAGACGTTTCATCCAATCTCCGGCTTTCACATGGACACTCATGCAAAGCATCAGTAATGAAGTAAAGTAAACGTTTCTCATGATTCTTAAAATTTAAAAGGTTCCTAAAAATTGTTTTTCTTCCTCTTACAAAGGAAGCAAATGTTTCCAATATCAGAATGAAAATCAGGAGAAAAAAACGGGGCTAAAGCTCATTTTAGCATAAAATAACACAAAAAGGTAAACTGAAGCTCTCACACTTTCACCACCAAGACCTCATCCAGATTCGTTGTATAACGTCGCGAAACGTATTGCCTTTCCGAAGCATATTTCTGTCCGGTTCCCAATGCTGCCACTTTCACCGCGTTATGCCCGTTCTTACGGTTTATCTCGTCAACAGCCCGTATCAACGCCCTACGCCTTCCACGATCCAACTTATCAAACAAATCCGTCTGGACCGCTTCACGCGGCGACAAATCCCAAACGATAACGCCGGCTTTCTTGTAATCGAAATGCCCGTCATACGCATGCAACCGCAACGCTTCCAAAGCCGCATGTACAATTTCGGCCGTATCCTGTGTCGGTACAGGCATACGTACCTGTTGATGGACCATATTGCCGGGAACATCCGTCCGGAAACGGCTGGTATAAGCAAACACCGTGACCTGTCCGCAACAAGTGCCCTGTTCGCGCAACTTACGAGCACACTCCGAAGCAAAATACGACAAGAAAGGCTGTTTTTAGCTATTCGGGAATGACTTCCTGCATGTAGATGGCGGCCAGACTCCATGTGGCCGCATCGTTGGTGCACACCACGGGATTCTCGTCCACCGGTGCTGGAACTTCGGGCACCTCCACACGACGCACCGTGAAAGGTTTGTCATTATGCCACACGTGCCACAATTCATCCCAAGCCTCGGCAGCCAGTTCCCTGTTCCCCGTTTTGGCAGCGGCATAAGCCGTAAGGCGCGTCACAGGGAAAGGATTGTGCGTAATCGTGCGCGCCTTCTCCTTGTATTCCCGGGCAAAGGTGAGCCACGTGCGGTTCCATTCCGGCAAGTCTATCATTTCCATCAGCTCGTTCATCACTTGGAAACCGCCCATGATGGTAATCAAATGTTCAGTGCGCTGTAAATCAGGGTCTCCCTCGTAGCTCAACACACCCGTGGCAGGGTCGAAGCCCAATACGCCCGGCCCGGTGAAGATGCCGTGGGGCAAGGCCGCAATGCTCTTCATGCCAGCGATGATTTTGTCGCGGTAAGCCGTGTTGCCCGTCCGTTCCCATTCCGTCATCCAGTTTCCGACGTAAGCCAACCAATCGGGACCGACACGCAGGCGTGCCGGTGCCGTACAAGGATACTTCTCACGCGGCAGAGCCAGCCTCATCGGATCGATGTCATAAAGTTTCTGTTCGGCATCGCGCACTTCTGTCATCAGGTTACCGCTGCGCTCATCCGTGGTCAAATAATAATAGAAACGGTTCCATGCCGCTTGGCTGATGCGTGCCTCCTTCGCTCCACAGCCCCAATGGCTCACGTTGTGACGCGACCCCAATCCGGCAAAAGGTCCGAGATGGTACACGTCGCATTCCGTCGTGTGGCGGCTCATGGCCACTGCCATCCGCCAAAGGTCGGCGCGGCCGGTGCGCAGGAAACTGTACCACAACCACATATTGGAGGCCAGTTCCGTGTTGTCCCATGCGTACCCGCCCACGTCATACCGCCATGTATGACGCACGGAATCGTAGGTGTGCATAAAGTCGCCATAGTTCCAGAAACCGTACCAGCGATGTTGATCGACAGCCTTCACGTAATAGTCCAAATAGTCTTCCAGACGGTCCTCCACCCGTGCCCGCTTCGGGTTGCTCTGGTCGGGCAGGCTCCACACCCCGAAGGCATGCTTGGCGTAGAGGTATTCCGGTGTGCACAACAAGGGGGCATCTTCGGCTAACATGGCCGCCGTCCGGGCTACCGTCTCCTTTCCCCCATAAGCCACAGACGGAACGAGAGTCAACGTGTGAGTACGCGCCACACCGTAGGGCGTGCTCATCCCTTCCTGCACGTCCTCATAACTGGCCTCCAAATCGTGCGCCACATTGTCGTAATGACGCAAGTCCATCGGTTCCGCATCGGGACTCCACATCCATACGGTCAGACGGGCGTTCCGGGCTGCGGCATTGTCCACCTGCAAAGCCGTGGGATAGGATTGCCAAAAATCTTTCAGGGCCACGCCCAATCCGCCGCTTACGTCTCCGGCAAATACATAACCCGGCGCACGGGTTCCCGAGAAAGTCCCTATCCACGGACGGTCGGCATGCGTACGCTTACGGATAGAAAAAGCGTCGGCCGTCGTCTGGCTCAAACGGAAACCGTTCCACACCGCCCAATGGTCGAGAAGATGACGGTTCTTGGCATCGAACTTCTCGTAGGCCGGTATGCGTTCGCCACGCATCTGCCTCCCCTGCCAACCTTTGTCCCCGTCCAATGTCAGGATGCGCCGCCCGTTCAAAGGCTGCACCGGTTCCGCCCATACCCCGCCATCGGCTGTAGCAAAGGCCACGTGGCGGTTATAGACCTCCTCGCGCATGGGAACCTCGAAACGGATACCCAAGCTACGGATGAAATCACGGTCCATATCGCCGTCGAACGCAAAGGAATGTACCATCTTGATTTGTTCGCTCCCGGCATAAAAATAAAAGCGTACGGTGAACGGAAGCCATTTTCGTCCCGTGGCATCGTTCGCATAACGGCCTTCTATCCGCACCAATGCCCGGACATCCCCCGCACGTTCCACCGTGACGCGTTCCACTTGTCCGCGATAGTCGGTAAAATGCAGTACCGCCTCTCCTTCAGCCGACGGACGGTTCTGCGTGGAGCACAGCAAAGCAGCCTGTCCGCCTACCGTTCTCCCTTCGCAACGGAGGCTGTCGAGCAGACAACTGCCCCGTTTGGGAACATAAGCCTCCACCTTGCCTGTGGACACCCGGAAGAAAGAGCCTGCCTCGTCCACCCATACTTTTGCCCCGGAACGGTTTTCCGTTTTATGCTTTTTTCTGGCGGTCTCGAAACGGATGCCCTCCGCCTCTCCGGGCACCACCGCAGCCACTCCGAGCCACTTGACTGACCCGTCCGGCCAATAAGCCAACGGCCAACAGTCCGACGGGATGTCCGCACCGTCCCGGTCATTTAACACCACCCGGCCGTCGGCCTCCAGTTCCCCTTTCAGGAACGGGATGCCCAAACTGACCGGACAATCCGTCGGAGGGCGCGTACCGACCCAACGCAAGTCGCCCGACACGCCGTTTTTACCATAAAGTCCCATGGAAAGCATGGACAGCCCCATGCACAAGATTGAAATCAGGTTTTTCATGATTTTACGATTATCTGCATGCAAAATTCAGCATAACTTCCGTAATATCCAATTTTCCCGGAAAATAAATTCAAAAAATCTGCGGAATTACCCTTTCCCGTTATGGATTTATTCCTAATTTTGCATTTGGGTTGCTTGTGCCTTTACAGCAAGCCAGCCCTGATTATTAACCTGATTTTATAAACAAAACGCATGAAAACCATCTGCAAAGCCTGCCTCCTTGCCGCAGGCATCCTGTCCCTCAGTCACTCCGCCATGGCGCAGGAAACCGAAATCAACGACATGACGACTCCGTTGCACCTGCTCCGACCGGAATACAAAGTACCCTACGGCGACCTGACCGCTGAACAAGTCAAGACGGACATCGACCGGGTATTCGCCTACATTGAGCAGCATACTCCCGTACGCGTATTGGACGCCGACGGCAAAGAAGTGACCGACTACCGGCACATTCCCCACGGCGCCACACTCGACCGGGGCGCGTTCCGCATCGGGAGCTATGAATGGGGCGTGACTTATCAGGCATTGCTGGATGCCGCCGAAGTGACGGGAGATGACCGATACAAGGATTACGTCGTCCGCCGTTTCAAATTCCTGGCCGAAGTCGCTCCGGGATTCCGCAAGCTTTACGAACAATACAAAGATACCGACGCACAGATGGAACAAATCCTGCACCCGAAAGCATTGGACGATGCCGGAGCCATGTGTTGTGCCATGATGAAGGCGCGTATCGCCGACACGTCCTTGCCGCTGTCCGACCTGATAGAAAATTATTTCGCTTTCATCGAACACGGACAATACCGCCTGCCCGACGGCACATTCGCACGCCACCGCCCGCAACACAACACCATCTGGTTGGACGACATGTTCATGGGAGTCCCTTCTTTGGCTTATCGTGGCATTTATAAAAAGGAGGAATCTACAAGATATTTCAACGAGGCGGCCAAGGTCAGCCGACAGTTCATCGACCGCATGTTTGTCCCGGAAAAGGGGCTTTACCGTCACGGCTACGTGGAAGGACTGGCGCAGCAGCCCACCTTCCATTGGGCACGTGCCAACGGATGGGCCATACTGACCAACTGCGAACTGCTCGACGCCCTACCCGAAGACCATCCCGACCGCCCGTTCCTGCTCGAACAACTGCGCCGCCACATCAAGGGGTTGGCGGCTTACCAAAGTTCGGAAGGTTTCTGGCATCAGCTTGTGGACCGCAGCGATTCCTACTTAGAAACCTCAGCCACGGCCATTTATGTATATTGCATCGCCCACGCCATCAACAAAGGATGGATAGAAGGCATCACTTACGGCCCGGTGGCGCAACTCGGATGGCATGCCGTCAGTACGCAAATCAAGGAGGGCGGGCAAGTAGACGGTACTTGCGTGGGTACAGGAATGGGATTCGATCCTGCGTTCTACTACTACCGTCCGGCCAACTATCAGGCTGCCCACGGTTACGGTCCCGTCATCTGGGCTGGCGCAGAAATGATACGTTTGCTCGGCCATTGGTATCCGCGCACGAACGACAGCGGTTTACATTATTATAAAGTGAAACAAACAAACCCTTCTCCGCTCTTCTACCTCACTGAAGACGGGCAAGGAGAAGCCGTAGAATAAACAGATATTGCCATGAGACTCTCATTATCGGCCTTGTTCCTGATAGGCTTGTCCTGCGCAGGAACGGGACAAGCCCGTGAAATCATACGGGAAGTACGCATATCCAATCCCACGAGGATGGCACGCAAAGCCTATCCGGTGGTGATCGACCTGCACCGCCATGCCGACGGCCTGCATGTACGGTCTGCCAAAGTCGTCTGCGACGAACGGGAAATCCCCTCGCAAGCGGACGACCTGAACGGCGACTTCCGAGCCGACGAATTGGCCTTCACGGCCGACATCCCGGCGCAAGGTGAGGCCGTGTACCGTATCACGCTGTCCGATGCGGACGCTCCCCGAAGCTACCCTCGCGAAACACGCGCTTACTTGAAACTGCACGACGAGAAAGGAAAGCATCCGGAAGTGAAATCCATCACCTATCCCGGCAATGCCGATCTGTTGGACATGTACAACAGTATCTATGGGCACGGTGCGGTTTTCGAAAGCCGGTTGGCAGCGTTCCGCATCTACATGGACAATCGGCAAAGCATCGACCTGTACGGCAAAACCTCCTACCGGTTGGAGATGGACAGCACCGGATTCTACACCACGCCCGAACAACTGGCACAAGGATACGGTTGTGACATCCTCTGGGCCGGACAGTCTGTGGGCGCAGGTTCGTTCCGAGGTTACCAAAACGACAAACCCTGCTACATCGACACCGTGGCTTGGCGCAGGCAGACCATCCTGGCCGACGGACCGGTACGTACCGTAGTGGAAGTAGCCGATGGCGGATGGATATACCACGGACAAACGTTGCACATGACCCAACGCTACACACTCTATGCCGGACACCGCGACGTGGAGGTGGACATCCGCATCGACGGCGCTTCGCCGGATGCGACCTTCTGCACGGGTATACAGAAACTGGAACGCCACTCCACCGGCTTCATACAGGAAGACGGCCTTTGCGGCAGTTGGGGGAACAACGTCCCGGAAAAAAGTGCACCGGAACATGACGAATGGGTCGGCCTGGGATTGTATACCGACAAAGCCTGCCGCAAGGAAATGAAAGAAGACGAGTTCAATTACCTCACCCTATTAGGTACCGATGCCGATAAGCATATCCGTTACTACATCACCGTATGTGCCCAGCGTGAAAAAGACGGTTTCAAGAACAGCAAAGCATGGTTCGATTACTTGCGTCTGTGGAAAACCGAATTGGACAGCCCGTACACCGTCAGTATCCGATAAACAAAAGGCATACGGAAAAACCGAAACAATCCCCCGGTTGCACCACTGTGCATTCCGAGGGATTGTTTTTTAAAATAAAGATATTGCTTATTGGACAGCCGTCACCCAAGCGTCATTCAACCAAGCGAAAGACAAATCACCAGCCACATCGTCCCACGTCGTGGCTATCTGGGCGTTTTCAGCATTGCCTTGTCCTGTCAGGAAATTGGCCGAAAGATATTTTCCACCCGTCACGTCGTTCTTCAATACGCCTGCAATCTGTACATTTTTCAACACGGAAGTACCGTTGGCCAAAGCATCGTCGGTCTGCGTTGTTTCAATAGTGAGCGGATTAGGCTTACCCGCTACCTTCGCGCCGTCGATATTAGCCCGTGTACCGGCACGCAAACGGATGCCGCGCTTGTTCTCACTGCTGCCGTTACCCACCAAATAAAGATTGCGCAAAGTGGGGTGAGCCACCGGAGTTGCGTCGAAATTGTCGCCGTTGTTGTCGGCTTCAATCAAACAGTCGCAAGAAGCATCGGTCTGGTAAGCCACAAGGTTGGTAGCCGTGCCGCTCCAACCTTCTGTCCAGTCGAAACTATCGTCCGTGCAATCCACTACTACGCAATGGTCTACATTCACCGTACCGCCAAAGAACTCCAAACCGTCATCGGCACCTACGTAAGTCTGCACATACGACACCTGGGTTCCGGCACCCACACCGTAGAAAGAAATGCCGTTGGACTCGTGTTCGTCATCCAGAGCAAAACCCGTATATTCCAAACGTATATACTTCAACACACCGGAATTATCATTGGCATCATTGCCGCCATAAGCGGCATTACCGATTTCAGAAAAGCCCGAACCCGCATTGGTGGGAGCATAACCGCAGATGTGCAAACCACCCCAACCACCGGCTGTCTTATTTTCGGCCGTCATCACGATAGGATTTTCTACTGTGCCCACTGCATTGATTTTGGCTCCTTGCTCAATCAGGATGTAAATAGGATCTTCGCTGTCGGCTGCCGTTATCTTCACACCTTCTTCGATGGTAAGTACGGCGGGCGCCTTTACCTGCAACTGACTGGTCAGTTTGTACTCCGTATTGGCCGTGAGGGTCATGTTTTCCGTCACGATGCCGCCCAAGTTTTCAACACTCGGAGCGGGAGGCGGTGTAGTTCCGTTCTCGTCGTCGTTACAAGCCGTAAACACAGCCATAGAAGCGCACAGAGCCATAGCCCACGTGGAAACTTTCATGAAATTTGTTTTCATCTTTCTCTCTTTTTAAAGTTTTGAATTGAATTAATTTATGCTTTTACTACTTTTATAATGTATACGTCACTCCGAAGCTCAACCCCACACCTTCGTTAAAGCGCTCCACTTCCACCTCGGTATTCTTACTCGGTATCTCCTGACGGAACACCACATCGGTATTCAAAAGATTCTTGGCCGAGAACTTCACGCTCCAATGAGCGTTGAACTTCATATTGGCATTGAAATCTAACGTATGGAGAGTGAGTTGCTTCACATCACCGATACCCTGTATACCCACTGCCTGTATGCGCTCGCCTTGCAAGTTGTAGAGCAAGGCCACAGTGAGCTGGCTTTCCTTTCCGAACTTAGGCGAATAGGTGAGGTCGGCATTCATCAGGTAGGGCGACGCACCTTGCAGCGGACGTTCGGCATTGGTGTAAACCCCACCTTCCGGAAGGTTTACGTTAGTGTACATGTAGGACGCGTTGATTCCCGCTTTCAAGTCTTTCACTATTTCCTTGCGTGCTTCCACTTCAACCCCTGCAGCCAAACCGTCGGACGCGTTCTGGAAAGAATGCATCATGGCACCACCGGACGTAGTCTGCGTACGCTCGATAGGACTGTCCAAATACTTGTAGTAGGCCGTGACGGCCACCATGTCGGTGGACGACGGACGAAAGAACTCATAACGTAAGTCTATGTTGTAGTTGTAACCGTTGTCCAGGTTTTCATTACCACGTACTTGGGTGCCGCCATAAGACTCCTGATAAAGGAAAGGAGCCATCTCGACAAACGAAGGCCGTGTCACCGTACGCGAAGCCGCCAGACGCAAACTGTTTTTCTTGTCGAACGTGTACTTAAGATTCAAGGCTGGGAAAAACTCATCGGTGTTCAGGTCGCGCCGCATCTCCATGCCGCCGTCGTTATAGTATTTCACCCACTGACGCGTGCTTTCCATACGTACGCCCAAGTTCACCAGCAAGGCCTTCACCGGATAATAGTCGGCCTCGATAAAACCGGCCCAGATACGGCTACCGGCCGAGTACTCATTGCGTTTCTGATGGCTGCGGTTGATGGTAATGCTACCGTTCTGCACGTTCTCGAAGTTCAAGTAACCGTCGGTATGATAGATGTCGGTCACATTAAGAGATTCCATCTCTTTCAAGTTATAATAGAAGCTCGTGCAGGTAAAATCCCTCGTCTTGTCACGCAAGGCCGCACCGAACCTCAACTTGTTTTCATCGGAAAAGCGATACTGCGCCTGTACGTCACCCACCCATTCGTTCTCGTCCAACTTGCCGAAATAGCGCATGGTTTCCTGGGCATTGAGCTTGAACAAATCCCAAGTACCGTCGGACATCTGCCGGAACATCACCTGACGACGGTCGGGTTCCTCACTGGAAGTCTTGCTATACGAACCGCTCCAATCCGTATCCCACTTGCCCAACACGTGGTGCCCGGCCAACTGGTAATTCTGCAATTCATACACATGGCTGTTTTGGTTGCTGCCTTTCAAGCGGATGCCTTCCTCGTCATGCCCTTGACGCGCCATATAGCTGTCCACCGCATTACGGGCATAAAAGGCCGAAAAGCCCACGCGGTCGGCCTTGCGGAACGAATAGCCCACACTGGCCAAACCGGCCATCTTGAGCGTTTGGGTAAAAGAATCGTAATCAAAACGGCTCATCTCCGTACCTGACGCCTCGAAAGTGCGGACATAAGCATTATCCAGACTTTCGTTGTCGGTATCAATACCGAAAGTAGCCAACACATCCATCTTGTTGCGCCCCAACCGGAAAGTGCGACCGAAACCGAAACTACCGTTCAAGTCGGGTAGAGCAGAAGACTTATTCACTTCGAATGTAGTGGGGAAGATATTATGATTGCGACTGTACTGCCGGTAATCGGAAAGCGGCAAATCCATGGCCTTCCGGTCCATAGAAGGAGTCTTGAACATCGTATTCGCCCTATCCATCTGATAGAAGTCGCCAAAGACCGTCCCCACCTTACCGCCGGTACCGAAGGATATGTTGAAAAAATCCTTCGTGCCGCCTTCTTTGGTGCTGATGTCCACATGGGCACCGGAATAGTCGGCAAACGCACTGGCCTCGTACACCTTGCTCACCGTGATGTTCTGCACGGCGGAAGAAGGAAAGATGTCCAACGGTATCAGTTTGTTATCCGGGTTGGGTGAAGCGATGGGAAGCCCATTGAGCGTGGTGGAACTGTAGCGGTCACCCAAACCGCGCACAATCAACTGGCCGGCTTCGGCGATGGAGATACCGGTAAGTTTTTTCACTCCTTCTTGTACGTTGGAAATACCTTTGATAGACATTTCGCTTGCGCCAAGGTTTTCTATGGAAAGCACCGCGTTCCGGCGTTCAGCCAGCAAGGCACGCTCCAACTCCAAGTTCTTGCGCGCGGTAACGGTCACTTCGTTCAGTTGTTTGTCATCAGTAGACATCTCGACCGTCACGGCCACATCACCCTTGGCCGGGACTTGCAACGTCAGTTTCTGGGGGAAAAACGAAACGTATGAAACCTCCAAGGTATAGGTTCCCTTCTTCAATCCACGCAAATGAAAAATTCCATTGATGTCGGCCGTAGTGCCGATGCGCGTACCGGCGATGCGCACGGAAGCCCCCATCAGCGGTTCGTTCATTTCCTTGTCGATGACCACGCCCTTGATGTCGCCTGCCTGGGCTACCGCCACAACGGCGGTCATCAACGCTACAGTCAAATTACGCTTTTTCGATAAACTCATTCTTATGCCTCTTTTTGTTCGCTGCAAAAGTAGGCACATTACATTTCAAAAAGCTTACAAAAAGATGAATTTTCTGAGACAACACCTCATCGTAACATGTTCTTAATGTACGCGAAACAACTTCGTATCCGAATCTTACAAATCATTTCAGGATGCGAATCTTCACCACTCCATCAAGCCCTTGATCCCCCTTCGGGTCAGTGTGATCCGAAACCTGCGATAACCGGTCTTGCCCTGATAACGATAACGCATGACGAAATGGACATAATAAACCTTCTCGGCTGCCTGCGTGTGAAACTCTCCTTTCCCTTCATTCATATAAACCGGGACATGAGGACTGTCCATCCGCCGCAAGAAATCCCGCAGGTTGATACGGATGATATCATTAAACCCTTGCAACGGGTAATGACTCAAAAGTTTCAACTGCTTATCCAATATGGAAATACGGCGGCGGTACACGATAACCGTCTCCCGCAAAGCACAATGACCGGCCTCCAACTCCGACACACGGCCACGCTGCGCACGCACTTCAAGCGGCAATTTTTCTTCGTTCACAAAATCACATCCTTCCTTTCCCCATCCCACCGGCTCTCCGTGCATCACCAGTTTGATTTTATAGTCGTAGAACTTACTGCCCAACTTGTTGGCGAACCAATAATGCATCAGATCCTTGATGCGGTCTTTGAACATATAACTCACCACCAACGCAATGAAAAGCGGCATGGTGAAATTCCCGTAGGTCTGCTGAAAAGAAAAAGAAACGACCGTGGCAAAAACCATGCTCAGTCCGGCCGCCAACATGAAAAACACTTGCTGAAGGACGAAAGTATTGCTTTTCTTGTCTGCCAATATATACAAATCGCTCTCGATGTACTTCTTCAGTTGCCCGGCCCTGTGCAGGAAATTACGGTTATTATCACTGTTGCCTTCCTCCGGCAAAAGAAATCCCCGCTCCCGCTGGTAAGCCAAATCCCCATCTATATAGGTTGCCGCAGCCGCCACCACACGGGTATAATCCTTCGGAAAATGCTCGCGTGCATATTCCATGATACGGAACAAATGCATGTTGACCATACGGCACAGATACTCCTCTCCCAAATCGTAACGAGACCGCAACTCGAAAGCCACACGGTCTAAACCGGCTTTACGGGGTATCTCCCGATAAGCAGCCATAATGCGCGCCAACAAAAGCACAATGCCGTCCAGACGAACCCTGAACGCGTTCACTTCCGTTTCGCGGTAAAGTCCGACGGCTGCCGTACGCAAGGCACTACGCGTGATACTGCCGAACATCTTTATCTGGTGTTCATACGTTTTTTCATACTCTTCCGAAGGCTCCTCCGCCAATTCGCGACAACACATCAGCAACCGCGACAAAGGCAGGGCTTCTTCGTCGGCCACCTCCTCTAACGTATAGACCGGCGTAATCAGGCGCACCAAAGCCCGGAAGTCCCGGTAGAAATTACTTTTGGGATACGTTTTAGCGTTGATATAAAGGGAATCGGGAATGAAGATCCACGTATCCATCATGAAGTCGCTCACCGCAGCCGAAGGACTGTAGCGCGAATACCCCACCTTGAACTCCAGGGTATAACGGTCGTGTATCTTTCCATGAATCTCCAACATAATATTACGGACAAATCTACGAAAAAAACATCAGAATGCCACACTAAAAAAACTGATTATTCGTTGTAAAGACATAATTAAAATGATATTATGAACAAGGTATTCAGCACGGTAGTTTTGACAGTTCTGTTATTTGCCAACTGCTCGCCCAACGAGACATACACTCCGGACACAGAGCCCGGACTTCCCCCAAAAGAGAAACCGAAGCGGTTAAGCAAAATGTGGAGTAACAATCCACACAATCCGTTTTTTGAAACATTCGATTACGATTCCATCGGCCGAGTTATCCATTTCACTGCCCAAATAAGATACTCAACGACTTCCGACACCATAGAATTCTTTTACCGTTACGAACCGGAAAATAACCGCATCATAGCTACCGGTGAATACTACCGGTACGAAGATTTGGATATTGCTCCCCAATTATCGCACATTACCATCGTAGACACTTTGTACCTGAACCCACAAATGAATATAGAATATGCCGTACGGAATGACTGCGTGAACGGAACAAGAAAGCGAAGATGGACATATTACTTTGAATACGACGACAATGGGCAACTCATTACTTCTGTTTTAGGACGGTTTAGTCCAGAAACCACCTGCCAATGGGAAAACGGGAACATAACGCGTATGGATGGTACAATCTACACATATACACATTTGACAAACAACCTGCCAAGTTCCATCCTTCCCGGAGTCAATTCGGATTGGTCACCCCTATCCCAATACGGATGGTTCGGCAAACATCCGCAGAATTTGCCTTATAAAATGGAATCGGAAGGCAACCCTGATACAAAATTCGTCTATAATTACCGAATGGAAAACGGACTCATCTCATTCAGTACATGTACACATTCCAACCATGGACATTTCGTTGAAGAAGACACCACATATTATGAATGGAAATAGGGCTGCCAGCACCGTCCCGCCCCACACGACCTTTGACGGACAGGCAACCGCACGAGCCGGAGTAGACCGGCACATTTCTTATTTGACAACATGACAATATTTCCGCACATTCATGGACAATATGAAAGAAAAGATTCTGTTTCATGAACGGTCGAGTACCCGTTAAGCATTCAAGATAGGAGTAAACAAAGAGATTCCCAGATACATATTTTTAGGATTGGGGTTATATTTTTGCATTTATTAAGCAAAAAGGCATTTTGTTTGGCTGAGAGAAATTTTTCGTTCGGCTGAGAAAACGTTTTTTTTCTCAGCAAGACGGGATACCGTTATCCATATGTCGGCGGAAAACGCGCCTGAAAACGGAAAAACAAACTGCTGAAAACACCTCTTTTTCCGCTATTTGGAAAGAAATGCAGCACAAAAATGCAATGCCCTTTTGCAAGGCGGAGCACCCTGCGGGCTTACACACCCCTCATCCAAGAGTGTAGGATACCATGGTCCGGCTGACTTTTTGGAAGCAAAAAATCCTTTGGAAATAACACTCCGGTTTCTCACAATGGTGCGAGAATCGTGTATTTGCAACGAAATTCCGGTTGGAATGCGAATAAACGAACCACTCAAAACCGGAATTGACGTTTTGACAAACCGGATTTATTCCGTAGCTTTGCAATCCAAGAGAAAATAAACTTAAAAAAAACAGACTGTCATCATGATGCACGAACATCCTTTCGCACAATTCCACTTCTGCCCGAAATGCGGCTCGCCGCGCTTTGTGGAGCATAACGAAAAATCGAAACAATGCGAAGACTGCGGCTTCGTTTACTATTTCAACCCCAGTGCAGCCACTGTCGCGATCATCCTGAACGAACGGCAGGAACTGCTGGCATGCCGGAGGGGAAAGGAACCGGCCAAAGGTACGCTCGACCTGCCCGGCGGATTCTCGGACTGTTTCGAGAGCAGCGAGGAAGGAGTGGCACGGGAAGTCAAAGAAGAAACCGGACTGGAAGTAACCCGCACGGAATTCCTGTTTTCCCTGCCCAACACTTACCTGTATTCCGGATTTCTGGTACATACCGTAGATTGTTTCTTCCGCTGTACGGTGGCAGACAGCAGCCTGGCTCATGCCATGGACGACGCAGCCGAACTGTTGTGGATTCCCGTGAAAGAATTGCGCCCGGAAGACTTCGGCCTGGCATCCGTGAGAAAAGGCATCGAAAAGCTGTTGGCACAATGGCCCTAATCCCCTCTCCCCAAGGGAGACACAGCGCGTACGGCTCCATTTATTCAAAAAAATTGTTATATATAAGGTGTAATCTATCTTTTTTTTCTACTTTTGCTGCCGAAATTTTATAAAGGTACAGACCATGCAGAAAAATTTGGTGATCGTGGAGTCTCCTGCCAAAGCCAAAACCATTGAAAAGTTTTTGGGAGCAGACTACAAAGTATTATCCAGTTACGGGCATATCCGTGACTTAAAGAAAAAAGAGTTCAGCATCGACACGACGAACTTCGCACCGCAATATGAGATACCTTCCGAAAAGACCAAACTGGTGAACGAACTGAAAGCGGAAGCCAAAAATGCCGGAACCGTCTGGCTGGCTTCCGATGAGGACCGTGAAGGAGAGGCTATCTCATGGCATTTGTATGAAGTGCTCGGCCTGAAACCGGAACAAACCAAACGTATCGTGTTCCACGAAATCACCAAACCTGCCATCCTGCAAGCCATCGAACACCCGAGGGACATCGACCTCAACCTGGTAAACGCCCAACAGGCACGGCGGGTACTCGACCGTATCGTGGGTTTCAAACTCTCTCCGGTACTTTGGAAGAAAGTAAAACCCGCGCTTTCTGCCGGACGCGTGCAAAGCGTGGCCGTACGCCTGATTGTGGAACGCGAACGGGAAATCCAACAGTTCAAAAGCGAAGAAAGTTATCGCGTAGTAGCCCTTTTCACGCCTGCCAACAGCAAGGAAGGCACGGAAATCAAGGCCGAACTGAACCAACGTTTCAAGAACAAGGAGGAAGCCACCCGTTTCCTGGAAAGCTGCAAAGGCGCGGCCTTTACTATCCGCGACATCGCCACACGACCGCAAAAACGCATGCCGGCGGCTCCGTTCACCACTTCCACGCTGCAACAGGAAGCGGCCCACAAACTCGGTTTTACCGTGGCGCAAACCATGATGATAGCCCAACGCCTGTATGAATCCGGACGCATCACCTACATGCGTACGGACTCTGTCAATTTGTCTTCGTTGTGCATCAATGCCAGCACGGCTGTCATCAAGGAACTCATGGGCGAACGTTACGTCAAGAGCCGCCAATTCCATACCAAAACGAAAGGAGCGCAGGAAGCCCACGAGGCCATCCGCCCCACCTATATGGACCAGACGGAAATAGAGGGCACGCCGCAGGAACGCCGTCTGTACGACTTGATATGGAAACGTACGGTCGCTTCCCAAATGGCCGATGCTGAAATAGAAAAAACTACCGCTACCATCCAGATAAGCGGACAAGACGCCGCTTTCGTCGCCACAGGAGAAGTCATCAAATTCGACGGTTTCCTGAAGGTATATCGGGAAAGTTTCGACGAAGACTCGGAGAACGAGACGGCGGAAGGCAACCTGCTCCCCCCGATGGAGACCGGACAGCAACTGGAACGAAAAGAGATACAAGCCCTGCAACGGTTCACCCAACACCCTCCACGCTACAACGAAGCCAGCCTGGTTAAAAAACTGGAAGAATTGGGCATCGGGCGCCCTTCTACTTACGCTCCCACCATCAGCACCATACAACAACGCGAATACGTGACCAAAGGAGACAAGGGAGGAGAAGAAAAGGAACTGGTTATCCTTACATTGAAAGGAGATACCATCAGCCAACAAGCCAAACAAACCGTCATCGGAGCCGAAAGGGGCAAGTTGGTTCCGACAGATGTGGGGACGGTGGTCAACGACTTCCTTTTACAATATTTCCCCGAAATCATGGATTATAACTTCACGGCCGAGGTGGAAAAGAAGTTCGACGACATCGCAGAAGGAAAAACGGAATGGACGCAAATGATGAAAGACTTCTACGGCGACTTCGAACCGGAGGTGGAAAAAACCCTCAATGCCAAATCCGAACATAAAGTGGGCGAACGTTTGTTGGGCACGGACCCGCAAAGCGGAAAACCTGTATTTGTCAAAATCGGACGTTTCGGCCCGGTGGTGCAAATCGGAACGGCAGAGGATGAGGAGAAACCGAGGTTCGCCCAGATGAAGAACGGGCAAAGCCTGGAAACCATCACTCTGGAAGAAGCCCTCGAACTGTTCAAACTTCCTCGCGACCTCGGCACTTTTGAAAACACGACCGTATCCATCGGTACCGGACGTTTCGGCCCTTACGTCTTGCACAACAAGAAATATGTCTCGCTCCCCAAAGGCAGCGACCCGATGAGCGTCACCCTCCAAGAGGCCATCAAACTCATCATCGAAAAACGGCAGGCCGAAGTGGAACGCCACTTGAGAAAATTCGAAGAAGAGCCGGAATTGGAAGTACTCAACGGACGCTACGGTCCTTACATCGCCTACAAAGGCAATAATTACCGGTTGCCGAAGACTTTGGCAGAACGTGCCAAAGAACTGACACTGGAGGAGTGCATGACCGTGGTCAAGGAACAAGACGAGAAACCTAAAACGACGGCACGTAAAAGAACTTATAGCAAGAAAAAATGACACGTATCATCTTAATCGGTTACATGGGAGCCGGAAAGACGACCGTGGGAAAGGCATTGTCCCAAAGCCTGGCTCTCCCGTTTTATGATTTAGACTGGTATATCGAAGAACGCTACCGCCGGACCATCCCCCAAATATTCGCGGAAAACGGAGAAAACGGATTCCGTGAGATCGAACAGAAAGTCCTGCACGAGGTAGCCGAGTTCGAGAATGTCATTATTTCCTGCGGTGGGGGAACGCCTTGCTTTTTCAACAACATGGAATACATGAACCGGCAGGCGCAAACGGTGTACTTGAAAGCTTCTCCCGACGTGCTGTTCCAGCATCTGAAGATGGGAAAGGTGGAACGTCCTCTGCTGAAAGACAAAACGGAGGAAGAGATGAAACAATATATCCGGGATTCCCTCGCGATACGCGAACCCTTTTACAGCCGGGCACAATATACATTAGATGTCAGCTTATTAGAGAACTACGATAAAATAAAGGACTCCGTCCGTTTGCTTCGTGAACTATTAAACCTATAAAGAACGTAATGAGAAAATGGCGTATTGAAGACTCCGAAGAATTGTACAACATCAACGGATGGGGAGTCAACTATTTTGGAATCAACGAAAAAGGGCACGTTTACGTAACCCCGAGAAAGGATAGCGTAAAAGTCGATTTAAGGGAACTGATGGACGAATTGGCCATTCGGGACATGTCGGCTCCCGTATTGGTACGGTTTCCCGACATTCTGGACAACCGTATCGAGAAAACCAGCAATTGCTTCGAGAAGGCTGCCAAGGAATATGACTACAAAGGAGAGAATTTCATCATTTATCCCATTAAGGTCAACCAAATACGTCCCGTGGTAGAAGAGGTCATCAGCCATGGCAAGAAATTCAACTTGGGACTGGAAGCCGGTTCCAAACCGGAACTGCATGCGGTCATCGCTGTCAATACCGACTCAGCCTCTCCCATCATCTGCAACGGTTACAAAGACCATAATTACATAGAACTGGCTTTATTGGCCCAAAAGATGGGCAAACGCATCTTCCTGGTAGTAGAGAAACTCAACGAGCTGAACACCATCTACGAGGTTGCCCAGAAACTCAACGTAAGACCCAATATCGGTATCCGTATCAAATTGGCTTCGTCCGGCAGCGGGAAATGGGAAGAAAGCGGCGGAGATGCCAGCAAGTTCGGTCTGACGTCCAGTGAACTGCTGGAAGCACTCGACATGTTGGAAGCCAAAGGTATGAAAGACTGCCTGAAACTTATCCATTTCCACATCGGTAGCCAGATTACCAAGATACGCCGCATACAGACCGCCCTGCGCGAAGCTTCGCAATTTTACATCCAACTCCATCATCTCGGTTATGATGTGGAGTTCGTGGATTGCGGTGGCGGACTGGGAGTAGACTACGACGGTACACGCTCCAGCAATAGCGAAAGTTCTGTGAACTACTCCATTCAGGAATATGTGAACGACTGTATCTATACTTTCGTCGACGCTGCCAATAAAAACAATCTCCCGCATCCGAACCTGATTACGGAAAGCGGTCGGTCGCTGTCCGCCCACCATTCGGTGCTCATCATGCAAGTGCTGGAAACGGCCTCTCTTCCCCGTATGGACGAGAATTTCGAGCCTTCGCCGGAAGCTCACCAACTGGTAAAGGACATGTATGAGATTTGGGACAACCTGAACCCGCGTACCCTTCTGGAAGACTGGCACGACGCCCAACAAATCAGAGAAGAGTCACTGGACTTGTTCAGCCACGGCATCGTAGACTTACGGACACGTGCCGACATCGAAAGCATGTATTGGAGCGTCACACGTGAAGTCAACCTTTTGGCACAAACCCAGAAACATATACCGGAAGAGCTTATGACGCTCGACAAACTATTGGCCGACAAGTATTTCTGCAATTTCTCGCTGTTCCAAAGCCTGCCGGACACATGGGCCATAGACCAGCTCTTCCCCATCATGCCGATACAGCGGCTGGACGAACGTCCGAACACGCACGCCACGATACAGGATATCACCTGCGATTCGGACGGAAAAATCGCCAACTTCGTGACCAACAGCCATATCTCCCACAGCCTGCCGGTGCATACGTTGAAGAAAGGCGAAAACTATTACCTCGCCGTGTTCCTGGTCGGTGCCTATCAAGAAATATTGGGCGACATGCACAACCTGTTCGGCGACACCAATGCCGTACATGTTTCCGTGACGGACAAAGGATATACCATCGACCAAATCATCGACGGCGAAACCGTAGCCGAGGTGTTGGAATACGTGCAGTATGAACCGAAGAAACTGGTTCGCCGCCTCGAAATATGGGTGTCCAAATCTATCCAAAGCGGAAAGATTTCGCTCGAAGAGGGTAAAGAGTTCCTGAACAACTACCGCTCGGGACTTTATGGTTATACTTATTTGGAATGAACATGAAAGAGAAACTCACCATCATCAAAGTGGGCGGCAAAATCGTAGAGGAAGAAGACTCGCTCCGCCAACTGCTGGCAGCTTTCACGGCCGTTGAAGGCCATAAGATACTGGTACATGGCGGAGGACGTTCCGCCACCAAAGTCGCAGCCCAATTAGGAATAGAAAGCCAAATGATCAACGGTCGCCGCGTCACGGACGCAGACATGCTGAACGTGGTCACCATGGTGTATGGCGGACTGGTCAACAAAAACATTGTGGTACGCCTTCAGGCACAAGGTGTCAACGCCTTAGGCTTGACCGGTGCCGACATGGACGTGATACGTTCTCACAAACGTCCGGTAAAGGATGTGGACTACGGTTTCGTAGGAGACGTAGACGTAGTAAACGGTACGCTTTTAGCCGATCTGATTCGTAAAGGCATCGTGCCCGTCATGGCTCCCTTGACGCACGACGGGCAGGGACATATCCTGAATACCAATGCCGACACCATTGCAGGGGAAACCGCCAAAGCCATGGCCGATGCGTTCGATGTCACCCTGATGTACTGTTTTGAAAAGAAAGGCGTATTGAGAGATGCAGAAGACGATGACAGCCTCATTCCTCATATCAACGAAAGCGAATTTAAACGTTACGTGGAGGAAGGCATCATACAAGGGGGAATGATTCCGAAATTGGAAAACTCATTTGAGGCCATCCATGCCGGAGTAAGCAAAGTCATTATCACTTTGGCCACGGCTATCGACAGCGTATCCGGCACAGTTATAGAGAGATAGGATAAGACGAAAAAAATATTTCAAAAAAAATGGCGGGTGAGTGTAACTTTTCAGGCACTCGCCCGTCATTATTACAGAGAGATGAAAGAAATCAGTTTTCGGAACGATATATTGCCCCTGAAAGACAAACTCTATCGGTTGGCTCTTCGTATCACGTTCGACACGGCAGAAGCGGAGGATATCGTTCAAGAAACACTGATAAGGGTGTGGGACAAGCGCAACGAATGGCCGCAACTGAACTCCATCGAAGCTTATTGTCTGACCATTTGCAGGCACCTCTCCTTGGACAGAAGCGAAAAAAAAGAAGCGCAGCATGTTGCCTTGGACGAAAGCCTGCATAGCCGCCCCGATACTTCCACTCCATACGATAGCCTGACGGCTCGTGAAGGGCTTGGACTTCTTCAAAAACTGTTGAAAGAATTGCCCCAAACCCAACAGGACATCGTCCAACTGAGAGAAATAGAAGGCAAAAGCTATAAAGAGATTGCAGCAATTCTGAATCTGAGCGAAGAACAAGTGAAAGTCTATCTGTTCCGTGCCAGACAACGAATCAAACAAAAGTACACAGAAATACAAGGATATGGACTATAAGTACATAGAACAACTTCTGGAACGCTATTGGCAATGCGAAACCTCCTTGGAAGAAGAAGCCATACTGAAAACCTTCTTCAACCAAACCCATATACCGAGCCATCTCATGCCTTACAAGCCTCTCTTTGTAAGCGAAAAGATGTGGCAGGACGTGAAATTGGGTGAGGATTTTGACGCAAGAATCATGGCGCACATAGAGAAGGACGAACCGGTGAAAGCACGTAGAATCACGTGGGTACGCCGGATGATGCCTCTCTACAAAGCCGCTGCATCCGTAGCCATCATCCTCACGTTAGGCAATGCCGCACAAAGTTCTTTCCGCCGTGAAGCCACTGTGGAAAACGACTACAACTACGAGAACTATCAGGATTCGTACAATGATCCGGAAATGGCTTACAATCAGATATCCGATGCCTTACAAATGGTGTCGCAAAGCCTGAGCGAAGCATCCAAACAGGATTCTCTTCTGCAAATGCAGCCTAAAGAGACACAAAAAGAACAATAAAATGAAACGCGTTCTTTGCTTATTGTTAATAGCATGTTCTATCCACGTGTGGGGGCAGGACTTTGCGTCTAAGTTCATGGAACAATGTGCCAAGGAAGACGGTGATATACAATGCCAGACCGTCAGTCCGATAATGATGGAGAAACTCATGGACACCATGACGGCCCCGGATGGAGACAGAGATGAAGAGGTTCCGGAATATCTCCTTTCCAAACTGAAAAGTGCCCGTATCATCACGGCGACAAAGCAAAGCGAGAAGCTCTTCCGTGAGGCCGAACAGCTCATAGAAAAGAACAAAAACAGATTTTCCCCGTTGGTAGAAAACCAACCCGGACAAAACAATAAAGTCTTTGTCCGCAAACATGATGAAGTGATACGGGAACTGGTCGTGCTGAATCTGAATCCGGATGAGAAAACACTGACCATCGTCAATCTTACAGGAGATATGGATGACCGGTTCATGAAAATACTTTCATCGGGGAAGCTCAAACAAGATTAATGGAACATTTTATGCTTTTTCTATATAAACAAGTTAGTGCTTAATAAAACGCAATGAAACTGTGAAGTTTCAATTCTCTCAAATTTTTTCATAACATACTAACGACGAAAAGGGCTGCCTGTGGAGGTGGCCCTTTTTCATTTTTACGGTTTTTGCACGCCTAAACCTTGATTTTTACTCAAGATTATACTATCTTTGAAGCGAATTCTAATTTTATAAACCTGGCCATTATATTATGTTAAGAAGAATTGTAATTGCTGCAGTGGCCGTATGTGCATTGGGAACAGTACACATTCAGGCACAAAAAAACGAGTTCTTCCGTCCCAAAGAAGTTTGGAACGACACGGAAGGTAACCCCATCAACGCTCACGGAGGCGGTATCTTATACCATAAAGGTACGTACTATTGGTACGGTGAATACAAGGTCGGTAAGACCGTCCTGCCCTCCGATGCAACTTGGGAGCGCTATCGCACAGACGTAACCGGAGTAAGCTGCTACTCCAGTAAGGACTTACTGAATTGGAAATTCGAAGGAGTGGCTCTGAAAGCCATTACCGACGACCCGAACAGCGACATCCACCCGACGCAGGTACTCGAACGTCCCAAAGTGGTTTACAACAAAAAGACCAAAAAGTTTGTCATGTGGATGCACATAGACAGTCCGGACTACAGTAAAGCGGAGGCCGGTGTAGCCATCGCCGATTCACCGACAGGCCCGTTTAAGTATCTGGACGGATTCCGCCCGAACGGCACGATGAGCCGTGACCAAACCGTATTCGTAGACGATGACGGAACTGCTTACCAGTTCTCTTCGTCAGAAGAAAACCAGACCATGCACATCAACCGGCTGACTGAAGATTACACCAAACCGGACGGAAAATATGTACGCCGTTTCGTCGGTATGGCAAGGGAGGCACCTGCCGTCTTCAAACACGGAAACAAGTATTATATGCTTTCCAGCGGTTGTACCGGTTGGGATCCCAACAGTGCCGAGTTGGCAGTGGCCGACTCTATCATGGGAGAGTGGACGGTATTGGGAGACCCTTGTACTGGACCGGATGCCGAAAAGACATTCTACGGACAAAGCACTTTCGTTATCCCCGTGCAGGGCAAGAAGAACGCTTTCATAGCATGCTTCGACATGTGGAAAAAGAAAGACCTGCAAGACAGCCGTTACATCTGGTTGCCTATGATGATTGACAAGCAAACCAACAAAATTACGATTCCATGGCATGCCGAATGGAATCTGGATGTATTCAAAAAGAAATAGGCAAGATTACACATATTAAATACCCGACTTCCCCGCCACGTTTCTTACCGCAAGAACCGTATGGCGGGGATTTTGGAATCGTGATATATCTTCATGACAAACCCACAACAAAATGATGATAGACGGTAATTTTAAGATAACTACCGACCAACTGACTCTCACATTCACGGAGGGACAACGGCAGGACTTCTTCATCCGGCATACTCCCCACCGCGTGGAAATCATCTATCCTCCACAAACGGATTTCGAACATTTGCAACCTTGGCTTTTCAAAGTCGTCACGGAGGCATTGCGCAAGCAAGCCAAGGCCATACTACCGCCACGGATTCAGGAATTGGCTTCCCGTCACGGATTCCGTTACACCCGGCTCAGCATCAATTCTGCCCGTACACGTTGGGGAAGCTGCTCCAGCAAAGGACATATCAACCTGTCGCTATACCTGATGATTCTCCCCCTCCGGTTATCCGATTACGTACTGCTCCACGAGCTTTGCCACACCCAAGAGATGAACCACGGTCCCCGCTTTTGGACTTTAATGGACAGAGTGACCCAACAGCAATCCGGCACACTCAGAAATGAGTTGCGCCACTACCCGTCTCCTTTCCGATAGGATAACATCAAGACGGAAGAAAACCTCTATCCCTCTTAACGTTCTCCAACACGTCATTTCCCTCATTTTGTAGAAACCGACTTCATTTGACCAATCAACGGAAATCAATATTTACCGCTCAGTCATCCCGAAAAGAACCATGCATATCCGACTTGTAAAATCTGACAAGAAACGTTTCCTCGACCTATTGCTCCTGGCCGATGAACAAGAATCGATGATAGACCGCTATATAAAACGAGGCGACTTGTTCGTCATGGAAGAAAAAGGCGAAGCAAAAGCCGTAGCCGTAGTCACTCGCGAGGGGCAAGGAATTTATGAACTTAAAAACCTTGCCGTAGCTCCCGCCTGCCAACGCAAAGGTTACGGACGGATGATGGTGGAGCACGTATGGCATTACTACACAGACTGCCGTACCCTGTTGGTCGGTACGGGCGACAGTCCGCTAACTCTACCATTTTACCGTAGTTGCGGATTTACATATTCACACACCTTGCCCGATTTCTTCACCCGGCATTATGACCATCCCATCATAGAAGGAGGCATACTGCTGAAGGACATGATCTACCTGAAACGGGAAAAACAAACCCCCAAGCGGGACAGTGCAGTCCCTACTTCAGATACGGAGCCATAAAAGACCATGGCGTTTCAAGAAAACCGACAAACCTCCCCAAATGCCTCTTCTCTATTCCCTTGCCTCATTTTGCGTTTTCCTCTCGTCTTTTACGTAAAATACCCACAAAAACAAAGGTTTCGTTCTTTTATTCCGGCCTTTTTCCCCTGACAGCTTGCAGATTCCGCTTTTTTTTACGAATATTGCAACACTTTTAGAAAGCGAGGAAAACTCAGAACTTTAGGAGGCTCACAAAATATGACATCATCCACACTGAAAGAACGTGTACAAGCCACGCTGAAATCGGAAGACACGGAAGGGACGTTCGAACTTTACGTCACGCGCACTCCGGGCTATCTTTGGGCTTTGCTGTTCAAGAAACTACATATCCATCCCATCGCCGTCACGCTGCTCTCCATCGTCATCGGGGCATTGGCCGGTTACTTTTTCTGGTGGGACGACCTGTACATGAACCTCATCGGCATGTTTCTCCTGATATGGGCCAACTGGTACGACTGCGCCGACGGGCAACTGGCCCGCATGACGGGACAAAAGACGCTAATCGGACGCATTCTGGACGGCTTTGCCGGCGACGTGTGGTTCTTCTCCATTTATTTTTTCCTGTGCCTGCGCCTCACCGACGAATCGGCACCGTGGGGGCAGCCGTGGGGAATATGGATTTGGCTGATTGCCGCCTTCTCCGGTTTCCACTGCCATGCCAAACAATGCGCTGTGGCCGACTACTACCGCAACATCCACCTTTATTTCCTCAAAGGAGCATCGGGAAGCGAATTGGACAACTATGCCCAGCAACGTGCCCTGATGCGGTCGTTACCTTGGAACCGCAAGGAATGGTTTCACAAAATATACCTCTATTTCTATGGCAACTACACGCGGGGACAGGAACGGCAAACCCCCAAATTCCAAAAGTTCTATGCCCTCGTCCAGCAACGCTATCCGGACGGGTTGCCGCAGGCGTTGAAAGAACAGTTCCGGACGGCGAGCCTTCCCTTGATGAAATACACGAACATCCTGACTTTCGATACGCGAGTCATCGTGCTGTTCGTATCGCTGTTCATCAACATGCCGTGGCTCTTCTTTGCTTTCGAGATTATCGTACTCGAAGCCTTGCGTTACTACACCCGCCATGTACATGAAACTTTTTGCGACCGGTTTACAAAGGAGATAGAAAATGGATAAGCCACTCAACGTCGTACTGCTGCTGGCCGGAGGACATGGCTTCCGCATGCACACCGACCGCCCCAAACAATTCATGGAGATTGCAGGCGAGCCGGTCATCTCCTACACCCTGCAAGCCTTTCAACGCCATCCCGAAATCGACCGCATCTACGTGGTTTGCAATCCGGAATGGAACGAATTTGTAAAAACTACAGCCCGAAACGGCAGAATAAGCAAGCTTCACACGCTGTTCCCGGCCGGAGACACCAGCATCGACTCCCTGAGAAACGGTATCGCAGGCTTGCATGCAGAACTGGGGGAACAGAACCCTGCCGTCCTGACCCACGAGGCCGTGCGTCCCCTAGTGACGGACGAAATCATCAGCCTCAACCTGAATACTTTCCGCACACACGGAAATGCCGTCACCGCCGTCCGCAGCCAAGAAGCCTACATGGTAAGCCCCGACGGGATTTCTTCGGGAAAGTGCATCCCACGCGAACTGCTGTATCGCGCACAGACCCCGATAACCTTCAGTCTGGACGACCTGACAGAAGCGTTCCATAGGGCAAAGCAAATCCAAATCAGCCGCAGCCAATCCCTGTACACCCTGATTACGGAAGTTTTTCCTCTGAAAAAACTCTACATCTCACCCGGTTCCGAACTTAACTTCAAGCTCACGTTGCCCGAAGACATCGAAACCTTGAAGGCTCTTCTGACTTATCGGAAACAAAAGTGAACCGCAAGCCGTTTCCCGATTATTTCTTCGGTGGAAGATAACCGTGACGCGACCGCCACGCGTAATGCCATATTTTAAACAAAGGACTCCAAAGGACTTCACCGGGATAATCCGTCAGGAATCCCATGTTGCGCGACACCTTGCGGCGAAAACGGCCGAAAGGCGTCTCATTCGCGTCATGCCGTATGCGTTCGTCATGTTGCCCGAAATTCCCGGCTTTCATGATTTCTGCCAACAGGCGCTGCCCTCGTCCGGGCGACGGCGGCACCAACAAATGCTCGTCCTCCAGTCCGAAAACCGTTTGCAGCACATACATCACCGCACCGGCAAAACGCTTGAGATGCAAACGCTCCAAGCACCGCACGGCTTCCTCCCGCTCAGCTTCGGAACAGGGTTGCCTCAGCACAAAGTGATAATCCAGTAATTGACGCAAACCGATACCTTCATCGAACAAATGACGGTAAATATGCACCAACAAATACACACGGTTCATCGCCAGAGTAGGCACAGCCACCTCGCCCACCCGTTCGGGCAACTGTACCTTATGAAGCAACGACAAGGTTTTCCATTCCTTAAAATAACGTTGCAGCCTGAGGTTCATCCTCCAACTGTTCATCCATGAAGGCGTAAAATGCAACTCTATCTCAGCCTCCTTCAATACGGGAAAGTCCACATGATGATAGACCACCTCCACACCGGGACAATACTTCCGGGCATAATCCACCACCACCTTGCGCCCGTCGTTCATCCACAAGTCAATGTCGCCGGGCGTACGATGCAGCGGACGGGGATAAAACAAAGAATTACCCTGTCCTTTCAGCAGGACGGTGCCCATTCCCTCTTTCAAAAACTTGTCATACACCATTACGACCGTCCGGTTGAGCCTGCGGTTGCGGGTTTCTATTTGTTGCACCAGTCCGATCCAAGGCATCACGACATCCATCGGGGGCTTTTGAATGATGGACAAACGCTCCACGCCATCCAACACAATGGCAGCCACAGCCTGTTTGCACGCCATGTCATACACAGCCGCCCATCCGGCTTTGTCCAACGCCACATCACGGTCGTGGCACGTCCCGATTCCTAAACGCAGAAGTTTGAAGAAGGCTTCGTCAGCCTGCATATATTTTGTTTTTCCCATCTTTATTTGTCTGTCTTTTTCACACCTTGTTTCCACAAACGTTTCTGCAAAGATAACATTTTTTCGAAGCAAATCGGCATTCCAATGCAAAGTTATTTTAAATCACTCATTATAAACCTATTACGCCACATACAACCCCCCCGAATTCAATCCCAGCAGAATGAAAAATCAATCTCAGCCAAACGATTTTTCAATCTCAGCCAAACGATTTTCCGATCGAAGGAGATTGAAACCGTAAAGTCTGCACAGTAATTTCCGACACGCCTTTCCTTGTCCCGCCTGCTAACGAAAACAATCGTTTCTGTAAATTAAAACAACTTAAAAGGAAGAGGATACAAGGAAAAAGAAGTATATTTGCATCTAACAATATCAAATCAATTCAAAAAATGAAAATGAAGAAATTAAGCACAATGGGAGTAGCCCTTCTCGCCATTGTATTGGCAAGCAGTTGTGGAAGCAGCAAGAACGCCCTACAAACCAGTGCATTGGAAGGCGAATGGAATATCATCACCGTAAACGGAAAAGAGGCTACGGCCGATAAGGATGTTTTTATCGGGCTGAACCTGAAAGAGAACAGAGTATACGGCTGTGCCGGATGTAACCGTATCATGGGAGCCATCCAGGTGGATAAAGACAAAGCCGGGCACTTGTCTTTCGGGCAGGTGGCTTCCACACGGATGCTTTGCAGCGACATGGCTACCGAACGTGCCGTGCTGGAAGCTTTGGAAAACGTAACCGGCTATAAGGGTACGGAACAGGAGCTGACCCTGACAGACGGCAACGGCAATGCCCTGTTCACACTGAGCAAACGTCCCGCCGCCACTTTGGCTTCCTTGAACGGCAAATGGAATATCACGAAGGTCTACGATGAAGCGGTAGAAGACATCGAAAAGACGGAGAAAACACCGTTCCTTGAATTCAATGCCGACAAAAAGACATTGCACGGCAATGCCGGATGCAACATCGTAAACGGCGGCATCGAACAGGAAAAGGGAAAACCCGCTTCACTGAAGTTCGACAAGTTGCTTTCCACGATGATGGCCGGGCCGGGCATGACGGTAGAAGGCAAAGTACTGGAAGCCATGAACAAAGTGAGAAGCTTTATCGTCAAAGACGAGCATACGGCTGCCCTGTTGGATGAAAACGGCGCGGAAGCGTTGACGTTGGTGAAACAATAAAGGCGCCTATACCTGAAAATATTAACCGGGGGATGCCTGATTATCCAAAAGGGCATCCCCTTTTTAAACATCAATATCATGAATCATTTCTTTATGCATGCTCCCAAGTGGAGAACCGGAGCGGGCGTACTGACCCTCTTGGTATGGCTCGCTTCCTGTGGCCCGAACAACAAAACGGTGGAATACCCTTTGATTGAAACGGCCAATACCAACGCACTCGACATCGCAAAGGTGGAACTGACGGACTCAGCTACCATCCTGCACACCGACGCGTATTACCGTCCCCACAACTGGATTCGCATTTCTTCGGAATCGTATCTGCAAGCCGGGGGAAAACGGTATATGCTGACCGGTGCCGAAGGAATCACTCCGGACTCGCTTTTCTGGATGCCTGAATCGGGCGAAGCTTCTTTTACCCTCCGCTTCGAACCGCTCCCTTCCGGAACACCATCGTTCGACTTCATCGAGTCCGACTGTGAGGACTGTTTCAAGCTTTTCGGAATAGACCTGACGGGAAAGAAGACATTCGACACGCCGGACGAAGTGCCCGAAGACTTGCGGCAGGCCGACGGGGATACGGCAGTGCCCGACCCGATTTTCAAAACGGGCACCACGACCGTCAACGTCCATTTCCTGCATTATCGTCCGGAATTAGGCAAAGAGGCTAGCCTCTACGTCAACACCCTTTTCGGGACGCAACAGTCTTATACAGCCACCATCGACCCCGAAACCGGCAAGGCTTCGTTCAGTTTCCTGCAATGCGGTACGGCGAAAGCAGCCGTAGTCCTCAACAACAGTGCAGCAGGAAGCGCATGGCTGGCTCCAGGCGAAACGACTGAACTGTATGTGGACATGCGTGTATTGGGGTATTACCTTTCGCTCCGCCGTGAGGAAAAGAAGAAAACGACATATCCGGCTACTTTCCAACGACTCTATTCCTCGGGCACGTATGCCAACCTGAATAACATCGACAATCAATTAGACAACAGTCCTTATTATGGCATGAACTTGCTTACTGGAGAATTTGCAGACTACCGCATGACCTCGGCCGAATATGCCGCCCATGTCGTGGACACCTACAAGGCCCTCGAAGACAGCATCGCCCAAAGCAACCTTTCTCCGCTCAAAAAGGAAATGAAACTGCTCGCTCTTCGACAGGATGCCTTCTCGGCCATGGCACAAGGCAATTACCTGCGCGAACATAACTACCGATACATAAACCATCAATGGGATTACAACTTCAAAGTGGAAGGTATCGAACCGCTGAAACCGGAGGATGCCAAGACCATCTGCCAACTGTTTGACATCAACGATTCCAAACTCTTGATGGGAATCTACCTTTCGGACTATGTGCGTGCCGCCAGTTCATCCTCTTTCGACTGGCCGCAACTGGCCGGTATCCAAAAAGGACTGGTAAAGGACTTGCGCCAAATCGCCGGTTACCCGGCCAAGGCGGAGAATGTCGCGCTCACCGATACGGACTTTGCCCAAATGAAAGCCATGGACAACCCGTTCTACCTCGAAGCGTTCACCCTCATGCAAAAGAAGGCCAAAGACGAACTGGCCGCAGTGGAAGCCAAGTCGAAGGTGGAAACCACGCCCGACGTGCCCAAAGAACGGTTGTTCGACGCCCTCATCGCCCCTCACAAAGGCAAAGTGGTGCTCGTGGACTTCTGGAATACCTGGTGCGGCCCGTGTCGTGCAGCCATCCAAGCCAACGAACCGCTCAAATCCTCCAGTCTGAAAAGCGATGACCTCGTATGGATCTACATTGCCAACGAAACCTCTCCCATCGTGAAATACAAGACCATGATTCCGGACATCCAAGGCTTGCACTACCGACTGAACCAGGAACAATGGGACTATCTGTGCGACAAATTCAAGATAGACGGCATCCCGTCTTACGTGTTGGTGGACAAGTCGGGGACATACAAGCTGCGTAACGACTTCCGTAACCACAAACTGATGGAAGAGACATTGAAGGAAGAGTTAAAGAAATAAGGAGTCTTACATCAATAGCAGATTATGAAAAGGATATTAGTCTCCACACTGCTGTGCACGTCCTTGCTCGCTGCGGCACAGACTCAGACCACCCATACGGTGAAACTGGTGGACACCCAGTTGCAGGACGTACTCAACGTGCTCGAAGACATGGACATCTATATACACCGTTTCGACGTGAGCCAGTTCCTCGATGCCACGTACCACGTGGAAGTCTATGTGGAAGAATACAAGAACAACCAGAAGACGGGGAAAGTGCACCACTTCGACTTGGGCAAAAACATCCGCTCGTTAGATGAAATTTCGGAAGAACACCGGGACGCTTTTCGAGAGACATACCAAATCCCCGCCGGGAAAAAAGAATGGGACAACATCAAGGAGATTTCCATATATATAAGGAAAGAGGAAAGGACGGACACCACTGCCGCCATCCGCATCTCCAGTCCCGATGTGGGCATGCAAGGCTTCCCGTTCACGTTGTATCCGGCCGACGGAAAGAAGTTCATCAGCTACCACACGCGGCCTTTTGCCGCACGTGCGGTACAAACAGCCGATGAAATGAAAATCCCCCTCTTGCTGTACGGTTCGGTATGGACGGAACCGGGAACGACTTTCTTCCGTTTCTGTGGTGAAAACGAGATAGACCCGGAAATGAAAGCGGAAATCCTGACCCACATCCCCCACCACTACGTGATAGGGTTGCAGTTGAAGAAAGAATAAATTGAAGAAAGAGACACAAGGTGACGAGGCGGGCTTTTCTAAAAGAGAAGCTCGCCTTTGCCTTGACGTACGACCTCGAAAGCGTCGTCCACACAATTCACCACCGTCGAAGCCTCGCTGCCTCCATATCCCCCGTCGATGACCAAAGCCACGCGGCCTTCGTATTTCTCATGAATCAACTCGGGGTCGGTGGAGTACTCGATAATTTCGTCTTCGTCGTGCACCGACATCGTGAGGATGGGATTCCCCAACCCATCCACCAGTCCACGCGCAATACTGTTGTCCGGCACACGGATACCCACTTCTTTCTTATTCTTATATATTTTAGGGAGCCGGCTGCTTGTAGGCAGGATGAACGTGAACGGCCCCGGCAAGTTCTTCTTCAACAGTTTGAAAGCGGCGTTGCTGACTTGTGCATATTCACTGATATTAGACAAGTCATAACAAATAATCGACAAGTTGCTCTTTTGAGGGTTCACCCCCTTCAGCGTACAAATCTTCTCCACCGCCCGTACGTTCAGGGCATCGCATCCTATGGCATACACCGTGTCGGTAGGATAAATAATCAGCTCTCCGTCCCTCAGCATTTTAAGGGCCTTGGCCATCTCACGGGGATTCGGGTTTTCCGGATAAATTCTAATCAGCATGATTTCTTTCCTTTTTATAGTCTACAAAGGTATCATTTTCTTTTGGTTTCACAGCAACAAGCTTACAATATAATGAAAAACCGGAGAGCCATGCTTCAAAATATAATTTTTTCGTATCTTTGCGTGCAGTTAGACGAAAAAATAGACTCAAAAACATTACAAAATGGCAAAAATAACCAAAGAAATGGCTTTGCACTATCATGAACAGGGCAAGCCGGGGAAAATCGAAGTGGTGCCAACCAAGCCCCACAGCACACAAACGGATCTCTCATTGGCTTATTCGCCCGGCGTGGCGGAACCGTGCCTCGAAATAGAAAAGAACCCACAGGATGCCTACCGCTATACGGCCAAGGGCAACCTCGTGGCAGTAATATCCAACGGTACCGCCGTCCTTGGGTTGGGCGACATCGGTGCGCTGGCTGGTAAACCGGTCATGGAAGGAAAAGGACTGCTCTTCAAGATATACTCGGGCATCGATGTGTTCGACATCGAGGTAAACGAGAAAGACCCCGAAAAGTTCATCCAGGCCGTGAAAGCCATCGCGCCGACTTTCGGCGGCATCAATCTGGAAGACATCAAGGCACCCGAATGCTTTGAAATCGAACGCCGTCTGAAAGAGGAACTCGACATTCCCGTCATGCACGACGACCAGCACGGTACGGCCATCATCTCCAGTGCCGGACTGTTGAATGCACTGGAAGTGGCCGGAAAGAAAATCGAAGACGTGAGAATCGTTGTGAACGGAGCCGGAGCTTCGGCCGTATCCTGCACCAAACTGTATGTGTCGCTCGGCGCACGGTTGGAAAACATCGTCATGCTGGACAGCAAGGGTGTGATCTCAAAAGACCGTACCGACCTGAACGAGCAGAAGCGTTACTTCGCCACCAGTCGTACGGACATCCATACGTTGGAAGAAGCCATCAAGGGCGCCGACGTATTCCTCGGCTTGTCGCGCGGCAATGTGTTGAGCAAGGACATGGTGCGCAACATGGCTCCGTCGCCCATCGTGTTCGCATTGGCTAACCCGGTACCCGAAATCTCGTATGAGGACGCCATGGATTCGCGTCCCGACGTGTTGATGGCTACCGGACGTTCCGACTATCCGAATCAGATAAACAACGTCATCGGATTCCCTTATATCTTCCGTGGCGCCTTGGATACCGGAGCCACGGCCATCAACGAAGAAATGAAACTGGCCGCCGTACGGGCTATCGCAGGCATTGCCAAACAACCCGTGCCGGACGTGGTGAACGAGGCTTACCACGTGAACAACCTCACTTTCGGTCCTTCATATTTCATCCCGAAACCGGTAGACCCGCGCCTCATCACCGAGGTGTCCATGGCTGTGGCCAAAGCTGCCATGGAAAGCGGAGTGGCCCGCAAGCCCATCGAAAACTGGGACGCTTACGCCCTCCACTTGAAGGAACTGATGGGGTATGAGTCGAAACTGACCCGCCAGTTGAGAGATACGGCCCGCCGCAATCCCCAACGCGTGGTGTTCGCCGAGGGTATCCATCCCAACATGCTGAAAGCCGCCGTGGAGGCCAAAGCTGAAGGCATCTGCCATCCTATCCTGTTGGGTAACGACGAGCGTATCGAGAAACTGGCGAAGGAACTCGACCTCAGCCTGGAAGGCATCGAAATCGTCAACCTGCGCCACGACCGCGAAGCCGAACGCCGCGAACGTTATGCCAAGATACTGGCCGAGAAGAAAGCCCGCGAAGGTTATACATTCGAAGAGGCCAACGACAAGATGTTCGAGCGCAACTATTTCGGCATGATGATGGTGGAGACTGGCGAAGCGGACGCATTCATCACGGGCGTGTACACCAAATATTCCAATACGATCAAGGTCGCCAAAGAAGTAATCGGCATACAACCGGAATACAACCATTTCGGTACCATGCACATCATGAACAGCAAGAAAGGTACGTACTTCCTGGCGGACACGCTTATCAACCGCCATCCCGACACGGAAACGATGATAGACATTGCACGGCTATCCGAAAAGACCGTGCGTTTCTTCAATCACGAACCGGTTATCGCCATGTTGTCCTATTCCAATTTCGGAACGGACACATGCGGAAGCCCGGCCAGCATCCATAAAGCCGTAGAGTACATGCAGGAGAACTACCCGAACCTACCCATCGACGGCGAGATGCAAGTGAACTTCGCCATGAACAACGAGCTGCGCGACCGTAAGTACCCGTTCACTCGCCTGCAGGGTAAGGAGGTCAATACCTTGGTATTCCCGAACCTGAGTTCGGCCAATGCCGGTTACCAGTTGCTCCAGGCTCTGAATGGAGACGAAATAGAGATGATAGGCCCTATCCAAATGGGGTTGAACAAACCGATTCATTTCACCGACTTCGAAAGTTCCGTACGCGACATCGTGAACATCACGGCCGTAGCGGTCATCGATGCCATCGTGATGAAGAAAAAGAACCAGTAACCCACGGGGTATACTAAACGAAATCAGGATGCACAGCCTCTCCCTTGGCAGTGCATCCTGATTCGTTTATTATAAACGGGGCATTATTTATCCCCTTCCTATGCCCTTTCCCTCAAGCACCTTGTCCAAATAACGGTACCCCACATATCCGCAAACCGCAGCCGCCAAAGCCCAAACGGAAGCTGCGACGGCACCGCCGCACAACTCCACCAAAGTCGTATCCGTATCTCCCGTACACCAAATCATGGCAACACCCACAAAGTTATTGAAGACATGTGCCGCCACCGGAATCCAAATCGTGCCCGACCGCCAGTACAACCAACCCAAAACCCAACCAAAAACCACGGCTCCCGGTATTTGCGCCGGATTGCCATGTACGGCTCCGAATATCAAGGCTGAAAGCAAAATGGCCATCCACGGACGCATCCTGTGCCGGATAAGATGCCGCTGGATTCCCATCCGGAACACCAGTTCCTCGGTAACAGGTCCGACTAAGACGATAGCCAAGACTCCCCAAGGGTTATACACAAGCGTGGCAAATACATCCTTATTCAAGTCCTCTAATGTCAAAGTCTCCAGCAACAAGTTCACAATAAATATGACGGGCAACATCCATAAGACCACGCCTACGTATACAGGCCATTTTATTTGCCCGAAACGGCAACTTTTACGATCTGTCCATCTCAACAAGGTCATCACCGCCCATACCACAGCCCCGTTTAATAACAGAGAAATCCCCAAGGCCGATGGAGAAGTTGCCAATGCGTTCACATCCAAACGTCCTTCGTGAAGCAGGTCCGAAAGATTGAAAAAGAACAAGACTACCAAGGAAGACAAAACCTGGGCCAACAAAAAAATAATCACCAGACAAACCGTACGTTTCATACCAATCTCCTTTCCAAGCTATTGCTCTTTATTTAAAATCATTCTCACCATAGCCTCATCCTCGCGAAGCTGATGAACCAATTCCCCTTTGTTCCTGAACTTCCTTTCGTCTCTCAAACGCCTGACGAAACTCAACGTCAAGCGACAACCGTACAAATCCCCGGCAAAATCCAACAAATGTACTTCTATGGTACGATTCTCACCGTTTTCCATCGTCGGCCGAAGACCGATATTCAACATTCCGCCCCAAACGTGTTCCTCTCCTCCTGTTTTTCCTTTGACCCAAACGGCATATACGCCGTTTTTCGGAATCAGCTTCTGCGCATCCTCTACCTGTATATTCGCCGTAGGAAAGCCCAGTTCATGCCCTACGTGGAAACCATGAACCACACGCCCCGTAATTTCGTATGGGCGGGTCAGGCAACGTGCCGCCATTCCAACCTCGCCTTCGGCCAGACAAGCCCTGACCATGGACGAACTTACGTTCACCTCGCTCATGGCAAAGGCATCCGCACGAACGACTTCCATCCCCAATTCCCGTCCATATTCCACATATTCCGCAAATCCCTCCGAACGGTCATGTCCGAAACGATGGTCGTATCCGATAATCAGGACCTTTACAGATAACCTCTCTTTCAGTATTTCAGCCATAAAGCGACGGGCTGACAAAGCTGCCAATGCCGTGGTGAAATCCAACGTCAGGCAACAATCCGCTCCCGTCGTAGCCAACTGCTCGCATTTCTCATCATACGTGGTCAACAACTGAGGCTGATAAGCGGCTTGCATGACTTGGCGCGGATGCGTACGGAAAGTGATCAGCAAGGAAGCCAAATCGTGCCCGGAGGCATAACGGGTCAACTGCCGTATCAAAAAGCGATGCCCCCGGTGCACGCCGTCGAAAAAACCAATCGTGGCAACACAAGCCTGATAAGGTAAGGGGTCAGTAAGCGTGATAAACTTCATTCTCCTTCGTCATTACTCCAACAAACTGAACCAATCTTCCGGCTGCCGGGAATGGAACACCTGTATACCCAAACTCTCTGCCGTCCTGCAATTCTCGGAAGAGTCATCGACAAACAATGTCTCTTCCGGCTTCAACCCGGCTTCGGCCAACACCTTACGGAATATCCGTTCGTCCGGTTTGGCCAAATGCATCTGGAAGGACAGGAATATGCGGTCGAAACAATCTTCCATCTCCAACCCAGTAGAAGCCATCAATTCACGGCATGAATATGCCCAGTGCATGGCATTCGTATTACTGAGCATATAAGTGCGGTAATCCGTCCGCAGATTACGGATGGTTTGCATGCGACAAGCCGGAATCCCGACCAACATCTTATTCCAAGCCCGAAAGATTTCTTCATCTTTCACATCCGCCCCGACTTTCTTCCGCACATAAGTGCAAAACTCATCCGGTGACATCTCTCCGGTTTCCATCAAGGCAAACACTCCGTCCTGCACATAATCATTGATATAAGCGTGGGCTTCAAAGCCCAACGCCTCAAAAGCATGAACCGCTGCCTGCTTGTCCAAATCCACGATAATACCGCCGAAATCGAAAATAATATTTTTTATCCGTTTATCCATTTCATTCTGCTTTTTTCCGGCAAAGCCGTTTAAAGAGACGACCTGCCTCTCCTACCCATAATACAAGAGAGCTTACAGCAAGCAATATCCCCCAGTCCCTGGCCGCCAAAGGTACAGTGCGGAATACCGGCCCGCCGAACTGTACAATCAGCCACTGACCACACAGGATAAGACATAATACGGTCAACACGCCGGCACACCGGGAAAGATGTTTGAAAGCCGAATCTGTCGTAGAATAAGTCTTTGCATTCAACAAATTCCAGAACTGCAACAAGACAAAGAATGTGAAAAACAGGGTCAAATCATATACATCCATTCCTCCGGTGATTTCTATACGGAGAAGCATGGCCAACAAGAACACGACAAAAGCTGTCCCATAACCCAATATCGATGTCCATATCGGACGTGTGATGATGAATTGCCCTACAGGACGCGGCTTCTCGTTCATCACGTTCGGGTCGGCCGGTAACGAAGCCAAAGCCAAAGCCGCAAAAGTATCCATGATGATATTCACCCACAACATTTGGGTAACGGTCAACGGAAGAGTCGTCCCCATGAACGCGCCGATAAGCACGACCAGCAAAGCGGTGAAATTAATAGTCAACTGGAACATGACAAAACGTTGGATATTCTTATACAACGATCGTCCCCACATGACAGCCGTGACGATGCTACGGAACGAATCGTCAAGCAATGTAATGTCACTGGCTTCCTTGGCTACCGAAGTCCCCGACCCCATCGACAGGCCGACTTGGGCAAAGTTCAACGCCGGAGCATCGTTCGTCCCGTCGCCGGTCACAGCCACGACTTCTCCCTCCGTCTGCAACAACTTCACCAACCGTTGCTTGTCCAACGGACGGGCACGGCTCATCACCTTCAAGTCCTTGATACGTTGCAGGGCTTCTTCGTCGCTCAACGCAGCAAAGTCAACACCCCGCATGCAATTCTTCTTTTCGTCGTCTCCTTCTTTCCACAAACCGATTTGACGGGCTATTTCCACAGCGGTACCCGTGCTGTCGCCCGTCACGACCTTGATTTGCACCCCGGCCTTCAAGCAGTTCTCCACGGCCTGGGGCACTTCCGGGCGCACGGGGTCGCTAATAGCCGCCAAGCCCAACAAGGTCAACCCGCCGGATTGTACCAAAGCCGCACAATCATCTTCCGTATCCGCCACTTCCTTATAAGCCAGCAACAAAGTACGCTGAGCGTGCATCTGCCAGTCTTTCAGTTGGACGTGATACCCTGCAATTTGCTCTTCCGATAAACCCCGGCAAAGTCCCAAAACGATTTCCGGTGCCCCTTTCACATATACAACCTTTCGTCCCAACACGGAGGAATTCACTATCGTAGCCATATATTTCCGCTCTGAAGAGAAAGGCAGACGAGCCACTTCTTCCACTCCTTGGCGCACCTTCATATAATCCGAACCGCGCCCTTGCATCCAAAGCAACAAAGCCACTTCCGTGGGATTTCCCAACCCCTCCGTACGGGATTCATTCAAAAAGGCAGTCGTATTGCAGGCGATAGCTTCATCCAAGAGTGCCGAATCCTCATCTTGCATCAGCATTTGCGACACGGTCATGCGATTTTGTGTCAATGTTCCGGTCTTGTCCGTACAAATCACCGTAATGGCCCCCATCGTCTCGCAAGCATGCATCTTACGTACCAGGTTATTGGTCTTCAGCATACGACGCATATTCAATGCCAGACTTAACGTCACAGCCATCGGCAATCCCTCGGGAACAGCCATGACAATCAACGTCACAGCCATCATGAAATTATTCAGCACCATCCCAAACACATGCCAATAGTTCTCACTCCCCCACATATCGACCTTGGGGACATATTCCATCAAACCATGTACCGTAAATATCGTAAACGTAAGGAATGCCACGGTATAGCCTATCTTACTAATGAAACCGGCCAAACGGTCCAACTGTTTGTTCAATGGGGTCTTCTCACCGGTCAGCACCGTCGCTTCGCGAGCTACCTGACCAATCTCCGTATGGTCGCCCACAGCTATCACACGAGCCGTAGCACTCCCCTCTACAATGGTCGTGCCACGCATCAATCGATTCGTGGCATACGGGGCATTTTTATCAAAATCCGAATGATCCGTACTTTTCCGCGTAACCGGCTCTCCCGTCAGATTCGATTCATTCACCTGCAAACTTTCAGCCTTCAACAACTCGGCATCGGCAGGTATCTCGTCTCCGGTTTCCAACATGATGATGTCTCCCACCACAAGTTCCTTACGCGGAACCTCACACACCTGTCCGTTACGTACAACCCGTACAAGCGCCTCGCTTCCCAAAGCATTCAACACATCGAATTTACGGGCGGCATCGTACTCAAAATAAAAGCCGATGCCTGTAGCCAACAATATGGCACACACGATTCCTATGGTCTCTGCAAATTCATTTTCCACAAAAGCGACTACAAAAGACAGCAAGGCGGCTACCAACAATATCCGTATTACGGGATCCTGGAATTTCTCCAGATAAAGCCTCCACATTGAAGGGCGTTTTGGCGGGGTCAGTTCGTTACTCCCATGACGGGCACGGCTCTCTTCTACTTGCCGGTCATTCAAACCGACACTCAACCAATCAGTCTCTTTTGTACTCATCTTTACCTTAAATTATATGCGATTTCTGTTTCATACATCATTCCACGATGCGAAAATACAATAGTTCCGGCAATATTGAAAGCTTTTCCCTCCATTTTTTACCTTTATTGTTTGCATATCTCAATAAATCATATTACTTTTGCACTGCAATTTCAAAAAGAAGTTGTTTCGGACTTGTAGCTCAGTTGGTTAGAGCAACAGACTCATAATCTGGAGGTCCCTGGTTCAAGCCCAGGCTGGTCCACAAAGCATAAAACAAAGGAAATCAAGCCGTTACAAATAGATTTGTAGCGGCTTTTTCTTTACACACAAAAGTTCATTGCACACAATTTGCACACAGCTTCCGAGAAGTACTGATAATCAATGATAAACGAAACACACCGGTAAATTACATCGCATTTCATCTCGTTTCTTTCTTTCATAACTATTGCCTTATCAGTTGAGGCTTTTCACCGATAGTATAATACAAATAAAAGGGATAAGCTACACACCGGTAGTTATCCCTTTTGTTCGCAATAAAATCAAGCGAGAAGTATGTACATCACAATTTTCCTGTTTTCATATACCTTAATATATCGCAAACTTGATTCATGCCAGCACATGGCTTGCCAACAAATAAAGCACAGACATCTCTGATTTTTCTTTGATTTGACTTTCTTCTCCATAATCTGTTGTTTCAAATTTATAGAGATAACTATAAATAAGCAAACTTATCGTGGCAATATTTGTTCATATAATAAATTAAAAGTAATTTTGCCACAGAACTAAAAGAGGCACTCATGAGAACGATAAATCAAATTATTGGAGAAAATCTAAGAAAGATTAGAGAGTTGTCTGGCTTCACACAAGAACAGATAGCCAAATCTATTGGGATTGAGCGTTCTGCATATAGTAATTATGAAGGAGGCACTAGGGAAGTTCCGTATGATATTTTAGAACGAATCTCAAACATGTTCGGTTGTGAACCTTTCATTTTGTTTGAAGATAATATCCAAGCTGATAATGAAATTATGGCTACTGCTTTCAGAATTTCTGATTTGGAAGATAATGACTTAAAAGAAATCGCAAATTTCAAGGACATTGTGAAATCATATCTTAAAATGGAACGAATTGCACAGAATGAAGCCGAATAAGTTTATCATAGAAAAACAAGTATCAGCATTTCGCACAGATAATGGGCTTAGCGCATCCGAGCCTGTCACATTGAAAAGTCTGCTTTTGAAATTGAACATACTTACAGTGTTCAGACCTCTGTCTGACAATTTTTCAGGCATGTGTTTAAAGGACAATTCCGGGCATCGTTTTATGCTTATCAATTCCAATCAGCCACGTGGAAGACAGCATTTCACAATTGCCCACGAATTATATCACTTGTTTATAGAAGAAAAGCCTACACCGCACAAATGCAACCCCGGATACAGCAAGAACTTTGTAGAACAAAGTGCCGACATGTTTGCTTCTTTATTATTAATGCCTGAATCCGGAATCTGCCAACTGGTACCGGAAAATGAATTAAAGACTAAAAGCATTTCTATGGCAACAATTTTGAAACTTGAACATTACTTCTCTGTTTCTCGTTCGGCCTTGTTGTATAGATTGTTAAATATAGGCCTCATTTCAGAAAGTACACGTTCCCAATTTGCTGAAGTAGGAGTAAAAAACTCTGCAAGATGCTTCGGATATGATACGGCTTTATACGAAGCTGCAAATGAAGGTTTGGTTATCGGTGATTTTGGAGAAAAAGCACGTAATTTATTCGATAAAGAGAAAATCTCGGAAAGCCATTATATGGAGTTGCTTGGTAAAATAAATATCAATGGGACACAAGAAAACGAAAATAGTACTCGATGCTGATGTGATTATCCATTTTATAGAAGCGGGTAACTTTTCATTATTACCGGATATATTCCCCGAATATGAGTATATAGTATTGGATGTGGTTTACAATGAAGTTTCAAAGAATAATAAAACGAAAAAATTCATAGACAACTATCTTCACCATTTTCCAAAATTGAAACAAGAAACATTTGCTCCAAAAGGAGAATCAATAAAAGAATATTTTTCATTGCAACGAGTATTGGGAAAGGGAGAGAGTGCCTGTATGGTATATTGTAGGGACAATAAAGATGTATTGGGGAGTAGTAATTTAAGAGATATAAAGGACTACTGTTCAAAGAACTGCATAACTTATTTAACAACTCTTAATTTTCTATATTACGCTTATTGCAGAAAGAAAATGACACAACAAGAATGTACTGAATTTATGCAAGCTGTAAATGATGCAGGAAGCAAACTTCCTATTATTGACATAACCCAATATACATGTACCGTGCAAATCTAATTGCACACAATTTGCACACATCTTAAGAAAATAGAAGAAAACAAGAGAGATTATTTGAAAAAGAAATACTACCTTTAGGCTTGGAAATCAAGGAGTATGAGCCTGAAAAGAAATGAAGAGCAAATTACTGAAAATCAATTATTTGCGACTTATAATCTGGAGATCCCTGGTTCAAGCCCAGACTGGTCCACTATAAAAATCAACGGCTTACGAAAGATATTCGTAAGCCGTTTTTTATTTCAACTATATTACTTCACAAGCCCGTCGCACGGCGCTGTTTACGAAGATTCTACGTGAAATCAGATGTATTTCTACCCTGCAAAAAGAATGTAAAAGCAACGCAACTGGCTCTTAATAAGTTTACTCTATTTTTGTTGCATCAAAACTTGATAACATAAACTTTAAAAGAAAAAAGAATGAAAAAGAGAATGCTGACACTTCCGTTGCTTTCGTTAGCAATTTGCGGATATGCCCAGGCACAAGCCGACCGCATAGAAGGCAACCCTGTCATGAAAATCAATGAGACATCCACGTTCGAGGCTCCCAAGAATGAAACTGTCGCCCGTTATGATTGGACGGCTCCTATCGGTTGCAAAGTCGTATCGGGACAAGGAACACCTTCCGTCGAAATTTCATCTTCCTTTCTATCACAAGACAGCCCGGTCCGCCTGATAAGAACGTTTACCGATGAACACAAAGATACCTTGGAGGCTCCTATAAAATTCTGCCGCTACGTGCAAAGCATACAAGATCACACCATCGCTCCGGGAGAGACAATAAATATAGGAGGAAAAGATTACTCCGAAGCTGACATTTACTACACACCGGCCGAAGGTGAAAACGCCTGTGGACAAGTCGTGGCACACCGGCTGACCGTGGAGCCTAAAACCGGTAGCTACGCCGATATGACGAAACCTTACCTCCAAAGCGCGGAAGACACCGCCATCTGGATTAGCTGGAAAACCTCTTTCGAAAACACCCCTAAAGTCATTTACGGAACTTCAAAAGACCAACTGACGCAGACCTTAGAAGGTACCATTGACAATCTTTCAGAAGACGGTTTCCCATATTATTGGAACTCCATCCGCCTTACCGGACTGCAACCCAACACGGTGTACTATTACCAAGCTATCAGCGACGACAAGAAAAGCGAAGTATGCCATTTCCGCACCATGCCGACCCCCAAAAGCCATGAACCCATGCGCATTCTGTTAATGGGCGATCACCAAATCAAAAGCCGAAGCGGATATGAGTGGCTAATGAAAGCAGCACAACGTAAGATCGAAGAAAAATATGGCGACCTTACCGAAAACATCAACATGATTATGAATATCGGCGACCAAGTGGACGTAGGTACATTGGACCAATACGAACAGATACACCTGTTCAAATCGCAACTCATGTCACCTTATCTCCCTATCATGACAGCCGTGGGAAACCATGAAACTTATAACGACCCGGGTATGCAGAGATATGCCGCACATTACCACTATGAGAACCTTACCTACCAAGGTATCAGCAGTGGCACGGAAAACTATTACGCTTACCAAGCCGGCCGTATCCTCTTCGTTGTTTTGTCCACTGAACATACCGGCAACGCCCAAAAAGAATGGGTGAGAAAAATTGTAGATGCTGCCAAAAAAGACGATTCAGTAGATTTCATTATCAGCGTAAACCATCGGCCTATCCAAGCCGAGCAATACATCGGTGACATCTCGACATGGGTTAGAAATGAAATCATACCCATTCTGTCCGAAACCCCGAAGCACGTACTGAACTACGGAGGCCACCATCATTTGTACCATAGGGGACAATTGACCGATTATCCGCTATATCACATCATTAACGGTGCTGCCTCTTGGGATCAAATGTGGGGCATGTCTTCCGAACAAGACTACGACGACGTACAAAAAACCATTGACTATTGGAGCTACCAGATTCTGGAGTTTGATTTCGATAAAAAAGAAATGAAGGCGGAGTGCTATGCCATCGGTAACAAGGAACTGGTAGTGGACAATATTCTAATTGACTCCTTCAGTCGTACTTTGGGTAAAGCTGCTCCGGAAAAGCCGGAAATCAAGGAAATAACAGAAGAGACCATCACCCTGCCTTATACGTTCAAAGGAAGTCCATATAAAACCACTACGAATGAACAACTAAATAGCGTACAATACCAATTCTCACTCAACCAAGACTTTTCTACCATAGAATACAACAAGGTACGCGACGTCGAAGACCTTTACGGTTCTACGGGGAACCCCTTACACATCCCCATTGACCTCAATGAAAATATAGACATCACTCAACTTACCATTGAGAAAAACAAACTGATAAACGGTACCTATTACGTAAGGATGAGATACCGCGATACCAATATGGAATGGTCGGAATGGTCGGACACCAGACAGTTCACCGTAGAAGGAAGTATAGCAGGTAAACCTTCCATATCTATAACGGACACAAGCGTAACACCAGGAGAAACCATTACCATCGACTACAAATATGCTCCTGAAGGTCAAAACGCATGGATCGGCATCTACCGCAAAGGAGAAGAACCGCATTCCGTTCTTTCGTACAAATGGAAATATACCCCGGCTCAATCCGGTTCAATGAATTTCACCATCGACGAAACCAACGAATACTATGCCGTGCTATTTGAAGATGAGGGATATACGGAAATCAGCGAAAGAATCCCGTTCTATGTCGGTCCCGAACCGCAAATCAGTCTGGAAAAGAGCGAATTCGAAGAAGGAGAAGACATCGTGGTGACCTACTCCAACGCACCGGGCCTGAAGAACGACTGGATCGGCATCTACAAGCGGGGAGAAGTTCCCGGTACATCCGATACATCCGACTCATGGGATTACCTCGGCGGAAACACCGAAGGCACACTCACTTTGGCGAAAGATCTGCCCAAAGGATATTATTTCTTGAATTACTTCACCTTGGGACAGTACTTCGAACCGCGTGAACGAGTTTATTTCTCTGTAGGCAAAGACATATCTTCGCTGTCTACCGACAAGACGGAATTCTCCACCGATGAAGCAATTCTCATCCACTACAAGGACGGTCCGGGTACACCGAAAGACTGGGTGGGTGTCTACAAAGAAGGCAAAGACCCCAACGTGGACGAGCTTGACGGCTTCTATTACACTTACGGAGCCACGGAAGGAACCGTGAGCATCAAAGCCGGTACGCTCGAACCCGGAAACTATTTCAGCGCCCTGTTCATTAACGATTCCTATGACGAAGTTTCCCCGAGAATCCAGTTCACCATAAAGGACGGCACGGGCATCAGACAAGCTAAAAACGAAGACGGGCCACTCTTCTATCCCAATGCTAACGGCTCGCTGCGTATCGAAGGTAACACCTATGAAACAGCCGACATCTTCAACCTGGCCGGAAACCGTGTGCGTCGCACGACTTTGACGGAAGGCAACTGCACTATCGACTTTGCCGACCTGCCTGCCGGAATTTACATCTTCAAATTCCACAACGGGACGAATAACTGCATCGTACACAAAGTCATCAAGAAATAACCTCACACGGAAATATCATTTCCCCAAAAAGGAAGTGCCGGAAGCCTCGGCTTGATAGCCTCTCTTCCGGCACTTCCTTTCTGTTCGTTTTTACGACTGTCCTTCGGTAGTCCGTACCGGATTATTGCTCGGGTAGAACCAACCGTTTTACCAGCCCCTCCAGCGCGCCCAGATTACGAGGGTCTGCATTTACGTCAAGCACATGACCGTCTACACCGATAAGACGATAGGAAGGAAAACTGTTCACGCCCAAATATTGTTCTATGGCCTGCTGCTGGTCGTCCGGCAGGTTATAATGCACCACATTGTCACCCAGCACGTCATATTGTTTGATGACGTTCTTCCACGAATCTTCCGCAGAGCCGTTAGCCAAGTAAAGGAACACCACACCGTAAGGACGCATCCGCTCGAACAGTGCATGCGAATGAGACAAGGCTTCCTTACACGGCCTGCACCAAGTGCCCCAAATGTCGAGCAATACGAGTTTGCCGCGATAAGGTTCCGTGAGCTTGCGCAACAATGCCTCGCCGCCGGTCACGTCCTTCACATCTTCTGCCGACTTCAGACTGCCCACTCCGGACAAGTCCCGGTTTTGGATAGCCACGTACTTCTCCTGTTCCCTACTGACGATATCCCATCCGCCCTCAAGCCTGATTTCCCGTTCGGCCTTTGTCATCATCCTGTCCGGCAAAGGTTTCCGTATGTTATCAATCTGCCTGTAAAGATTCCGGGCTAAATGGATTTGGCATAGGATACTGTCGCACCCCGCCGATTCCGCGTTTTCTTTCCAGAAATCTATGTTATCCGCCAATACCTCCTCGTTCAAAACGTCCTCGAAACGTTTGAAGAGCGATATGAAACGTTGCCCCAAATCACTTTTCCCAAACTCCACCACCATTCGTTGACGCAACGAATCCGACGGCTCCGCATTCAGTTTTTCTTGTAGTTCCTTAATGGCCAACTGATAAGCCTCCACGGTGTTTGCCTCCTCCTCCGTCATCGAGATTTCACCTTGCTGCCGCAAACGCTTGAAGGCATTGAATACGGCATTGCCCCTCGCCTTGTCTTTCGCCTTTGAAGAATGGCCTATATAATCCCTCATCAATATGCCAAAATTCTGGCAAAGCGTATAGGGTTTGGGAGGACGCTGCCAGACTTTTGTCCGGACAAAGTCCACGTAATCTTCGGGCAACTGCCAATCGGGCACCGCAAACCGCGCCTGCATCATCGAACGGCCCAACCCTGTCAAAGCAAAAGATTCCATAAAGTAACGGTAACGCCGCGAAAGGTTGGAATGCTCCCCCACACGCCGTGACAGTTCCTCTACCGCATGCCGGTACTTTTCCTCCATCTGTGTCCGGAATTCATCGACCGTCCCTTGCCCTTTCCGGAGATAACCATCCACGTACAAAGGGGGATGCGCCTGCAATTCGTTTTGAAATCGGACATCTTCTCCCATGAAAAGCACATGACCGGTGGAGAAATCGTGCAACAGGAAATAAGTCTCCCCCGGCTCCACCACCGTGTTGATACCCTTCCGCCCTATGTCGATATAGATTTCCGACGTGTTGACCAACGGCACGCGCACGGAGAAACGCCCGGTCGAATCCATGGCTGCCACAAAGGATTCCTGTTTGTCCGTAAAGATGTTGTTGCGTAATATTTCCACGCTTCGCCCTTTCTCCCACGCCTCGGCAGGCATGTCCTTCATCCAACCCACAATGGTCACGCTGTCGTCCGCACGGTAACCGTTGTCCTTGAACCCCTCCCGCAAGTCTTCCACGGGATAGTCAGGCAACGCCGCCCCCGTAATCAGACTGCACTCCACGGCCGGTTCCTTGCCCACGGTGATGCGACGCGTGCCGCGTTTTTCTTTGCCCACCTCCACAGCGAGCTGCTCTCCGCCATAGGCAATCACCCATTGGCCATGCCCGTCTCTCCGCTCCTCTCGGCTCACGACACTCCAAACCTTACCGTCGTATATCACGCCGTCGCCGGAAAAGCCGACAAACCAATCTCCCGTACGCACATCGCGCCAATAGGTGTCCTCCATCCCTTCGGGCCGATAATCCTCCGGACGGATATTGTAAACCGTCCATCCTCCCGGTTCTACCAGATTCATCTTTACCGTCCCAAGCGGCACGGCATCGAATGTCAACGTAAAGTCCACTTCATCGCTCTCAGGCATCGTGTACCGTTCCCCAAGGGGAATGCCCGAGGCATCCCTCACGGGAAAGTTCCGGCCATCCGCTTGCAATTCCGTCGTGCGCAGGATTTGAATCCAATAACCTGAAGGGTAATGTACATGGCACGACACTTCCGTGCGGTCCGCGTGGAGCACCACCTTGGTTACCTCTACAATAGAATGGGTATAGCCCACCACGGGATGGTGCCAAACCACGGAATCGCTTGCCCAAGTACAGACCACGGCAAACGTAACCCACAACAATGCAATAAGTTTCAGTTTCATGTGTTTCATCATGGAATTATCTAAATTAACCGGCATAAATTTACACATATCCCGAAGCCCGGCAAAGCCATGCGTCGGGAAAAGCCGGCACGTTTTGTTTTTTTAGGATTTCCATTCCGTAATCCAGGTAAAAAAACCTGTAATCCGGATAGCAGGCTTCCCGGTAAAACCGCGTATCTTTGCACCATCATTTCAAAACGACAAAATTATCTATGGTATTAGAAAACATCAACTCGCCGGAAGACGTGAAAAAATTGTCTCTGGAAGAACTCAACCTGCTGGGCGGAGAAATGCGCGAAGCATTGTTGCACCGCCTGAGCAACCACGGCGGCCATTTCGGTCCGAACTTCGGCATGGTGGAAGCCACCATCGCCCTGCATTACGTGTTCAACTCGCCGGAAGACAAGATTGTCTTCGACGTGTCCCACCAAAGCTATCCCCACAAGATGCTGACCGGACGGAAAGAGGCTTATCTCGATCCGGAAAAATACGACGACGTGTCGGGCTACTCCGAGCCGTCGGAAAGCGCACACGACCATTTCGTCATCGGCCATACCTCCACCTCGGTCAGCCTGGCCGGAGGACTGGCCAAAGGCCGTGACCTGAAAGGCGAAAAAGGCAATGTCATTGCTGTCATCGGAGACGGTTCGCTGAGCGGCGGAGAAGCTTTCGAGGGATTGGACTACGCAGGAGAATTGGACACGAACTTCATCATCGTGGTCAACGACAACCAGATGTCCATCGCCGAAAACCACGGAGGCCTGTACCGCAACCTGCAGGAGCTGCGTGAAAGCCAAGGCACATGCCCTTGCAACTTCTTCAAGGCCATGGGACTGGATTACCTGTACGTAGACCAAGGCAACGACATCAGAAGCCTCATCTCGGCATTCCAAAAGGTGAAAGACATCGACCACCCCGTCGTGGTACACATCAACACCCTGAAAGGCAAGGGATACCGCCCGGCCGAAGAACACAAGGAGCCATGGCACTACTGCGCTCCGTTCGACATCGCGACCGGCGAACCCAAACACAAGTCCGACGACGGAGAAGACTACGGCACGCTAACTGCCGACTACCTGTTGGCGAAGATGAAAGAAGACCGCCGCGTGGTAGGCATCACGGCAGGAACACCCACCATCATGGGATTCACCGAAGACAGACGGTTGGCAGCCGGACGGCAGTTCGTGGACGTAGGCATCGCCGAGGAACACGCCGTCGCTTTGGCTTCCGGCATCGCCAAGGCAGGAGGAAAACCGGTATTCGGCGTATGCAGCTCGTTCATCCAACGGGCTTACGACCAACTTTCGCAAGACCTCTGCATCAACAACAACCCGGCCACGCTGCTCGTCTTCTGGAGCTCGCTCTCGGCCATGAACGACATCACGCACCTCTGTTTCTTCGACATCCCGCTCATCGGCAACATCCCCAACATGGTCTATCTTGCCCCGACCTGCAAGGAAGAATACTTCGCCATGTTGGAATGGAGCCTGCGGCAAGACAGCCACCCCGTAGCCATCCGCGTACCGGCACTCGGACTGACGCATGCCGACCGGGAAATAGCCACGGATTACAGCGAATTGAACCGCTATGAAATGGTAAAGAAGGGAACAAAAGTAGCCCTGCTCGCTTTGGGTTCCTTCTTCCCGTTAGGCGAATCCGTCGCACATATCCTGAAAGAAAAGGCCGGTATAGAAGCCACTCTCGTCAACCCGCGTTATATCACCGGAACGGACGACACCTTATTAGACACACTGAAAACCGACCACGCCCTCGTGGCCACGTTGGAAGACGGCATACTGGACGGCGGATTCGGTGAGAAAATCGCCCGCTACTACGGCACAAGCCCCATAAAAGTACTCAACTTCGGTGCCCGCAAGGAGTTCGTAGACCGCTTCGACGTGACGGTGTTCCTCCGCGACAATCACCTGACGGCGGAACAGATTGCCGAAGACATCCTCGCGCAGTTATAAAAATTCCACTTAAAAGAGGCAGTCCCCTATTACAAAAGGAACTGCCTCTTTGCCACATATATAAAAGAGCCCTACTGTTATTCTAACAAAATTACCTTGGCTGCCTGGTTATCCATACCATACATCGTCTTGCCCACCGGTGCACCGATAAAAGTACCATCGGCTATCACGAACTTACGTCCTTCCAACGAGATATAATCGCCCGCCACGGCATCAGACTGCGAGAACTCTACAGCCGAAGCCAGGTGTCCCGGATAATAAATCAGGATACAACGAAGCCCTAATAAATCGCGTACCAGACGGGTAAAAAGGATACTACGGTCCTCACAGTCACAATATGGATAGTAAAGGGATTCCTCTGCAAAGAAAGCCCGGTCGTCTCCCCATACCTTGTCGTCATACTCGTACTCGAAGCCCGTCTGCACGAAATTCAGCAACTTATTCACAGCCGTCAACTGGTCACATCCGTTTATGGCAGCTTTCAAGTCCGGATATATCTGACGCTTCACATCCTCACTCATCGGCGTATTGGCATACATAGCCCAGCGGCTTAAAAAATTTTCGCCCACCATCGAAGTGGGATAAGAGGAATAGAAGTCCATCAGATTCTTATTCGAGGACAGATTTACCTTTACCTCCGGATAACGCTCGGATTGACGCGTCCGTGATGATGTGGCAGACACAGCCAACCTTGGAGATGCAGCGAACCAAAGGGACAAGCTCTGTTCCCCCTGAAATGCATTGTCACTGATATATATGCTCGAAGGGCACTCCCCATAAGGATAGAACCTCTCACCTCCCACGTTATAATGCGGTATGTCGTAAATGATGTGGCGAGATGCGAAAAGCATATGCAAAATGCCGGAATCATCGCGCGCCAACCTCATCTTGTAGCCGGATTGGCAATACAAGTAAGCCATAAGCAAAACGGATTCGTTCGTACCCTCTCCAAAGAGTTTTTCGGCCACAGCCTGCAACATCTCAAGGTAAGCCCAATCGCCCATCTTATACTCCGTACGCAACTGTAGACAATCATAAACAAGATTGGTGTACTGCTGCCCTGACAGTTCCAACCACGCAGCAGAAACCACATCTTCTCTTGCGCCTGTCATCTGCAAAGCCGATGAGGTATCGAACCGTACGCTTAACTTAGTGCCAAACCACAAGAAATCCACTTTCGGCATCGGTTCCGGATTTTCCTTTATGGGTTCCACGGGTTTGGGTTGTGGAGCAGGCTTGGGAACTGGAATGACCACATCATAAGGCAATGGCTCCGGGGCGGGGAAAGGCTTATTCCTCTCCTCTTCAGGGTAAATCACCGGAGGCACATCGTCTTCTTTGGGAATGACGAGAGGTTTCTTCTCTGTAAACTCTTCCCACGGATTCTTCAAAAACTCGGCATACTCTTTGTTAATCTTCTTCCGAAAGTTATTGAAATCCTTATGGATAGCCCGTCGGAAAGATTCAAAATCTTCCTTGAAGTCATCCCCGAAGTCATCATTCTGAGCCTGTACCTGTCCGAAAAAGCACAATGCCATACCCATTGCAATCAGTGCCCTTTTCATACCCTGCCTTTTTATTCATAACTTTCGCTCAGCACCTCGTCCACGATACCGTCCAACTCGTTGTCCAAGCCGTCACCTTCCGCTTCAAGTTCCTCTGCCAACTGTCGTTTCATTTGCTTTTTCATGACTTTCTTGTCATAAGCCACAGTTACCTGCACCTGATAATTGTTGTTCGGCAATACACGGTAAATATGTACCACAGGAGTCATCATCGACAACGTGGCCTCTGTTATCGCCTTGCTACGCTCATGGAATTTGCCCACTGTGGTGGCATCAATGGCCGAATTCTCGGCATTGTCCTGCTTACGCTTCATAGCCGCAGCTATCTTTGTTTCCAACAGACTGGCTATCTCGGCCTGACACTGTGCACGTGCAGACGAGTAGCCGACAGATTCCGAACCGGAAGTCACCGTTGCCTCATGGAGTATGTAGCGGGACGTAGGTTCACCCGCATCGTTAGCCATCAGTTCCTGCCGCATGAGTTGCGCCCGGGTAAACTGGCTGGCCATGGACAAACTGCCGGCGGGTACCACCCATCCGTCTTTCTTATATTGCTTCTCCTGTTTCTTCGCAGTTTTAGACGGTTTGGCATTCAACATGTCCATATTCACCTTGTCCAACTCACGTTGTTGTTTGGCCAATTCTATCGCACTTTGTGCGTAACCTGCCGATGCGGCCATGAACGCCACGGCCAATAATACAAAAATCTTTTTCATAATACCATGTTTTTAAAATGAATAGTGTTAGTCGTTATAAAAATCACCTGCGCTGAATATCTTCGACATCGAGACCTCGTTAGGCTGCCACGTACGCACCTTGATTTGCGGTGCATTATGGTCGGTCATATCCACCAACAGGAAGAGGTAACCTTTGTCCGCGTAACGGGAAGAGGTGTATTCCTGCCCTATCTGTATACCGTAGATTTCCGCATCTTCATATTTCTCCAACCACTGCACGTCATTGTTCGTAAAACGCAGGTTGATGAATTCGTTCAATTTGAACGTACGGGCCAGGTTGGCCAGATAGGCCTCCTTGTCATAACGGTTATATTTGATGATGTCCTGCCCTTCAAGCGAAATGGCACGATCCTCCGAAACCTTGGCCAGATTACGTTTCACGATATTACCCACGATAATTACGGCATCGTCGGCAAAGATGTCACGGATATAATCCAGACGTTTCAAACAATAAGCCGTCTTGTAGTTTTCCAGAAACTCCATGATCAATTCGCGGGTTTCGTCTTTCCATCCGGGTGCATAACGGTTCAGAATATCCGACTCTGCCACTTTCCCTAATCCGAAAGCCACATTGGAGATTTTCTTGTCCGAATTGAATGTGAATACCACGTCTTCCACAAACGTTTTTTTCCGTTTGCCGTTCATGAACGAAAACGACATCTGTAGCCCACGTGCCACCACCTGCCCGTTACTGCTGCGGTAATACACCATATCAGGTTGCCCCACCACACGTCCCGTACCGTAAGAAATCAGTTTGTTGTATACGTCCAGACCTTCAAGAGTGAAACATGAACTGGCCTTTACGTAGTTACGAGACTTGATGGCTGCCAACACCTTTTCCATCGCTTCACAATACAAGGCATCGTCGTCCACCGTCTGCGACGGGGAAGGACCTGCCGCCGGGGCATCCGTAGCGGCCACACTTGCAGTAGCCAACCGTGCCGCAGGCTGGGAAGCCGCAACCGAAGTGCCGTCTTGCGCCGCACGGCCTTTCACGCTTACCGAGGACTCCGGAAAAGCTGCCTTCGCCACGACGTCCAACACGGCTTGCAACTCATCGTCCCCACGTGCCAGATTCTTATACTCATATTCAATGTCAAGATGATAGAACTCCGTCTCATAACCCGGTGCCATTTCCAACATGCCACGCCCGTCTTTCGCTGCCCCGTCGCACTCTTCACGCCCGTCGGAATAAAGGAAATCCAACCCCGACACAGGACGGCCTTTGTAATTGAAGATTAAATCCACACAATCTCCTTCGCGCTTATCGAAAGCCACACTGATGTCTTCCAATATTCCACGTATCTTCACCGGAAGCAGCGTCACCAAGCTATGCCCGGCCTCATCCTTCGCTTCCGTGGGATGTTGCAGGGAACGTGCCAAGGAGTAAGCCCAGTAATAGTATTGCAGGGCCATATCCACTTTGGCTTTCTCCAATGCCCCGTCGGCAATGGCCACCATGTCGCGTATTTTCTCTTTACGCTTTTCGTAGATTTTGTCTAACTCCGAACGCAGCATATAACGCCGCACAGTAATTTCCGGTTCTTTCCCCTCCGTCCATTTCTCCACATTGGTCAAGGCAGAGGAGGAATAAGTGCTCACGCAATTTCTCACATAGGTCTTATGGTCGATATTTCCGTTGGCTTGGGTCTCGTCGGTCTGCATCTGGAAGTCGCTCGACACATGCGTGGCAATCATCTGCACCAAATCATTCAGTGCCGCCTTGTCTGCCTCAGCTTCCGTCTTCCCCGTACCGGAACCGTAATAATATTCACCGGACGTACGGATATAATCCCAGTTTTGGGCTTTCAGGGCAGGAACAAGCCCCAACAGGAACAACCACAAGATTATTATTCGTCGTTTCATGGAGTCACATTATTTTACAAGAACCGGACGGACTGGCATCCGGTAATACTTACTCTGCGTCAAATTGGCAGAAAAACTATTTCCTGTACCCAAGCTCAAGTAGTAAGCAGAAGTTCCACAGCTCTCCGTAGCCGACCAATAGTAACCGTTAGAAGTCGATTCACCCGTCGGGACATTCGTACCTGTCACATACCTATACATGGGCAGATAAATGGAATTCCCGTTCTCTGACTTTATCGTATATCCGTAAATCTGCCTTTCTGAATCATAAGCATATGTCCAAATACATTTTTCTACCAATTCCTCCCATTGCTCTCTTGTCGGTATCTGCCAACGCTCGTTCCAAAGATTCGTTGAGATATCGTAAGCCGGATTCCCAGCTATTTCATGTACGTCTTTATTATAACTGCTGCTGGTAGACGTGTTCGTGCCATAGGCATCCCCCCACGAAGTGTAGATTCCATCGTCATACTGATCCGAAGCCCCCACGTTCATAGAAGCCCAACGCACGCTAAGCCCCAAATCCACGGCCTCTTCGGGATAATAATAAACAGAGGTCCATCCCTTGTTCTCCACTTGGGACGGCATCACCATGTAACCGCTCTCGCCGGCCGCAAACTTGGCCGGATCGAAAGTCTTGGTATACTTATAATAAAGGTCATCCAGTGTAATTACGTTGGTCTCACCCAACGAACAATATATATAAGGTGTATAGCCATCGGCCTCAAACTGCGTGCTTACCTCTTCCGTAGATGTCGTAAACACATTGTCCGTCAGGCTGAACGACGTGTTGTACACCACCCCTGAAACCGTGACCGTCTTATCCTTCTCCCCTTTGATGTGCATACGGGCTGTCTTAGGAGCCAAAACCGCACTTACGAACAGTTCACTGTCATCCACGATATAAGTCGCAGCCTCATCCACATAAGCACAGCTCATCGGAGTCATGGTCACATGATAGTTGTCCGTAGCCGTGGCATTGACAAAGTAAAAAGCCTCACATTTCAAAGTGCTGCCAGTAGACAAGTTACCGTAGTAACTGATGTTCCACAGCGACGACGAGGCATTGTAAACCGCCTTTCCACACACTACCGTTTTTTCGTCCGCCTGATAAAAACGCAGGTAAATGACATCTCCCTCGTTCCATTCCGCTGAAGTCTCACGCTTCGGAGTGTAGGACTGCAAGCCGCCCGTCAGGTGCATGACCGCCGTATGTTCCGTCTCTTCCGTCACTCCCGGCTGCCCCATGAGTTCCTCGGTGTCGTTGCTGCACGATACCCCTGCCATCAAGGCCGTTCCTACGGCCACAAGCCCAAAGAGTTGGCTCATCCTTTTTCTCATTGTTTTCATTTTATCTTCTGTTTTTTCGTTCTTGATTCTTATTTTATGCCTTGCGGCTTATTGTTCCAGATTCTGGTCTGCGCCGTAGTCTTCACGGCCGATCTCCCCCGATGTGCCGGGCGCAGGCGACAAGTCCTTATCCTCGCCATAGTCCGAACGTACAATGACGGCACCGTCCTTGTACGCCACGTCCAGACGGACATCCTCGCTGTAGTCATCCCGTACGAACTGGGTATTCTTGGAATATTGCGTCACCACGATGTCTACCATCTTGGCCTCGGATGCCTCGCCGGACAAACCGATCAGATAAACCGACACAGTAGCCATACGCTTGTCGTTGCCGCTATACGGTTCGGCAGTAAACATGAGCAGGTTATTATTCGTTGCCACAACCAACCAATCGGCACCGGAAGATTTTTCCACACGGAACGTCCCGTCGGTAGACACCGTCACAGGAGCGGATGTTCCTCCCTTATAGAAGAACGACACGGTCTGTGCGTCTGTCTTCAGGTAACGACCGGCCTGCGTGACAGCCAACTTCACCCCTTGTTTGTTGGCGGGTGTGAATACGATGGTATCCGTCCGGCTTTCCAGACTGGGGTTATCTTGAGCAGAAATCACCAGCTTGGCGTCGCCCTGCCCTTGCGTGGCGGAAAGTGCCAACCATGAAGACTGGTTCTTCACGACGGCAGTCCATGTCTGGTTGGTGGCAATTCCCAATTCTATGGTTCCACCCTTCGAGGGCAAAGAAGCCGATGAGCCCCGGTCGATGGTGAAATAACGTCCTTTCTGCACCACGTTTACATATTGCACGGTGCCGCCCACCGCCACGGCCAACAAGCCCGTACGGTCGTTGTCGCCCTCGTTGGCCTGCACGCTCACGGTCACTTGCGCCTTGCCATGCCCGGATGACGGATTGACGGCTATCCAACTGTCGGAAGTCGTAACCGTCCAGTCACCATCGGTCGAGATGTCGAGCGTGTTCGACGAGGCCACGTTTTCAAACTGCAATACCGTTTCAAGAGAACCGAACCATTTGCCTTCTTGTGTCAACCAAAGGGTATCGGCCAAAGAAAGCCCTTGGTTACCCACAACCACACGTCCTTCTCTTTTCGTGGTGTTCGGATTGTCTTCGACATTTATCGTAAGAGTATGCTCCCCGGCCTCACCGCTCTCCGGCGACACGCTTACCCAAGACGGTTTCTCCAACACGTTCCAGAACGACAGGTTGGTGGACATCGACACAGTCCGCGAAGCTGCACCCGATTCAAAATCAAACCGGCTTTCCGTCATGTCCATATACAAGCCCGACTGCTTCACCGGAATCTCTATCAGGAAATCACCGTCCACATGGAGGTTGACGGCTCCGGAGCGCTCCTCTACTCCACCGTTCTCCGTCACGCTCACCGACAGTTCCACCGTACCCGCCGAGCCGGAGGAAGGACTGACCTGAATCCAAGAATCAGTAGTAGAGGCCGTCCATCCCAAGTCGCAATACAACGTTACCGTTTTCGTGCCCGCCGTATTGCGGAAGGCCAGACTGCTTTCGGACAAGGAATATTCAGGAGACTCCTGACGGACTTCCAAATAATAGGTGAAAATCGTCTCGGAAGAGTTTTGCCACTCTTGCCCGTAAGTATCAAAATAGATATAACCCACGCGCACGTCTTCCGTTTTGTTCTCGCTGGTCGTCACCATGATTTCATTGCCGGAGGCCGTAGCCTGAAGCCAATCGGCATCGGTCCGCAGGCCGAACTTGGGCGCGTTCGTATCCACTGTGAAGGTTTCCGACGAAGCGGATGCACGAAGCCGTAGCGGAACCTCGCAAGACACGGTCAACGACGTGCCCGTATTACCCTGTTGCGCCGCCCAGATTTGCTGACTGTATTTATAAACCGACGTGTCCATGACCGCCTCCAGGCTGAACACCGACATGCGGTAATACGTAGAGGGATTGATGTCCGCCCCCACGCTGACGAGGGTCGTATCTTCTTCCCCGTTGCCTTCGGCCGGTGTAACTTTAAGCCATTCGTCGGCCACATCCAACCGCCACGGCACGTTTTGGCATTCCACGTTGAACGTGGAGGGATTCACCACGGTATCGGGCAGGTTGAAGCCTAACATATTCGTATATAAGTAATAAGCCTTCGTGGCAGGCACGACTCCCACGCCTCCCATGTAAAGTTCGTCATTGCAGGACACCGTCAGCCCCAACAGAGCCAGACATCCCGACAAACATTTCACTATTCTTTTTCGTTTCATAACCATCTGTGCGTTTTCAAGTCATTAAAAGAAGAAATAGACCCCGATCTTGCAATTGAAGCCCTCGCTCCAGTCCTTCATGGCTGGTACTACGGACGACAACAGTTTATAACCGTCGGCTTCGGCAAGCTTGAAGGCGTATTCCGGCGTCAGGCTGATGCCGATGTGTGACGTACAGGCCGCTTCAAGGCGCAACCCTGCCGTACCCGAAAGCGCATACAGAGAAGTCCCGTTATTTCCTTCCACTCCCACATAACTGCAACCTACTTGAGGGGTCATGCGGAACCGCGTACCCAAGATGAAACCGTAACCGGCCTTTCCGCCCACGATGAACTTCAGTTTGAGTTCCTCTTCCGTCCAAGGGGCTGCCTGTTCGTTCTCGCCCGTAGAGTTCCAGAATACGGTCTCCTTGCCGAAACCTTTCATGTAGAAAGCTTCCACATTCACGTTACCGGCATAGAACCCCATCGTGCCGCCCACAGCCGCGAGCGCACCGAACTGCCCGTCCGCACCGAAATAGAACGCACTTCGCTTCATCAGTTGGCGCGACATCTTGAAATGCACCTCAGGTTTAGCCACGTCGATGTACATCTTGCGGCGGAAAGGACGGTAACCGTAAGCCCGCCCCTGAATGTCATAATTACCCGAAGCCATCTCCTTCGTGAACGGAGTAGTGCCTTCGAGCGTGCCGTCTATCAGTACAGAAGCCCCTCTCGGTGTACTGGAAAATGAAATCAGGGCCGTGGAGCTTAATTCCACATTCAGTTGCTCTTCCTTGCCCTCCATGATATTCACCTCGCGCACCTCCGGTTTCCGGTTTGCCATGGACACCTCTACTTTATGTTGACCGATAAGCAAGTCTTGGATGATTTTCGGAGTCACCCCGTAATCTTTCCCGTCAATCTTGATTTGTGCGCCCACAGGAGTGGAATTCACCGAAAGGAAGCCCGTAATGGGTATAGGAGGGTCGAGTGTGATGGTGCTGGCCACATCTACCTCCACGTGGATTTCCTTTTGCGTCTTACGATGGTTGGCCTTGCGGCATTCCACCAGATAAGTACCCGCCTTCAAAGGACCGGCCCAACGGCCTGCTCCTTTGCGTATCCCGTCGATATAGATGTCCGCTCCACCTTCCACCGTCAGTGTCGTTTCTGCGAAATTGGACTCCAACACCGGCTTGATGACCGTGGTTTCGCCTTGTTTGATGGTAAACTCCTCTGTATGACTCTTATAAAGGTCCTTCACCAAAAGCAGTTGGTATGTGCCGCAATCCCATTTGACATCGCTTTTGTAAGGCACGGAGCCCACTTCCTTATTGTTGACAAAGACTTTAGCCCCCGAAGCGTTGCCGGGATCCTGGATTTCAAGATAACCGAAATTAGGGGTCAATTTCACTTTTTCCACATAGGTGCTGTCCGAGGTCGTGAGCTTCACCCGCCCCGATGCCTCCACATAATTGGGCACCTTGATACCATAGAAATACGTACCGAATTCAAGATTCCACGCCACGCTGCCCGTCGCATCCGTAGTGGAAGTCTCCATAGGTTCACGTTCCCCCTCGCGTGTCAGCGTGACCACCGCGTTAGATAACCCCGGCTCCAATTGTAATTGCAGGAACTGTTTGTTCAGGGAACGTTCCACGTTCCACGTCACTTTGTCGAACGTGATCTTCATGACATACGTCGCCCCTTCCTTGATGGTGGTCCTCAAATCATACTTCTTGATAGGGGCATAGCCCTCACGGCTGATAGTCACCGTGCGCGCGTTTTTCTGTACGTAAATCCACAGTTCATCGCCATGCAGCACGGTTTTATGGTTCATATTCCCGAAATTGAACATGAAAGCCTCCATATTGTCGATTTTCACCGTGGGGTCGGCCGACATGAACTTGATGATGGCCATGAGCGAACCGCTGCCGTCCACATCCTTGTATTCTTCGGACGTGGCCGTAGTGGCTTGCTGGTCTTCATAAAATTCCGTGATAGTGAACTTATGCAAGCGTTCCAAGTCTTTTTGGGCATAGGCTGCCACTATCCCCCAGCAAAGCAACAAGCAGAGTGCCCACTTCCTTTTTAAACTTTGTTGTGACATTTTCTTAATCTACCTGCCATTTGCCGCACCGACCGTTTCAGGCGACAAAAGCATTTCTTTTCGCCATATCTGCCGACTCTCCCCGCAAATCAATCCAGTTAGTACATCATTATATACGAAAAAAAGCGTGAGAGTCTGTACCCGTTACTCATCCCGCTTATCAAGGCTCTCGCATTGCCCAGTTTGGTAGAACGAGCAACGCAGAAGCCCACGCCGATATGTATACAATTCCCCCATACCCGGCACATACACCTTATATAATAATTAAGGTGAATATACCAAATATAAGGGGATGCGTATAAAACACATCCCGAGGACATCTACTGTTGCCTTATCTTGACCAAACTGTGAACTTGCGAGATTCTGATAAGCCCAAGACAAGACGCATGTAAACGCCTTTTCCCAATATATAGTGCTCCGGCTCGCCCAAGACCCGCCGTCGGTTCCGAGCACAACCTCTTTCCTTCAGGCCCGGCGTAAGCTTTTCCCATCCTTATCACGGCACTGAACCCATCCGTCCTCGCCATGAAAAATAGGAACGCAGGAGTACAAGGGCAAAAATACTAAAGAAGGTTGAAAGAAACAAATAAATCTTCAAGATATTCTCGGTATGACAGGCAAAATCCTTTTTCTTAGGTATATAAGCCCCTCCTTACTCCCATCCGCAGTGCTCCCTTGTAACCGGAAAGACCTCCTTTGGCAATCCCTAAGCCGTTTTGACATTTTGTCATTTTCATCCGAAATGCGGCGCGTATTCCGGGGAAAATCCGCCGTAGAAGATTTCAAGCGATTCTCGCGCCGTCAGGGAAACCCGGAAAGAAAGCCGTTTCCCCGTTCGGCTGCCATTTCGTTTCCCGCCTCCCCGCACCATGCGGAAGAAACTCCCGGGCGCGTCATCCTTGCAAACATTTTCCTTTCTTTCTGCCATTCCATTCAGGTACGTCTTTTCTCGGCAAATAGAGATTTACAAGGTATTTAAAGCCTTTCCATCCGCCGCCGGACGGACATTTCCGGCCCAAAATATCGACAACTCACCACCGCCCTGCGCCAAACGAAAAATCTCTTTCAGCCAAACGATTTTCAGTTCGGCTGAGATTAAAAACCGGAAATGCGCAATAGAAGCAGAAGAATGAAGTTTGTGTGAAAAACAGACCGTTCCATGAGCCGACAAAACTTCTGGAAGCCATAAAACGACAAGGATAAAATTGACAAAAAGCAAGCAAAAACCCTGTTGATTCGCCCCATGATTAAGGCATAATCCGTATCTTTGCGGTACAAAATGACAACCCCATAAATATGACGTTCACTCCAAATATCCTTTTAGCATGCTTTTTAGCCGGAAGTACCGCCTGTGCTCAAACTCCGGGACGGACGGCGCAAGCCATGGAACGGTCGGGCTTCGTGGATGTCCGCAGCATGGACAGCACGATACGCGTGAGCCTGATGTACGCACGGGCGGACAACTTCACGGGACGGGTGCTTTACACCGATCTGCATGAAGCTTACCTGCACCCGAAAGCCGCACGCGCCCTGGCCAAAGCCCAAAAAATCCTGAAAGCCTCCCACCCGGAACTGAGCCTGAAGGTGTACGATGCAGCCCGCCCGATGCACATCCAGCAAAAAATGTGGAACGTAGTGGCCGGAACACCGAAGAATATCTACGTGAGCAATCCCAAAAACGGTGGGGGATTGCATAATTACGGTATGGCCGTGGACCTCACACTCTGCGACGTGAAAGGCGACACGCTGCCCATGGGCACGAAAATAGATTATTTAGGCAAATTGGCCCATATCGACAACGAGGCGGAAATGGTAAAGCTGGGCAAACTCACGCCGGAAGCCCGGCGCAACCGCGAATTGCTGCGCCGGGTCATGCGCCAAGCCGGGTTCAAAGCCCTGCGCACGGAATGGTGGCATTTCAATTTCATCACGCGCGCCGAAGCCAAAGCGCATTATAAACCCATCCCATAAAACACATGCTGGACGAAAAGACACAAGACTTCATCCGGACACACCGGGAGGAGGACGTACGCCGACTGGCCCTGAAACCGGCCCCGGAGAACGTGGACCTGCGCATGGCCTTGCAACAAATCGAGGGTTGGCAGACGGCAAGGCGCAAACTCCCCTCATGGGCGGAACGAGACGGGATACTGTATCCGCCCCGTCTCCCGATGGAACAATGTTCTTCGGAACAGACGGCAAGGTACAAACAAGCCCTCGTAAAACGCTTGTTGGACAACGACGGCACGGAAACTCCCCATACCCTGATGGACCTGACCGGAGGTTTCGGCATCGATTTCAGTTTTCTGGCTCCACTGTTCGACCGGGCTGTCTACATGGAACGCCAACCGGAATTGTGCCGTATCGCAGCACATAACTTCAAAACGTTGGGACTGGCACAAGCGGAAATCCGAGAAACCGACTCTTCCCTTTCGCCGGACGAATGGCCCGACGCCGCCTGTTGCTTCATCGACCCGGCACGGCGCGACACCGTCGGGCGCAAGACGGTGGCCATAGAAGACTGCGAGCCGGATTTATCCATCCTCCAAGAAGCCATCCGCCGCAAGGCGGCTTTCAGCCTCATCAAGCTCTCCCCCATGCTGGACATCCGGACGGCCCTGCGCACCTTGGCACACGTGGCCGAAGTCCACGCTGTCAGCGTACAAGGGGAATGCAAGGAACTGCTGTTGGTCGTGACACGGCAAAAGCCGGAAAAGACGGCGTGCCATTGCGTCAACCTCGACACGGAAGCCCCCACCTTCACGTTCACCTTGACTGAAGAGGAGGAGGTCGCATGCACTTATTCGGACACGCCGGGCCGATTTCTCTACGAGCCGAATGCTTCTGTGATGAAGTGCGGCGGCTTCCGCAGCCTGGCCACACGTTACGGCCTGCGGAAACTGCATCCCAATTCCCATTTATACACCTCGGACCATTCCTGCAAGGATTTTCCCGGGCGGGCGTTTGCCATAGAGGGTTGCTACGGGTTCGGCAAAAAGGAACTGAAAGGACTTTTAAACGGCCTCGGACAAGCCAATCTGACCGTCCGTAACTTTCCGGACACCGTAGCCGGACTCCGCAAACGCCTCAAACTGAAAGAGGGAGGCAACGTTTACCTCTTCGCCACGACGTTGGCCGACGGACGGCATGTGCTGCTCCGGTGCCGGAAAGCGGAACCCCAATAAAAAAGGCCGGCTTCACAGCCGACCCCTTCCTCATGAAAAAAATTACTCTGTTACTTTACCCTGTAACGGGTCTCTTCCAATCTGTATTTCTTCGTCTTCACTTGTTCCTTCTTCACGCCCTCACCCGTGACTTTTACGATAGCTACACGGTTCTTGTCGTTCTCGGCAAACGGTTGCACGGTGTCGCCCTTATATTCGGAAGTAATGACAGATCGGCTCACACCGGCCTTCACTAATGCCGCAACGACTTTCTCCGCCCGTTCCTTGGAATATTGCATATTCAACTCCGGTGTTCCCGTGGCTTTATCTGCATAAGCGGTTACCTGCACGCTGCAATTCTTATGCGCCTTGACGAAATCGGCTATCTTCTGAATCTTTGAAGCCGGATCCGGTTCGCTCAAACGGATTTTATAGTAAATATTGTCCTCATAAGTGACTTTTTCGGGCACGTCCCTATACGTGATGTCGTCATACCAAACGGTATCCGTACGCGTAGCCCATTCCTCTGCCACCGGAACCGGCTCTTCCGCCATCTTTTCGGTCTTCTTCTGCCCGAACTTGAAAATCAGACCTAAAGAAGCTGTGGCAGCCCAGTCATTTCGGTCGGTCGTTTTAGAATTGATACGGTCGGCTCTGTTATTAGCGGCCAATTCCAGATTCAGCCCGAAATGTTTGGCGATATTGAAATCGAGCTGCATTCCCAAGCGCACATTATGCGAAAGCCTACGATCCTGCCATGCCATCGGATAGTTCTCGGCTGCTTTGGCAGCCAACGCGTGGAAATCGTCATTGTCCCATGCGCCTGCCAATCCTACACCTCCAAGAAGAATAAGATTAAAGACACGATCTTTATCGCTACGGAACATGTTGGTCACGTTCAACAGCAAGTCCGCACTACCCGTCACCGTATTGAAATCGTAAGTTTCATTTAAAGACTTGATGCCGCCTTTGTTTTCATAACCGCTCACATGCAAACGTGCCCCGATGACCGGATTGAAATAAGCACCGAACGAAACGCCGTAACTCGGTGTGATCAACTTGCTGAAATCATAATGAGTAAAAGACACTTGCGCGCCCCCGTTCAACCCGAAGAACATGTGCGGATACGGACGATAATCTTTCTCACTGTTTCCTTCTCCGGCATAAGCCACTCCCGTGCCTATGGCCATAGCCATAACCGCGAGCATACATCTTATCTTTCTCATCAGTCTATATTTTTATGATTCAACTTGGATTAAGTTCACAAATATAAGATAAATACGAGAAGCTAACAATCTTTTTTAACTTTTTCTTAAAAAAAAGGGAGGATAAGCGAAAAGCGGAGCATTTTACTCAACTGTTAATAAAAAAAAGGCTATATTTGCACGTTTGCGCATCGCCGCAATTTATTGACCATTTTACATATATGACATGTCTGCTGTAACCATTAAAAAAATATCGACTCGCCGTGAGTTGAAAGCGTTCATACGCTTCAACTACGAACTGTACAAGGACTGTCCGTACGCCGTGCCCGACTTTTTGGAAGACACGCTCGACACGTTCAACCCGCAGAAAAACGCAGCCTTCGATTTCTGCGACGTGGATTATTTCCTGGCTCTGCGCGAAGGAAAAATCGTGGGGCGCGTGGCTGCCATCATCAACCATAAGGCCAATCAGACATGGGGTACGAACAACGCCCGCTTCGGTTGGATCGACTTCACGGACGACCCGGAAGTGAGCCGCGCCCTGATGGACACGGTGGAAGCTTGGGGACGTGCCCACGGATGCGACAAGCTGGTAGGGCCTTTAGGGTTTACGGACATGGATCCGGAAGGCATGCTCACCGGCGGCTATGACCAGTTGAGCACGATGTCCACCACGTATAACTACCCTTATTACCCGACACACATGGAACGTTTGGGGTATACGAAAGAAGTGGACTGGGTGGAGCGCAAGATACGCGTACCCGACCGCGATCATCAGGCACACATGGACAAATATTTCCGCGTGGCGGAAATGAGCGCCAAACGCTACAACCTTCACGTACGCAAATTCAAAAGCGCCCGCGAAATACGCCGGGGAGGATGGGGACCCAAGATTTTCAACGTAGTCAACAAAGCATACGCCCCGTTGTACGGTTATTCCGAAATGAACGAGCGGCAGATCGCCCAATACGTCAACACTTACCTTCCGCTCGTAGACATGCGGCTGGTCACGGTCGTAGAAGATGCCGAAGGACGCATCATAGCCATGGGAGTGGGTATGCCTTCCCTCTCGCACGCTTTGCAGAAAGCCAAGAGCCGCCTGTTCCCCTTCGGCTGGTACCATTTGGTCAAAGCGCTGTTTTTCAAGCATTCGGACATCATAGATTTGTTGCTCGTGGCCGTCCTCCCGGAATATCAGAACAAAGGGGTCAATGCCATGCTCTTCGCCGACCTCATCCCCATTTGCCAGCAGATGGGCTTTAAGTTCGGCGAAACGCATCCGCAACTAGAGACCAACGAAAAAAGCCAGGGGCAATGGGCTTACTTAGACGCAGAGGTACATAAACACAGACGTTGCTATCAGAAGTCACTTAAATAGAAACACACTATGGCAGAAGAAGAGAAACCAAACGAAGCACCGATACTTACCGAATATACCGAAGACCACATCCGCCACTTGTCGGACATGGAACATATCCGTACCCGTCCGGGCATGTACATCGGAAAGCTGGGCGACGGTTCTCATGCCGAAGACGGTATCTACGTGCTTTTGAAGGAAGTGATAGACAACAGCATCGACGAGTTCAAAATGAACGCCGGCCGACGGATAGAAATCACCGTAGAGGACAACTTGCGGGTCAGCGTACGCGACTATGGCCGCGGTATTCCTTTGGGCAAACTCATCGAAGCGGTGAGCATGCTCAACACGGGCGGCAAATACGACTCCAAGGCATTCAAGAAGAGCGTGGGACTGAACGGAGTGGGTGTAAAAGCGGTCAACGCGCTCAGCTCGCACTTCGAAGTGCGAAGCCATCGCGACGGCGAAATGCGCCGGGCCACTTTCGAACGCGGAATCCTGACCGACGAATCGACGGAACCGACAGCCGACGAAAACGGAACTTTCATCTATTTCGAACCGGACAGTGCTTTGTTCAAGAACTATACGTTCCGTAGCGAATTCATCGAAACGATGCTGCGCAACTATACGTACCTGAACACGGGACTGACCATCATGTTCAACGGACGCCGCATCCATTCCCGCAACGGGCTGGTAGACCTGTTGAACGACAATATGACCAACGACGGGCTCTATCCTATCATCCACCTGAAAGGAGAAGACATAGAAATTGCCTTTACCCACACGGGACAATACGGCGAGGAATATTATTCGTTCGTCAACGGACAGCATACGACCCAAGGCGGCACGCACCAAAGTGCCTTCAAGAAACACATTGCCGAGACCATCAAAGATTTCTCGGGCAAGAACTTCGATTACGGCGACATCCGTAACGGACTGGTGGCGGCCATCGCCATCAACATCGAAGAACCGCTCTTCGAAAGCCAGACGAAAATCAAATTAGGGTCGCTGACCACCATACCCGACGGCGGAATCAGCATAGACAAGTTCGTGGGCGACTTCGTCAAAGAACAGGTGGACAACTATCTGCACAAGAATACGGACATCGCTGACATCATCATACAGAAAATCACCGAAAACGAAAAGGAACGTAAAGCCATCGCCGGCGTGACGAAACTGGCACGCGAACGGGCCAAAAAGGCCAATCTGCACAACCGCAAGCTACGCGACTGCCGCATCCACCTGAACGATGCCAAAGGCGACTTGAAGGAGGATAGCAGCATCTTCATCACCGAAGGCGACTCGGCCAGCGGCAGTATCACCAAGAGCCGCGACGTGACGACCCAAGCGGTATTCAGTCTGCGCGGCAAGCCGTTGAACTGTTTCGGCCTCACGAAGAAGGTGGTGTACGAAAACGAGGAGTTCAACCTCCTGCAAGCCGCCCTGAACATCGAAGACGGACTGGACGGACTACGCTATAACAAAGTCATCGTGGCTACCGATGCCGACGTGGACGGCATGCACATCCGCCTGCTGATGATTACTTTCTTTCTCCAGTTTTTCCCCGAACTCATTAAGAAAGGACACGTATATATTCTCCAGACTCCCCTCTTCCGCGTACGCAACCGCAAAAACAAAATCGGCAAGCAAAAGCTGAAGGAACTGGAAGAAGAAGCCAAGGCTGCCAAATCGGACTTCATCACCCGCTATTGCTATTCCGACGAGGAGCGTGTGGCGGCCATCGAAGCCTTAGGCCCCGACCCGGAAATCACCCGTTTCAAAGGGCTTGGGGAAATCTCTCCCGACGAATTCAAACACTTCATCGGTCCGGACATCCGTCTGGAACAAGTGTCGTTGCATAAGAGCGACCAAGTGAAAGAGCTATTGGAATATTACATGGGCAAGAATACCATGGAACGACAAAATTTCATTATCAACAATCTGGTCATCGAGGAAGACCGTGCGGAAGAAGACGAAACCGCAGAAACCGCTATATAAAGATTCATCAATGGAAAAAATAGCCATATTCCCCGGTAGTTTCGACCCTTTTACCAAAGGACATGAATCTCTGCTACGACGGGGACTTACGCTCTTCGACCGCATCATTATCGGCGTGGGCATCAATGAATACAAGCGTATGGAACAAAGTACGGAAAAGCGCATTGCCGCCCTGCGCAAGCTTTTTGCCGGGGACGAACGCATCCAGGTGGAGGGTTACTCGGACTTGACCGTAGATTTCGCAGCCCGCCATCACGCCCGCTTCATCCTGCGCGGCATACGCTCCATCAAGGATTATGAATATGAAATGAACATAGCCGACCTGAACCGCCGGTTGACAGGCGTGGAGACTATTATCCTGTTTACAGAACCGGAATGGGCGTTCATCAGTTCCACGATGGTGAAAGAACTTATGCACTTCGGGAAGGACATCTCGCCTTATATCCCGGAAGGGCTGGAATACGAATAAACAACAACTCAGCACAAACATCATGAAAAAAACTCTTTGGGCAGCCTTGCTCTTCTGCCTTCCGTGGACAGCTCCGGCACAACGGAAAGGGAACATGTCGGAAATGGAACAGTCCATGCGTAAACTCTCCATGGCCCAGTTGGCCATCAGCAGCCTGTACGTGGACAGTGTGGACGAAGTGAAACTGACGGAGGACGCTATCAACGGGATGCTCTCCAAACTGGATCCGCACTCCTCTTATACCAACGCCGAGGAGACCAAGAAAATGAACGAACCGTTGCAAGGTAATTTCGACGGTATCGGCGTACAATTCAACATGCTGGAAGACACGCTTGTCGTCATTCAGCCCGTGGCCAAAGGACCGTCGGAAAAGGTGGGCATCCTGGCAGGCGACCGCATCGTCAGCGTGAACGACACGGCCATTGCCGGTGTGAAGATGAGCCGTGAGGAAATCATGCGCAGGTTGCGCGGCCCGAGAGACACAAAAGTAAAATTGGGTGTGGTGCGGAACGGTATCAAAGACCGATTGGAATTCATCGTCACGCGAGACAAGATTCCTGTATCTACCGTAGATGCGGCCTTCATGGTAACCCCCACCGTGGGACTTGTCCGTCTGTCCAGTTTCGGTAGCACGAGCCATGATGAAGTGAAGAAAGCCATCAAGGACTTGCAAGACCAAGGCATGAAGGACTTGATACTGGATTTGCAGCAGAACGGCGGCGGATATATGGATGCCGCGACGGGTATAGCCAGTGAGTTCCTGCCCAAAAACGATTTGATTGTCTACACCAAAGGATTACGCACTCCCTATAAAGAATTCCGCGCCCAAGGCCCGGGATTGTTCCGCGAAGGAAGAATCATCGTATTGGTGGATGAATATTCAGCCTCGGCCTCCGAAATCGTTACGGGAGCCATCCAAGACCAAGACCGCGGCCTGGTGGTAGGTCGCCGCACGTTTGGCAAAGGTCTGGTACAAAAACCTTTCGTCTTGCCTGACGGCTCTATGATCCGGCTGACCGTAGCACGTTATTATACCCCGAGCGGACGCTGCATCCAAAAGCCCTACACCATGGGGGATAAGATGAAGTATAACATGGACGTCATCGAACGTTACAACCATGGCGAACTGACCAACGCAGACAGCATCCACTTCCCCGACTCCTTAAAATATAAGACTTTGCGCAAAGGCCGTACCGTCTATGGAGGAGGAGGCATCATGCCGGACTATTTCATACCGTTGGATACGACACGATACACCAAGTTCCATCGCGAATTGACGGCCAAAGGTGCCATCATCAACGCCGACCTCAAGTTTATTGATAAATACCGTAAGAAGATCCGGCGCGAATACGCTTCATTCGACAAATTCAAAACCCGTTTTGAAACACCCCAGGAACTCATCGACCTGGTGCTCGCAGAAGGCGAAAAAGCAGGCGTGAAGCCCAAAGACGAGGAAGAACTGCAAAAGACATTACCGGAACTGAAACTTCAGATGAAAGCCTTGATTGCACGGGACATCTGGGATATGTCGGAATACTTCGCCGTCATGTACGAAGAGAATCCATTCGTGAAAAAAGCATTGGAGCTCCTTGAGCAATAACATTCAAACCACCCTACACAGGAGTTTCACCCAAACATCCTTCATCGTTCAGAATACGCCATAAACCATTCATAATATTTATATTACGCTCTGAACGATGTTTCAGGTATTTCTCAGCCAAACGTCATTTCATTCTCAGCCAAACGATAAAACGTTTGGCTGAGAATGAAAAAACGTTCTGCGCCAAACATTTTACGGCTCTCCACCATGAAAGGAAGCTGAAAGACGACCTCTCAATCCTTCAGTCCATAACACATTATATAATAACCATTTACTATGTATCCTGAAAGATGAAAGGCATTTTCCGGAAAAGTATGGAGGAGGGAAAGATATGGGGAGTATCGAGTCCGACGGCTATCTGGTTTCTCTAGAGAAAGATGGCACAAAGAAGCGCAAAAATATGCAGGAATGTGCACTAATGTGCGGAAACATGCACAAACGTGCAACCTCCGCCGTGCGTCCCCCTAACTTTGCCGTAAAAAACGAAGCACATGGAACTGAAACAAATCGTAAGGAGGGCGGTACGTCGATGGGCGGAGAAAATCGCGAGTAAACGAGCGCAGAGGCAAGCTCGCTTGGCTCTGCCGAGTGGGAGCGATTTATCAGAAAGAAAAGCCGGACGTTTGGGAGTTGCCGGAAGCGTGGCCGGTCATATCGAAGAAACAACAGTCACCGAATCGCGACCGGAAGCCTCCACAAGGCCGGCCTCCCGGAAGGCGGAAACCCACGACGCGAAAGACAACGCGCCTGCCCACCTCGACCACCGGCTGGCCGCTTTCGCGGAAGAGCGTTACGAGCTGCGCCACAACCTGCTAACGGGACAGGCGGAATTCCGCCCCAAAGGACAGGACGAGGCCGCCTTCCTCCCTCTCACGGCACGCGACCTCAACTCCCTCTGCCTCGCCGCCCACGAGGCGGGCATCCCGTGCTGGGACCGCGACGTGTCGCGCTTCGTGACTTCCGACCGCCTGCCCGACTATCATCCCTTCCGCGATTATTTCGACCGCCTGCCGCCGTGGGACGGAAAAGACCGTCTCGACGCACTGGCACGTCGCGTGTCGGACAGTGCGCTGTGGGTGAGCGGATTCCGCCGGTGGATGCTGGCCGTGGCCGCGCAATGGATGGGGATGGGGAACGGCCATGCCAACAGCGTGGCACCGGTATTGGTGAGTGGGCGGCAAGGATTGGGAAAGTCCACATTCTGCCGCAACCTCCTGCCACCCGAACTGTTCGCCTATTACACCGACAGCGTGGACGTGACGAATACCGCCCGTATGGAACAGCTTTTAGTGGAAATGGGACTCATCAACCTGGACGAGTTCGACCGTATCCCCGTCCGCCGCCATCCGGCCTTGAAGAACGTGATGCAGCTCACCGACCTGCACGTGCGCAAGGCTTACCGGCGCGACACGCTACGTCTGCCGCGCATCGCCTCCTTCATCGCCACGTCCAACAGCCATGAACTGCTCTCCGACCCTTCGGGCAGCCGCCGTTTCCTCTGCGTAGAGGTGGAGCGACCCATCGACAGCACGGACATCGAACATGCCCAAATCTACGCCCAACTGAAAGCCATGCTCCTCGGCGGTGAGCGTCATGGGTTCACGGCGGAAGAAGAGGCGGAAATCCAACATGCCAACGTGGCTTTTTACCGCACTTGCCCGGCGGAAGAGGCTTTTGCCCGCCACTTCCGTGCCGCCCGTCCGGACGAAGAGGCCCTGTCCGTTTCCCTTCCCGAGCTCATCGCCCTGTTGCGCAAGCGTCAGCCGGGCACGCTCACGGGCATCGGCATGCAGGAATTCAGCCGCGCCCTCGTGGCCGCAGGCGTGGAACGGAGGCACACGGAAAAGGGCAACCGTTACCGGATCGTGCCGTTGGAGATATGAGCCAACCCACACAAGAAGAGACCGTAACTATGTAGTCGGAAACTGCACAATGTGTTCAAGAAAGAACCGGACAAATGCTTTAATAATGGGGCGTATGTGCAGTTAGTTATCTTTGCTACACATACGCCTGAAATAACATTCGCAGTTCTATCCTAAAATTATCTTAGTCGTATTTGGTCAATGACCACTCCTTCGTCCAATGCCGTAATCTTGATGCGTCCTTTTCTGCTGCCGGAGGGGAAGCGGGCGGTTTTGACGGCTTGTGCCCGCAGAATGTTGACTTTCCACTCTTCGCTGTATTCTGCGGTTTCGCAGTCGAACACCTGTGGCTCACGGTCATCCGTGGAGACGGCGAAACGCAGTTTTCCGCCTTCTACGGCATGGGTCGGTACGAGGCATACCTCTACGGTCAGGCTGTCTTTCCGGAAGTTTCGGTATTCGTATTCCACTGTTCCACCCTTACCCAAGTAGATGGCTTTCCCGGAATGTCCCAGACCGTCGATGACGGTATGCTGACCTGTCACGGCATCATGTTCCGTGCCGTTCCACAACTGTAGCGGGGCAGGGGAGGACACTAAGGCCGTGGATGATGCAGTGCGCTTGACCTTGTCGAATACGATCAGTCCGCGAGGGGCAGTGCTGATGATGTGGTTCCATTTGCCGTCGAGCAGGGAGTTGAACCGCCGGGTCAGGGAAACGATGCTGTCGTATGCCGCGTCGGACTTCTTCCATAAAGAAGCGCTGTCGGACGGGGTGTGGCGGGCAAACTGTGCATAGAGCATCTTTTTGTTCATTTCGTTCGAGGCTTGTACGGGATACTGGATCATTTCGAAATAAGCATCTTTGCGGTTGGACGGAACGGTTGCATACAATTTTTCCACCCGGTCTGATAGTTTTTTGAATTGTTCGAGGCGTTCGTTGATTTCCTCCGTGGACCATGGCAGGTCGGCGATTTGTTCGTGCCGCTTGTCGTATGTCCGCGTATTGCCCATGAATTCCGGTTTGCGGATGTGGGAGAGCAAGTAGAAATCTTTCATGAGGGGTAAGAGTTCCTTTCCCGTTTTCTTTCCGAACGTTTGGTTCAGCCAGTTGCCCAGATGGGAGAACACAACTCCGCTTCCGCTCTTACACCCGGAAAGGTTGATGTCCCAAGCCATATCGAGGAAGAACTCGGTCAGGTATTCGGACGGCTTGATGTCTCCGACGTTGAGCACCCATATCTTACGCATATTCCGGTCATAAGCCAATTTCATCTGTTGATACATCAATGAGGGCTGTACGATACCGAGCCAAAGGAAGTCGTGAGGCTCACCCCAGTATGAAGTGTGATAATACACTCCGTTTCCGCCCGTGCGTTTTCTTTCTTTCTCATCGGGAAAGTGACGGATGTAGCCGAAGTTGTCGTCCGGCCATACCAAGGTGATGTGGTCAGGCACTTCCAATCCGGCCTGGTACACGTCCAATACTTCTTTGTAGGGGACGAACTGTTGCGGAATCTTTTTGCTGTCCGGATGAATGTACTGCCGGAGCAGGCTGTCTTGTACTTGCAACACTGCATTCAGGGCATCTTTGTACTCATGGGTATTCTTTACGCCAATCATCCTTCCGTCATGTTTGCCCCGCATGCCCATCGTGAAGATGTTATCCGAATGTCCCAGTTCTTTGAGCCGGTCTGTCCAGTAATCTACTACGGCCTGGCGGTTCTTGAGAAAATTGTAGTCGCCTTTTCCGGCTAAGTCCCATTCCGTAGCCGAGTTGCGCATCATGGGTTCGCAGTGCGAAGTGCTGACCACCATGCCGTAGCGTTCCGCCATTTCCCGATTGCCTTCTACGAAATAGAAAGGCATGGTCACTTCGTGCATGGCAGGCCAAATGGTGTTGGCACGTAGCCGGAGAAGCAGTTCGAAGACTTTGGCGTATGTTTTCGGGCCGACTTGTCCTTTGAAGCGTCCTTTGACCGGATATCGGGTTTGAACCTCCGGTTCGAAGTTCTTTGTAGACCACGGTGTCAGCCCCCAGTCTTCGTCGTTGAGGAAGATACCTCGGAACTGCACGGAAGGGGCTTGCTGCCCCTCTTTGATTTCGGAGACAAGGAAGCGGGCGCGCTTGTCGGGAGTCACGTCTGCCCACCATTCCCACGGCGAAACGCCTATCATGCGTGAAATCTCCAAGAGGCCGTAGGCCAATCCTCGTGCATCGCTTCCGGTGACGAGAACTTGCTTTTTGCCTGACTTGCGAATTTGGAATGCTTCCCATTGCCCCATGATGGGAGGGAGGTCTATTTCATTTCTTTTCAGATAAGCCTGCATTTCCGGATTGTCAACCGTTCCGGCCACGATTTCTATGTCATTTCTCGGAGCAGAGGCGGGAACCAGTCGGGCATCGAATACGTTCTTCACGTCCTTTTGCAGGATTTCCAATGCGGTGTGTACTACTTCTTTCTCTTCTTTGCCTACGAAAATTTCCGTCTGGCAATCCTTTTCAAACAGCACTTGTGCAGAAACCGGTGTACATGTAAGCATATATATGCTCAGTAACCAAAAAATATTTTTCTTGTTCATCGTATTATGATAATGGTTATATTCGAATAAAAGATCCATCGTTTTTTATATGATTCCGCGTCTTTTCCGGATACGGTCAGTAGCTTACGGTTTTCATCATACATCACTCGGTAATCCCGATACGTAATGCCATCGTCTATCGGGAGATGTAGCGGGCTTTGGCTTATGTTTCGGATCCCAATTAAAATCGTTGTATGCCAAGCTCCATGGACTGTCGATGATGACGGCACTTACCGGAATGTCGCGTTCCAGATAACCATCTACTAATTTCATTGCCCCTTGACCCGTGTTCAAACTGTCTTCCCACGCGATATGTCCGAAAGCCCATGCAGGAGTTATAGGAGGATTTTGTGCCGAAAGGTGGGTGCAGATAGAAATACAGCCCCCTAATAAATAGAAAAAACTTTTTTTGTTCATGATATTTTTGATGAATTGTACGGAGCAAAGTTAAAGAAAAGCCTTTGCACATACTGTGTAAGTTCGTACAGAAGAATGTACGGGCATGGAAGAAAGTCTCTTTTTTATGGATTTTTGTCCAAAGGGCTACGTATTACGTTTTTAGATGGTGGTCTTTTTGCCAGGCTGTAGGAGAAACACCGAATCTGGCTTTGAAACATTTGCTGAAATACAGTGGGTCGCTGATACCTACTTTTAATGATACTTCGGCAATGGGGATGTCTGTATTCGATAATAATTCCGAAGCTTTGTTCAGTCGCATGATTCGTAGATACTCTTTGGGTGGAAATCCGGTGATTTCTTTTACCTTCTTGAAAAAGGCCGAGCGTCCCATTGCCATCATGGAAGCCAGATCCTCTACTTTCAGGTCGGCGTTGCCGATATTTTCTTCTAATAAAGCCGTCAGTCTGTCAGCGAAAGCCTGGTCTTTTTCCGAGGTGCCGGTGAGTGGTGAGCGGAATGTGCCGGATTCGTCCGGTAGTAGTACCGATTTATAGGCAGTCATGCGTTCTTCCAATTTTTGTTTATTGCGTTGTTCGTACCTTTTGCGTAATATTTTATATATGATTGTCATCAGACTTATGGCCAGTAAGATATATATTGTTTGCGCCCACCGGGTTTCATACCAAAAAGGGAGGCGGTGGACGGTCAGTTTCGAGATGCTGCTACTCCAAATACCATCCTTGTCGGTAGCTTTTACCTCAAAGATATGTTTGCCCTTAGGAAGAAGGTTGTAAAAGGCTGTGTTTTCACCCGGAAGAGTATAATTCCACTCCTTATCTATACCTTCCATCCTATAAGCATAACGGATGGAATGAGCATTTAAATAGTCCAGAGAAGAGAAGGATATACTGATATTTCGACTGTCGGATGCCAGTTCAGCTTGCGGGTATTGGTTTTCTATCGGCAAATTTCCCATAAAAACGATATTCTTACCCGTTTTTACCGATGTGATATGTACTTGGGTATGATTTTCTTTTTCGGCCATGGAAAAAGGCTTGATACCGATGATGCCCGGAACTCCACCCAAGTAAAATGTGCCATCAGCACTTATAGACACTGCCTGAGGAAAGAAACGTTCCATATCTATTGGAGAATCCGAAATCGTATAAGTTCGACTCATGCCGTTTGATGGATTAAAAACTTGTAAAGTACGGTTTGTCACAATCCATAGATATCCGTATGAGTCCACTCTGATGCTGCCTATTTCATTGTCTTGTGTGCCACATATTTCACTGAAATGAATGAAAATACCTTTTTCCCTTTTATCGAAACATAAAAGATCTCCTTGTCCCGTTCCTAACCAAAGCCGGCCATCCGGTGCCGTGGAAAGGCAAGTGAAATCTCTGCGATAAGGAAATAAAGAGATGTGTCCTTCTTGGATTTTGTAAAGTCCTGTATTTCGGCAACAAGCCCATATTGTTCCGTCTTGGGTTTGTGTGATGCCGGAGATGAAGGAATGCGCTTCCAATACTTTTTTCAAATTACCGTCTTGTGGGTTGTAAACGCATAGCTCATGGGTTGTTCCGATCCATAATCTTCCACTGTTGTCTTCGAACAGCGTCTGGATGTCTCCGGGAGATGTATTGTTTTTCTTTAAATTCACCACATCGTGTACGGATATAACAGAACCTTTCCGTTGTATTCCATACAGTTGGGTTGCCCCGTCTGGCATGACCCACACTTTTTCCGGGATGTGGGAACGGATAATCTTTTTAATAAACAAGAATGGATAATTTTGGGATTCGGGGCACTCGTTATAATGTACAGTGGTACCAGTTGTCTCATCATACAAATATAGGCCGAACCGTTCGAGACCGAACCATGCAGCATTGTCGTCCATGCAGAGTGAAGAAACCATAGGATTGCATTGAAGTGACCGAAGAGGGTTCGGAAGTGGATATCTTATAATATTTCCACTATTGAAGGTGAGGATAAAGCTTTTACGGTCTATAGCCGATACCCAGATGTTACCCCGATGGTCTTTTAGCATTTTAAACAAAAGTTTATTGCCGGAAGGTAATATTGTAGATGTATCAATCTGTTGCAATCGCCCGTCGGAAAGGATACGGAAGGCAAACAAATTGTCCATTGTGGTCACCCATAAGTAATGAAATACGTCGTCTTGTACGATAGATAATATATTAGGGCTGTTTTTGCCATTGAAGCTGACCGGAATCGCCTCGTACCGGAACATCTTTTCGGGAGAAGCTTTCGGATCGAAACGTATGATACCTTTTCCCCACGTGCCAATCCAGTAATAACGTTTGGTATAGTCTTGAACAATCGAGGATGTGTTTGTTTCCAAAAAAGGGAAAGACTGGATATGTCCCGTTCGGATGTTGAGCTTTTGTAATCCGTTCAGGCAAAGCAGTAGATCACCGTTTGTATCTTCACACATGTAGTTTACGCATCCGTCGCCATTTTGGTGAAGGTCGAAGGCTTTTTGTAGGATTCCATGAGAAGAATATTGTAATAAAAAACCTTTCGTCCCGACGTAAATACGTCCGTCTGAAGCAGTAAACAGGTATGTGACGGTTTTATTTTTTATTTCCAGTTCCGGTAGAGGGGACATTCTGTAAGTGTGTTTATCCAAAAGGTATACTCCGTTTTTGGTACCTAACCATAACCGTCCTTTTGTATCTTCTGTTATATGTAAGATATAATTGTTAGCTAATGCAGGATACGACCGTGAAGAGAATGTTTCGATAGTGTAGCCGTCATCTCGGCAAAGTCCGTCGATGGTACCATACCACATATACCCTTCCCGATCCTGATACATGTGATTTTCAGCATGAACCGGGAGTTGGTCGGTTCGCGGCCATTCTATGACGGATTGTGCTTTGGTTTGAAGGCTGAAAAGAAAGATGAACAGCAAAACTGTTTTTTGTAGCATTCGTGTATGGATAGAGTAAGAGTTCATTTTTCAATGTATAATTCAGATTTTGTTTTTGAAGTCAATTAATTTCTTTCAAATGTATGACATTAAAATTATTTGACCAAGTTTAATCGGATGTTTTTTTAGGGAAAGGGCTTTGTCAAGGCTGTACTTCTAAATAGGAGTATATGTCTTTTCGATAGTTTCGGCTCCTGTGTTCTACTTGTGCTTAAAAGAGTTCTTTTTCTCATGTTTACATAATATAGCAGTGGCGAGCGAGGCGCTTCTTCTTTTTTTGTGTACCTTTGCACATTATATTATTAAAACAGATTGTCATGACCCCTATATTTATAGCCGGTCCGTGTGTGATTGAATCCGCTGATTTGTTGGACGAGGTGGCGTGCGAGCTGGTTCGGATAAAGCAGAAATTTAATATAGAGATTTACTTTAAGGCTTCTTTTGATAAAGCCAACCGCACTTCGGTGCATTCTTATCGGGGCCCCGGATTGGAGAAGGGTTTGCAGATGTTGGGTGACGTGCGTGAGAAGCACGGCCTTAAACTTCTGACGGACATTCATGAAAGTTTTCAGGCCGCTCCGGTGGGCGAAGTGGTGGATGTCTTACAGATACCGGCCTTTTTGTGTCGTCAGACCGATTTGTTGGTGGCGGTAGCCCGTACCGGTAAGATTGTCAACATCAAGAAAGCTCAATTCCTGTCGGGACTTGACATGAAATACCCCGTGGAAAAAGCGCAGGAGAGCGGAGCAAAGGAGATTTGGCTGACCGAGCGCGGCAATATTTACGGTTACAATAACTTGGTGGTGGATTTCCGTAATATTCCGGATATGAAAGCCTTTGTGCCCCGTGTGGTCATGGACTGTACGCACTCCGTACAACGTCCCGGTGCGGCAGGCGGAAAGACTGGCGGAAACCGTGAGTTCGTGCCGGCCATGGCCTTGGCGGCGAAAGCGTTCGGTGCGAACGGATATTTCTTCGAGACGCATCCCGATCCGGAGAAAGCCATGAGTGACGGCCCGAATATGTTGTATCTGAAAGATTTGGAAACCGTAATCGCATCATTGCTATGAGCCGAGTGAAAGATATTGCCGTCAAGTGCTTCCGCGACGAAGCCCAGGCCATTTTGGATTTGATACCTCAGTTGGATGAACATTTCGACGCAGCGGTGGATTTGATGATCCGTTGTACCGGAAAGGTAATTATAACAGGAGTGGGTAAGAGCGGGCATATCGGTGCCAAGATGGCCGCTACGTTGTCAAGTACGGGAACACCGGCTTTTTTCATCAATCCGTTGGATGTCTTCCATGGCGATTTGGGAGTGATGACGCCCGATGATGTCGTCATAGCTATTTCCAACTCCGGCCAGACCGACGAACTCCTTCGTTTCATTCCTTATTTATTGGAACATCATATTCCTTTGATTGGTATTTCCGGAAATCCCGATTCTTTGTTGGCCAAGTATTCCACGTGTCATTTGGTGGTCAAGGTCAGCCACGAGGCTTGTCCTTTGAATTTGGCACCGACGTCTTCCACTACGGCTACTTTGGCTATGGGCGATGCTTTGGCCTGTGCGCTCATCGAGATGCGTCATTTTCAGGCTAAGGATTTTGCACAGTTCCATCCCGGCGGGACGTTGGGCAAGCGTCTCTTGACCACGGCGCATGACGTGATGCGCAGCAACGACTTGCCGGTCATACCTCCCGGAATGAAGTTGGGCGAGGCCATTATCCATGTGAGCAAGGGAAAGTTGGGATTATGTGTGGCGCAAGTGGATGGTAAGGTTGTCGGATTGATAACGGACGGCGATGTGCGGCGTGCTATGGAAAGTTTGCAGGATAAGTTCTTTAACGTCCCGGTGGAGCAGGTGATGACGCGTACGCCAAAATGTGTGTCGCCGGATACCAAGATTGCCAAGATTCAAGATATTATGCACAATAACAAGATACATACGGTTTTGGTTGTGGATGAAGACCGCCATTTGTTGGGTGTGGTAGACCACTTCAGTTGTATGTTCTGACGGGCGGGTAACGGTATGAATTTCATAAAAAAAGGATAGAATGCCTCGGCTCGGTTCGAGGTGAGGAAGCGATTATGAGTAAGTGGCGTGTCATATTCTGTGGCGTTTTGCTGTTGATAGGGCTTGTGTCTATGGCACAGGCAAGCCTGAGCGATTCTCTTACGGTAGAGGATTTAAAGGAAAACGGTGTATTGTTTACGCCCCACAACCGCGTGACGTTGTTACCGAGCGGCGCGGAAAAGTTTGAAGACATGTTCAAAGCCATAGAGCAGGCCCGTCATTATATCTATCTGGAATATTTCAATTTCCGTAGTGATTCTATCGGAAAAGCGTTGTTTACCTTATTGGATAAAAAAGTACGCGAAGGGGTTAAAGTCAGGGTGATTTACGATGATTTTGGTAATGTCAGCAACGACCGTCCCTTGCGGAAAAGACATCTAAGGCAATTAAAGAGCCGTCATTTTGAAGTAGTCGTATTCGATCCCATCGTGTTTCCTTGGGTGAACCATGCCTTGCATCGTGACCATCGCAAAATTGTGGTTATCGACGATAAGGTGGTGTACACCGGAGGAATGAATGTGGCCGACTATTATATCCATGGCCGTCCGGAGTTCGGTAAATGGAGGGATATGCACATGCGTCTGGAAGGTGATTGTGTGCCTCTCTACCGACGTATATTTTGTGAGATGTGGGAGCGTTGTACCGGCGACAAGATAGACAGTTTGGAATTCCAGACGGACAGTCTGGCCTTCCAGACCGACTTCCGGGGACTGAAAGAGACGGCCTGCGCGGATTCTTCCGGCGTTCTTTTGGGTGTGGCTAATCGTGAACCGAAGAGGAGTCCGGCCATTATCCGCAGGAGTTATATAGACGCAATCGACAATGCGCAAAAACGGATACAGATTGTAAACCCCTATTTTACTTTGGTGCCCAGTGTGAAGAAGGCCTTATATCGTGCGTTGAAGCGCGGAGTGAAGCTTGAGGTCATGTTGTCTACCAAATGTGACGTTCCCGTCATGCCCGATGTGGCGGCCTACCATGCCAAAAGGTTGATGAAGCGAGGAGCCGACATTTATTATTATGAAGACGGGTTCCACCACTCGAAAGTCATGATGGTGGACAGTACGTTTTGTACGGTGGGGTCGGCTAATCTGAATAGCAGGAGCTTGAAGTTCGACTATGAAGTGAACGCTTTTATCGTTGATTCCTGTACGACTCGCGAATTACAGTCTATTTTCGAGGCAGACAAATACCATTCTACGTTACTCACTCCGGAGAATTGGAAAAAGCGGCGCTCTTTCGGACGCCGCTTTATGGGATGGTTCTACCATCTTCTCATTCCCCTGATTTGATTTTTACATTCAGCTTTCCGGTTCCGGTTGGAGAATGTCCCGCATCAGGCTGATGTCCAAATCGTTCAATCCGTGTAGGAGCAATTCTTTCCGGTCTTCGTCAAAGGGGGATAGCAAAGGCTGTGTCGCATCCTTCCTTTTGCTGCGGTAGAGTTGGAGGTAGTTCCGGTAATGGGCGATGGCTTCCGTCGTTTGCTTCAGGCACCATGCCGTATGTCCGGCATTGAGATAGTCTTCCCATGTCACCTTATCTTGTTGCAGTATTTTCCGGTAGTACTTGTCTGCCTGTTCCAGACGTCCCATCTTGAAGTTGCACCAGGCGATAGCTCTCCACGACGGTACCACTCTTTCCTCTTTGTATTCCAATTCATAAAAACGTTGGGCGGCCTCTTCGTAGCGTTCGAGCTGCATCAGGCATAATCCGATTTCCGAAATCAGGCGGGTGTCGCCCGGGTTCATCTCTTCCAAGCTCTTCAGGCAGTCGAGTTCCTGTTCATAGCGTCCCAAGGCAGAATAACACAGATACATTTGTTTCAGAATCCATTCATTGTCCGGACTCAACAGGTCGGCTTGCTGATAATAGTATATGGCCTTGCTCGGCCGGTCGGTATGCTGATAGCAAAAGGCCACTTTTTGTAGCGTTTCGGCATCTGCCGTTTCCTGTTTGAGTGCTTCTTCCATGTAGGCAATGGCATCCTGGTAATATTCCCTTTTCATAAGGAACGAGGCCATCTCGCGCAAGTAAGCCGGTATTTTCAACATGCTTTCCAATACCGTATAACGGGTGAACAACTGGTCTCTTTTGAACGGGTCGTCGAATTGTGTCTTACGCGGATGAAGTTTAAAGAAACGGTACAAATCCTGCAAATAGCTACGGTAAACGGAACCGATGTTCATGCTTTCCTTGGCTACATCCCGGAGACCTTCTTCGTTGCCTTCTATCTGTGAGCCGATTTGGGAAATCATCATATCCCGTTGCGAAGGGGCTATTTGGTTGAGCATCATGCAAAGCGAATATTTGTCCGATTCGCAGAAGTTACCGGCCTCCATAAGCATCTGTATCGGATTGTGCCGTATACCCGGAGGGAAGATGCTTTTCACTTCCGGCCGCCGTTTGTTGAATGGTGTGAACCAGTGTGCGACGGATTGGAAGAACGAGAAACCTTTGAGCGCGGAGAAGGTTCCCAAGTTGATGTCTATCCCTTCCTTGCCCATGGCAATGATTTCTTTCATGTTGTCGGCCAACTGTTTGTTGCCCCGCATCTTTTCCCATTCCGCATTCGGTTCTCCACGCAAGGCCTTCGCCAAATCTTCCTCCATTTGCTCGAATCCCATTTTATTGCGTTGGTAGTTCCGGCTTCTGAGCAAATCGGGAAAGATTTCATTTTGCAATTTCCTTTCGGCTTTAGCCGTTTCCAGACTGAGTAGGAATTGCTGTTGCAGGAGGATGAGTTCCCCTTTGAGACGTTCGTCCTGCGCCAGCAATGATAGTCCGTCCGAGAGGTCGGGATAGTAGGCAAAACGCTTTTCGTATTGCATGTAGGTCCACACGGCGGCAGTCATGGCCCGTGCGCGGACTTTCGTATGCTCCGTCCGGCAGAAATGAAGCAACAGGCGGTATTTTTGCGGGTCGAAATATCGTTGTATGTTCAGCATGACGGCACTGACGAGCAAGGCTTGTTCGTCGGTTTCCTGCTTCTCTATGAAATTTTTCAGTTTCTCCGCGTCGGCTGCATGGAAAAGAGGGGCGGTCCAGATATACTCGAACAGCCTGTCGTATGCGTTGTAGAAACTGTTCTCCTCAGCTTCTCCCGTAGAGGTCTTCCCGCGCTCCTCTGACAATTTTTCCCGTAATAAATCGGCCGTTTCGAGCCATTGGTCGAAAGAGGCCGTCTGGTCGGCATCACAGCGATTGTACGTTTCCGCGTACAGGTCGTTTTCGTAACGGACGTGGTAGAGCCGTGCGGACTTGTCGAGCAACGTGAAAGCTCGGTGGGTCAGGTTGCGGTGGACAAGGGCCTGTTGAGGGTCCGTGCCTCCCTGTGATATGAAGGTGAGCATCATGCCATAGTCCTGTTGTACGGATTCCAGTTCACGGTTCAGTTCCGGATTCTCGGTGTTGAACAAAATCCCCCGGATACAGTTCAGGGCGTCGTGCATGCGGCGTGAGGTGAGTGCCTCTACGGCATCTTGATAAAGAAGTTCAAAGCTTTTCCTATCCATAAGTTTAAGGAATGAATGGTGTGTGGATGAGCGTGTCGCCCGTATATTCAGGCGTAATCAAATGTCGGTAAGTCAAAAAACGGAGAGCTGTGGCCACGTTGCCTTTTTCCGCCTTTTGGGCTTGGGGATAAGCCGGTATTTTCAGAGAATCTATCGTTTCCGGTTCTACAGGGTAGCCGAGCAAGATGTTCCGTATGCTGTCCGTTTGTTCCTTACGGTTGATTTGTTCCACGGCTTTGTTGTAGCCTTGCAGCAGCAAGCGCATTTGTTCCGATTTCCTTTTGTCGGTCACAACGTCGGACGATACCATGAAAGCCATGAGCCGTATGTGTGGCTTCCGGCTGTCGTAGATGCTCCTATGGCCTTTCAGCTTGGCTTGTGTGATATACGGTTCGGGAAGGAAAGCCGCATCTATCGTGGCATTGTTCAGCATGTCGTACCGGAGCCGGATGTCGTTGATTTGGGGATGGTAGACCGTAGACGGTTCCAGACGTGCCTGCCCGATGACCGTGTCTAACAACAGGTCTGTCACCGAGTGGCGAGCCATGGCCACCATCCGTTCCTTTAGATGCTTGGTCTGTCGTATGCGTCTGCTTTTGGCCGTCAACAATTCATGATGTCCGTCCGCCTGCATGAATACGTACAGGCCGGTGCCTTTGCTTTGCATCCATGCCGCACGAATCAGATCCGTGTAGGACACGTCCACGTGTCTGCGGGCGAAAGCCGTATCACAGTCCATTTGGGCATTGAAAGTTTGCAGGCGGATGTCCAGGCCTAATTCTTTGAACAGTCCGCACCGCTGGGCATAGTAGAACGGCAGGCAGTCCAAGGTCGGCATCAAGGCCACCTTAAGGGCTAAGGAATCTTGACGCGTTTTCCCGGTCTGCGAGGTAGCCGTATCGTTCTGTCCGGAGTGGCATCCGCACACGATACCCAACGAGAGGAGTAGGGGTATTAACTTCTTCATGGAGTTTTGGAATGAAGAAGGGCAACCCGTATGCACAAGTCGCCCTTCGTATTTCAGAATGTCCGCCGGGACGGATTAACCTTTGATGGCTGCGATACCCGGGAGGATCTTGCCTTCGATGGCTTCGAGCAGAGCACCGCCGCCCGTAGAAATGTAAGAAACCTGGTCGGCCATGCCGAACTTGTTGATACATGCTACGGAATCACCACCACCGATGAGTGAGAATGCACCGTTTTTGGTAGCTTCGGCAATAGCTTCGGCAATGGCGCGCGAACCGGCTGTGAAGTTATCGAATTCGAATACACCGGCAGGACCGTTCCACAGAATCGTCTTGGCTCCCTTGATGGCTTCGGCAAAAGCTTTCTGAGTAGCCGGACCTGCGTCCAGACCTTCCCAGCCTTCGGGAATGTCGTTAGCCGGAACCACTTGTGTGTGTGCGTCATTGGCAAAAGCGTCGGCAGCCACGCAGTCCGTACCCAATACGAGGTTTACGCCTTTGGCCTTCGCCTTTTCGATGATATCGAGAGCCAACTGCAATTTGTCGTCTTCGCAGATAGAGTTACCGATCTTGCCGCCCTGGGCTTTGGCAAAAGTATAAGTCATACCGCCGCACAGAATCAGGTTGTCCACCTTGTCCATCAGGTTTTCGATGATACCGATTTTGGTAGAAACCTTAGAGCCGCCCATGATGGCCGTGAACGGACGTTTGATGTTGCTCAATACGTTGTCTACAGCGTTCACTTCTTTCTCCATCAGATAGCCGAGCATCTTGTTGTCGGCATCGAAATAGTCGGCGATGACAGCCGTAGAGGCATGTTTGCGGTGAGCCGTTCCGAACGCGTCGTTTACGTAGCAGTCTGCGTATGAAGCCAATGTCTTGGCAAACTCTTTCTGGGAAGCCTTCATGGCCTTTTTGGCATCTTCGTAAGCAGGGTCTTCCTTGTCGATGCCTACAGGTTTGCCTTCTTCTTCAGGATAGAAGCGGAGGTTTTCCAACAACAGCACTTCGCCCGGTTTCAATGCTGCGGCAGCGTCAGCGGCCTTGGCGCAATCGGGAGCGAATTTTACGGCTACGCCCAATTTCTCTGAAACGGCGTCTACAATCTGGCTCAAAGAAAACTTCGGGTTCACTTTGCCTTTCGGCTTGCCCATGTGGCTCATGATGATGAGCGCACCGCCGTCGGCGAGGATTTTCTTCAGCGTAGGCAATGCTCCGCGAATACGGGTATCGTCTGTAATCTTACCGTTCTCATCCAAGGGGACATTGAAGTCCACACGTACGATTGCCTTCTTGCCGGCAAACTTGTAATTGTCAATAGTCATAATTTTAAATCTTTATTTAAAGGTTTTCTGTCGTTTCCTTCTTAATATAATGCTTTTACAGCACTGCAAAATTATACTTTTCCGTCCATATTTGCAAGAAAGCAGACCCTTTATTTGCGGAGGACGGGCTACGTTTTCACGCGGTGTTTCCGCCCGTCATGCCACGGGTTGTTTACGGTTGGGCGGAAGGGCGTGCCGCTCCGTGGGTACGCAGGTAATGCCGGCATATCATTTTCAGTCCGCAGACCTCGCATTTGGGCGTACGTGCCGTGCAGGTATAGCGTCCGTGCAGGATGAGCCAGTGGTGGGCTTTGGGGATAATGGGGTCGGGGAAATAGCGTACCAGTTGCTTTTCCACGCTGTAAGGCGTGGTACAAGTATCCGGGACGAGTCCGATGCGGTGGCTCACGCGGAACACATGAGTGTCTACGGCCATGGCGGCTTTTTCAAACACGACGGCTTGGATGACGTTGGCCGTCTTACGTCCTACGCCGGGCAGCTTGACCAACTCATCCAAATCGGAAGGAACCTCGCTGTGGTAGTTTTCCACCAGCATGCGCGCCATCCCTACCAGATGCTTGGCTTTGTTGTTGGGATAACTCACGCTACGGATATATTCATAAATGGTTTCCGGCGTGGCGGCGGCCATGGCTTCCGGAGTGGGGTAGTCGCGGAAGAGCGGAGGGGTAATCATGTTGACCCGTTTGTCCGTACATTGGGCGGAAAGTATGACTGCTACCAACAGTTGGAACGGGTCGTGGTAGTGCAGTTCGGTTTCAGCCACGGGGATTGCTTGTTCAAAATAAGCAATGACGCGGTCATAGAGTTCTTGCTTTTTCATTTTCTCTTGCTGTTTACAGGCAAAGACAGGACAAACCGAATGCCGTGAAGCTGGCTTCAGATTGCCGAGATACAGCCTATTTCGTGCAAAAGTAAGGAAAATATGCGAGGCTTGCTACTTTGCGGAACGGAAAAAACTGCATGATAGTCTAATTCTTTACAAAAAACAGGGCGCAAGAGGTTCCCGTGCGAACGTCAGGAGGTCGTAAAAACGTTTGGCTGAGATTGATTTTTCAATCTCAGCCAAATGATTTTTCATTCGGCGCAGAAATATTTTCTGTTCTGCTGAGACAAATTTTATGTTGTTATTTGGTTGAAAATCAGAGGTATAGAAGATGGTCTGTGTTTCTCCTTTTTATGGCTTTGGACGAAAGGAAAAAGATAGACACAGATTCAACTCCGGTTCATCGCCTGTAAGGTTGTTCCGTATTCTTCTATTTGTGAGAAGTATTTCCAGTGCTTGTCTTGTTTGTATTTCTCTGTAGAACTTTGCGGGACGTGGAGCCGGCAAACGTTGAACCTGATGCCTCCGAAGGTGTCGGCATGGATGGAGGCCGGTTCCGCAGCTTGGCAATAAATGGTTTTCAGGCCGGCACAGCCGTAAACGGCTTTTTCGCCCATCATATAAAGTGAAGACGGAAGGTGGAGTTCTTTCAGTACGAAGCAATTCATGAGGCATTTGGACGGAATGACTTCGCATCCCTCCAATATACGCAGGATGGAAAGGCTGTGGGGAAGGTAATAGTTTGTTTCCTTTCCCGTTTCGTTATCCTGGCTTATTTTCCGCATCTCGATGTCGGGGGTAGTCCCGAAGAGTTCGCCGAAGTTGGAGAAGGTGGCCGGAGTGCCGCAGGCCGGAAAAGGCACGGTCAGAGTCTTTAGCGAGCGGCAGCCTGAGAATATGTGTTTGCCTAAATGATGTACGGAAGGAGGAATGGTTATTTGTTCCAACGCATGGCAGTCGGCGAAAACGCGGTCGCCGATATGGACGATTTTGTCCGGAATGTCGATACGTGTAAAGCTGTTGCATCCTTCGAATGCGGAATTGCCGAGATAGACCACGGAGGAGGGCAGCGAGACAGAAGGGAGGGAAATACAGCCGGTAAAACTGTTGCTTTTGAGTTGCAGCAGTCCCTCGGGGAGCTTTACTTCCGTCAGGCTTTTACAATCGGCAAACACTTGGCTTCCCAGCAGGATGGCATTGTCGGGTATGGATATGCGGTTAAGGCCGTGGCAAGAACAGAAAGCGGCTTTACCTATACTTTTGAGTGTGGTGGGCAAGGTGAGTTCCTGCAAGTGGTAGCAATGCGCAAAAGCGTAGTCTTTGATGTGTTTCACTCCTTCGGGCAGAAGAACGGAGGGCAGACTTTTACAATAGGCAAAGGCGTGCTGTCCTATGCCTGTCAGTGTGTCCGGAAGTTGGACGCTCGACAGCGACTTGCAGTAACTGAAGGCCTGGAAGCCGATGTAAGTGATACCATGGGCGACGACCACTTTCCGGATATGGTTCAGATGGCTTTCCCACGGAACTTCTTTTTCGCCGAAGAAATCGTAAAGGGGGCCTGTGCCGGTGATGCGTAGTTCTCCGTTTTCCGGATTCAGGCTCCATTGAGCATGATCTCCGCATGAACCGGAATACGATTCGTGAGAGGATGATTCTAGCCTTTTGGGAAAGAATATTTGTGAAAGGATGTTTTTGACTTTAGCCATTTGTCTATGCTGATTTGATTTATATTCCATCATTTATTGCCCGTTATATATTTGTGGAGAAAAAGGGATTAAGAGTAGAAGGCAATACTTGATATAAATATTGCGCAGCTTCCATCCCGTTTTTCTAATGTTGAGGTCCTGAGAAAACCCTAAGTCTGGAAAAACGGGAATGGAAGCCTGCGCATAACACAGGCATCCACCCACACTTTCTCATCAGACTTGTTTTTGAAATTTCTCAGGTTTCAACATTGATAAGAATATGCAGTAAATGCAATTTTGTATCCACAAAGAGGATGCGTCCCGACGCTCCGGTCTACATCACATCGGCAAAATTAAACATTTTTTCTCTAATAAGATGAAAAAGATAAGGAAATTTTTTATGCGGATAAAAATAGTGAAAAATCCAAAGGCCGTTACAGGGAACTTTGGATTTTCCACAGGAGGGGGGATGCCCTGCGGCAATGGACTGAAATGATAGAGGTTTAATATTCAGTCTTGTCTGTCGTGTTGCGCCACAGGTCGAAGGCTGCGATGGCTTCTTCGGGCAGCAGTTCTTCCATGGCTTTCTTGCGGTTTTGACGGGGGAGAGCCAGTTCTTCGTAGATAAAGGAATCGTCGAATCCGATGTCGGCTGCGTCGTCCTTATTGTTACCGTAGTATATTTTGTCGAGGTGCGCCCAGTATATGGCACCGAGACACATCGGGCAAGGCTCGCAGGATGTGTATATTTCGCAACCGCTAAGGTCGAAGGTGCCCAGTCGGCGGCAGGCTTCGCGAATGGCGCTGACTTCCGCATGAGCCGTCGGGTCGTTGTGGGCAGTCACCCGGTTTACTCCGGTTGCGACGATTTCATCTCCTTTTACGATGACGGCGCCGAACGGGCCTCCGCCGTTTTTTACGTTTTCTACTGAAAGCTCAATGGCTTTGCGCATAAATTCTTTGTTTCCCATACGCTTTGTTTTTAGTATGTTGTGAGTGAAAAGAGAGGAACGGTATTTACGGGTTCTTCCTCCGCTTTTTGGGAATGAATACCCGAAATACGTCCCGCCACGTGTTGAAGTCCCGTTTCAGTCCGATTCCGACACCTTGAGTGGTCAGCGACGATTTGGTGAAGTAGCGGTCGTTGGTTTTGCTGTATGCTTTCAGGCTTACGTTTCCGCTTGGGGTCAACAGCCACTGCAGGTCGAAGTCGCCGATGAAGTTACCGTTCGGATTGGTGCTGTTGTCCCGGTAACCGAAATTTCCGTTGATGAGCAGGCGGTTGTTGAGCAGCCGTCCGGAGAGCAGTCCTTCTACGTCCATGTCGCTCCATCCCGTTTCGCCCGTGCTGAGGTTCGTCCCGATGTTCCAGTTGCTGTTGTTGCCGAGCAGCGTGGAAAGCATCTGGTTGAGTTGCCCGCTCAGAGTAGAGGACAACAATGACTTCATGGCCACGGAGGATTGGCTTTGTTCCGTGTTGCTGTAATCGTAAGTGTAGAAACGCCCGATACCGAGGAGGTAAATCACCTGCATGTTTTTTTCTTCTTCCGTGCTGATGAGGCTGCGCACCATCTGTTTCTCGTCTTCATTGACGTTGGGCAGGTCGAAGTCGAAACTGATTTGAGGAGACTGTGCCTTTCCGCCGAGGTTCATCAGGCAGTTCACGCGTACGTTATTTTGGCTGAAGGTGGAGCGTGCGCTCAGGTCGTTCAGCGATACGGAGGGTACGGTGTAGACGGCTTGCAGGTTGAGGTCGGCTTGGACGGGCGGACCGCCGAATACGATGGTACCGCCGGGATTGAAAATAAAGTCCTTGCGAATGACGTCCTGTAACGAGAGCTTATAGATGCCATGGTCTATGGTGTACGTGCCATACATGGTGAAGTCTCCTTTATTATAATAGTTGGCGCGGATGTTTCCGTGTCCGTTCAAGGCGATGTAGTCACCGGCTTTCGGGTCCATAAGAATTTTCATGGTGGCTTCCGGTGTCAGGTTGAGGCGGAAATTGATACGCATGTCCGATTCCGGCTCCGGAAGAGGGGTGCCGCTTGGGGAGTGGGAATGTCCGTCGATACTGTCCTGATGGGTCTTGTAGGTGATAAACTGGTTGTCTGTCAAAGTCGTAGGAGAGGACAGGTTGTAGACGAACATGGTGTTTTCTTCGGGGCGGGCGTCAATGTTGATGTTCAGGTTGCCCGGCTGTCCGTTGAACCCGATTTTTCCGGTGGCGTATGCCGTTCCGCAGAACACTTCGTCTCCGAAATCCTTGACGTCATACCCCAGAATGTTGTAGGCGTCGATGTCGAAATCGAAACGCATGTGGGAGAGGTTGGAATGTTGGAGCACACCGTTGACTACGGCGTAGTGCTCGTCTTTGCCGGGAGTGCCTTGCCGGTCGTAAACCATGGCATTACGGAAATAAATGTTGTCCGGGCGCAGAATGACGGAGTCGTTGACGAGGCGGTAGTCCACTTCGGTTGCGTTGACTTTCATTCCTCCCTCGCTGACCAGCATGTCGCCTTCCAGATTGATACCTTTGAACGGACCGAATACGCGGGTCCATCCCGACGCTCGTCCGTGCAAACCGGTGAATATGCCGTCTGTGTAGTGGTTCAGAAAAGCCAGGTCTATGTTTTCGGTACGAATCATCAGGTCGAGGCCTCCCTTGGGGGCGGCACCGATTCGGATGTCTCCGTCCACACTGGTCATGCTGCTGTGGGCCGGGTCTGCCATGCGTGCGTGCAGGAAAATTGCATTTTTCTCCTTCTCCCAACCACCGTGCAAGTTCATTTCGCCCAAATAAGCTTGGTTGAAAGTGAAGTTCCGTACATGGAGGTGGGCATCCACTTCGGGGCTTTTCATCAGGTTGGCTGCGTAGGCCCGTCCGGTGGCTTGTCCGGCAAAATCCACGGTGTGGAAATTAATGATGTTGAAGATGTATTCCAGATTGATGTCTTTCAGATCGACCGTCAAGGAATCGCCCGGGTTGCCCGATACGTTACCGTTGAGAATCAGGTGACGGTCACCTTGTTCGATGGCGAATCCGTTGATGTTGACCAAGCCCGGCGCGGCATGTACGCTGGAGGCATGTACGTTCCAGACCGAGTCGTTGACGATGATTTGCGAGGGATGAAATTCGATGTCGGTGAGCATCTTCTTTTCTTCGTTTCGGGTAAACCGGGTGTCGGCCGAGATGGAACCTTGATAGATTTTTTCGGCGTGGTTGGTCCAATTCAGTCCTGTGTAGACATTGTCATGGGCGGCGCGGGCCAACAGTCTGAAGTCCACGGGGGCTTTGCCGATTTGCTTTTTGAAATCGACGGTACAGGTGAGGGAATCGTTGACACGGCCGGCCAGAATCCGTATGTCGTCCAATTGCTGCCCGTTGTAGTTGAACGACGGGATGGACGCATTGAAGTCCAGTTCCTCGGTACGGCTGTTGAAATAACCGTTGATGTGTCCGGCTTTCGGGATTTGCAATGGGATGCCGAAAATCTTTTCAATAGGCTCCGTATGGTCGATGTGCATGTACAAGGCCACTTCGTCCGGCGTGTCTTTTTTAAGTTGAGGTGCTTTGACGAAAGACGGGATATAGGCATGGAGCAGTTTCCGGCTGTGGGCGATTAACGTGCCGAGCCTGAAATCTCCCTCCATTTCTGCACGCAGGAAATCGCTGTGGAGCGAGAGATTGCGCTTGCCTTGTCCGTAGGTTGCCTTAAAACATATCGGTCCCGTGGTATAGTCTTCCTCCGATGTAGACATGCGGAAACCGTTCAGGCAGACGAGCCCTTCCATATTTTCAATGTTGTTGCCCCTGAAGTCGGCCTGTATGTCGCCTTGGAACACCGTTCCGGCATATCGGGGTGTGAGGGCGAGAGCGTGCGGGGCGAAATGGCGGACGGAAGCTTCCGCTTTAATATAAGGTGTGGATGAATGTAAGTTGACTTCTCCTTTCGTCGTAAGCGCAAGGTGAGGGTCGTTGATGTTTACATTGCCGGCGAATCCTCCTTTTCGGTAATCCACGTCGACTGTGATGTCGTGGTAGTCGTAATGGTTATAAGACAGGCGGCCGATGGTCCCTTGAAGCGAAAGGGCAGGATAGGCACCGGAGCGCAGGAGTCCCTTGCCCGATAAGTCGAAGGCCGTTTCGCCGAATTGCTCTTCCCGTCCCGTCAGTTTGCCGAGTTGGAATCCGGGAGTGTGCACTTCCGCTTCGATTTCGTTTCCTTTGGCGAAAGAGCCGGACAGGGTCATGGAACCTAAATCGGTATGTAAATTAAGATGGCTTTTGAGATACTGGGAACGATAGGACAGGGCACCTGTGACTTCTAATGTACCGATAGCCTGTAAATAAGGTGAAATGGAAATCTTGTCGTTTGAAGTCCATTCAGACAGTTGCTTGAGGCCGGCCGGGGTGATTCGCAGGTTCCGGATGTCGGCTTTTATCGTTCGTTGGGCCGGATTTTCGAGGTGACGGATAGTCAATGGGGCTTCGAGCACCATGCTCCGGTCGGGTGTGTAAAGTGCGAACTGGTCTATCAGGATTTGTTTGAGGTTTCCGCTGAACTGCGCTTCGGCAGCTAACGTCGGTAGCTCTTCAAGTACATGGTTTTGAACTGATTTGGGGTAAAAGGGGATGAAGTCGGCGAAAGAGAATGTTCCCTGCTCGATGCTGCCTTGAAACGTGAAATCCTGATACCGCCCTTTTCCGTTCCCTTCTTTTATATGGCGGTAGCTCATAGTGACCGGATGGAGGGCTAACCGGGAATGGGGCAGCTCGATGGTAAAATGGTCGAGCTGTGCTTTTTCCCGGTTGGCCGTAATCTTGAAAGACAGTTGTTTAAGCTGTAGGCCGGAGTGTTCTTCAAAGGAGAACTTCTTGACGTTCAGGTTCAAGGAGTCCACCGTATAGCTTTTCAGTGAAAGCGTGGCGCTGATTTTGTCCAACACGATGTGGTCCGAGTTAAAACGGCCGGGAGTAGGAGACTTGTCATAACGGTGCCACGACAGTTTACCCCGCCGGATAAGTACGGAATTGATGCGAAGGTTCGGATTGGAAGGCAGACTGTCTTTTTTCGCGAAAGTGTCTATGAGAAACTGGAAGTTCGGCTTTTCCTTCTGCGTGCGTTGGTAGAGGCGGATGTCGAATCCGTAGAGTTGGACATTTGAAATGGATATTTTGCCGTGTAGCAATGAGGTCAATTCTATTTTGGCCGACAGGCGGGCTGCTTTCAGCAAATCCTTTTTCTTCTGGTCTTTAATGCGTACGTCGTCGAGAATGATACGGTTGAAATATCCCAAGTCCACCCGGCCGATAGAAAGCTCTGTATGTAAAATATCTTTCAATGCTTCCGAGATGAGGAACGTGACACCTCTTTGCACTGCCGGAACGTGGAGTAGCGCAACCGACAACAGGTAGAAGCCCACGACTATACCTGCGAGTACTCTGAATATTTTCCTTAATCTTTTAATATGACCCTTATTTATGCGACAAAATTACTATTTTCTTTTTAGAATTCTTCACTTTGTCATATTTTTAATGTAATTTTGCGACGTTTTAATTAAAACCAGTTTATTTAATCCTATAATAATGGCAAATGTAATTAAATTACGTAAGGGCCTTGACGTGAATCTCAAGGGTAAAGCTGCCAAGGAGGAGTTTCAGGTGAAGAAACCGGCTGTCTATGCATTGGTGCCGGACGACTTTACGGGAATGAAGCCCAAGGTAGTAGTCAAAGAGAACGACGTGGTGAAGGTCGGGGATAGCTTGTTTGTGGACAAGAACCATCCTGAAATCAAGTTTGTCTCTCCCGTGAGCGGACGGGTAACTATGGTGGAGCGTGGCGACCGTCGCAAAGTGTTGAGCGTGCGTGTAGAAGCCGATGCGGAGCAGCAGTATGTGGATTTTGGCAAGAAGAATGTGGGTCAGATGACAGCTCAGGAGGTGAAAAATCTTCTTTTGGAATCGGGCTTGTTCGGTTTCTTCAGGCAACGTCCCTACGACGTGACGGCAAATCCCTCCGACACTCCGAAAGCTATCTTCGTTTCCGCTTTCAATTCCATGCCGCTTGCAGCCGATTTCGAATATGTGTTGCGGGGACGTGAGGCTGATTTCCAGGCCGGACTCGATGCTTTGGCCAAAATGGCGAAAACTTACTTGGGCGTAAGCTCGAAGCAGACGGCTACGGCGTTGACTGCAGCCAAGAACGTGGAAATAAACTTTTTCGACGGACCGGCGCCGGCCGGAAACGTAGGCGTGCAAATCAATCGCGTTTCTCCCATAAATAAAGGTGAAGTCGTTTGGACACTCGGTGCGGAAGAGGTGATTTTCATCGGTCACTTGCTGAATACAGGACGTTTGGACTTTACCCGCGTAATTGCATTTGCCGGTTCGGAAGTGAAGAAGCCGGCCTATTGCAAAATGACGATAGGACAGCAACTGAGCACCTTAATCGAAGGTAACGTGACGACGGGCAAGAGCCTGCGTGTGATAAACGGCAATGTGATGACCGGTGTGAAGACCTCGGCCGAAGGCTTCTTGGGTGCCCATGTGACGGAAGTGAACGTGATTCCCGAAGGAGACGATGTGCACGAGATTTTCGGTTGGATCATGCCGCGTTTCAATGATTACTCTTCCAGCCGTGCTTACATGAGTTGGTTGATGGGCAAGAAGGAGTATGCGCTCGACGCTCGTGTGAAAGGCGGCGAACGCCACATGATCATGTCGGGCGAATACGACCGTGTATTCCCGATGGACATCTTCCCTGAACAGTTGGTAAAAGCCATTATCACCGGCGACATAGACCGCATGGAAGCTTTGGGCATCTATGAGGTGGCTCCGGAGGACTTTGCCTTGTGTGAGTTCGTAGACTCTTCCAAACTGGAGGTGCAGCGCATCGTCCGTGAAGGCTTGGATATGCTTCGCAAGGAGATGGCTTAATTAATTTCATCACAGGTTTAAATGATTTAAATAATGAACGCGTTAAGAAAATATCTTGATAAGATAAAGCCGAACTTTGAAGAGGGCGGCAAGCTTCACGCATTTCGTTCTGTGTTTGACGGTTTCGAGACTTTCCTGTTCGTGCCGAATACCACGTCGAAGTCGGGAGTGAACGTACATGATGCGATAGACAGCAAGCGTATCATGATTTTTGTGGTTATAGCGTTGTTACCGGCTTTGTTGTTCGGTATGTACAACATCGGGTATCAGAATTATGCGGCCGCCGGAGTGGACGGGACATTCTGGGAAATGTTCGGTTTCGGTTTGTTGGCCGTGTTGCCTAAGATTATCGTGTCCTACGTGGTGGGTTTGGGCATCGAGTTCATCGTAGCCCAATGGAAGCACGAGGAGATTCAGGAAGGTTATCTGGTAACGGGTATCCTGGTTCCGATGATCGTGCCGGTTGATTGTCCGTTGTGGATTATCGCGATAGCTTGTGCTTTTGCCGTAATTTTCGCCAAGGAAATTTTCGGAGGTACGGGTATGAACATTTTCAATGTCGCTTTGATTACCCGTGCGTTCCTGTTCTTTGCCTATCCTACGGCAATGAGCGGCGATGCTTGCTGGGTGGCTAAGGAAAGCATTTGCGGTTTGGGAAATGATTTGCCTGATACGTTTACGATGGCCACTCCTTTAGGAGAAGCGGCTACCGGTACGGTACCGGCTTTCTCTTGCGACCAGGTTATCGGTTTGATTCCCGGTTCTATCGGTGAGACCAGCGTGATAGCCATAGCTATCGGTGCAGTGATTCTTTTGTGGACGGGTATTGCCAGTTGGAAGACGATGTTCAGCGTGTTTGTCGGAGGTGCACTCATGGCTTGGATTTTCAATGTCAGTGGGATGGAAGGTAACGCCGGTGCTGCCATGCCTTGGTATCAGCATCTGGTATTGGGCGGCTTCTGTTTCGGCGCCGTGTTCATGGCTACCGACCCCGTGACTTCGGCACGCACTGAGACCGGTAAATACATTTACGGTTTCCTCATCGGTGCCATGGCTATTATTATTCGTGTGTTGAATCCGGGTTATCCCGAAGGTATGATGCTCGCCATCTTGTTGATGAACTTGTTTGCTCCGCTGATCGACTATTATGTCATCCAGAGTAATATCGACAAGCGGGCTAAACGTGCAATTAAAAAATAATAAAGGAACTATGGCTACAAAGAAATTCAAATGTAAAGTGTGCGGTTACATCCATGAGGGTGACGCTGCGCCTGAAAAGTGCCCCGTGTGTCAGGCTCCAGCTTCTGAGTTTGAAGAAATCGTGGAGGCCGGAGGAACGGAGAAACCGGCGAAGAAAGGGCTGAACACCGACGGTAATACTTATACCATTATATATTCATGTATTGTGGTCGTTATCGTAGCTTTCTTGTTGGCTTTCGTTTCCAAGGTTTTGGAACCGCAGTCGATGGCTAACGTACGTATCGACAAGAAAAGTCAGATTTTGGCTGCTTTGAATCTTCGTGATGTGGAGAAAACCGAAGTGGAAAAAACATACGACGAGGTCGTAGTGGCCGATGAAATCATCGACAAGGACGGCAACGTGGTGAAAGACGGTGCTTCCAAGGATGCGGACGGTTTTGCCGTAGAAGACAAAAACATCTCGGACAGCAACCTCCCGCTGTACGTATGTAAGGTGAACGGAGAAACCAAATATGTCATTCCCGTGACAGGTAAAGGTCTGTGGGATGCGATTTGGGGATATGTGGCTTTAAATGCCGATAAGAACACCATTTATGGAGTATATTTTACCCATAAGGGCGAGACGGCCGGTCTGGGTTCTATCATTACGGAATACGATAAATTCCAGAAGCAGTTCGAGGGTAAGAAGCTGATGAATGACGACAAGTCTGCCGTAGCCATCAGCGTGGTGAAGAAAGGCAAAGTCGTGAACGGACTTTCTGATGACAGCCGTTGCGATGCCATCACCGGTGCCACCTTGACTTCGGACGGTGTGAACAACATGCTTCATGACTGTATTTCACGTTATATGACTTTTTTAAATACTAATGAATAAAGGAGGTAAGATATGAGTAAGTTATTTTCTAAAGAGAATGGAGAAGTATTCTCGTCTCCCCTTAACCTCAACAACCCGATTGCGGTTCAGGTGCTCGGTATCTGTTCCGCCTTGGCTGTCACTTCACAAATGGAGCCGGCCATTGTCATGGGGCTTTCGGTAACAGTGATTACGGCTTTTTCCAATCTGATTATATCTTTGATACGTAAGACGATTCCTAACCGTATCCGTATCATCGTCCAGTTGGTCGTCGTGGCTGCTTTGGTAACCATTGTAAGTATGGTGCTGAAGGCTTTTGCTTACGATGTGAGCGTACAGTTGTCCGTGTATGTCGGTCTGATTATCACCAACTGTATTCTGATGGGACGTTTGGAGGCTTTTGCCATGATGAACGGCCCGTGGGAAAGTTTCCTCGACGGTATCGGTAACGGTTTGGGCTATGCTTATGTGTTGGTGCTGGTGGGCACGGTACGCGAATTCTTCGGAAACGGTTCCCTGATGGGCTTCCAGATTATCCCGCAGAGCTTTTACGACATGGGCTATATGAACAATGGTATGATGACCATGCCGGCCATGGCGTTGATTCTTTTGGGATGTTTCATTTGGGCTCACCGGGCTTACAATGAAAGGAAAGAGAAAAAGTAATAGAATCATAACCATAAATAGAAAGAAAAAAGAATATGGAACATATGTTAAGTTTGTTTGTCCGTTCTATTTTTGTGGACAACATGATTTTCGCTTTCTTCTTGGGTATGTGTTCTTACTTGGCCGTATCTAAGAATGTAAAGACAGCATTGGGGTTGGGCGTTGCCGTAACCTTCGTGCTTTGTGTGACGGTGCCGGTGGACTATCTGTTGCAGACCAAAGTATTGGCTGAAGACGGTATCCTCGGTATGGATTTGACTTATTTGGCGTTTATCCTTTTCATAGCCGTGATTGCCGGTATCGTGCAGTTGGTAGAGATGGTGGTGGAGCGTTTTTCTCCTTCGCTTTATGCCGCATTGGGTATCTTCCTCCCTTTGATTGCCGTGAACTGTGCCATCATGGGTGCCTCACTGTTCATGCAGCAGAGAATTTCCATGGATCCGGCCACCAGCACGCAGGCTATCTCCAGCGTATGGGATTCCTTGGCATACGCTTTGGGTTCCGGTATCGGTTGGCTGTTGGCCATTGTGTCTTTGGCTGCCATCCGTGAGAAGATGGCTTATACCGACGTGCCCAAACCCTTGCAGGGATTGGGTATCACCTTTATCACGGTGGGTCTGATGGCCATGGCCTTTATGTGTTTCTCAGGTTTAAGTATTTAAAAGGAAAGGAATAGAACAATGGATATGAATTTTATTTTAGCGAGCATTGGCGTATTCCTCGTCACAATTCTCCTCTTGGTGGTTATTTTGTTGGTAGCCAAGAAGTATTTGTCTCCGAGCGGAAACGTGAATATTACCATCAACGGGGATAAGACGATTTCCGTGGCGCAAGGCGGAAGCGTGCTTTCCACTTTGGCTTCCGAAGGGATTTACCTGTCTTCGGCCTGCGGTGGTAAAGGTTCTTGCGGACAGTGCAAATGTCAGGTGGTAGAAGGAGGCGGTGAGATTCTGGACTCTGAAAAGGGACAGTTTACCCGTAAACAAATCAAAGACCATTGGCGTTTGGGTTGCCAGTGCAAGGTGAAAGGCGATTTGAAGATTAAGGTGCCCGAGTCTGTCATGGGTGTGAAGGAGTACGAATGTACGGTGATCAGCAACAAGAATGTGGCTACGTTCATCAAGGAGTTCAAGGTGCAGCTTCCGGCTGGGGCACACATGGACTTTATCCCCGGTTCATACGCCCAGATCAAGATACCTGCATTTACGATGGATTACGACAAGGATATCGACAAGAGCCTTATCGGCGACGAATACTTGCCGGCATGGCAGAAGTTCGGTCTCTTCCCGTTGAAGTGTGTCAATCCGGAACCGACTGTGCGTGCCTACTCTATGGCTAACTACCCGGCTGAGGGCGACGTGTTCATGTTGACCGTACGTATTGCCACGCCTCCTTTCAAGGCCGACCGTAGCGGTTTCATGGATGTGAACCCGGGTATTGCTTCTTCTTACATCTTCACGCTGAAACCGGGTGACAAGGTGACGATGAGCGGCCCTTACGGTGACTTCCATCCGCACTTCGACAGCAAGAAAGAAATGGTTTGGGTCGGTGGTGGTGCCGGTATGGCTCCGTTGCGTGCGCAAATCATGCACATGACGAAGACGTTGCATACGACCGATCGCGAGATGCACTATTTCTATGGTGCGCGCGCATTGAACGAAGTGTTCTATCTGGAGGATTTCTTAGGCTTGGAAAAGGATTTCCCGAATTTCCATTTCCATTTGGCTTTGGACCGTCCGGATCCTGCCGCAGACGCAGCAGGCGTGAAGTACACCCCGGGTTTTGTGCATAACGTGATGTATGAGACCTACCTGAAGAATCACGATGCGCCCGAGGACATCGAATATTACATGTGCGGTCCCGGCCCGATGTCGAAGGCTGTGGTCGGCATGCTCGACGGTCTCGGTGTAGATCCTGAATCTATCATGTACGATAACTTCGGCGGATAGTAGAGTAAAGAATACATTCTTTTTCATAGTAATTTGCGGCAGATTCCATGGGTATATGATGGATTTGCCGCAAATTTTTATATCCAATCGGAAGGGAGGCCATACTGGTTTCTATGTTGATGTTTTGTTTGCGAAATCCGATATTTCGCTTTCAAAATGACAGAAAAATAGGAGCCGATTGAACAAGCCAATCTTCTTTTTCCCTCTATCCGTGCAGTTCAAACGAAGGTTTTGAATACATTTTTTTGCAAATCAGGCTTGATTTTTATCTTTGTTCAGCAAAAAGGGGCATCAATCTCAGTCGAACGAAAAATCGTTCGGCTGAAAAAACACTTTTTTTGTCCGCATCTCGTATAATTCACTTCCTCACGTTGTCCGAAAAAAGACTTGAAAATGTGGAGACGAGATGCCGATACGGGCTCTTTTTTCTCTATTTCGCCTCCTTGGGTTTACGGGATTCGACTGTCAAATCGTTGTGTAAATCCGGGATTGGCTTGCTCCGCGTTGAAGCGTAGGCGCAAGCCATGGCTTTTCGTTTGGCTTTTTGAAAGTACAGGCCCTGAATGGGTGACAAACCGTTTTCTCCCCACGTGGCGAGAATCGTATATTTCCAAAAGCTTCAGCTTCGGGGTACAAATGGCGGAATCTTGCCGGGTGCGGATTGTCATTTTGACAGTATCGCAAAGCGGTGCGGCCATCGGTACGCACGGCATCGGACGGCGGGGAAAAGCCGAAGCGGTTCTGCTTAGAATTGGAAATAGATGAACGGTTGCATTTCCGCCGTGACGAACTGGTAAGCGATGAAAACGGTCAGTACGACAACTGCGGCCATCAACGGCAACGGCATGCGTGCAAACCAAATGCGATAACGGCGTTTCCAGTTGTCCGGCAACCAATGTATGACCATGCCTAAGGCGAAGAGGGCAAACACCTTGTCGTAGGCCAGAATAATATCGCCCACGTTGGCGTTCCATGCCGTCCCCATTTGGTTCACCATTTCCGTGGCGATGCGCCATGCCGTTTCGTTGGCAATGGCCGGGTCGAGATTAGAACCCGAACGGAAGAACAGGCGCGTGAAGGTGATGAATACGAAGGTGACACCCACAGCCCATGCGTGCCCCAACCCTGAAAAGCGCCAACGCAAGCCGCTCAGCGCATACAGCCATTTGATAATCGCACTGGCCGTGATGAACAGCATGAAGACGAGCAGCAGGTTCCATATAGGCGCGGGGGCAAAGACATATAACGCTCCCGTTACGGACAAGATGAGCAACGACCAGAGCGTGCGGACCACCGGCCGGAAGTCCCTCCAGAACTTGTAGACAATCATGCCCACGCCGTTCAGTCCGCCCCATATCATGAAATTACAACTTGCCCCGTGCCACAGGCCGCCGAGCAGCATGGTAATCATCGAGTTCAGGTTGGCCCATATCTTTTTGCGGCGGTCCGGACAGCGCAGTCCCACCGTGACGACAACGACACCGAGCACCAGTACGCCTCCGGCCACGTAAAGGTTGCCCGAGAGGATAAGGGCCACGAACGTGATGGTCAGTATCCAGAAATACGTGCCGAAGGTGGCGTTGCGGTTTCCGCCCAAGGGGATGTACAGGTAATTCTGCAACCAGCGCGACAACGAGATGTGCCAGCGTTTCCAGAAGTTACTGCAATTCGGGGCTTTGTACGGTGAATTGAAATTACGCGGCAGATAGAATCCCATGAGCAGCGAGAGACCGATGGCAATGTCCGTATAGCCCGAAAAATCGGCATATACTTGCAGGCTGTAGGCAAAGAGGGCCATGAGGTTCTCAAAACCGGAGAAAAGCATGGGGTTGTCGAACACACGGTCGATGAAGTTCACCGCGAGGTAGTCGCTCAGGATGATTTTCTTGAGCAGGCCGTTGAGTATCCAGAACACGGCCATGCCGAATTGCAGGCGGCTCAGGCAGTACTTGCGGTAGAGTTGCGGGATGAAGTCGCTGGCTTTCACGATAGGTCCGGCCACCAGTTGGGGGAAGAACGTGACGTAGAAACCGAAATCGAACAGATTGCGCACCGGTTTCACCAACCCGCGATACACGTCGGCCGTATAGCTGATGATTTGGAACGTGTAGAAGGAGATTCCCACGGGCAGGATGATGCGGTCTACGCTGAAGAACGGTTGGCCGAGCAACCGGTTGCCCTCGGCAGCCAGCAGGTTGGTCACTTGGAAGGAGGTGCCGCATACGGTATTCACCAAGTCCGCGAAGAAGTAGGCATACTTGAAGTAGCACAAGATGGACAGGTCGATGGCGACGCTCAGGATGAGGAAAGCCCGCTTTTGCCAACGCGCCTGCACGCGGTAGATGAGCTGGGCGATAAGAAAGTCGCTGCACGTCACGAATAGGAGCAGGCCGAAAAACAGTCCGCTCGTCTTGTAGTAGAACAAAACGCTGACGAAAAACAGGTAAGTGTTACGAAGCAGCCGTTTGTTGCGGAAAAGCGCGAAAACGGCGAAGACAATGGCAAAAAAGGCCCAAAACTGGAATTGCGTGAACAACAGCGGACTGTTCGGGTCGAACGAGAATACACTTTCTATATAATGCCACAGCACGAGTAGGTTTTCTTTAATTTCCATCAGCTTGTAAATAGTCGGTTATGATTGCATTGTAGAGTATGTCGCCTATGAGGTGGTATCCCTCGGCGGTGAAGTGGATACGGTCGGGGCGCATCAACCGCTTGCCGCGCCACAAGGCGGAAGAGCGCGAACCGCCCATGATATGATATTGGTCCCATACGGCACCGCCGGTCTCGGCGGCCAGTTCTTTGAATGCCTTGGCCACGCGCGCCGTGTTGGGATTGGTACGCTTGCCGTGCCTTCTCCCAAGGTTGAGCAGGCAGTCGTTGTTGGTCACGAAAAGCAAAGCGCAATGCGGATTCGCGGATTTGAACAGGGCGATAAGTTCGCGGTAATGCGCTTTGAACCGTTCCGGGTCGAATTTCTGCGGCGGTACGTTGGCGTCGTTGATGCCAATGCCGAAAATGGCAAGATCCGGCCGGATAAGTTTCAGGTCTTCGGGCAGATGGCGGCAACGCAGCCAGGCCGGTACGTCGGCCCCGTTAATCCCTACGGCATGATAGACCAGTCCGTCCCGGTCGTTTTCCGGTAAGATGCCTGTCAGCGTGAAACGTCCGCCCTCTCCGGTGTGGATGCGTATGTTCGCCGTGTCGCAGGCTTCGGGGTAGTGTATCAGGAAACTGTGCGTGGCAGCGTCATGTTGCGGGAGGAGGGTGTCTCCGCGATGTATGGCGTAGGGATATGCCGTGGTGTCGTTGGCATAGCCCAGTATGCGCAGTCGTGTGAAATGCCAGGCGGACGTATCGCTCGGATTGAGCCGGAGCGTCAGGCTGGCGGAAGGGTCGCCGGTGCTGACTGCGGCTCCGGTCAGTCCGAGGGTATCAGTGCCGTTGGGCTTGATGCACCGGCAACTTTCCCATGTTCCGGTAAAACCGATACGGTAGTTTTGGGGTGCGTTCGTCCGCAGGATGCGGAAAGGGAATACCACGCCCCGGGCGGTCATTACCGAGTCGCCCAAGGTGGAAAAGTTCATCCGCAACCGGTGGCTCAGGTATCCGGCCTGTACATGGCTGCCCCCGATGTGGAGGATGTTTATTTTGCCTTTGCCGGTGGACAGCAAGCTATCCATTTTGTGATAGAGTGTGTCGAAGTCGGCTCGTCCGGATGGGAATTGCAACGTGTTGTCTCCGTATCGGATGAACGGGTAATCGGGGAGAGGGCGTAACGCAGCTTCGCGGCGTACGGAATCATTCTTTTCATGGGCGTGGCAGCCAACCAGTAGGGCAAAGGCCGCTAAAAGTCCGGATAATATCCTGTATTTCTTCATGTCTTTCGGAGGGGTATTGAAGATAAAATTAGAGATTCAGTGAATCATGGGACACCGTGTCGGTGTGCCTAGCCTGGACGGACGGGGCCTGTGTGGTATCTACCACCAGTTCCGTACTGTCTACACTGAGTTTCAGTTTGTCTTTTCCTGTGCGGAAACGATAGAATTTATGGTAAAATTCAAGCGTTTCATAGAGGATGTTGCCTACATGGCGGGCACCTTTGGGAGTGAAATGCACGTAGTCCGGTCCGGCCAGATAAGCGTCCACCCACTTCATCATGGAGCCGCGTCCGCCCATGGCGGCATAAAGATCCCAATAGGCTATGCCGCATTCTTCCGCCATGGCTTTCATGGCTTCTACCAGACGGGGCAGGATGGGGTAAGTCTGCATCTCGCCGTCTATGGAAGTGGACATGTCCGACGGGCCGATGAAGAGGAAACAAGCGTCGGGGACCAGTTTCCGGAGATATTCAATCTGTCGTTTCAGGCCGGACATGTAATTGTCGATACCTTCTTTTCCTTTCAGGTAAGGAACGGAATTTCCGCCATATTGCAGGATGATGAGCCGGACGTTTTCGCGTCCGAAGAACGGGGACAGCGTGGATGAATGAATACCGGTGAATATCGTGCCGGAGCAGCCGCGCATGGGGATGTTGTCGAGCGAAACGCCCGTTTGACCGTCGAGCATCACTCCGTACACATCGGCTTGTCCGTCGACCGTAAGGCTGACCGTAGTGCGGGGACTACTGAAATTACGGGAATAGCAGTAAAACCGGTCGTTGAGTTGCGTTTCGTTCAGGATGAGGGTGTCGGTTCCGGCCACCGCTGCCGCTTTTACCGGGGCGCTGGTCAGGAGTGTGATTTGACCGAAGCGGGAAGCGTGCGGAAAATGCTGGCGGTCGCGCGTGGAAAACCGGAATGTGGTCGGCCCGTCGAGTGTGGCCGTTTGTCCCATGACTCCGTATGCCTTGCTGTCGAGCCGCATATCCTTGGGGCCATAGACGATGTGTCGGGATAGCCCTTCCGGCGATACGGATTGTGACAACGTGTAGGTCGGGACGGTTTGTACGGCCGGCGCCAACCCCACGCCACTTCCACCGAACCGTTCTTGGAACGCTTCGCGCAAGACGGACGAGATACGGTCGCCCTCCAACTGCGAATCGCCGTAGTGCATGATGCGGACGGGGCATTCGCGTGCAGCTTCGAGCGCATCGAAAAACGGGTCCAAATAATCTATGTTGTCTCCCGGCATATAAATACGTGCGGCGTTCGTCTCGCAATAGGTCATGAACTCGCTTTCTTTTTCCGCTTTGAGTGCGTCCATGCGCATTTGCAGCAGTTCTTCCGTGCTGAGGGTGTCAGTTGATACGGTGTCGGTCGGGAGCGTTTCTTTTTCTTCTTCCGTTTGAAGGACTTCTGTCAGAGAGGGAAACTTCATTCGCACACTGCCTACGGCGATACCGTCTTCCGGAAAAAAGTATGCGACGAGCGCCAACAATCCTAAAATGGAAAAGATAAAACAAATAATGGTTCTGATTTTCATCCTGTTTGGGGGTGTTTGTGAAAAACGCTGCAAAGTTACGGAATATCGCTGGAATAATCGAATAAAAAGGCCGATTTGATAACTTCCATGAGGTGGAAGAGTGTTTTTTCCTTATATTTGTGACGTCAATAAATAATATATGGAACAAAATCCTCTTCAAAAAACGCGTATAGAGGTCGTGGACGCCCTACGTGGTTTTGCCGTAATGGCTATTATTCTGGTCCATAACTTGGAACATTTTATTTTTCCAGTTTATCCGGCAGATTCACCGGAGTGGTTGGAGGTTCTGGACCAAGGGGTTTTGAATGTGGTGTTTAGCCTTTTTGCAGGTAAGGCATACGCCATCTTTGCCCTTTTGTTTGGTTTTACTTTTTATATTCAAACGCAGAATCAAAAGCGGCAGGGGAAAGACTTCGGTTACCGTTTCCTGTGGCGCATGGTGCTGTTGGTAGGTTTTGCCACGTTGAATGCCGCATTCTTTCCGGCCGGCGATGTCTTGTTGCTGTTCGTTGTGGTGAGTCTGGTTTTGTTCTTTACGCGTAACTGGTGTGACAAGGCTATTTTGATTACCGCCATCATATTTTTGTTGCAGCCGGTTGAATGGTACCACTATCTGGCCGCTTTGGCCGACCCGGCTCACCGCTTGCCTGATCTCAAGGTGGGCGAAATGTATGCGGAAGTGGCGGAATACACGAAATCCGGGGACTTTTGGGATTTCATTGGGTGCAACATTACGTTGGGGCAAAAGGCCAGTTTGTTGTGGGCCGTGAATGCCGGGCGTTTTTTCCAGACGGCAGGGCTGTTCCTGTTGGGCTTTTACATCGGAAGAAAACGGCTTTTTGTGTCATCCGAAAAGAACCTTCATCTGTGGGTAAAGATATTGATTGTTTCCGCTCTTTCCTTTGCACCTTTATATACGTTGAAGGAACTGGTTATGGGACAGGATGCCATCATACAGCAAACCGTGGGTACTGCATTTGACATGTGGCAGAAATTGGCTTTCACGCTGGTACTGATAGCGTCTTTCGTGCTCCTTTACCAAAACAGGAGGTTCAGCGACGCGGTCGGCAATCTGCGTTTTTATGGAAAGATGAGTCTTACGAATTATATAAGCCAGTCTATAATAGGAGCGGTCATTTATTTCCCGTTCGGTCTTTATCTTGCTCCTTATTGCGGATATGCGGTGAGTTTGTTGATTGGAGTTTTCACGTTCCTGCTGCAAGTATGGTTTTGCAAATGGTGGCTGTCCAAGTATAAACAAGGGCCTTTGGAGCGTATCTGGCATAAATGGACTTGGATAGGAACGGATAAGAAGTAAGCCGCCTTTTGGGAATAAAGAAGGACGATTGAGTCTCTGCATCCCGTCCGGATAAATACGTCGATAAGAGTTTTTTCCTTTTATCGGCGTATTTTTAGTTTATAACATGTTAATATGAGTTAATTATTCGGGGGGGGTAAATAATTAGTCACTGATTTATTACATTTGTACGACAATTTAATAGGTAAACAGCTAAATATATTGCAATTTATGGATAAGCATATTATCGGTGAAAATGCGGGTAGGGTATGGCGTCTATTGAGCAGTGACGAACAACGTCGTTGGGAGTATTCGGAGATAAAAGACATCTTAGGATTGAATGATGCCGAACTGGGCAGTGCCATTGGTTGGTTGGCTCGTGAGGATAAGATACAGTTTGAGTTGGAACATCATAACAGCAAGGATGAGAAGGCCTATTTGTATCTTATGCTGAATGTATATTTTTGATTGTATGGTACGGTCGGGATTTGCCTCTCTTCAGAAGGGGTGTACTGTCCATCCTTGTCGGGAAGTAGGGATTGAGAAAAATAAAAAGTATGACATAATGGCAATTATTTCAGAATCCTCTATGCGAAGCGATATCGGCAAAGATACTTCTGATTTCTTAGAAGAATAACTAAATGTTTAGAAAAGGGATGTATTTTTGCTTTATTAACCTTTTGGTCGGTGCGGACTAAGGCTATAAAATACAGTTTGCCAGGAAAATGGAAATTTCCTGGCAAACAATGTGAGTCGCAAAAATCGTTTGGTAGAGGAGATATATCATTAGGGGATTATTTGCCTACTTCCACACGGATGATTCGGCTGCCGTCGTCCGACCATGTATAGTACAGTGCGTTCGAGCGGAAAGGTTGGCCGTTGACTATTGTTTCTATATATCTTTTTTTCGTTTTGAAGTTATAAGTAGCGTAGTGTCGGTAGAAGTCTGTCTCTATTCCTGGTTCGCGGAAGTCTTGCCGATAAAGCGAACCCATTTCTTTGCTTTGGTTGCCATTCTCTTCCATGAACTTTATATCGCTTTCAAACCAGAAAGCTCCGGATATGATTTGTTCTGAACGGATGGCATCTTCCATCTCTGTTTGATCTCCCTGTGGGTAGAAGCCTTGTACCAATTCCGCACTGGTGAAGCGCAGTTCGGGCTTCTTGTCATACACTACAGTGAAAGGTTTGTTGTCAAGTATGATACGTTCATTGCCCGCATGGCAGTAGAGTACGGCCTCGACATCGGCTTTGGCTATGAAGTTCTCGCGGTCGATTTGGAAGTCTGGAGTAGAAGGATGTGCGGAAGTCTCTATAATACCGTTGAAGGCATCCGTACGGCCAAAGATGTCAGTTTCGCTGAAGTCATTGTGTGCGTAACGGAGGGCAATCCCCCACGAACTGTGGGTGAAAGCGTTATTGAAGGACAAAGGGATATCCGGAATCTGAGGAACGGATACGGAAATACTCAGGTCTGCCTGCACACCTGAGTTGGCCACGTAGTAGCAGTCCGTCATCTCTATCTCGCCCAAATGGGCATCCAAAGTCAAGTATGCTCTTGTGTCTTCTGCATAGAGTAGCAAGCGTGGATTAGCTTTGCCTGTCGCCTGTGCTTGAAGTTCATCTTCTGCGATGAGATAGGGGCGCACATAATAAATGCCGGGGGCAAGGTCGGGCAGTTCGAAAGTCTGGGATTGCTCGTGGCCAGACAAGAGTTCTTCGCCCTTGAGGTCGTAAAGGGCATTGCCCGGTCCCAGTACGTTGTGCTGTCCGATAAGCAGTCCGCAATATAGTTTGAGGGCTTTGGTCGCACCGTATTCTCCCTCTTCCGGATTACGGTTGAACGTTTCGGTGGGAGTATTGATGCGGGCGTAGACCGTGACGTAGCTTTTGCCGTCCGGGCCTTTCCCATACAAATTTTCAGAGCTGTCCAAATAGACGGCGCTTTCGCCTGTAATCAGCCTGCGGATAGTTTCCAGATGGTTTAAGTTGCATACGGCATCATATTCAGGGAACAAGGCTTGTCCATCGTAAACAGGCTGACCCGCATAATCGCCAGAAGCAACCTTGCCGATGAAATCTCTCCCGTACGATTTAAGGTTTTCCGATAAAAAATCTATGTTCTGACTGAACGACAGGATGGAAGAGGCCACGGCGGAGAAGGGGTCGGAGGAGGTCTGACTGTTTCCGTATGGGGACTGTAGGGCGTAGGTACGGTGCTTTGTATTTCCGTTCGCAGTCCCTGTCAGGTAGATGTTCCCTCCCTTTTGTTGTACGATATAAGTATTGGCATTGTATTCGGAAGATGTGCCCATTAAAAATGTCGTTACATCGAACCGGTCATCCACGAAAAACGTAAGCGTGGTGTGCGAGTTGAAGCCATCTACAGAGAAGGCGGCCACATAGCCTCCCCCCAGGCTGTCACGGTTACACACGAAAGTGGCAGTTGTCTCATCGTTGATGCGGCTGGCGATGCCCCACTTCCAATGCATCTTGTTCAGGGCTTCTGTTGGGATTGAGCCGTATGCCCCTACGGTTTGGGGTTTGCCGCCGTTTTCATCGTCTTCGCAGCCCGTGAAAGTGAAGACGGAGAAGCATAGCAGAAAAACGTAAGATAACTTTTGAATATTCATAGTCTCATTTTTTATGAAAGGTTACTGCATTAAGGTGCTGGCTTAGGGCTTTTCCCCATTCCCGGCTTCTTCGCTTTGCAGGATGGCTTGTGCAGATTCGTCTCCCAACTCGGCCGCTTTCTTCAGATGGGCCAGACCTTCTTCACGTCGGTTCAATTTGAGTTGGCAAATGCCCATCAGGCGGTAGGCATCTCCGAACTCGGGATTCAGTTCCGCGCTCTTTTTTGCGGAAGAGAGTGCTTCAGCAAATTCCCCGATACGGTAATAGACCACGGCCCGTTCGGCATGATATAACGGTTCTTTGGGTTCCATGCGTATGGCCCGGTCGATATCGTCGACGGCTTGTTGGAACATGCGGCATTGCATTTCTGCCTGTTCGCGACGGTAGTAGAAGTAGGCTGTGAGTTCATCGCCCATTAAATGCTCATATTCATTCAGATCCAAAATAGCATCCCGGTAGCGGCCCAAGGCGAGCAAAGTGTTGGAGCGCTCCAACAATGCCGGTGCCGCATCTTTTAAATAAGGTTTGCTGAAACATGCCACAGCACTGTCTTGCAATGCCAGTATCTGTAGCGTATCGGCCCCTGCCATCCGTTTGCATTGGGCAGCGTAGAGGAACAGGTTGGCCGAACGCATGTTGGTTCCCGTCAAGGACAAGTATTTTTCGCAGGCCTTTTCGTAGTCTTTGAGTGCATAGAGCGTATTGCCCTCCTGAAGTGTATAGAGAGGGAGAGGATTTTGCTTGTAGGCTTCTCCAGCGAGTGAGAGCGATTTGTTCATGTCCCAGTCTTTATACACCGTGTAACCGGGTTTCAAGTTCAATTCGTATAGCAGTTTGCTGAATGCATAGTACACTTCGTCTTTTTTCTCGGCCACGTCCATGGCTGCATTCATATCTTCTTCAGCGGCTGCATAGTTGCCGTGTGCCATGTAGAAATCAGCCCGTTGGGTGTAGGGTTCGCTGCTTTTGGGAAATTGTTCCGCATAGTCGTTCAGGTACTGGTTATAGGTGGTGGAGTCCGAACGGGAGGCCGTCATGAACAGGAACGTGCGTATATCCGCTTCATCGGCCGGCAGTGCCTTACGGATGTGGATGGCATTTAAGTCGTTGTCGGCCGAAGACATGCCGTTGGTGAAAAGTGTGTTGCCGTATGCGACACTGACGGCGTAGGACGTTGTGGCGGAGGCGTTGGCTTTCCGTTGTATCATTCCCAATACTTCGCCTTCTTCATCCATGACCGGACTGTTCAAGTACTTTTCGTCCAATGGCCGACCTAAGGTGTAATAACCGTATTTCTCGTTGAATTTCTGAATGTCGTGCAACGTGTCGTTTACACACATTTTGTTTTCTTTTGTCGGGTAGGGGAGGACGTAGACGTGTTCATGTTTCACGCCCATACGGTCTGAAATGGTCAGTGCCGGGGTATCCTTGTCGGTTTTTACCCGGAACTTTACCAAATCGTATAATGAACTGACTCCCACGATGGCTTCCACTTCGTATTCCTTTCCTTCTCCGCTGACGACTTTGGCTTTGCTGGCTTGTTTGAACAGTTGGTAATCGGCTAAAGCGGTTCCGTTCTTGTCGATGAAAAAACCGCTGCCGGATTGCAGCATGTCTCCTTTTTCATTCATGGTCACGATGCTGATTTGTGCTTTTGCTGCCTTTTTGAACCATTTGGGATTTTGGGCAACCAAATGGCCGCCCAAAGTAGACAGGCAAGTCAATATAAATATGATCTTTTTCATTTTCTATAGGATTGGTTAAGCAATTCTTTAGCGTTATTGATGGCCGCATCGGTCAGTGTGGTGCCGCTCAACATGTGGGCGATTTCCTCCACGCGTCCTTTTTCGTCCAGTTGGACGATATGGCTGCTGGTACCCTCCGCGTGGTCTTCCTTGTAAACTTTGTAGTGCGTGCTGCCGAGAGCCGCGATTTGGGGCAGATGGGTGATGCTGATGACTTGTCGGTTGAGTGCCCCCATTTCCTGCATGATATGCGCCATCTTCTCGGCGATGCTGCCGGAGACGCCGGTATCTATTTCGTCGAAAATGATGGTAGGTAGTTTGACCGCCCCGGAAATCATGGCTTTCAGCGAGAGCATGACGCGTGCGATTTCACCCCCCGATGCCACTTGGGAGATAGGTTGCAACTGGCCGTTTTTGTTGGCACTGAAAAGGAAGTTGATTTTGTCGGTTCCCGTCTCGTCCGGTACTTCTTTGGGAGTGAGTTCCACTTTGAATTGGACATTCGGGATACCCAACGGGATGAGCTTTTCTTTCATCTGCCTTTCCACGACCGAGGCCGCCTTTTGCCGTAGCGAGGTCAGCCTTCCGGCTTGTTTCTTCATAGACTCAAGGGCTTGGTCGCATTGCTGTTGCAAGGCCTGTATATGTTCGTCGCTATGTGTGATGGCGTTGAGTTTTTCGCGGTATTCCTCCTCTATTCGCAGAAGGTCTTCCAACGTGTCCACACGGTGTTTCTGTTGCAAGTCATAGATGGTGTTGAGCCGTTCGTTGACGTATTCCAGACGTTCCGGATTGAACTCGACCTGTTCCGTGCGTCCGGCAATCTCGCCGGCAAGGTCTTTCAACTCGATGTAACATGACTCCATACGTGACGCCAGTTCATTGCCGTCGGGATAAACTTTTCCTATATTGTCCAAGAGATGGGTTGTTTCTTTCAAGACGTTGACGATACCGTTTTGTTCATTGTCCAAAAGGTTTTCCGCTTGATACAAAGCCTGTTTGATTTCTTCGGCATGTGTCAGTGTTTCGGCCTCTTGCTCCAGAACTTCCTGTTCTCCGGTTTTCAATGCGGCATTCTCTAATTGTTCCAGTTGGAACGTGATATAGTCTTCTTCCGTACGGGCTTGTTCCGCGGCTTGCCGCGCCTGTTGCAACGCCTTTTCCGCTTGCCTGTAAGCCGTGTACAGTCTTTTATACTGTTGCAGTTCATCCTTGTCTCCGGCCAGGATGTCGATGACGTTCAGTTGGAAGTTCTCTTTGTTCAGCAACAAGTTTTGGTGTTGGGAATGCACGTCGATGAGCATTTCCCCCAATTCCTTGAGTTGGCTCACGGGAGCGGGCGTATCGTTGATGAACGCCCGGCTCTTGCCGGATGCCGTGATTTCACGGCGGACGATGCATTCTTTTCCGTCGAACTCCAAGTCGTTGCGTTCGAAGAACTCCTGCATGCCGTAGGCACTCAGGTCGAAAACGGCTTCGATGACGCATTTCGACATGCCGTTTTTTATGGATTTACTGTCTGCGCGCTGACCGAGCAGCAGGCCGATTGCACCGAGGATAATGGACTTTCCGGCACCGGTTTCTCCGGTAATGACAGAGAAACCCTGCCCGAACCGGATGTCCAATGTGTCTATTAATGCGTAATTCTGAATGAATAAAGATTTCAGCATATCCTTATTTTCTGAGTTTTTCCCAATAATTACTTTGTGAAGCGTTGATGGCGAACACGATATTATATACTTTCTCACGTTCTTCCGCCGTGCCCTTTCCGCTGTAAATGCTGACTAACTCATCTCGTTTGATGTCGGTGAATATGACGGGGAGCGCGCTCATGCTTTTTTGGTCGCGGGCTTGTTTGAGTATTTCTATGGATTCCGTAATGGCCATGCGTGCCGTATCGGTATTTTCCGTCATGCGGTCCAGTCCCAGACGGTGGTATTTGTATTCCAGTTGCCGGAGCGGTTCCATGGCCCCGTCCAGATAGTCATTGATAATGGCAAAGCGGTTGCGGTCGTTTTCGAAAGCTTTCCATCCGGCATAGCCCAAGTTTTGCGAATTGTTAGCTACGTCCATGGCCATTTGCAGGATGTCGGAACCGCCGAGCGGTGCCATCGTATCCATGTCCATGCCGATGATGAGGTAGGCATAGTAGGCAATGACAGCCGTAAGGTTGTTGTCCACTTGTTCCGGGCGGAATTCCAGTTGGTCGAATTGTTGGAAAGTAAAGTTGAAATTCTCATCCTGAAAATTAAACACCGTCGTTGAATAGTTGGAGTCATACACCGGACGTGTACTCTGCACCTGTATCGACCCGGTAAATGAATTGTCCGTTTCGCTGTAAGTTTTCAGCGTGATACTGAAAGTACAGTTGATGCGTTCTTCTTCTTCGTATGTCATCCCGGTCCATTGCCTCTCGTTGATGAAAGCCGTCAGGGAGTTCTGCAACGCCTCGAAGACGGCATCCGTCGTGTTGGAGATTTGGGAACGGTTGATGGTCACTTTGGCATTGAGTTCCTGTGCCACAGCCGGGGCTGCAATGTGGAAACATGCCGTCAGGGCCATGAATTTAAGACAGGAGGCTATATGTCTGCGTACGTCATGCATATTCATCCGGCGTTAGAAAGAAGACATGAGCCGGTCGACAATGTCGGCCGCCACTTCTTTTTTGCTTTTCAGCGGATAGACCACGGAGTCGGTCCGGCTGATAATGGTTATTTTATTCGTGTCATGACGGAAGCCCGCCCCTGGGTCGTTCAGCGAATTGAGCACGATGAAGTCGAAATTCTTCCGTTCCAGTTTTTCGTGCGCATGCGCCGTCTCGTCATGGGTTTCGAGGGCAAAGCCTATGAGTTTCTGTCCCTCACGTTTCATCTGGCCGAGCGTTTGGGCTATGTCGCGTGTCGGTTTCAGACGGAGGACAAGGTCATCGTTTTCGCGTTTGATTTTGCGGTCGGAAGCTTGCGCAGGCGTGAAGTCAGCCACGGCTGCACATAAGATGGCCGCATCTGATTCCGGGAAATGTGCCGTGGCTTCGCGGAACATGTCTTCGGCCGATTCCACGTCGATTCGCCGGATGCCCGCCTGCGTGGTGCCGAGGGACATCGGACCGCAAACCAACATGACTTCCGCGCCGCGTCGGGCACAAGCCTCGGCTAAGGCGATTCCCATTTTGCCCGATGAATAGTTACCGATAAACCTTACGGGGTCAATCTTTTCATACGTGGGGCCTGCTGTAATCAGGATTCTTTTCCCCTGCAAGTCTTGTCCGCCGGAAAAGTAGTCTTCCAGAACCTTGATAATATTTTCAGGTTCCTCCATGCGTCCTTTGCCCTCCAAATGACTGGCCAATTCCCCGCTGGCAGGCTCAATGATGTGGTTGCCGTAACTGCGGAGGCGTTCGAGGTTTTGCTGTGTGGAGGGATGGGCGAACATGTCCAAATCCATTGCCGGAGCTACGAAAACGGGAGCTTTCATGGACAGGTAGGTCGTGATGAGCATGTTGTCGGCTATGCCATGAGCCATCTTGCCGATAGACGAGGCCGTAGCCGGTGCAATCACCATGGCATCGGCCCAAAGCCCGAGTGCGATATGGCTGTGCCAACTCCCGTCGCGTCCGGAAAAGAATTCGCTGACCACCGGTTTGCTGGTTAGTGCGGAGAGGGTGACGGGCGTGATGAATTCTTTGCCCGCCGGAGTGATGACCACTTGCACTTCAGCTCCCCTTTTAATCAATCCCCGGATGAGATAGCAGGCCTTGTAGGCCGCGATGCTTCCCGTGATTCCCAATACGATTTTCTTACCTCTTAATGTTTCCATGCCGGTTTATGCCTTGTTCATATCCAAACGAATCTGGGTTAAAATCTGCTTGGTGTTGCGTGCGAAGTCACCTTGCAGAATCCAACTGTAATATCCGGGATCCGTACGTAATACGTCGGTGACTTTTTTTCCTTTGTATTTGCCGAAGTTGAACACGACATCACGATTTTCATCATAAACCATGCGTCCGGCAAAATCCACGTTATCCGTCATCCGGGAAAAATCGGACAGGAATGCCACGTCGTTTTTCAAGTCTTCAGGATAGTGGTCCAGTTGTGCCATCAGGACTTCGTATGTAGCCCGTGTGTCGGCCAAAGCAGAGTGGGCGTTTTCCAAATCCTTTCCGCAATAGAATTTGTATGCGGCACTCAACGTCCGGCGTTCGAGCTTATGATAAATGTTTTGTACGTCGATGAACTTACGCTTGCGGATGTCGATGTCTATGCCCGCCCGCAGGAATTCTTCGACCAGCATCGGTACGTCGAAACGGTTGGAATTGAATCCGGCGAAGTCGCATCCCTTGATGGTATTGGCCAGTTCCCGGGCTACTTGCTTGAACGTAGGACAGTCTGCCACGTCTTCATCATAGATACCGTGAATGGCCGAAGAACTTTCCGGAATGTGCATCTCCGGATTGATTCGCATGCTTTTGGACTCTTCATTGCCGTTAGGGTACACTTTGATGTAGCATAATTCTACGATACGGTCGGTGGTGATATTGATTCCCGTGGTTTCCAGATCGAAGAAAACGACGGGATTGTTCAGATTTAATTTCATTTTTATTCTTTTAGTCGTTCAGCATCATAGGCATCAGCAGCATCAGCAGGTCTTCGTTTTCTTCCTGCTCTGCCGGGACGATTACTCCGGCCCGGCTCGGGTCGGCCAGCTCGATGATGACGTTTTCTCCCCCCATATTGTTCAGTATGTCGATGAGGAACGTACCCTTGAAACCGATATTCATCGGAGAGTCTCCGTATTCGCAGGGCACGCGTTCCTCGGCCGAGGTGGAGTAGTCTATGTCTTGTCCGGAGACTACCAACTGATTGCTTTCCAGATGCAACTTGATCAAAGCGCTGCTTTGGTTGGAGAATATCAATACGCGTTTCAGGGCGCTCAGCAAAGTAAGGCGGTCCACCGTAACCCGGTAGGGGTTGTTTTGCGGAATGACAGAGTTATAGTTCGGATAGCGTCCTTCGATAAGCCGGCAGATGAGTCGGGAAGATTCCATGGTAATGTAGGCATTACGCTCATTGAACTTCAACGTGACGTCGTCCGATTCCTTCGGTAAGAGGTTTTTCAGAATCGTAGCCGGCTTCTTGGGAAGGATAAAGGCTGCGGGCTGATGGTCTTTGATACCGTAGTTTCTGTTGCGTACCAATTTGTGCCCGTCGGTAGAGACAAAAGTCAGGTTGTCGGCTTGGATGTCGAAATATACCCCGTTCATCACCGGACGCAATTCGTCGTCGGCCGTGGCGAACAAGCAACGGTTTATGCCGTTGAGCATCGTTTCGGCCGGTATGATGAGGGCATTCATGTCCTCCTGCGGGAGGTTCATTTCCGGGTATTCGTCGGCACTTTGTCCCACGATGTTGAAACGTCCGTTCTGGTAGTTGGCCGTGATTTCCATGTTGTCCGGATTGATATCGAAAGAAAGAGGTTGTTCCGCAATTTCTTTCATGGAGTCTTGGATGGTTTTGGCGTTGATGCAGAAACGGGCATTGGCATCGCTTTCCACAAGTTCCAGGTTGGTGATTAGCGTCGTTTCGCTGTCCGAGGCCGTAATGGTGAGTATATTATCTTGGATTTCAAATAAGAAACAATCCAAGATAGGGAGCGTATTCTTTGAATTTATGACGCGTCCAATCGTCTGCAAGCGATTGAAAAGTGCAGAGCTTGATACGATAAATCTCATAATGTGGTATTTTTAGAATTATATTCAGCAAATTTACATATTTAAGTAGAACGGAACAAAAAAAATAATTTAAAATTCGAGAAAGTAGAAAATAAGTTGTAATTTCGCATCACTAAACAGTTAATGTAGAAATATGGAAATTACAGGAAAAATTATTGCTGTGTTACCTGAGCGGGGTGGCGTTTCTCAGCGTACCGGTTCGGAGTGGAAAGTACAGGAATATGTGTTGGAAACTCAGGAGCAATATCCCAGAAAAATGTGTTTTGACGTTTTCGGCGCAGATAAGATTGCACAGTTCGCCATTAAGATCGGCGACCAGCTTACCGTGTCTTTCGATATAGATGCGCGTGAATATAATGGCCGGTGGTACAATAGTATTCGTGCTTGGAAAGTGGAGCGCGCGACAGCTCCGGCCGAATCTCCCGCAGGACCGGTGCCTTTCCCTCCGGTTTCGGATGCGGCGCCTGTTGATTTTTCGGCAGGAGATTCTAAAGACGACCTGCCTTTCTGACAAGAACGGTGGCAAGTATACAGTAATCCCGATAGCAAGAGGCTATCGGGATTTTTTTGTGCTTCCTTGAACCGTGTGGGGTATTGCAAAAGGAGCCGGACAGATTGTCAGAATGTCATTCCATGTCCTGCAGGAATCGTTTATTTGCACGTGGATGCGACGGTTTACAGAAATATGCGATTCTCACGCGGTGGGAAGAAAACGATTTGGAAGCGATAGGGTGGACGAGGCTCCCATTATGTCGGGCGGGAAAGTGCGGTCGGCGTTCGTTGGGGGAGAAGTTGTAAGTACAAAGATGGGTTGGCCAGACCATTTGACATCGGGGTTTTGAAGGCGGAGAAGCATCGAATAGAAGAAAAACGGCCGTCTGCGTCATATCGTTACCCCGTTTTCGGTTGCCGTTCATGGCCGTTTGAGGATGTCGTCTGAACAATAAGAGGAGAAAAAAATGTTATTTTGCTCCAAATGAAAAAAAGTTTGGCTGAGATTGATTCTTAATTTTGCTTAATTTGGTTCAAGTTTCCGCCAGAATGGCAAATAAGTGTATTCAAAATAGCCCTGAATCCTTCCTGAATGGATGTCGTATGCGAAAGTGTGGGTTGGGGAATCCGGCTTTTTCTGTCAGGAAGATGGTAAAATACGGAATTCTGTTGACAAGATGAAAGCCTGCGTCTTTGTGCGGACATCTCCGTCCCGTGGCTTCTGCCGTATGCCTTGGATGGGCGGGATGCATATGGAAAGGAAGACGGCCTCCGGACAATTTGCCGGAAGCCGTCTTCGCTTGGTTTATAAAAAGAGGTAGTTACTTTATTCGTCGTAGCCTCCGCCCAAAGCCTGATACAGCTCGATGGCAGCCTGTATTTGGCTGAATTTATTGCTGATTTGCGACATCTGTGCCGTCAGCAAAGTCTGTTGGGCTGTCAACACCTGCAGGTAGTTGGTCGACGAGTTCATCATCAATGCTTGCGTGCTTTTTACAGCCGTTTCCAAAGAAGCGATCTGTTTGGTGTACAAACCGTCTTTTTCTCCTGTGGCCTGTATTTTGGTCAAGGCTGCATTGACTTCCGTTCCGGCATCCAATAAAGTCTGTTGGAATGAAAGCTTGGCCTGTTCCTGCTGTGCTTTTGAGATTTTATATTGTGCACGCAACTTTCCGTTCTGGAAAATGGGTTGTGTCAGCGACGCCATGGCATTCCATATCCATTTGCCCGGATTGACCGGTAGGGTACCGAGGTCGTTCGTCCAGCCTATAGCACCGCTTAAGTTCAAGCCCGGGTAGAAAGCGGCACGCGATTCATTGGTGGCGTAATATGCTACAGCCAACTGGGTTTCAGCCTGCTTCACGTCCGGACGGTTGGCCAGTGCGGCAGCCGGAATACCGGCCGACATGCGGGCCGGAACCTTCCAATTGTTCATAGAGCCGATGGCATACTTTTGCGGAGCTTCACCCAACAGGGCAGAGAACTCATTTTCCAAATCACTGATTTGCTGTTTCAAGTCCGTGATTTGCGTGCAAATGCTATAGTAGTTGGCTTCAGTCTGCGACACGGCTGCCATGTTGCTTTGACCGGCATTCATCAAGGCACGGGTGGTTTCGACGTTCTCCTTCCACAGTTTTTCCGTTTCCTGGCTGACGGCTAACTGGTCTTTCAGCATGGCCAGCGAGTAGTAATAGTTGGCGATTGCCGCAATCAACTGAGACTGTACGGCCTGTTTGTAAGCCTGGCTGTTTTCAAGTTGGGCTTGTGCACGCTTTTTGGCATTGTGCAGGCTTCCGAAGATGTCTATTTGCCAAGAGGCTGATACCGGAATGGTATAAGTTTGTGTGGCTTTTCCCCAATCCACACCGGCCAACGAACCTTGCGGAGCGAAAGCGAGACTGGGGATATAAGCCCATTTGGCAGCCTTCAGCGAGGCTTCGGACTGTTCGATTTGCAGTTGGGCACTACGTAAGTTCGTGTTTTGTGCCAACCCTCTTTCAATCAGAGTCTGCAGTTGGGGATCCGTGAAGATTTCTCTCCATGCGAATGAGGCTAAGCCCAATGAGTCGCCGCTTTGAGTGTTGTCGCTGCGGTACAAACCGTCAGTCTGAATGTCGGCCGGGCGTTCGTAGCTTTTGTATAGACCGCAACTGCTCAACAGAGCAGCCGTGGTCATGGTCATAATTATCTTTTTCATTGTTCGTCTTTTTCGCTTTTAAATGCACTGCGTTCTTCTAAACTCTTTTGGCGTTCTGCTAATACTTGGGCGTCTGCTTCTTCATGCAAAGGCGGACGAACCTTTTCTTGCAAGTATTGGAATACGATAAAGAATACAGGAGTAATGAAGAGTAGCGCCAAAGTACCGATTAACATACCGCCGACAACACCCGTACCCAGAGAACTGTTACCGTTGGCTCCGGCACCTGTGGCGAACATCAAAGGCAACATACCGAAGATCATGGTCAACACCGTCATCAAAATCGGGCGGAAACGTACTTGGGCTGCAGAGTAGGCTGCTTCGATGATGCCCATTCCCTTTCGGCGACGTTCCGTGGCATACTCTGTGATAAGGATAGCTGTCTTAGCCAACAGACCAATCAACATAATCACACCGGTTTGCAGATAGATGTTGTTTTCCAGACCGAAGAGCCATGCGAAGAGGAACGAACCCATCAAACCGCACGGTACGGAGAGGATGACGGCCATCGGAACTAAGAAACTTTCGTACAGACACGACAGGATTAAGAAAATCAACACGATACAGAACACGTAGATGAAGACCGTGTCGTTGGAACCGGCTGTTTCTTTCTCTTCACGTGAGATGCCGCCGTATTCATAATTATAACGGTTGGGCATGGTCTGTGCGAATACTTCTTCAATGGCTTGCATGGTCTGGCCCGAAGAATAACCCGGAGCCGGGTTTACGTTGCAGGCAATGGCATCGAACAGGTTGAACCGGTTGGTGACTTCAGGTCCCATGGTCTTCTTGACACTGAGGAACTGGCTGATAGGAGCCATTTCGCCGTTCACCCGTACAAAGATGTTGTTCAGCGACTTTTCATCCAAACGATATTTCGGGTCAGCCTGAATCATGATACGGTATACCTTAGAGAACAAGTTGAAGTTGGATGCATAAATACCACCGCAATAACCGCCTAATACGCTTAACACTTCAGACGGAGAGATTCCTGCACGTTTGCATTTCGCCGCATCTATGTCGATAGCATATTGGGGGAAGTTCGGATTGAAGGTCGTATATGCCATGGCTACTTCAGGACGTTGGTTCAATGCGCCGATGAACTTCATGGTATTCTGATAGAATGAAGTCAGGTCGCCGCCCACGCGGTCTTGGAGCTGCAATTCGATACTGTTACCCATACCGTATCCCGGAATCATACCCGGCTGGAACGTGAAGGATTGTGCCTCTTTGATGCTTTGCAGCATGAAGTTCAGTTTATTCATGACGGAAGTGGCATCCTGTCCCTTGCCTGTACGTTCGCTCCAGTCTTTCAAACGAATGATGAAAGAACCGTAAGACGTACCTTGACCGGCGATGAAGCCGTAACCGGAAATCTTTGAATAATGGTCTACTTCCGGAATTTGCTTGATGATGTTTTCTATCTTGGCCATTGTCTTGTTGGTCGTAGCCAAACTGCTACCCGGCGACATGCTGACATTGACCATCATCGTACCCTGGTCTTCCTGAGGAACCAATGCCGTTTTGGTCGTCTTCATAAAGTACACTAACAGCACGCATGAAACAACAAGCGAGCCCCATGAAATCCAACGATGATGAATGAAGAACATGACTCCATTCTTATATTTGCTCATCATGGCATTGAACGAAGCATTGTAGGCGGCTTTTACGATACCGTTAATGCTTCTTTTGCCTTTCTTGCCGCTCGCAGGACGCATCCACATAGCACATAGCGCCGGACACAACGTCAAGGCATTCAGACATGAAATACCTACGGCTACGGCCATGGTCACACCGAATTGAGTGTAGAAGATACCGGACGTACCGCCCATGAAGGTCACAGGGATAAACACAGCCATGAACACAAGGGTACAAGTGATAACGGCCATGGTAACATCAGACAATGCATCTTTGGTGGCCAGATAGGGCGATGTATATCCGACATCGAATTTGGATTGTACGGCTTCGACCACCACAATGGAGTCGTCCACCACCGTACCGATGACCAACACGAGTGCGAATAGTGTCAGGATGTTAATACTGAAACCTGCAATTTGCATGGCCGCAAAGGTTCCCACCAATGAAACGATGATGGAAATGGACGGAATCAGCGTACTCTTGAAGTCCTGCAAGAAGAAATATACCACCAAAATAACGAGGATGATGGCGATTACCAATGTCTCAACCACTTCATGGATAGAAGCAAACAAGAAGTCATTGGAACTCATCATTGTCATGAATTCCAGACCTTCAGGAAGTTCTTCGTTAATCTCTGACAACAATTTGGAGATTTCCGCATTTACCTCCGTGGCGTTTGAACCGGCAACCTGGAACACCATAAAGGTACAGCTCGGATGCCCGTCTACGTTACTGTCGAAAGCGTATGACTGAGTGCCGAGTTCTACGCGAGCCACGTCTTTTACGCGTAAGATATTACCGTCGGGTAAAGAACGGACTACGATATCTTCGAATTGACTGATATCGGTCAGACGTCCCTTATATTTCATGGTGAACTGGAACGTATTCGTTGAGTTCTCACCCAATGAACCGGTTGGAGATTCCAAGTTCTGTTCGCCCAAGGCAGAGGTAATGTCGGTGGGGACAAGGCCGTATTGCGCCATGACATCCGGCTTCAGCCAAATACGCATACTGTACGTGTCACCCATGGCCATCACGTCTCCCACACCCTCTACACGTTTGATACGGGGCACTACGTTGATGTCAAGGTAGTTGGCAATGAATGTCTTGTCATAACGGTTGTTAGGGCTGTACAACGAACCGATTTGCAAGAAACTGGTTTGGCGTTTGGTGGTCGTCACACCGATTTGCGTTACTTCTACCGGTAACAAACCTTGAGCCTTGCTCACACGGTTTTGAACGTTCACCGCAGCCATGTCGGGGTCTGTCCCTTGTTTGAAGTAAATAGATATATCGGCAGAACCGGAGTTCGTGGCAGTAGACTGCATGTAAGTCATGTTTTCCACACCATTGATTGCCTCTTCCAGAGGTTGGATCACACTCTTCATTACAGCGTCTGCGCTGGCTCCCGTGTAGGTGGCCGAGACACGTACGGTCGGAGGAGCAATGTCCGGGTACTGCTCAATCGGCAGGGTGCCCAGTGAAATAAATCCTACGATAAGAATGAGGATGGAGATGGAGAAAGCCATCACCGGGCGTTTTATAAATATGTTACCTTTCATTGTTTTTACTTAAATTAGAATTCACTATTTACCTTGATTTTGTGCACCTTGTGCTGTACCCACAGGTGTACCTTCGCGTACCAGACCGGCACCTTCGGCAATGATGACATCGCCCACGTTCAAACCTTGGGTTACGATGTATTCCGTACCATTGTTGTTGGGAGCCACCTCGATGTTCGCACTTTGGGCTTTTCCGTCTACGACCTTATAGACCAAGACCTTGTCCTGAAGTTCGAATGTAGCGGCCTGCGGGATGACAATCACGTCCTTGTAATATACCGGTACTTCTACATTACCGTTGGCTCCACTGTGTAACAGGTGAGAAGCATTGGGGAATGTAGCACGAACCTGGGCCGTACCCGTGCTGGTGTTGATTACTCCGCTGATGGATTCAACGCGACCGCTGTCCGGCAGGACGCTACCGTCGTTCAGAATCAATTTCACGGCCGGCATCTTTTTGGCTGCCTCTTCCAACGAACCGTATTGACGGGTCATATTGAGCAAGTCGTCTTCGTTGACGGAGAAGTAAACATACAACTCGCTGTTGTCGGATACGGTGGTCAAAGGCTGCGGGATAGAACTGCTGACCAATGCGCCCTGACGGTAAGGAAGCTGGCCTACCACACCGTCGGCCGGGCTTTTTACTACGGTATAAGACAAGTTGTTTCTTGCATTTACAACTTGTGCTTTCATTTGAGCTACGGATGCTTTTGCGCTCAATAAGCTATTTTGAGCTTTCTGTAAATCGAAATCGGAAACGACTTTCTGATCGAACAGGCGCTTGGTGCTCTTGAATGTCAAATCGGCTGTAGCTTCTGCTGCTTCTGCTGCTTTCAGGTTGGCTTCGGCCGTGTTCAACGCGGCTTGGTAAGGCACCTGGTCGATGATAAATAATGTTTGTCCTTTCTTGACACGGTCGCCTTCCTGCACGCACAGACGTTGGAGCGTTCCACTGACTTGCGGATATATCTCTACATCCTGACGTCCTTCAATTCTTGCACTGTAAAGTGATTGTAATACTATGGAATCGGTTTTTACAGTCATTGTCTTGTAAGAACCCGTGTCCATTGCTTGTTGTTGCTTATTGCAACCAGTTAACGCAACTAAGCAACAAAATGCTGTCGTTGCAACAGTCTTAATACCTCTATTCATAATTAATAAATAAAATAATAATCTCAAAAACGGTGCAAAAATACACAAACTGTGCGAGTATACGCTTGTTAAAAGTACCTTTGTTTTGTTCATTTTGGGAAGTAACCTTGCATTTTAGGAATATTCTACTTAATTTTGATTTCTATTAACGAAATAATCTCTTTATGGAAGAAAACGTACGTTCGTTGTTGGCGCAGGAGTGTTTTTATTTTAGGACTTCCTTGAATTGGGCGGTAGAGAATGAGTTGACTTTAGACAAGTGTTTGCTTGTAATGGTGGAGAGGGGGAAGGCTTCTGTTTTCGTGGGGGAAAATGAGTATACTTTGGAACGGAACCAGATACTTTTCATGCGGCCTGAGTTACCGTTGAAGAAGTTGCGTTCCACGACGGATTTTTCAGTTTCGTTGATGGCCTTTCCGCCTTCTATGCTTCGGGACAGTACGGAACGTATGGAGCCTCGTTTTCTATTACTTTTGTTTACACAAGTGATTTGGGGATTGGATGCGGAAAACCGGAAACTGGTGGAGCATTTTCGGGAATTGTTTCGTTTTGCGGTTGCGGATTACGGCAGGGGATACACGCGTGAATTAGTACTGAGTTTAGTGAATGGTCTGGTGTATGGAGCTTACGAAATGTGCGGGGCTGCACGTCTGGAGAATTTGTCTTTGGACTCTTCCCGTTCCCGGGAGTTGTTCCGGAACTTTATGGAGTTACTTCATGAACATCTGACGCGTGAGCACGAAGTGCAGTTTTATGCCGGTAAACTTTGTATTTCGTCCAAATATCTTACTCAGGTCTCGAAAGGGATGATCGGACGTACGCCCAAACAGATTATCGACGAAACCCTTATGCACGAGGCCATGAAGTTATTGGATAAAAACAATTCGAGCATACAGGATATCAGTGTCAGTCTCGGATTCCCCGACCAGTCTTATTTCGGACGCTTTTTCAAGCGTTTGAAACACATGTCGCCCCAGCAATACCGCTTGAGGTCGAAACGTTGACAGTCCTTTCAATATCTAAGAGCTTGTTGGATTGGATTTTTATAAAAAGCGTTCCATCGTCTTCGGAAAAGAAGGAAACGATGGAACGTTTATATTTGTAAGCCGGATATAGACCTGTGCGAGGATTCAGGCTTTATGAATTCATGCTCATCAGGAACTCTTCGTTGTTCTTAGTCGGTTCAATCCGGTCTTTCAAGAACGTCATGGCTTCTATCGGGTTCATGTCCGCAAGAATCTTGCGCAGTACCCACATGCGATCCAGAGTCTGTTTGTCATGCAACAGATCGTCGCGTCTTGTGCTCGAAGCTACGATGTTGACCGCCGGGAAGATACGCTTGTTGCTCAGCGAACGGTCGAGCTGGAGCTCCATATTTCCCGTACCCTTAAACTCCTCGAAGATGACTTCGTCCATTTTACTACCGGTGTCTATCAGTGCGGTGGCTATAATGGTCAGCGAACCGCCGTTTTCGATGTTACGGGCTGCTCCGAAGAAACGTTTCGGCTTGTGCAGTGCGTTGGCATCCACACCTCCGGAGAGAACCTTTCCGCTGGCGGGAGAAACCGTATTGTAAGCGCGTGCCAGTCGCGTGATGGAGTCGAGGAAGATGACCACGTCGTGTCCGCATTCTACCATTCTTTTGGCTTTTTCCAGTACGATGCCGGCTATCTTCACGTGGCGTTCCGCCGGTTCGTCGAACGTGGAGGCTATGACTTCGGCGTTGACGGTGCGTGCCATGTCTGTTACTTCTTCCGGACGTTCGTCAATCAACAGCATGATGAGGTACGCTTCCGGGTGGTTGGCGGCGATAGCGTTGGCAATATCTTTCATCAGAATGGTCTTACCCGTTTTAGGTTGTGCCACCAATAAGGCGCGTTGTCCTTTACCGATGGGGGCAAACAAGTCTACGATACGTGTAGAAAGATTGTCGTTATGTCCTTTGCAAAGTTTGAACTTTTCGTCGGGGAAAAGCGGAGTGAGATGTTCGAAAGGCACTCGATCTCTCACGTCGCTGGGAGCGCAACCGTTGATTTTCGTCACTCGGATGAGCGGGAAATACTTTTCACCGGGTTTCGGAGGACGTACGGGGCCTTCTACCACATCACCGGTTTTAAGGCCGAACAATTTGATTTGTGAAGTGCTTACGTAGATGTCGTCCGGAGAAGACAGGTAATTATAGTCGCTGGAGCGCAGGAAGCCGTATCCGTCCTGCATGATTTCCAAAACTCCTTCACCCGTCAGAATGTCTCCGAAATCGTATGCCGGTTCGGTGCCTTTAGGAAGTGCTGTTTCCTTTTCCGGGGCGTTTTCTGCCGCTTCGTACGAATAGGTATCGGGAAGTCCGTGAGATGTAATGTCCGGTTGTTGGCTGGGGTAAGTCATATACGTTTCATCCATGGCCGGTTCTGTCGGGATGATGGGGATGTCTTCCACCACGACGAAATCATTTTCGTCTGCAGAGAAGAAATTTTCTGTAGAAGGTGCCACAGATTCCGCTTTTTCTGTGATTTCCGGAACCTCGGTTTCTGTCGCATCGTCAATTGTTTCCACGGGCTGAGCCGGAATGTCCTGCAAGATTTCCAACGGAACGTCGGTGATAGGTTCGTCCATAACCGGAAGCTGCTTTGCTTCGTCCGACAAAACAGTGGCTTGTTCCTCTGCTAATTTTGCAGCAGCTTCCAATGCCGCTTTTTCGGCTTTTGATTTCCGTCCTCTCTTTTTGGGAGCTGGGGCGGCAATAGCTTCTGCATTGTTTTCTATTGTATTGTCAGATATTTCTTTTTCCACGATGGCTTCCACCGGCAGGTCTGCCAATTCGGGACTGATTACGGGAGTTGTTTTTTCATTTTTCAGTTCCGTTGCCTCTTCTTTATTATCGCGGGCGGCTTCCTTTTTCTTCATATCGAAGTTCTCGCCGTTGCCTTGTGAGGCACTATATACGCGGTCGGTTTCTTTCTTGCTCACTCTGACGCGTTTGCGCGGTGTTTTTGTAGTAGTGGCTTTTTGTGAGGCGGACAATATGGACTCTTCGTCTATGATTTGATAGATCAGCCCCATACGGTCTCCTTCATTAGGTGAGGGGATTCCTAAATTCTTTGCTATGTCTATCAGTTCTTCCTGAGACATGGCTTCTAATTCACTTTTCTTATGCATATGTAAGTATGTGTTGTACTTTTCTTGTATTGTACAGAGTTTATCTGTAGAATAAAAGTAGGATTCTTTTGATTGGATTTTCTTTGTTGTGATTAAAGAAAGAATACTGTGTGATTACAGTCATCTTGCATTTTGTTGGTGCAAAAGTAATGAATAATTTCTATAAAACACGCATTTTTCCCATTTTTTTTCACTGAAAACAGAAAGTTTTCCACTTTGAAGTTTCTTTTTGCGGGTTTCATAATTAATCGTTATATTCGCGGGCAATTTGTATGGATGGAATATGGCTTTAGTGAATCCTTATTTACAGGTAGACGGTTTGACCAAGCGTATAGGTGACCGCATGTTGTTCGAACATATTTCTTTCGGCATTGCCGAAGGGCAACGGGTAGGCTTGATTGCCAAGAACGGAACCGGTAAGTCGACTTTATTAAATATAATAGGAGGAAAAGACGGATATGACGAAGGAAGCGTGGTGTTCCGCCGCGACTTGAATGTGGGCTATCTGGAACAGGCGCCTTCTTATCCGCCCGATTTGACGGTCATCGAGGCTTGTTTCAGCCATGGCAATGCCGTGACCAATTTGATACGGGAATATGAAAATTGTATGAATACGCCCGGAAACCCTCGTTTGGAAGAGATTCTCGACCGGATGGAGAGGGAAAAAGCCTGGGACTACGAGAACCGGGCGAAGCAAATCTTGTCGCAGTTGAAAATCCATTCTTTCAATCAGAAGATTTCTACGCTGTCGGGCGGGCAACTTAAACGGGTGGCCTTGGCCAATGTGCTGATTACCGAACCGGATTTGCTGATTCTGGACGAGCCGACCAATCATCTCGACCTGGAAATGATAGAGTGGCTTGAAGGTTATCTGAAACGTTCCAAGTTGAGTCTGCTGATGGTGACACACGACCGTTATTTTCTGGATCGGGTTTGTTCCGTCATATTGGAACTGGACGACTGTACCGTATATACTTACAAAGGGAACTATAGCTATTATTTGCAGAAACGTCAGGAACGTATCGACGCATCGAATGCCGAGGTGGCGCGTGCCAACAACCTTTATCGTACGGAATTGGACTGGATGCGCCGCATGCCTTGCGCCCGAGGGCATAAGGCGCGTTATCGTGAGGAAGCGTTTTACGAACTGGAGAAAGTGGCAAAACGTAAAACGGTGGAACAGAGCGTGTCGTTGGAGGTGAAATCGTCTTATATCGGTAGCAAAATCTTCGAGGCCGACTACATTAGCAAAAGTTACGGACCGGATAAAGTCATCCTGAAAGATTTCTTTTATACTTTCTCGCGGTATGAGAAAATGGGTATCGTAGGGAATAACGGCACCGGCAAGTCTACCTTCATCAAGATTCTGCTGGGTTTGGTGAAGCCGGACAGCGGACGGGTCGTCGTGGGCGAGACGGTGAAGTTCGGGTATTATTCGCAAGACGGGATGGTTTTCGACGAACAAATGAAAGTCATCGACGCGGTGAGGAGCATTGCCGAATATATCGACCTTGGGGGAGGACGGCATCTGTCGGCCATGCAATTTTTGCAGCATTTCATGTTTTCGCCCAAAGACCAGCAAAACTACGTGTATAAATTGAGCGGAGGAGAGCGCCGCCGCCTGTATCTTTGCACCGTGTTGATGCAGAATCCGAACTTCCTGGTGTTGGACGAGCCTACCAACGATTTGGACATTGTCACGTTGCAGGTATTGGAGGAATATTTGCGGAATTTCAAAGGTTGCGTGATTGTGGTGAGCCACGACCGTTATTTTATGGACAAGGTGGTGGATCATCTTTTGGTATTTCAGGGGCAGGGCGATGTGCGTGACTTTCCGGGCAACTACACGCAGTATCGGGAATGGCAGGAAGAAAAACAAAAGTTTGAGCGCGAACAACAAAAAGACCTGTCCTCGAAAACAAAAGAGCCGCCGGTGCAAAAGACTTCCCGTCCGGCTCATGGAGAACAAAAGCGTAAAATGACGTTTAAGGAACGTCGGGAGATGGAACTGTTGGAGCAAGATATCGTCGCACTCGAATCGGAAAAGAAAAACATAGAGGAAGCTTTGTGTAGCGGGGCACTGTCTGTAGAAGAATTGACGGATAAGTCCAAGCGCCTATCCCTCCTCAACGACGAACTGGACGAAAAGTCCATGCGTTGGTTGGAGTTGGCCGAGATTGAGGGGTAAAGATAAGGTGTGAAACAAGTGTCCGCTTTAGTTGCGGGACACTTGTTTCACACCTTTTATAGTTTTCAATTTCTTTTCCAACAGTTGCAGTTTACTTGTATCGTCGAGCATGACGGTCAGTGTGCCGGAGAACAGGCCGTCGTGGGAGTCGATGCTGATACTTCGTAATGAAATCTTTTCCTCCTTGCTGATGATGGACGTGATGTTGTTTACGATGCCCAAATCGTCGTTGCCGATGACCTTGAGCGTGATAGGGTATTGGCTGCCTCGTTTGCCGGCCCATCGGGCTTTGACGATACGGTATCCGAACCGCTTACGGAGTTCCTGTGCGTTAGGGCAGTCTTGGCGATGTATTTTAATGCCGCCGTTCACTGTGACGAAGCCGAACACATCGTCCCCGTATATCGGTTGGCAACATTTGGCCAAAGAGAAATCCAGTCCCTTTAAGTTTTGGTCTATGACCAACACATCGTCGTTCGTTTTAGCCTTGAGTTCGGCTTCCGACGGAATATTATAGTTCTCTGCACTGGGAGCCGGAGTGTGTTCTGCCAGCCCGGCCTCTATTTTTTGTTGTTCAGTGTATAAGTCGAGCACTTCGTTGACGTCTGTCGTTTCGTCGGCCAGACTTTTATAAAAGTCCGTCACGACTTTGAATCCGAGCTTTTTGATGACGTGCATCATGGTCGGCTCATCGTATTCTATCTTCCGGTTTTTGAATTTGCGTTCCAATAACTCTTTGGCAAAAGCCCCTTGCTTGGCTTGCATTTCTTTGAGAGCCTGACGGATTTTGGCCCGTGCCTTTCCTGTTACGACGAAATTCAGCCAATCTTGTTTGGGCGACTGGTTGTTGGCGGTCAGGATTTCCACTTGGTCGCCGCTGTTCAGTTTTTGGCGGAGTGGGGCATTCTTTTCGTTGATTTTGGCACCGATACAATGGTCGCCCACATTGGTGTGGATGGTATAGGCAAAATCCAGTACAGTGGCACCTTTGGGAAACTTGAACAGGTCTCCCTTCGGGGTGAACACGAAAACTTCATCTTCATACAGATCCATTTTGAACTGGTCCATGAGCTGGAGGTCGTCGTTGTTCTCCAACGCGCTGCGTATGTTGTTGAGCCATTCGTCCACTCCGCTTTCTCCGCTTTTAATACCTTTGTATCTCCAATGCGCAGCCAATCCTCGTTCGGCTATTTCGTCCATTCGTTCGGTTCGGATTTGCACTTCCACCCATTTGTTCTCCGGTCCGAGGACCGTGATATGCAAGCTTTCGTAACCGTTGCTTTTGGGGATGGACAACCAATCCCTCAACCGTTTGGGGTTGGGCTGATACATGTCTGTGATGATGGAATAAACCTGCCAGCATTCCATCTTTTCTTTTTCGAGGGCGGAATCCAGAATGATGCGGATGGCAAACAAGTCGTAAATGCCTTCCACTCCGCAATGCTGCTTCTTCATCTTCTGCCAGATGGAGTGTATGCTTTTGGTACGCCCTTTCATGTGGAATTTCAGACCGGCCTTCTTCAGTTTTTCGTCGATAGGACGGATGAACTTTTCGATATATTCGTCACGCGATTTTTTAGTGGCGTTCAGTTTTTCTTTTATTAAATAGTAGGCATCGTGTTCCAGGTATTTCAGCGACAAGTCTTCCAGTTCGCTTTTCAGGCGGTATAACCCTAATTTGTGAGCCAACGGAGCGTATAAGTAAGCAGCCTCTTCCGACACCTTGCGCCGAGCTTCCTCGTTTTCCGTGTCTTTGATTTTGCGCATGATGTTCACGCGGTTGGCTATCATAATGAGAACCACACGCATGTCTTCGGCAAAAGAGAGCAATAAGCTTCTGAAGTTCTCGCTTTCTACGCTTGGATTCTTCTCATACAGTTCCAAAATGCGGTTCAGGCCCTTGATGATACCGGCCACATCCACTCCGAATTCTCTTTCCACATCTTCCGGCGTGCAGTAGCCGCAACGTACGCAAGTATGTACCATGATACCAAGAATGGCTCCGCGCGTCAGTCCGATTTCAGAGGCTACGATTAAGGCTGTTTCCATGTCATTGAGGATAGGGTTCATGCCGAACACGTTTCTTTGAATAAGGTTACGGCGTGCCGCCTCAAGCAAATAAGTTTTCAGCTTTTTGCAGTCGTCAGGATAAAGTATATTGCCGGAAAGTTTGAGAAGCTCCCTATATAGCTGTGCAAGTCGCACTTTTTCTTGTGCGGAGAAAAAAGCATTCTGTTCCATAATCCGCTATTTTTCTTCAAAGGTAGTACTTTTTTGCTGAAACGTTTACCCGTTTGCTTAAAAAAGCCTATATTTGAATGTTTTTTAGGGAAGGTTTAAAACGATTATATAATATGTTGACAGCAGAAGACAAGGTCTTATTGGCCGGAAAGGGGATTACGGAAGAGCAAATAGAGGCTCAGTTGCAGACTTTTAAGAAAGGATTTCCATTTTTGAAGTTGAAAGCGGCCGCTTCGTTGGCTCATGGTATTTTGGCTCCTTCGGCAGAAGAATGCAGGCATTATGAGGAAGTGTGGAAGGCTTATAAGGAAGAAGGAAAAGCGATAAGCAAGTTTGTTCCGGCTTCGGGGGCAGCCAGCCGTATGTTTAAGAATATGTTTGAATTTCTGGATGCGGAATACGATGTGCCGACCACTGATTTCGAAAAAACTTTTTTTGCGGCGATTCGTGATTTTGCATTCTACGATGAATTGGATGCGGTTTGCATGAAAAATGAAGGTCGCGGAATTGACGGTTTGGTGGCATCCGGCCAATATAAAAAGGTTGTGGCGAACATGCTTCGTCCGGAAGGTTTGAATTACGGCCAGTTGCCTAAAGGATTGCTTACGTTTCACCGGTATGAGAGCGGTTCGCGCACTCCGTTGGAGGAACATTTGGTAGAAGCGGCTTTGTATGCTGCCAGCAAAGGAAAGGCTGAAGTTCATTTTACGGTGAGTGCGGAGCACAAAGCTTTGTTCAAGGCATTGGTGGAAGAAAAGCTTCCTATGTATGAAAAAGCATACGGGGTGACGTTCCATGTCACATTCTCCGAACAGAAACCGGCCACGGATACTTTGGCGGCCACGATGGACAATGAACCGTTCCGTGTGGACGGTAAGCTTTTGTTCCGCCCCGGCGGGCACGGTGCGCTTATCGAAAATTTGAATGACTTGCAGGCCGATGTCGTTTTCGTGAAGAATATAGATAATGTGGTGCCGGATCGTTTGAAAGGGGATACGGTTACTTACAAGCAGGTGCTGGCCGGTATTCTGGTAGAGTTGCAACAGAAAGCCTTTGCTTATTTGCGTAAATTGGACAGTGGGGACTATAGCCATGCGGATATAGAAGAAATCATCCGCTTCGTCCAGCAGACGCTCTTCTGCCGTCGTGAGGATGTGAAAGAACTGGAAGATGCGGAACTCGTGATTTATTTGCGTAAAAAGTTGAACCGTCCGATGCGTGTCTGCGGCGTGGTGAAAAATGTGGGAGAGCCTGGCGGCGGTCCTTTCTTGGCTTACAACAGCGACGGGACGGTTTCGTTGCAAATTCTTGAAAGCAGTCAGATTGATACCCGGAATCCGGAATATGTGGCCATGTTCAAGAACGGGACGCATTTCAATCCCGTAGATTTGGTTTGTGCAGTGAAGGATTATAAAGGAAACAAGTTCAATCTGCCCGATTATGTGGACCGTAATACGGGATTCATTTCTTATAAAAGTAAAAACGGAAAAGAACTCAAGGCTTTGGAGTTGCCCGGCCTGTGGAATGGGGCTATGAGCGATTGGAATACGGTGTTTGTGGAAGTGCCCCTGAGTACGTTCAATCCGGCGAAAACGGTGAACGACCTTTTGCGTGAGCAACACCAGTAACAACGATAGGTTGTCGGTACATAATTAAGATATTCTTATGACGAAAAAGATTTTATTGTTAGGCTCCGGAGAATTAGGAAAAGAGTTTGTCATTGCGTGCCAACGCAAAGGGCAATATGTAATTGCTTGCGATTCGTATGCACATGCACCGGCTATGCAAGTAGCAGACGAGTGCGAGGTCTTCCACATGCTTGACGGGGATACGTTGATGGCCGTGGTGGAAAAGCATAAACCGGACATTATCGTCCCCGAAATAGAAGCCATCCGTACGGAGAAACTGTATGATTGCGAGAAGATGGGCATTCAGGTCGTACCGAGTGCCCGGGCTGTGAATTTCACCATGAACCGAAAAGAAATCCGAGAGTTGGCTCATACGGAACTTGGATTGAAAACGGCGGATTATCGTTATGCCAAAACTTTCGATGAGTTGAAGGCTGCGGCCGATGTGATAGGCTTCCCCTGCATTATCAAGCCTTTGATGAGTTCTTCCGGACACGGGCAGAGCAAGGTGGACAGTCCTGCGGATTTGGCACACGCCTGGGAGTATGCATGCGCGGGGGCACGTGGCGATGTGAAAGAAGTCATTGTAGAGCAGTTTATTCCTTTCGACAGTGAAATTACGCTGCTGACAGTGACCCAACAGAACGGGCCTACTTTGTTCTGTCAGCCTATCGGTCACGTGCAAAAAGGAGGAGATTACCGTGAAAGTTTCCAACCGGCTGCTATTTCTCCCGAAATGCTGAAAGATGCGCAGGATATGGCAGAGAAAATCACGCGTGCCCTGACCGGTGCGGGGATTTGGGGAGTTGAATTCTTCCTGAGCCATAAAGACGGCGTGATATTCTCCGAGTTGAGTCCTCGTCCGCACGATACGGGAATGGTGACTTTGGCAGGCACACAAAATCTTTCGGAATTCGAATTGCACTGCCGTGCCGTTTTAGGTTTGCCGATACCGGAAATTACACAAGAACGAATGGGAGCCAGTGCGGTCATCCTGTCGGAAGTGGAAAGCCACGGAGCACCGAAGTATTCCGGCGAGGAAGAGGTCTGTGCGGCAACGAACACTTATCTGCGTATTTTCGGGAAGCCCGAAGCCCATATAGGGCGCCGTATGGGAGTGGTGGTTTGCTGGGACAAGTTGGATGCCGACCAGGAAGCATTAAGGAATAAATGCAAAGCCCTGGCAAGCAAAGTTAAAGTATATTAATACGTAAATAAGAAATCCGGATACGGAGTGTTTTTTTCAAGAAAAGATATACCTTTGTATCCGATTTGCGACAATAGCTCAGTTGGTAGAGCATTGGCTTCCCAAGCCGAGGGTCGCGGGTTCGAGTCCCGTTTGTCGCTCTCTTATCAGCTATCTTCCATGACCGTAATAATCGCCATTGTTTTGCTCTTGGGATATTGTGCTATTGCAACAGAGCATATCACCAATATCAATAAAGCCGCTGTGGCGATGTTTCTCGGAGTTATTGTTTGGACACTCTACATGGTGGCGGGAAAACAGTATGTAGAAATGATGTACGCGGAGGAATATGCTGATTTCTTAGGCGGAAATGTCTCTAACGTTACTTCTCTTAAGAATTTTATTGCCAATTATATTTTTATCGGTCACGTAGCGGATATTTGTCAGATCGTGCTTTACCTTTTGGCTACGATGTCTATTGTCGATTTGTTGAATACGAACGGTTGTTTTGATTTCATCAGCGAGTGGATTACGACCCGTAATAGTAAGCGTCTTCTGTGGATGGTGGCTTTCATAACCTATGTCTTGTCGGCCAATCTCGACAACCTGACCACGGCTTTGATGATGTTTGCCATCGTGCGTCAGTTGTTGCCGGGGAGTCGTTTCCGCATGTATTATGGGGCGGTCATTGTAATTGCGGCCAATGCCGGAGGTTGTCTTACGGTAATCGGCGATGTGTCTACTTTGATGCTGTGGGTCAAGGGAGCGGTCACACCGTCCAGTTTTTCGGGTGCCATGTTCTTGCCGTCCATTGTAGCCGTGGCTATTCCCACTTATTTGATTTCCCGCAAGTTGCCGGAACAGATGGATATTAATACGCCTCGTATCCGCTATCGCGGGGATGATACGACTTTGACGCGTTGGCAGCGTATTCTGATGCTGTTCGTGGGAATTGGAGGGCTGTGGTTTATTCCAACGTTTCACAATCTGACCAAGTTGCCTCCTTTTGTCGGAGCGTTGTGTGTATTGGCACTTTTCAGTGTCGTAAACGAGTTGTGCAATCGGCGGTTGATCAAATCCGACCAACCTTTTTTCCGCCCTACACCACGCTTCATGCAGGCAGAGAGTATCCAGACTATTTTATTTTTTATAGGCGTAAGCATGGCTATTTCCGCCATTCAAGAGACGGGGGCGCTCTATACGGTTGCCGTATGGTGCGACCAATATATTCATAATATCTACGTATACAGTTTGATATTAGGAGGAATTTCCGCCTTTTTGGATAACGTGGCACTTGTGCTGACCAGCATATCCATGTATGATGTGGTAGGGATGGCGGAAAGCATTCCCGGTATGGATCCGGAATACCTTCGTTCATTCGCGCTGAATGGTCAGTATTGGCAATTAGTAGCTTATAGCGGAGGAATCGGCGGCTGTTTGCTTTCCATCGGTTCCACTGCCGGATATGCGTTGATGAAAAGTGAGAACGTTTCCATTTGGTGGTATTTCCGTCACATATCCGGCAAGGTTATGGTGGGGTGGCTTGCCGGCCTTGGAGTTTACTTTTTTATTGATTCGTTTATCAGATAAGAGATAGGACAAATATATGCAGATAAACAATACGTTATTTAAGAGGAAAATACTGTCTTTTACGTTGATACAAGTCGCTCTGTTGAGCTTTTTGCTGATTCTTTCCGTGGCGGTGCGTCTTGTGCTTTATCCTCTCAGCTATCTTGAATCCTTGCCTCTTTATTTTATTGTAGGGTTCTTCTTTTTGTGGGAGATGCTGCAATTCTTTTTAGTTTCAAGGGAGGCTTTGGAAGATAGCCGGAACATATTACGGTATTATCGCCATGGTATCCTGTGGCGTGTCGGCATATCGTTGCTTGCCGGAGGGTGTATCAGTTTTTTCTTGTCTGCGCAACCCTTGTTTACGGCTTTGCTTTTTTTGATGTTTCTGGTGGCTGAGTGTATTTTCGATATGATATTTTATCGCCGTTTTCTGAAAGAATAGAAAGAAAGGGTCGCCCGGATGATGGATAAGAAGCGTATCGCCCAGTTGTTGGAAGTTTTAGGGAAGGGACTTTTTGAGAAAGAACATGTGCTTTCCCTGTCCCTTTTGGCGGCAGTTGCCGGTGAGAGTATTTTCCTGCTCGGCCCTCCCGGAACAGCAAAGAGTATGATAGCCCGAAGACTGAAATCGGCTTTCCGGGACGGTCGTTCTTTTGAATATCTGATGTCCCGTTTCAGTACGCCGGATGAGATATTCGGACCGGTGTCTGTTTCTGCCCTGAAGGACGAAGACCGTTATATGAGAATGACCGAAGGGTATTTGCCCACAGCCGATGTCGTTTTCTTGGATGAGATATGGAAAGCCGGACCCAGCATTCAGAATGCTTTGCTTACGGTGTTGAATGAAAAAGTATATCTGAACGGCAAAGAAGAAATGAGGCTTCCGCTGAAGTTGGTGGTCGCTGCCTCCAATGAACTTCCGGCCGAGGGGGAAAATCTGGATGCGTTGTGGGATCGTTTCCTTGTCCGTTGTGTGGTGGGAGGCATTGCCGATAAAGAACTCTTTAATTTGATGATTTCTTCTACGGTTCAGTCCGAGGTGGAAGTGCCGGATGCCATACGCTTGTCTGCCGATGAGTTACGCGTGTGGGCCGAAGGGATAGATGCGGTGGAGATACCGGTTTTTGTATTTTCATTTGTCCATATATTCCGCAGGCTTCTGACGACTTACAATGTATCGGCAGAAGAAAAAGGAGAGTCCCTGTTTTATGTGTCCGACCGCCGTTGGAAGAAGATGGTACATCTGTGGCGGACTTCTGCCTTTTTGAACGGTTGTTCCGTCGTCCATTTGGCAGATTTGCTTCTGTTGCAGGTCTGTGTGTGGGATACTCCGGCTCAGGAGATTGTTTTGGAGCGCCTCTTGACCGACGCTCTTGTGGCAGCCTGTGAAGAGCATGTCGGTGTCCCCCTCTTGTCAGACCGTTTGGCTGCATTGAAAGAAGAGGGGATGTGTGTTTCGGAAACGCATGTGGATTTTAAGGTAGTCAAGGCTTTTTTCTATCAGATACAATCCATGTATCCTGGACGTACAGTGCTGATTTATACGAATGAATACGAAGCGTTGAGTCCGGACCAGCCGATACCTTTTGTGTTGGTTACAGACCGTCGCAAAACCGGAGTGCAAATACTGCGCAAGTATGAGAAAAGCCGCCATCCGGATGTTTTTCCAAAGGATCTGCTTCAAGTGGTTTGTACTACGACCGGTTTGCAGGTGAATGGACGGAAATATGAATTGCTTCGTGAGGCAGGGGAGGACGGTGAAAACGCAGTGCCCCAGACTGAAGTTTCTTCTCGGATGACTTTTTCATCAGCGATGGCCGAACGTATCGTGGCCGAATTGGGCGAGGTGTCAGCTCGTCTGGAACAATGGCAAAGGGAAGAAGCAGAATATGTACAGACACATTTGTTTTTACAAGACAGGCAAAGGAATATATTGAAAAACGCCTTACGCCGTGTACGTTCCGACATAACCTCTCTGGAAATCGAAAGTCAGGAATTGAGCCATGCAGCCGGCAGGAAATTATCATGAGGGATATGAGCGCGTGCGCCAGTTGTCCGCTCTTTTTCTGAGGCGTTTGCATGAAATAGCCGGTGAGGTTTATGCAGAGGTCTTGTCGTCCGGTGTCATCCGTCCCGAAGAGATGGAGGAAGAAATACAGCGTTATTTCGCCAAAAAGAAATCAGGTTTACAAGACGTATATTCCTATTATGGGGAACAGTGGGACTATTATTATCAGGTCGTTGCAGCTTCGGATGCCGACTTTTTGCCCATGTTGCAACAGGCTCGTTCCGCTTTTGTCCGTTTATATGTTCCGGTCGAATTGGATGCGTCCTATTATATGGAACAGTTGGTGCGTTATCCTCGTACGGATAGCCGCTGGCAGACTCTCCGCCAACATTTCATAAAGAAGTGGAGGAATCTGTTGGAAGGGCGGGAACGTACGTATCAGAAGCGGCACATAGAACGGCTCTGTGAAGATTATTACCGTATGGTGTCGGCCAATGCCGGTATGTTGCAGAATGTGGGAGGAAAGGGTGAAGGGCCTTCCCCTCGATTAGCCTGGCTTCAGTTGACGCAGTCTCCGGAACTTCGCGTGAAGCTCAGACAGCTTTCGCAGGTAATCCGTAAAAGCCAATTAATTAAGGAACTGAATCACGTTTTAGGGCGTAAGAAAGCGGATGAGCAGCGTTTGTATCAAGCCATGAGCGGAAAGACACCGGTTACTTTGTTACGCTCTGCCACGCACTCCGACATTGTGGGCATTACGGAAGGGAACAATCTGAACGCCCTGCTGCCGATGGAATATTGTTTCTTGTCGGATGCCGCTTTGGAACCGATTTTCTACCGCCGTTATGTCGAAAAGAAACTGGCGGTCTTCGATGCCGTATCCCGGCAGATAGAATATGCCGAAGCTTCTTCGTACAGCGGACGCGACTTACAGAAACGGGCCAAACATGGCCCTTTTGTGGTTTGTGTGGATACGTCCGCTTCGATGGAAGGGGAACGTGAGTTATTGTCCAAGGCGGTAGTGTTGAGTTTAGCTTTGATAGCCGACAAATTACGCCGCCCCTGTCGCGTGATACTCTTTTCCGACCAAACCGAAGTCATCGAGTTGAATAACCTCTATTCCGACTTGGCTTTATTGGAGACCTTTCTGTGCAACTCCTTTCATGGAGGATCCGATATGACTTGTGCGATGAAAGAATCCGTAGAAACTTTGATGCGTGAAGATTTTCGTTATGCCGATTTGCTTTGGCTTTCGGATTTTGAGATGGATCCGCTTCCTCCGATGTGGGTACAATATGTAGAGGAATTGAAGCAACGGGGCATGCGCCTCTATGCCGTGTCTTTCGGTCATCGGTCAGAGACGTCTTATCTCAGGTTGGCCGACCGTGTTTGGACTGCCGATTGACGAATGTCCGTTGAGCGTATTTCTAAAGGCACGAGATTCCCGTATTTGTGTGCGTTCCCCCGAATGGATAATTTTGAGCGATTCTCGTGGACTTTTGATTTTTCAAGATGAAAGCGTTGGTTTGATTCTACGTGACAAATATAAAAGAAAAACATGTAAATTCCAGTCTTGTTGAAACTGAAACTACATGCTTTTCGCTCCTAACGTCGTTTTCTAAATCTTCAAGTTTGATACTGAAATAGAAGAAACTCGGTTCTGGGAATCAGAATTTGTTTAATTCAGTGGCATCTATTTTGTTCACTCCGTTCGAGTTTATTTCAGTCTGGTCTGCTGTTCCGGATAGGATAAGTTTACCTACTCCGCTGTTGCGGGCTTTCAAAGAAGTACATTCCATGGTAATATGTATAGTCCCGACTCCGGAGTTCTGAATATCAACCTTTTTACCTTTAAACTCCACGGTTTGCTTGCTTACGCCACTGCTTTTGCAAGATTGAAATAAAAATGCAACCATCCGGTAGATGATTGCATTTTCCTGTGATTCCGTTGGGACTCGAACCCAAGACCCACGCCTTAGAAGGGCGTTGCTCTAATCCAACTGAGCTACGGAACCGACCTTAAATCGGGTGCAAAGATAGAGGTTTATTTTCATTTCTGCAAGCCGGATACGTGATTTTTTTAACTTTTCTACCGTCTGCAAAGCAGCTTATAGTCGCAGTAGGCACAAATTTTAGGTACGGAAGTCTGCCGGAAGGGAATTTCCGGATTGAACAATTCCTCCAACACACCTTGTAGCATCTTTTGGAAATCCTCTTTGAAACGGCTGAAATCCGTCACCCGTTCACGGTTGAACACGATGGTCGGGTCATAATCTTCAGCATTGGATTTGTGTACGAAGAACAGGGCCGGGGATACGGGACGCTTTTGTTCGCCTGTCATGACCCAGGCATACAGGAATATCTGGAAGATGTATGAGGGACGGTGCTCGGCGGGTTGTACCAGTTGTTCCATCGAAACGGCTTTTTCCGGTGTACCGCCCGTTTTGTAATCCACGATACGCAAGGTTTCCACTTCCTGCCCCGTGGTTTCGTCCGGCATCCTGACCGTGTCCATGCGGTCTATTTTTCCCCCGATGTCGATGGACAGAGGGTGTCCGTCCGATATGATGTCCACACTTCGGTGGTGTTCCTGTTCCATTTCCTCCAATACGAATTGTTCCATGCGGCTGTCGTGGGCGAGCAGTTGGCGCAGGTAACTGGCCATGACCTTGCGTGCTACGAGCAGTTGCCCGTTGTAGAACACCGTGTCTTCACGTCCTTCAAAGAAGTTTTTCAGGAATGAGGTTTCTATATAAGGAAGTAAAGTTGTTTCCCCACCCTCCAGCAGTCGCTCGATGTCCTGACGACGGATGACGGGGTTACGTTCGGTCAGTTTCCGGTAGACGAGTTCCGCCGCCTCATGGAAGATGGTGCCGAACAGTGCGTTGTCCAAACCGTTTTGCGGGTCTTTGGGTTGCCGTATGCGTGCCACCTGTTGGTAATAAAATTTGAGCGGACAGTCGATGTAAGCGTTGAGTGCCGAAGGGGAGAGGGGGCGCGAACCGGGTTGGCCGCTGCCATAGTTACGGCGCAGGATGTCCATGACTTCCGGTGTCTTGGCTGCTTCCATGCCGTTGTCGGCCGGTACGGCCTGGCCGGATTGCAGGATTTTCAGTTCTACGGGAAAATCCGTTTCGGCCAACAGTTGGCGCAGGAAGCGCGACATCTCGTTTTTGTTCAGTCCGTCGGTAGCGATGTTGTACATGAATGTGATACGTTCCGTACGCTGCACAAGACGGTAAAAATAGAACGCGTATACGGCTATTTTATGTTGTATGGTGGTCAGTCCGAACACTTCTCGCAGGTGGTAGGGGATGAACGAAGTGTCGTTCACGGCTTTGGGCAACATCCCTTCATTGACGGAAAGCATCAGGATATGCCTGAAATTCAGGTTACGCGTCTCCAATACGCCCATGACCTGCAAGCCTACAGCCGGTTCGCCGTGGAAGGGAATGGTGGTCATGCCCAGCACGGTGCGCAGCAAGCGGCGCAGGGTGGAGGGCTGTACGTCGAGCGTACGGTCTTCCGTCAGGCGGATGAAGCGGCTAATGACCTGATGGGCACGATAGAGCGCTTCGTGGTACAACTGGCTGTACACGTCGCCCTTCCGGTCTTTTTGTTGTCCGAACGCTGCGGCCAAGCCTTCGAGCAAGGAACGGATATAGACCAATAAGGCGTGGTTTTCCGCATGCGGACAGAAGATATCCTGTTCCTCCAACAAGGCGGCGTAAGGATGGCTGCGCACGATTTTTTCCTGTTCCGCTCGAAAACAGCGGCGGTCGCGGTCGTAACCATCGGTCTGCAAGGAAAGCAAAGCGTTGATGAAACTGTATACCGGCGTGTCGGTCATGGGGAATCCCATGGTGATGTTGGTGCGTTTCACGGGATGTGGCGATGTGGCATCGGGCAGCGAATGGAGCACCGGCTGGAGCAAGGATTCGTTGCAAAGTACGATAGCCGTGTCCTGTTCCGGTTCCGTGAGGGCCGAGTCCAGCCATTGGGGAATATAGCGTGCCTGTGCATTCTCCGAAGTCGTGGCGATGAACTCGATGCGCGGCGGGTTCTTGAAGTTGTCGAAGCATGTTTCTTCCAAGGCGTTGGGGAACTCTTTCAGGTTCTGGCGGATGAAGGTTCCGGCCTCAAAACGGCTTTTCTCGCCGACGTACATCACGTCATAGTCCCAGTAAAAAAAGGCTTGTCCGCGTTCCTGCAAGTAACTGAACAGTCGTTTTTCCACATCGTTGAGTACGTTGAAGCCCACAAAGACATACGTCATGTCCGCAGGGATGCGGTCGGCGCGTTCGGCAAGATGCTCCGCCACGTCTTTATACAACGCCCCTTCGTACAGCATTCCTTTTTCTTTCAGCCGTGCGTTGAACGTGGCATAGATGTCGTCCATCCGGTTCCACAGGGCGAGGAACTTCTCTTTCAGCCGACTGTTGCCTTCGATGGAAAAGTCCTCGAAAAAATGTTTCAGGGCCTCTTCTTGGCGGGGTGTCAGGAAATCGCTGTGGTCCAGTTCCTTGATGGATTGTATGTTGCTGAAGAGTTTATGAGGGTCGGCCAGATGCTTGTCGATGTCGTCGAAGTCGGACAACATGATTTCGCCCCAACCGTAAAAGCGGTCGAGCGATTCCGGGTCGGGTACGAGCGCGGCATAGACGCGGTGGAGTTCGCATACCGCGAGAATGTCGTCGCAACGGGTGAAGTCCGACAAAGAATCGAACAGTTCGCTGATGGTACGGTAACGCGGTGCCCATACCGGCCGTCCGGACACGGCAGCCAGTTGCTGGTTCATGAAAAGTCCGGCGCGTTTGTTGGGGAATACCACCGTAACGTCGCGCAGGTTGGTGCCGAAACGGTGTATGAGGTCTTGGGCGATAAGTCGGATGAATGTTTCCATAAAAACAGGTGGATTAGACTTGAACTTCTTCAAGCCGGTTGTTAAGAATGTACCACAGGTAACCTTTCACGCGGCGGTCCGGTTCCATTAGGCGGAGCTGCTTCATATAGCCTCCCACCTGGTCACGGTATTCGTCGTGCGGACGGCCGAATTTGAAGTCTACCACAGTGATTTCGTCTTTGCCGAACATGACCCGGTCGGGGCGGTAAGTGCCGTATTTTCCCGTTTCTTCATAGTATTCCTGCGTCAGGATAGGGCACTCATTGTAAAGCTGCATCGTGCCGTCGAACCAACGGGCCACTTCGGGCAAGGCAAATGCTTTTTCCACCTGCTGCTTGAGTGCATCCATTTCGGGTTGTGTACCGATCAGGCCTTCGGTTTCCAAGGTGCGGAGTGCCTTTTCCACGTCGTCGCGGGTATAGATCGTAGAGAATATTTTGTGCATGAGGATACCCATGCGCCTTTTGTCGTTGCGGGAATGCCGGGGCTTGTCCGTATCCGAAAAAGCGTCTAAGAATTCTTCTGCGCGGTTGGATTGGCAGAAGTCGATACGGGCTTCGTAGGAGTGCATGACGACCGATACCGGACGGTAATCGGTTTCCATGCGGTTGTCGGAGGTTTTGCGACCGGAAGAATAGGACGTGACCGGTTCGCCGTAAGTAAAGAGCGATGTTTCTCCGTTTTCCCTGTCCGTCTCTTCAACGCCGCCCAACGCGCGCGGCAAGGCATGGTAAAGCAGGTCGCCCGTCGTGCTGCGTTCATCCATGGTGTAGCGCGTACGGCACCAGGCCAACAGGTTCTTTTCCGCACGGGTGAAGGTCACGTAGAGCGTGTTGAGTGCGTCTACCCTGCGTTGCAGGTGCTCCTCTTCATACTCCCGACAGAATACGGAGTCGCGCATGGCGGCTTCGATGGTGATGGGGATGACCGGCAGGCTGTCGTAGGGCGGTTCGTGCGTTTCGCACCACAGCAGGTCGTTACGGCGGTTGAAGCCCCGTGTGTCTTGTTCGATGTTCCAGTCGCAATAAGGGACGAATACCGTGTGGAACTGCAATCCCTTGGACTGGTGTACGGTGAAAATCCGGATGCCATCCACTTCACCGGACGGAATGGAAGCACCGGAGAGCGTCTCGTCCCAATAGGTCAGGAAAGAACGGAGGTCGGAAGGGTTGTCTTGCAGGTAGGCCGTCACCTGGTCGAAATAAGCGAACAGGTAGGCGTCTTCGTCGGGAATACGTCCCAGGTCGAATATTTTATAAAGCTCCTCCTGAAGTTCATAGAGCGGAAGGGTTTTCAGTTCCTCCATGCGGTTCAAATACGTTTCGGGCAGGAACGTTTCGAGGGAACGGGAAGCCAACAGGTTGGCGTCGGCTTCTGTCGGTTTTCCGCTGTGCAGGGCCAAAAAGGCCAATGACACACGGTCTTCCGTGTCCGCCATGTAACGCATGGCAGCGATGAGCAGGTTCACGCTCAATGAACTGGACAAGAGGAAAGCCTCGTCCGATACCAATTTGACCCGGTCGCCGAAACGTTCGGCAAAATGACGGATGATGGGGTCGGCATGCCGACGGTAACGCAGCAGGATGGCCATCTCCCAGTAGGGCAGTCCGGCTTCGTGCAGGGTACGGACCTGTTCGCAAAGTTCGTCCAGCATCCGGGTTTCCCAGTCGTCTTCTTTGTCTTTTTCGTCGAAGAAGCGGATTTGCACGTATCCGTCGTTTCCTTTGTCCGGACGGCATTGTTGGGCCACGTCGCCGTAAGCCTCCGCCATTCGGATGGGAGCGTCCGGCGTGAGCCGGTCCAGTTCTTCGGCGGCAGCCGTGAACAGGGCGTTGTTGAACGCGATGATGCGGCGTTCGCTCCGGTAGTTGATGGCAAGGTTCCTTATGTCGGGGCGGTGTACGGCCATTTCCTTCTCTATGTTTTTCAGGATGGTCCAGTCTCCGTTCCGCCAACGGTAGATGCTTTGTTTCACGTCGCCCACGATCAGGTTGCCAAAGCCGGAAGCCATGCTCTCCAACAGCAGGATTTTAAAGTTCTTCCACTGCATGGTGGAAGTGTCTTGGAACTCGTCTATCATCACATGATGGAAAAACGCGCCCATTTTTTCGAAAATGAACGGAGCGTCGTTTTCTTCTATCAGTTCGTGGAGCAGGATGGGGGTCTTGGCCAACAGGAAACGGTTGTTCTCGTGGTTCAAGGCCGTGACCTCCTCGTCGATGACGCCTAACAGCCGCAAAGGGTTGAGGTGTTTCAGTGCCAGCGACGCACTGGTGTGGCGTACGAGTTGTTCGGTCTGGAAGCCGCGCAGTTCCGCCAACAGTTCGCTGAAGTGGGCGGCGGCTTCAACCAAGGCCGCCACGGAGCGGTCGGCCTTGCGGAGCATTTTTTCCGCATTTTCTGTATAACCTTGGAGCGTGCTGCCGAACTCGGCCCTGATGTTGCCGTCTTCGATGCGCCGGAGGTAGGTGTCTATCGTGCCGCCCCGGCTGAATTGGTCGAAGCCGAGTCCCCACGCTTCCATTTCGGCACGGAAGTTGGCTGCCGCGCTCTGCACGACGTCCAAAGAGGCGTGCAACTCGTAGTTGAGCGCGGTGCGGAGTTCGCCGATGCGTTTGTTCTCGCGCAGCACTTCGCGCATTTCGTGTTCCCGGGCCAAATAAGCCTCTTTGAAAATCCATGCGGCGAAGCTTTTCACCTCACGGGCGATGTCCCACCGCTCGTTGTTCGAGATGCGGTCGTCCACATATTCCAGAATCCAGTTCAGGATGGTGGGAGTAAGGTGAAGGCGTTCCATGATGTGGTCTACAGCCGCATGGAGCACTTCCTTGTCGTTGAGGTCCACTTTGAGATTGGCCGTGAGACTCAGTTCGTGTGCCAGGTTTTTCAGAACCGACTGGAAGAAAGAGTCGATGGTTTCCACCCGGAAACGGTTATAGTCGTGCAGGATATGGCATAGGGCCGAGCCGGCACGGCTGCGAATCTCTTCCTCCGGCAACTCGATGCCGTCCGCCCGGAGTTCTTTTTGGAGGGATTCCAGATAATTGGCAGAGGACGGAAGCCCTTTCCAAATGCCGTAAAGTTGCTGGAGGATACGGTCTTTCATTTCGGCCGTAGCCTTATTGGTGAAAGTGACGGCCAGAATGTGGCTGTAGGCATGGCGGCTTTCCTGTTCGATCAGCGTCTTGATGTACTGTATGGCCAGGGTGAACGTCTTGCCCGAGCCTGCCGATGCCTTGTAAACAGTCAGACTGGATTTCATGTCGTTCAGGGATTCATGTTCTGGTAAAGATAGCGTTTGATGCTCTTCTTGGCGGTCTTTTCAAACTCTTCGTTTTGCAGCACCACCTTGGTGATTTGCGAATAGGGCGGCAGCTCCTTGTTCAGTTCCTGGCGTGAGATGTCGATCTGCCGCCACAGGGCATGGTCGTCCAACCCGTCTTTCAGGCTTTCGCCCAAATCAGGGTAGACAAGAGCCACCAGTTTCTCATTGCACATGATAACCAATGATTCGTTGACGTAAGGAAGGTTGTTCAACCGCGATTCTATTTCTTCCGGATAAATGTTTTGTCCGCTTGCGCTGAGCAGCATGTTCTTGCAGCGTCCTTTGATGTACACGTCGCCTTCCGGGTTGATGACGGCCATGTCTCCCGTGTGCAGCCAACCGTCGGCGTCGAATATTTGTTCCGTGGCTTCCTGGTTTTTATAGTAGCCCAGCATGGTGTTGCGTCCGCGGCATACCAGTTCGCCGGGAATCCGTGCCGGGTCGGAACTCAGCACTTTCAGTTCCATGCCTTCGGCCGCCCTTCCGCACGACATATAAGCCGTTTCGTACCACGGGCTGTGGCAGATGATGGGGCCGCATTCCGTCATGCCGTAGGCAATGGAATAAGGGAAATTGATGGAACGCACGAACGCTTCCACCTCGGCGTTGAACGGTGCGCCGCCGATGATGACTTCCTTGATGTTCCCCCCGAAAAGGCGCAGGCTTTCCGTGCGTGCCTTTTCCTTGATCTTTTCGCTGATGATGGGGATGTGCAGAAGCAGCTTGCCCAATTTGCTGTCGATTTTCGGAAGGACTTCTTTCTTGAATATCTTTTCGATGACCAATGGCACGCAAGACATGATGCGGGGATGAAACTCTGCCACGGTGGTCATGATGACCTTGGGCGAAGGCATGCGCGTGAGGAAATACAGGTGGGCGCCGAAACATACGCCATAGAGGAAGTCGTAGACCAAACCGAACACGTGTCCCATGGGCAGCATGGATACGATATTGTCGCCGGGCGCGATGCCGATGGTACGGTTGCAGAACAACACGTTGGACACGAGGCTGCGGTAGGGAAGCATGACCCCTTTGGAGAATCCCGTAGTGCCCGAAGTATAATTGATGACGGCGAGCTGTTCCGGTGAGCTTTCGGGCGTGAAATGTACATGTTCGCGAAGGAACATCATGGGAAAACGCTGTCCGAACAGGGCGTTGAGATGTTCGCGGGCGAAAGAAAGTTTTTCGGAGCGGCTGTTCACGAGCGTGAAGTCCTTCACGCAAATGATGCCTTGCAAGGCAGGCATGCGGTTCTCGTTCAGGTTTTCCCACACCTGGTCGCCCACGAACAACAGGCGTGCTTCGCTGTGGTTGACGATGTGGTGCACGTTATCCGGCTTGAACTCGTGCAGGATGGGCACGATGACGGCACCGTAGGTAATGGTGGCCAGAAACGCCACGCACCAGTTTCCGCCGTTGCGTCCGCACAAGGCGATTTTGTCGCCGGGCCGGATATCGGCCGCTTCGAAGAGCAGGTGCATCTTGGCTATTTTACGCGCCACGTCCTTGTATTGCAAGCTCTCTCCGTTGAAATCCGTGAACGCTTTCCGGTCCCAGTTCTTTTTTATGCTGTTTTCGATAAGTTCTATCAGTTTGTCTTCCATATCGTTTGGACGTATATCTTGGTATCGGAGACAAAAGTACAAAAAACAAGGCATATCCGTTTCTTTGTGGGATACGATTTTGAATTTCGGGCGTAAGTTTTTCTGTAATTTTAAGAGTCTTTCCTCTCCTGTAAGTTTCGCAAATCATCCTTCATCTTTCAGTGAATATCATAAATTATTCAAAACGAAAAGGTTACAACCTGAAGGATGTTTCATTCATCTTTCAGCCATGTTTCAATCCGCTCCAATGAGGGCTGAAAAAACGTTTGGGGTATGAAATATTTTTTTCTCAGCCGAACGATTTTCCAATCTCAGGCGAATGATTTTTCAATCTCAGCCAAACGATTTTTCGTTCTGCGCCGAATGAAATGACGTGTGGCTGAAGGATGCCTGAAACATCCTTCAGTTTATAACGTTCATATTATGAGTGACTTACTGTATTGTCTGAAGGATGAAAGATGTTTTTGCAAAATCCCTTGTGTGTAGGGGATGGGATAATTATGACTTTTGCCGGATATTCCAATTAAAATCCGTAATTTTGTCCGTTGAATTATAAAAACGGCGAAAGAAAATGATGGAATTAAGTAAAGGCCAAGAGGTGGCGGCTTTGTTTGATTTGGACGGAGTGGTGTTCGACACCGAGTCTCAGTATTCACTCTTTTGGGGTATGAAAGGGAAGACGTACCATCCCGAAGTGGAGCATTTTGAGAACGTGATAAAGGGACAGACGCTTGTGCAGATTTTCGACCGATGGTTTGCCGGATGCGATGACGTGCAGCGCAAGATAGCCGACGAGTTGGAGGACTTTGAACGGAACATGGCCTACGACTATGTGCCCGGAGTGGAAGATTTCCTTCGCGACCTGCGGCGGGCCGGTATCCGTACGGCTGTCGTAACCAGTTCGAACGACGATAAGATGCAGAACGTGTACCGGGCGCATCCGGAATTCAAGTCATATTTCGACCGTATCCTGACGGCGGAATTTTTCTCCCGTTCCAAACCGGAACCGGACTGTTATCTGTTGGGAGCCGAAGTGTTCGGTCTTCCGGTGACGCGCTGCGTCGTGTTTGAAGATTCTTTCAACGGACTGAAGGCCGGGCGGGCGGCAGGAATGAAGGTGGTCGGTCTTTCCACGACGAATGCGCCGGAGCAGATTCAGGATTTGTGCGACAGGGTGATTCCGGATTTTCGGGACTTCGATGTGGAAAAACTGCTTGAAATGCTCGCCTGAACGGATAATAATGATTAATTTTGCGGCCGATTTTATTAAAAAACAGTATTATGGCAGGATATTTAGTGGAGGATACGCGTAAAGTGACGACGCATCGTCTGATTGAAATGAAACAGCAGGGAAAGAAAATAGCCATGTTGACTTCATACGACTATACGATGGCTCGTATTGTAGATGGTGCCGGAGTGGATGTGATTCTGATTGGCGATTCTGCGTCGAACGTGATGGCGGGCAATACGACCACGCTTCCGATTACGTTGAATCAGATGATATACCATGCGACTTCGGTGATGCACGGTGTGGAGCGGGCATTGGTCGTATGCGACATGCCTTTCGGTTCTTATCAGGTCAATCCCACGGAAGGAGTGACCAATGCCATCCGTATTATGAAGGAAAGCGGCTGCGACGCTCTGAAACTGGAAGGCGGGGCGGAAATTATCGATACGGTGAAGGCTATATTGGCGGCCGGTATTCCCGTTATGGGGCATTTGGGGCTTACACCGCAGAGTATCAATAAGTTCGGCACATACGCCGTGCGTGCCAAAGACGAGGCCGAGGCGGAGAAACTGGTGGCCGATGCGCATTTACTGGAAGAAGTCGGCTGTTTTGCCATCGTATTGGAAAAGATACCGGCTGCATTGGCCGGTCGGGTAGCCTCAGAATTACATATCCCCATCATCGGTATCGGGGCGGGTTCGCAAGTAGACGGACAGGTCTTGGTGGTCAACGACATGTTGGGGATGAATAAGGGTTTTTCTCCGAAATTCCTCCGACGTTATGCCGATTTGCATACGGTGATGACTGATGCCATCGGGCAATATGTGAGCGACGTAAAAGCCCGGACGTTTCCGGATGAAAACGAGCAGTATTAAGGCGTGGCACAAACCAGTATCGGGCATAAGACCTTGTGGCATGCTGATTTCCTGAAAATCATCTTAGCCAACTTTTGTGTATGCACCTCTTTATATATGTTTTTGCCTGTCGCTCCCGTGTGTATGGGACGAATACCGGGGGAAGACGTAGGAGGAATGTGTGCATCCGTGCTGCTCTTTTGGGGGGGCGTATGTTTACCTGCACCTTTCTGCAATTACTGGTTGGATGCTTACCGGCGGAAGAATGTGGCCTTGTGGGCATTAGCCGGCATCGTATGCGCTACGGTGGCGTTTCTTTTCGATGGCCCGCAGTGGGGGAAGTGGCTGGCGAGGATGATGCAGGGGGCTTCATATAGTGTGTTCCAAATAGCTTTGGGGAGTACTTTGTTGCTGGATTTGTCCGATACGAAAAAGCGGACGGAAGCCGCACATGTCTATTATTGGTTCACTCGTTTGGCTTTGGTCTTCGGTCCTTTGTCGGGTATTGTCGTGCCGATGCATTACGGTGTACGCCTTTTTGCCGGAGTATCCGTGGCTTTTCTGCTTTGCGCCGGCCTGTTGGTTTTGACGATGCGTGTTCCTTTCAGGGCTCCTTTGGAACCGTCGTGGTGTACATTCGACCGTTTTTGGCTGCCTCGGGGATTCCGGCTCTTTATTCCTCTGACAGGAGTGACCTTTTCCGCCGGATTGATGTTGGGGCAATACCGGGATGCCGGATTTTACTTGTTTTTGGCTGTCGGTTTCTGGTTGGCCTTATGGGGGCACCATCTGTTTTTTAAGGAAAAGTTGCAAACGGAGTTTGCAGTAGGATTTGTTGCTCTCGTGACAAGTGCGTCGTTATGGGGATTGGGGGGCGATATGGAAGGGATGAAATGGTGTATCGCCTTATGCCTGGGAAGCGGCCTCGGTTTTGTGACCAGTCGGTATTTGCTTTCTTATATTCGTATCTGCGAGCATTGCGAGAGAGGAACGGCACAGACGTCTTATCTTCTGGGATGGGATGCCGGACTTTTGGCCGGGTATTCCGTAGCTTTCGGGTTAGGAACGGAAGTCGGACAAACGATATATACTTATATAATAGGGGCTATATTCGTAGGAACGGGAATGTATCATTTGTTTTTGGTCAGACCGTGGTATATGCGAAACAAACGGAAATAGTGTGAAAAGAACTGTGCTAATTTTCTTTAATACGTGGAAAAAACAGATTTGTGTCAGCTCAGAAATATGTTTTTAAACATGTTTTCGATATTAGTTTAGATTTTATTATGTGTTTTTACAGAAATGTCATATCTTTGATACCCAAAAGGGGGAGCTTTGTGCACCCGATTTAAAAAATATTGAATAATTAACCTAATGGAATGTAAAGTAGGCTATATTAGAGGACACGGATTCAGCGCTTTAGAGGAGTTAGGACTCCCGAAAAGAAAGTGGCAAAAATGTTGTGTGGGCACACTGCTGGTCAACTCTCGGCCGAGAGCCGGTGACGGGAGGGACGTGGTGTATCAAAACGATATTTATATATTGAGTGAATAATAAATCTATTAAAATATTAACCTAATGGAAATATGAAAGGCAGTAACATTAAAAGTAAAATGGGTCGTTTTACCTATTCTGCATGTGCGCTGTTCTTTGCCGGTGGTTTGTTAGTCTCTTGTGAGGACGAGCTTTTGACCGGAATGCCTTCGTGGTTGGGTAGCAGCATCTACGAAGAGTTGGAGAAGCGTGGGAATTATAAAACGATGTTGGAACTTATCAATGACAAGGATGTTTCGACCGCGGATGCAAACGGCGAGACAGAGTATGCCAGAACCTTACGTTTGACGGGTAGTAAGACGTTGTTCGTTGCGAATGACGACGCTTTCACCCGATTCTTTCAGAACAATGTGTGGGGAGCCAAGTCTTATAGCGATTTGACGCCTTCGCAGAAAAAGTTATTGTTTAATTCTTCGATGATAAACAGTGCTTATCTGATAGAGTTGATGTCGAGCACGCCTGGCAATAATCCGGCACCCGGGACTGTGATACGCCGCTCTTCTTCGTTGAACCTGTATGATACGATTCCGCAGTTGCGCGCTTCGGACATGCCGGACAACGAATATTGGCTGTATTACCGTTCTAAATATTCGGATGCGGCAACGGGAGGAATGACGGTGTTTCGGGACAATACGACAGCACCGATGGTGCATTTCCTTTCCGCTTATATGTCGAATAAGTCGATTACGAACGACGATTTGAAGTTTTTGACCAATGGAGCTTGCGACAACACTTCGGAGTCGTATATCAACGGGCAACGTTTGGTGGAAAGGGATATTACGTGTCAGAACGGTTACATTCAGGTTTTGGAAAACGTTATGAATCCTTTGACCAATATGGCTGAGGCTATTCATAACGACGGAGAGCTTTCGACATTCAGCAAGATGTTGGATCGTTTTGCCGTACCGGTATATAACGAAGGATTGTCGAATACGGTCGGGGTGGACTCTGCGTTCGTATGGCGTTATTTGAATAACGGTTTCGATTTGGGAACCGAGGGAGGCAAAAATGCATTGTTGACCTATAAGAATGTGGATTACGATCCAGCGAATGTCTTGTCTTACGATCCGGGATGGAACCAGTATCAGAACGGTTCGTCCAATACGCCTATGAGTGAAGACATGGCAGTCATTGTGGCTCCTACGGATGCTGCTTTCGAGCGTTACTTCCAGTCTGGTGGCGGTGCCGCTTTGATTGACCGCTATAAATATATAGACAGTATCCCGAACCATATTATCGTGAATATGCTGGACAACTTCATGAAGTATTCTTTGGTGGCTACTGTGCCCAGCAAGTTCAGTTCGGTGATGAACACGGCCCAATTGGAGATGGGACTTTCTGTGGGCGAACCGGGCGGACAGACGGGTATCGGTTCTTGCCTTATGGCCAACAATGGTGTGGTATACAAGTCTAACGAAGTTTATAATATTCCGGAATACCAATCTGTGGCTTTCCCCGCATCTTTGAATGACAACGACCGTAACACCAAGACCGATATCATGCGTTATATCATCAATGAATTGGACTATCAGGCTTATCTGAATTCCATGGAAAGCATGTTCTTGTTCATTCTTCCTACCGATGAAGCTTTGAAAAACTATGTGGATCCGGTAGATTATCACAAGAACCAGCCTACCATTACGGAGTTTTATTATGATTATAGTCCTTCACTGACCGGTAGCCGTATCAAATGTAAACGTTATAATGCAACGAAGAATGCAGACGGTACGTTGACACGCGGTACAGAAATCACAAACCCTTGGAAAAACGGTAGTACAGAATCTGATTACGTAACGAACCGTCTGAAAGATATTCTGGAGAATTCCATCATCGTACAGGATAAGTCTGCCACTACTTCAACGGGTAAGAGCGTATGGGTCACAAAGGGCGGTTGTCCGGTCATACTCGAAGGTACGGGTGCAAACATCCGTATTACTACTCCTTATCGTAAAGAACTTGCCGACCAGAATAGTAGCAATAGCCCTTATGAACTGAAAGTTCGTGAGGTGGAAGGTTATTATAACATGGGGCAGAATCCTGACGGTAATGGTGAAACCTTTATCGTAGATATGGAACCGGTGATGTCTGCTTCAAAATCCGTTTCTACTTTATTAAAGGAGTTGGCAACAAAGGATAATCGTTATAGTGAGTTCTCTAATATGGTGGAGAATAGTACGTTAGTGTCTCAATTCTATAACATTACTACAAGCGGGTCTTCTTCTACGGGTACTGCCAAGACCATTTCCAATGGTTTGACCCTCTCGGTCATGGAGAACTATAATTATACAGTCTATGCTCCGCCTACAGCCGAGATAGAGAAAATGTATGAGAATAACTTGCTTCCGGATTGGAGAGATGTGATTGAGTTGGAAGACAAGCTGGATGAAATCGAGAACAGCAATCCGGAAGAGGCTGCTCGATTGGAGGTTCAGATAGATAGCATGAATACATTGATTAACAACTTTATACGTTATCATATCCAGAACAGTGCGGTTTATCAGACAGCTCCTGCCTCATCGGGTACTTACGAAACTTCTTACATGGGAGGAAGCCGTTTTGCCACGCTTACCGTATCGAACAGCGGTCAGGCCGGTTCGGGAAGTATAGTCATCACTTGCAATGATGCCAATAAAATGGAAATTGAAGGGGAAGTTCCCCGTAAGGTTTTGGATGGCAATTACTTTGCACGTGAATATCGCTTCCGTTCCGGTACAAGTTCACAAGATTCAGGTACCCCTCCTGCATGTACGGATATTGAATCGGCAACTCGTATCTTCAACTCTTCTACAGCAGTCGTACATCTGATAGACAAGCCATTGCTCTATACAAAAGAGTTGTCTGATGCCTACAATGAGATTTCAGGTAATTAACCTTAATGATAAAGACAATGAAACAATTAAAATATTATTTCTTAATTTGCTGCCTGGTCGTTGCCTCGGTAGTGAATGCTCAGGGAATAACGAGTGTGAGTGGAACGATTTCCGACTCTTTCGGGCCTGTTGTGGGGGCTGCTATTGTTGAAATGGACGCTTCTAACCGTAACATATCTGCCACAGTGACAGACTTTAACGGTAATTTCACCTTGAAAATCAAGAATCCTAAAAACCGTTTGAAGATTAGCTATGTGGGTATGAAGACCCAGATTCTTCCTATTAATAAAAAGGTGTACCATGTGACCTTGGAGGACGCCATGGTATTGAAGCAGGTGGAAGTAAAAGCAAAGAAACGTGTGGAATCATCCGGTTTGGCCATTCCGGAGCGCGAGGTCTCTTTCGCTTCACAGACTATTAATGCCAAGGAATTTGAAGGCTTGGGTCTTACTTCCGTAGATGAAGCTTTGCAAGGACGTATCGCAGGTTTGGACATCGTGATGAATTCCGGTAACTTGGGTGCCGGTACGACGATGCGTTTGCGTGGTGCGTCTACAATCAGTACGTTGACGAGTTCCGAACCTTTGATTGTGGTGAACGGTGACGTTTGGAATGTGGATCAGAGTAACTTTGATGTACAAAATGCCAATGATGAACAGTTCGCGCAATTATTGAATATCAACCCGGAAGATATCGAGAGTATCAGCGTTTTAAAAGATGCTGCTGCTACGGCGATCTGGGGTTCTCAAGGTGCGAATGGTGTGATTGAAATCAAAACAAAGCGTGGTAAACGTGGAAAACCGAGATTGACTTATTCTCTTCGTTTGACAGGCACCTACCAGCCGGATGGAGTGGATTTGTTGACGGGAGATCAATATACGATGTTGATGAAGGAAGCGTATTTCAATCCTCGTTTGAGTGATGCGGCCGCTGATATTCCTGAATTCAATTACATTACGGATAAGCGTGTGTTCTCTGAATGGCAGATGTTCAACAACAACACGGATTGGGTGAAAGAAGTGAAACAAGTCGGTTTGCGCCAGAATCATTTCGTTTCCATTACCGGTGGTGGTGAAAAGGCAACTTTCCGTATATCCGGTGGTTATGACCATGAAACCGGTTCTATCATCGAACAGAAGTTGGATCGTTTTACGACCCGTATGATGTTGGACTATTATGTAAGTGATCGTATTAAGATTATCAGTGACTTTGCTTTGACTTATACGGACAACCAGAGAAATTCCGATGATTTGTTGGCTATTGCTTATAAGAAGATGCCGAACTTGGCTATTTTCGAAGAGGATGAGCAGGGTAATTCTTTGGGACGTTATTACGAGATGTTGAAGGCTAAAGATGCATTGGAAGATCAACGCAATCTTGTGAACCCGATTGCGAGTGCCAAGTATGCCAAGAACTCTTATACGACGTACGCCATCGACCCGAAGTTGGAATTGCAGTATGACTTCTTGGGTATTGATGATACCAAACACCGTTTGACTTATAACGGAAAGGTGATTATGAATGTGTTCAATGCATACGAAGATACCTATTATCCGCGTGAATTGTCTACGGATAACTGGAATGCCAGTGGAGTGAGCAGGGCTACAAGCTTTAGTTCCAAGAGTTTGGCGTTTACCACTACGCATACGTTGACCTTTGTTCCTCATTTCTTGAATGAAGACCATTCATTTATGACGATGGGACGTTTCCAATTGGTTTCAGGTACGTCAAGTGACCAGAAAACCGAAGTAGCAGGTTTGCCGAACGGTGTGGAAGCTCCGAGTGCCGGTGGTATTACTCCGGGTATGTCCAGCAACTTCAACCGTTGGAGAAGTCTTTACTACACGTTCTCAGCTCACTATGCTTTCAAGGAAAGATATATTTTTGACGTATCTGCCCGTGTAGACGGTACGACCAAGTTCGGTCCGGGTAAGCGTTGGGGTGTTTTCCCTGCTGTTTCAGGCCGTTGGAATGTGGTGGACGAGCCGTGGATGGAAGGTACGCGTAAATGGTTGTCTATGCTTTCTATCCGTCCGGGATGGGGTATGACCGGTAATCAGCCTAATAAAGATTATTTGTATGTCAATCAGTATAGTGCTGCCAGCAATTATTTCGGCGCTACCGGTATGGCTCCGAATAACTTGAAATTGAACACTTTGCAGTGGGAAATGAAATATACTTGGAATGTCGGTTTCGACTTGGGCTTTTGGGATGACCGTATCAAGGCTGATATCAACTTGTATACGCAGACCACAAAAGACATGTTGATGGAAAATGTGAGAATATCCAGTATATCCGGTTTCACGAATTATCCTTATCAGAACGTGGGTGACATGAACAATAAAGGTTGGGAAATCAACTTGAACACCAACAAATTGATTCAGAAAGGTAAGTTTTGGATGGACTTGAACTTTACGTTCGCCAACAACAAGAATGAGATTACCCGAATGGATCCCCGTGTATTGGAAACTTTGAATAGTGACTGGGTGGCTGAGAACCGGAAACTCCTGCAACGTGTGCAGGTGGACAATCCTTTCGGTGCCATTTACGGTTATCGTTACAAGGGTGTCTATATGTATAATTATGATACTTATCTGCAGAAAGAACGCTTGGCTGCCGACGGAGATGCGGATGCTAAGGCTTTCATCGCCAATTTCAATAACAATGGCGGTTGGACGGCTCCTTTGGTATACAATGCGAACGGAGAAATCGTACGCGACATGAAGGGTGACCCGTTGCAGATGATGTTCAATTACGTATCAGGCGGTACCGGATATGAGTTCAAGGGGGGTGATGCGATTTATGAAGATGTGAACCACGATGGTAACATCAACCAACTCGATATAGTTTACTTGGGTAACTCGTTGCCGAAGTTGACCGGTGGTTTCGGATTCAAGTTCAATTATGGCGACTGGGCTTTGAATGCACAGTTCAACTACCGTGTGGACTACGACATTGTGAATTTGGCCCGTTTGGACATGGAGAGCATGGGTTCGAACAACAACCAGAGTCAGGCCGTGAACTACCGTTGGCGCAAGGAGGGAGATTTCACTTCCATTCCGCGTGCGTTGAGTACGAGCGGCAACTTTGCGAACTATAATACGATGATCAGCGACCGCTTTGTGGAAGACGGAACATTCTTGCGTCTGAACTATTTGCAGATTTCCTATAATATGCCGCAGAAGATGGTGAAGAAAATCGGCTTGAGCGGTTTGCGTTTCTATTTGAGTGGTAATAACCTTTTCTGCTTGACGAAGTATTCCGGTGTGGATCCGGAGTTGGGTTACGGAGGATATAGTGTGACGCAAGACGCCGCGCAGACTCCGCGTGCCAAGTCATATACTTTTGGTGTCACAGTAGATTTCTAATTGATAATGCTATGAATAAGATGAAGAAAATATGGTTTAAATCAGCTTTTCTGGCCATGGTCGGAATGTCTATGACATCTTGTGGAGACTTTCTGGATATTTATCCGTTGACCATGGTGTATGAAGATAATTATTGGAATGAGAAGAACGATGTGGACCAGATAGTGACAGGTTGCTACACACGTATGCAGGATGATGATTTTGTTCGTCGCTTGTTCATCTGGGGAGAGAGCCGTTCGGACAACACGCGTAAAGGGTTTCATCCTAAATTCAGCGCGACCTCGGCAGAAGGGTATATTTTGAGCGAGAATATTCTTTCCACCAATGCTTATACCGATTGGTCGAGTTTCTATTCTGTCATCGACCGTTGCAACTTGGTCATCCAGAAAGCACCGGAAGTGGCAGAGAAAGACCCGAATTATTTGCCGAGTGACGTGCAGGCTACGATAGCCGAGGTTACGGCCTTGCGTGCCCTTTGTTATTTCTATTTGGTGCGTACGTTTAAGGATGTACCTTATTATACGGAGGCTATTACAAATGACGAGCAGGAACTGAACCTTCCGGCTACGGACGGGGATGTCATCGTTCGGAACTTGATTAATGACTTGTTGGCTGTATGGCCGAATGCGTTGAAGGTATGGCCGAAGCAGTCCGGTAAGGATATCAGTTACGGACGCATCACGCAGAATGCTATCTTTGCCATGTTGGCTGATATGTATTTGTGGATAGATGATTATTCCAATGCAGAGAAATATGCCCAAATGGTTATCGATTACAAGACGGATTATTTCAAGAATAATTATTCTTCCTATTATATGGTGAATGGTTATCCTTTGATTCCGGACAATGACAATACCATTTTGGAAGCAGGAATGGCTTATAATGCCAATTTCGGTGAAGGCGGAGGTCCGGAGAGTATATTTGAGTTGGATTTTTCGGAGAGTACGACCGATGGTTCCAAGTCGAATGACGTACCGGCCGAATTTTTCTATCGTTTTTTCAAATCCAATGATAAGGATCCGAACTATGGCCAGTTCGCTCCAGCAGAGGATCTTTGGAAAGAGCTGTCTTCTCCGCAGATATTCTTGTCGAACAAGGACACGCGTATTAAAGAGTCCATCCATGTGGATAACGAGTCTAATCCGGAAATCGTGGATATAGCTAAGTATACGTATCGTAGTATCAATCCGAGTTTATCTTCCGGTAGTTCTTTGGCTTATGTGCAGCGCCTGGGGAAGAACGATGCCAATTGGGTATTTTACCGGGTTAGCGATATGATGCTGATTAAGGCGGAAGCTTTGATTTGCATGATGGGAGAAGATGCTACTCAGCGTAATGACAGTTTGGGGCAAGCCGCTTTTGAGTTAATCAAGACCATTGCCGACCGTTCGGCACCGAACACGTCTTCCTCTTTGATTTACAGTAATTATTCTACAAAATCGCAATTGATGGATTTGGTGTTCGACGAACGTAGACGTGAGTTCTTGTTCGAGGGTAAGCGTTGGTTTGATTTGGTACGTCATACCCGTCGTGACGGCAACACGGATTACTTGGTAGATGCCGTGCAAAGTAAGTTTACGGAAAATGCAGCGACTGCAACCGGTAAGTTGAAGAACATGATGGCTATTTATTGGCCTTATAATTACGACGAATTGCAGGTTAACTCTAACTTGAAGCAGAATCCTGCCTATCCGGAGGCCGGTGACTCTTATGAATCAACAGGTAAATAATTGTTATGAAGTATTTGTTTAAAATATTAATATCCATGTGTACCGTTTTACTGTTAACGGTACAGATGAGTCTGTTCACCAGTTGTAATGACGACTTGGCAGCCGATAGCTACTATACTTTTACGGGAGAGATGATGAGTGATTTTTTGAAGAATCGCGAAGATTTCAGCCTGTTCAAGCGTATTGTCGAGCGTGCCGGCGAGATGGATTTTCTGTCGAGTCGTGGCTCCCGGACTTTCTATCCGGCCGTCAATTCCGGAGTGGAATCATTTTTGAAAGAACGTGGTTACGCTTCGGTCGAGGATCTTCCGGTCGAATTGTGCGATACGTTGGTGAAAGCCTGTTTGGTGGATAATAGCATCAAGTACACTTATAATTTCTCCGAAACGGAGCAAATAAATAATGAGCTTGATTTGCCTTTGATTATCGTGACGAACGGGGATACGGTAGATGCGAACGGGATGACGTTAAGTGTAATCAACCGTCGTTCCGCCATTATCAACGAGTTGAAGAATGATTCCGTGGACAACGGAGTGGTTCATCCGGTAGATCGCGTACTGATACCGAATACCAGTTTGGGCTCCAGTCTGTTGGACGATAATCATGATGAGTTTACGATTTATTATGAGGCTCTCAGTCGTACCGGATTGCTGGACTCGTTGATTCATTATCGTGATGACAGCTATGAAATCTGGAAAGAAAATTATCCGGAGTTCAAAACCGGAATTCATTCCGGAGGTGTCTTCAACGAGAATGACCAAGGCTACGAATATCATGCCAAGCGTCCGGACCATCGCTATCAAGGTTTCACATTACTTATCGTTCCCGATGAGGTATTGTATGAGAAGTACAGTGATCGTTTTAACGCCAATATGACTTTGGACCAGAAGGTCGATGCGTTGTACGATTTAGCCGTTGAGAAATATAAAGATAATGCGGCTGCCAATATTTTCGGTCTGAATGAAGTGGATCCTGACGATTCTGAAGGAAGGACGTACAAAGAGAAGTATTGGAATAAAGAATCCTTGACCAGCCGTTACAACCCGTTGAATATGTTCCTGTCCTATCATATTCTGGACCGTCTGTTTGCAAGTACGGCTAAGTTGATTAACTGCTGGGGTACCAATACGGCCTATGCCAATCCTACGGAGTGGATTTCTACGTTGTTGGATTATTCCACGATAAAGTTGGAGAGAGTGTATGCTACTGTGGACAAGCAGGTAGAGCATCCGGCTGGTTACTATATCAACCATAGTACGGCTACGGAGTACAATTCTTATGACAGAGTACGTGGTGCTTATTTGACGCAGCCTGATGCAGAGAACTTCTCATTGAACGTGTCCTACTTCTACTTAGACGATGTTGTGGCTTATGACCAGACGATGCGTAACAATGTGATGAATACGAGAGTGCGTGTGGATTTTTATACATTATGGCCCGAGTTGACTAGTAATGATATCCGTTTGTGCGGGAATCCGACACAGGCTTACGGTTCTCATGACAATGATGAGAATGGTGGAGAGAATGGCGGGTTCAATTATTACATTCCACCTGGCTATATGAAAAATTGCACCTTCAGCGAGAATACCATTTTCTTTGTGCAGCGTCCGAAAGTGCCTTGGTGGAACTGGGGAGGAGATGAGATTAACATTTTGGGAACGAGTTACGATGTGACCTTCCCGTTACCTGATGTTCCTCCCGGCACGTACGAACTCCGTTTAGGTTATCCCGGCATGTTGGACCGTGGTATTGCCCAGGTTTATGTGGACGGCATACCGCAAGGAATTCCTATCGATATGCGCTATCGTGCCGATGATTCACGCGTCGGAGGGCTTTATAATGGAACTACGGGTTTTCGGAATTCAGAAGAAAGTTCTTCCGGTATTTACACCAGTGAACAGTTGGAAGAGAATGCACGTACGATGAAGAACAACGGTTATTATAGCGGGCCGAAGAGTATCTTTACGGGGAATGACGGAACGGATGCTCCAAGATACAGTCCGAATAGTTGTACGCTGATGTATAATAATGCCTATACTTTCCGTCGTAAGATTTGCAATGTAGAGGTGAAGCCCCATACGGACCATAAGATTCGTATTCGTTCCGTATTCACACAAGGGAACAGAGGATGTTTCATTCTTGATTATATGGAATTGGTGCCCATAAGCATTTGTGGTGCCGGAGGTATCGGTGAGGATGTTTACTAATATTCACATTTAAACGCTAAAGAAAATGAAACTAAAATATTATATACAGACAGGTGTTGTGGCGTTAGCCGCCGCAACCGTCGGTGTATCCTGTACGGATACGTGGGATGACCATTACAGTGTGAATGGTACGGTGCCCGGTGCAACCCTGTGGGAAAATATGCAACTCGACGAGAGCATTCGTCCTTTCGTGAGGGTTCTGGATTCTTGTGGCTACAAAGACATTTTGAATGCCAATCAGGTGTTTACGGTTTGGGCTCCGGAAATTACGGATGCGGAAGCTCAGGAGTGGATTGACACCTATAAGAGAGAGAAAAGCCAGGGGATAATTGATGACGATAATTCTACTTTGAATCAGTTTATCAAGAATCATATAGCCATGTATAATCAGCAAGTTTCGTCGTTGACAAAAGACGAGACTGTCAAGATGATGAATGGCAAACGTTTGACTTTGACCGGTTCCATGCTTAACGGTGAAGTGAACATGGTAGGCAACGGGGTTCCGTCTTCCAATGGTATGCTCTATAAAGTGGACGGACCCGCAACTTTCTTTCCTAACATTTGGGAACGCCTCCGCATGGATTTGGAAGGAGACAACGGACTGGACAGTGTAGCCAATTTCTTCCTTTCATGGAATCGTATAGAACTTGACGAAGAGGCCAGTGTGCCGGGTGGTATCGTAGACGGTGAAACGGTTTATTTGGACTCGGTGATGTACAATTACAATCCTATTTTCAATCAGTTGGGTCGGATTGACTCTGAAGACAGTCTGTACTGGTTCGTAGCTCCTACCAATAAGATTTGGAAGGAAAACATAGACCTGTACCGTTCTTATTTCGAGTACCATCAAAGTTTGGAAAAAGACGGCGATTCTTTACAGAACCTCTATTCTAAATTCATGTTCCTGTACAGTTCGTTCTTTAATGTAAGATCGCAGGAATTGCCTTTCAACGAAGCGAATCCGGATTCCATCGTTGCCACGACCTATACTTCTTTTTATCCGGATTGCTCCAACTTCGAATGGCCGATGCAGGCTGGCGGTTTGCTGTATGGCCTGACACCTCAGGAGTGCAGTAACGGTCGTTTGTACAAGGCTACGGATTGGCGTATTCCTCCTACCAAATTGATTTACATGACTCCTGTTCAGGTTGAAGCGGAATATGCTAATAATTATTCGACAGTGACGCTCTCGGGTGACTCGACTTCCATTCAGGTAAATGCAGTAGAGGCAACCAATGAGAATTTCAGAGTGTCGGGAGGTGGTTACTTGGTGGTAAGGGATGCCCGTTCGGGGCGTACCAACCAGCCGGAAATTACCTTTAAAATTCCCAGCACGCTCTCCAACTGCCCGTATGGCATCAAAGTCGTGTTTGCCTCTCCTTTGGCCGGAGACTCTTTGGCCAAGGAAGACGCACAGTTGAAGCGTCAGTTTACAGCTAAGATAAGATATTATTCGTCGAGAACCGGCGATATGATTGAAGGGAGCAATGCCGTGACTTTGTGCACGGATGTAGATGTCGATGCCACGAAGATGGATACCGTCACGGTAGCGACAGGATTTGAATCTCCGGTTTGTAACTTCGGAGAGGAAGATCCCAGAGTGCTGCTGACCATACAATCTATCAAGGGACGTACGGTACCGGACGGTTACAGCAAGGATTTAGCGATAGACTGTGTGATTTTCGAGCCACGTCCTACATCCGGATCCGGAAGCGATGAAAATTGATTGTAGAACAATATTAGAGCATGAGTAATGAAAAGATATAGATTCTATTGTTTAGCATTGTTGATGGCAGGCACTTTGGGGGGCTATGCTCAGGAAGAGGCTGCTACCGACACCGTGACTGCGGCCAGACCTGCCAGTCCGATAAAGAAAAATGTAAAGACACGTCCGGTCAGCGGGCGAGTGTTCGCTGTGACATCCGGCACTCCTTTGGGTGGAGCCTTGGTCAGCGTGAGCGGTTACGACGGTTACAGTGCGTTGACCGAAGAGGACGGTACATATAAGCTCGATGTGCCGGAGTACGCTACGGCATTGAAAATCACGGCACCGGACTATAATACGGTTCGTGTGGGTATTAACCAATCCGGCAAGTTGCGCGATGTGACGATGTATTCGAGTGCCATGCGTTCGGCATACGGTGCGGATGACAATATCCTGAATACGGTGGTGGCAGACAAGTTCGATTATAGTCCGTCCTTGAATATCACATCCGAAATCGGTGATCAGTTGGGTGCCAATGTCCGTACGATTTCCCGTGGAGGTACGCCCGGTATCGGAAACTTCATGATGATGAACGGTATCAACTCCTTGCACAGCAACGGTCAGCCGTTGATCGTGATCGACGGGGTTATCGTAGACCAGCAGTATGACCGTACGATGGTTCACGACGGCTTCTACAATGATATTCTGACATCTTTCAACGTGAACGAGATCAAGAGCGTGAAGGTGATGGCCAACGGTACGGCTATTTATGGAGCCAAGGGAGCCAACGGAGTGATTCTCATTGAAACGAAGCGTAACACGAGTTTGGCTACGAAAATCGACGCCACGGTGTCGGCCGGCATTACCTTATTGCCGAAATCGCTTCCGATGATGAGCGGTTCGCAGTTCAAGACGTACGCTTCGGACTTGTTGAAGACAACGGGTACGAACCTGTCGGAATTCCAGTTCCTGACTTCCGATCCGAATAATTACTATTACAATAAATATAATAACAACACGGATTGGAACGATGTCATCTACCGTGAGGCTTTCTCGCAGAATTATGGCATTACGGTACAAGGAGGTGATGAGGTGGCCAGCTATTTCCTTGCATTGGGATACAATGGTGCGCAGAGTGTATTGGAAGACAATGACGTGAACCGTTTGAACATCCGTTTCAATACGGATATAAACATGTTCAAGCATTTGTTCATCCGTTTCGACGCTTCCTACAGCAACGTGACGCGTAACCTGAAAGACCAGGGTGCGCCGGAGAATTACGATGAAGGAACGGTGACTTCTGTCAATTATCTCGGTTTGGTGAAAAGCCCGATGCTGAGCCCGTATGCTTATTCCAACGGTAAGATTTCCGATGTGGCATTCGACAACAGTGACGAGGACTATCTGGATCAGGCTTTGGCTTCGATTGGTAATGTGAATTATCGTTTGGCCAATCCTGCTTCTATCAACGAGTACGGTACGGCTCAGAATAAGAATTACTTTGAGAACTCTTATTTGAACATCGCCATTACTCCGAGATGGCAGTTCAACAAGCATTTGTCTCTCAGTTCTTTGTTCAGCTATACGTTGACGAATACGAACGATAAGTACTACGTGCCCATCAACGGTGTGCCTGACTACTATGTTTCTTCTATCGGTCTTACGGTAGAGAATGAAATCCGTTCGCTTTATTCTTCGCAAAACTCGATTACGAGCGATACGAAAATAGAGTGGGGAAATCAGTATGGTGCACATAGTATAGACCTTTTGGGAGGTTTCCGTTATATGAACGACCGTTACAAGGTAGACACGCAGTTGGGTTACAATACGGGTAGCGATAAAACGCCGTTTATCAATGATACGCAAAACAAGACGACTACCGGTAGCACTAACGAGTGGACTTCAATGAGTTGGTACGGTCAGGCCCGTTACGATTACAGAAAGCGTTATTTCGTAGAAGGTAATTTGGCCATCGAAAGTTCTTCACGATTCGGTAAAGAAGCGAAAGACGGTTTCAAATTGGCGGGTGTACGTTGGGGCGTTTTCCCCGGTATCCAGGCCGGTTGGGTGTTGTCCAATGAAAGTTGGTTCGATGTGCCGGGAATAGACTATGCCAAATTTACGATGGGATATGATGTGAGCGGTAACGACGGTATCGACTTTGATGCCACCCGTACTTATTTCAAGAGTATCTTGTTCCAGAATCTGGCCAATGGTTTGGTGTTGGGTAATTTGGGCAATACGGAAGTACAGTGGGAGACAACCCGTCGTTTCAGCTTCGGTACGGAGTTGAATTTCCTGAAAAACCGTTTGAACTTGAAAGTAAACGTGTTCAAGAGTTGGACAGACAACCTGTTGACTTATCATGAACTGAACTTCATTACCGGTTTGGAGAACAACTGGGTGAACGGAGGTTCTTTGGAGAACAAAGGGTACAATATTACGGTGAACGGCCATATCATCGCCACCCGTAACTGGAACTGGGAATTGGGTGCCAGTGTCGGCCATTACAAGAACAAGCTGACGGCTTTGCCCGACGGGCAGGATTATGTGGATGCCGAAGTTTACGGTGCTACCATCCGCTCTCAAATCGGCCAGCCGGTGAATTTGTTCTATGGCTATAAGACCGAGGCTACCGCATCCGGTACGCATGTATATGCCACTTCGGAAGAGGCTAAGGCCGACGGTTTGTACATTTTGGGCGAGAACGGTATCGACAAGACCTACTTTGGGGCTGGTGACGTGAAGTTTGCCGACAACGGAGATAAGGAAATCAACAAGGCGGATATGCAGATCATCGGAGATCCGAATCCGGATATTTACGGTAACATCTTTACTTCTTTAAGTTATAAGCGTATCCGTTTGGATGTGAACTTCAATTACAGTTTGGGCAACGATGCCTATAACTACTTGCGTTCGCAGTTGGAAGGCGGAAGCCGTTTCATGAACCAGTCGATAGCGATGGTGAACCGCTGGACGTATGAAGGACAGAAGACCGACATGCCGACGGTGATGTGGGAAGATCCGATGGGCAATGCCCGTTTCAGCGACCGTTGGATCGAGGATGCCAGCTATCTTCGCTTGAAGTCTATTACGTTGAGCTATGAGCTACCGCTCAACAGCACTTTCATCCACGGTCTGACATTCTGGGGACAGGCAAACAATGTCTTCACCGTGTCTAAGTATTTGGGAGCCGATCCGGACTTCTCTATGAGCAACAGTGTTTTGGAACAAGGCATAGACCGCGGTCTGTTGGCTAACAGCCGTAACTTTATGCTCGGTATTAAAATCAACCTTTAATTCAGTCTCTTATGAAACTCAAATCTTATATTTTTCAGATTGCGTTGGCGGCTGTCGGAGCAGGATTCTTAGGATCCTGCGAAGACATGCTTGAACCGACTTCGGATTATGTGATATACGAAAACGGCAGCCATCTGACTACCCCGGCCGATACTGCCACTTCTCTGATCGGTATTATCTATAAGTTGCAGGCTATCGGTGACCGTACCAACCTGTTGGGCGAGGTGCGGGGCGACCTCGTTACTTTGACCACTCAAGCCAATGCCGATTTGCGTGCGTTAGCCAACTTCGAAGTGACGGATGAGAATAGGTATAATAGTCCGCGTGATTATTATGCAGTGATTAACAACTGTAATTATTATCTTGCATACGCCGATACGGCTGCATACGACAATCGTGGCAACCAGATTTTTGCGAAGGAAATGGCTCAGGTAAGGTCCATCCGCGCATGGGCTTATCTGCAATTGGCATTGAACTATGGCAAGGTGCCTTTCTACACCGAACCGTTGCTGACGGAGCAGGATGCCGATGATGTCAGTCTTGACGTGAAGGATCGTAAGGACATCGAAGCCATCTGTGATTATTTCATCAACGACCTGAAGCCATACAGCAACACGCCGTGGCCCGCTTTGCATACGGTAGGTAGTGTTTTTATGGCCAACTGTTACTTCCCGGTAGACATGGTGTTGGGCGATTTGTACCTTTGGAAAGCTTCTTGCCAAGGGACGGACGCCGGACGTGCATATTACCGTGAGGCTGCCAAGTGTTATTTCCGTTGGATTATGGACACACGTAACGTCGGGGACGGGATGCAGAAGCCTATTTACTATTTTTCCAACTTGTATTCGTCTTATTGGCAAGAGTATTCTTCAAGCACGGGAACTTCTTATGGGTGGTCTTATTCAATCCCGGGGCAGAGTCCTTCTATATATGGGACGGAAACTTTCACCATCATTCCGATGGACTCGGCTGCCAGCCAGGGATATTATAGCGAAGTACAGACTTTGTACAATTCTTCGACCAATGATAACGGTGCTTACATTACTTCGACGAATTACAGTATCACACCTTCTTTGCACATGCAGGAAATCAGCAGGGCACAGTCTTATTCTTTCTTGGACAAGAATAACCGCCCGATAGACGCTATTCCGGAGCTGATAGAAGAGAATCGGTTGTTAGAAGGGGATTTGCGATTGGCTGCCCAATGGCGGTCGAGAACTTTCAACACTACGACGGGAGGAACTGCGGATAAGTTTACGATGCAGAATATCTTCAAAGTGAACCAACGTAACATCGGGATTTATCGTGAAAGCGATGTCTGGTTGCGTTTGGCCGAAGCTCTTAACAATGGCGGGTTCCCGCGCATGGCATACGCCATTTTAGCTACGGGAATCAGCAAGGAAGTGGTAGACGACAGCGTGTCCGTATATTGCAACGATGCCGATATGGCATTCCTCAACGAATTGAATACGACCAACAATTATTTCAATACATTCAAGACGCGTAACGGCCGTCTCGGTGAGGAAGGAGGTAGTGCTACCGATTCCTATAATACGGTAGGTGTACATTCACGCGGTTGCGGTTATGCCGAGTTGGATCCGGATTATGCGTATCCGATGGTGGATTCCTTGGATAAGGATGGTAACCGTATCAACGGTTATACGGGACAGAGCCGTAAAGATTGGGCCTATCTGAATCTGGCTGCAGAGCAAGCCCGTGTGGACAGCATGATTATCAATGAGAATGCATTGGAAACCTGTTTCGAGGGCAAGCGTTTCTATGATTTGATCCGTTTTGCCAAACGTTACCATAATAATGCATGGGTGGCCGACCCGGTCAGCAAGCGTGAAGGTAAGGAGAATCGCGACGGGGCACTTTACAATAAGTTGATGTTGGAGAACAACTGGTTCCTGAATTGGAAAGGCCAGATAGGAATGTAATTGTTTTTGTTTGTTGTTTAATATAAAGGCGGGGAGTGCGTTTGTGCATTCCCCGCCTTTATTTATGGATTTTATAGTATATTGTAATACAAGAGAATAGAAATGGCTGTTTTTCTGCGGAAAGCCAGAAATCGTTCGCCTGAGATTGATTTTTCATTCTGCGGCGAACTATTTTCCGGGACGAGGAGTTCGATGTCGAGACAGTTTTTTATTGAAATTCTTCCTATTCTGAAAAAGAAATCGTATTTTTGCCAAAATTTTAAAGTAACGCGAAAGTAAAATACGATATATGGCAAACCGATTCGCAGAACGTACGCAACTGAACCTCTCCGATGTGAACAAAGAGGTGTTGAAGATGTGGGATGACGCAGATGTCTTCCATAAGAGTATGACAGAACGTGAAGGCTGTCCTTCGTTTATCTTCTTCGAAGGTCCTCCTTCAGCCAACGGGCATCCGGGTATCCACCATGTCCTGGCACGTTCTATCAAGGATACGTTCTGTCGTTTCAAGACCATGAAAGGTTTCTTAGTGAAGCGCAAGGCCGGCTGGGATACCCACGGGCTTCCCGTGGAATTGGGCGTGGAAAAAGAATTGGGCATCACGAAGGAGGATATAGGCAAGACGATTTCCATCGAGGAATATAACCGTAAGTGCCGCACGAATGTGATGAAATATACGGAGGAATGGACCGACTTGAGCCATAAGATGGGCTATTGGGTGGACATGGAGCATCCGTATATCACTTACGACAATAAATATATCGAGACGCTCTGGTGGCTGTTGCAACAGCTCTACCGGAAAGGCTTGTTATATAAGGGATATACGATACAGCCTTATTCGCCCGCAGCCGGTACGGGGCTGAGTTCGCATGAGTTGAACCAGCCCGGTTGTTACCGTGACGTGAAAGACACGACGGTGACGGCACAGTTCCGGATGCTCGATCCGCGCCCTGAAATGACGGGCTGGGGTACGCCTTATTTCTTGGCATGGACCACTACGCCTTGGACGCTTTCGTCCAACACGGCATTGTGCGTAGGGCCGAAAATAGAGTATGTATGCGTGCGTACTTATAATATGTACAGCGGTGAACCCGTAACAGTGGTGCTGGCCAAGGCGCGTTTGGGGGCTTATCTGAACCCGGAGGGCGAGAATATGCCGTTGGACGGTTACAAGCCGGGGGACAAAGTGATACCTTATCAGATTGTGGGTGAATACCTCGGGCCGGATTTGGTCGGTATGACCTACGAACAGTTGTTTCCTTGGGTAAATCCCGGGGAAGGGGCTTTCCGCGTCATCCCCGGAGATTACGTGACGACGGAAGACGGTACGGGTATCGTGCATATCGCTCCGACTTTCGGTGCGGACGACGCGCAGGTGGCCAAGGCGGCCGGCGTTCCTCCCATGCAGTTGGTCAACCGCAAGGGCGAGTTCCGTCCGATGGTGGATTTGACCGGTAAGTTTTATTTGTTGGACGAGTTGGACGAGGACTTCGTGAAGCGTTGTGTCCGTGTGGACGAATACAGGAAGTGGGAAGGCCAGTTCGTGAAAAATGCCTACGACCCGAAGAAGACCGACAAGGACGAAACCCTCGACGTGGCGCTCTGCATGGAACTGAAGCAGCGCGGAATGGCATTCAAGATAGAGAAACACGTGCACAACTATCCGCATTGTTGGCGGACGGACAAGCCGATTCTGTATTATCCGCTCGACAGTTGGTTCATCCGCAGTACGGCTGCCAAGGAACGGATGATAGAACTGAACCGTACCATCAACTGGAAGCCGGCATCCACCGGGACCGGACGTTTCGGTAAATGGTTGGAGAACCTGAATGACTGGAACTTGAGCCGTAGCCGTTATTGGGGTACGCCGTTGCCGATCTGGCGGTCGGAAGACGGTGAGGAAATCTGTATCGGTTCGGTGGAGGAACTGTATGCCGAAATCGAGAAAGCGGTAGCGGCCGGACTGATGGCTTCCAATCCGTTGAAAGACCGTGGTTTCGTTCCGGGCGATTACAGTCAGGACAATTATGACAAAATAGATTTGCACCGTCCGTTTGTGGATGAGGTCGTTTTGATTAGTCCCACGGGTAAGCCGATGAAGCGGGAGACCGACCTTATCGACGTGTGGTTCGACTCCGGTGCCATGCCTTACGCCCAGATTCATTATCCGTTCGAGCATAAGGCAGAGTTGGATAACCGTACGGTTTATCCTGCCGATTTCATTGCAGAAGGTGTGGACCAGACCCGCGGTTGGTTCTTTACGCTGCATGCCATCTCCACGATGGTATTCGACAGTGTGGCTTATAAGGCTGTAATATCCAACGGACTTGTACTCGACAAGAACGGGAACAAGATGTCCAAGCGTTTGGGCAATGCGGTGGATCCGTTCGGTGCGATAGAGCAATACGGTTCGGATGCCGTACGTTGGTATATGATTACCAATTCTTCACCGTGGGATAACCTGAAATTCGACGAGGCCGGCGTACAGGAAGTCAGCCGTACGTTCTTCGGCAAGTTGTTCCAGACTTATTCTTTCCTGACGATGTATGCTAATGTGGACGGTTGGTATTATGCCGAAACCGATGTGCCCATGAGCGAACGTCCGGAAATAGACCGTTGGATCTTGTCCGAGTTGAATACATTGGTGAAGAACGTGGATGCTTGTTACGAGGATTATGAACCGACGAAGGCCGGACGCCTGATTCAGGATTTCGTGATAGATAACGTGAGTAACTGGTTCGTCCGCCTGAGCCGTAAGCGTTTTTGGGGCAGTGCGATGAGTATGGACAAGCTTTCGGCTTATCAGACGTTATACACTTGCCTGGAGACGGTAGCCAGACTGATGGCACCCATCGCTCCGTATTATGCCGACCGTTTGTATCATGACCTGACGGCTGCAACCGGTCGTGCGGAAGCAGAGAGCGTGCATTTGGCCACATTCCCGGTTTGCGATGAAACGAAGGTGGACAAAGCGTTAGAGTATCGTATGGAACTGGCGCAGCAGATTACGTCCATGGTCTTGTCCTTGCGCAAGAAAGAACGGATTATCGTGCGTCAGCCCTTGCAGTGCATTTCCATACCGTCGGGTGACGCCGAACGCCGTGAAAGCATAGAAGCCGTGAAACAGTTGATTCTGGACGAAGTGAACGTCAAGGAATTGCAGTTTGTGGAAGGCGATGGCATGCTGGTGAAGAAAGTGAAGTGCAACTTCCGTACGATGGGCAAGAAGTTCGGTAAACTGATGAAGAACGTGGCCGCTGCGGTGGAGAGCCTGACACAGGAACAGATAACTGAGTTGGAACGCGAAGGCACGCTCGGCGTGGCCTTGGAGAGCGGCGAGGCGGTAACCATCGAGGTGGCCGACGTGGAGATTTTCAGTGAGGACATTCCCGGCTGGACGGTGGCCAATGAAGGCAGCCTGACGGTGGCGCTCGATATTACCGTGACGGATGCGCTTCGCGTGGAGGGTACGGCCCGTGAATTGGTGAAGCGTATACAGAACTTGCGTAAGGAAAAGAATTTCGAGATTACCGACCGTATTGCCGTGACGCTTTCCCATGCGGAACAAACGGATAAGGCCGTGGCGGAATACAGAGACTATATCTGTGGCCAGGTTTTGGCCAATTCGCTTACCGTAGCGGATAAGGTAGACGGTGGTATGACCATAGACTTCGACGATTACACCGTTGAGGTAAAGATAGACAGAGAATGAGTGAACATTATTAACCCTAAAATAAGAAGTATTATGACAGAGAAAACACGTTATAGCGATGAGGAATTAGCCGAATTCAAGGAGTTGATCCTGAGTAAGCTGGCAGTGGCGCGTGAAGAATATGAAACCATGATGGGGACATTGATGAACACGGACAATAACGGAGTGGATGATACGTCGCCTACTTATAAGGCGTTGGAAGAAGGTGCCAATACGCAGACCAAAGAGGAACTGTCTATGTTGGCGGCTCGCCAGCAGAAGTTCATCAAGGGGCTTGAGGCTGCCCTGATACGTATCGAAAACAAAACCTATGGGATTTGCCGTGAGACTGGTAAATTGATTCCCAAGGAACGTTTACGTCTGGTTCCTCATGCGACATTGAGCATAGAGGCTAAAAACATGAAAAAGTAATGGAGGCAGAAGGAAGAAGCGGTTGGGGATGGCTCACTCAGGGGCGTTTGGCTTTGTTGATTATCTTCTTGGTGCTTGTCATAGACCAATGGATTAAGATTGCAGTCAAGACCCACATGTATCTGCACGAGAGTATTCGTGTGACCGATTGGTTTTACATTCTCTTTACGGAGAATCCCGGCATGGCATTCGGGTGGGAATTTTTCGACAAGCTTTTTCTGACTTCCTTTCGTATCATAGCCGTGGTCGTCATTGCGTATCTTCTTTACAGGTCGATACGCAAAGGCGTGCCTACGGGTTTTGTCGTCTGTTTGTCTCTGGTTTTGGCCGGGGCAGCGGGAAACATCATAGACTGCGTGTTCTACGGATTGATATTCAACAATCCTCCCGCACCGTTCACGGCCCATTTCGTACCGTTCGGGACGGGGTATGAAAGCCTGTTCCACGGTCGTGTGGTAGACATGTTTTATTTCCCCATCATCGACACTTATTGGCCGGAATGGATGCCATGGGTGGGAGGGGAGCATTTTATTTTTTTCAGTCCGATATTCAATTTTGCGGATGCGGCCATCAGTTGCGGCATCATAGCCTTGTTGATTTTTTATCATAAACGTATTTCCCAATAACTCTCAAACGTTTCATGTCAAAGTCGTTGCGTAAAGTTTTTGGTGCTGTGGCAGCCGTTCTTTTGTTTCCGGCATGTAAGCCCGGCGTACCGTCCGATCTGATTCAGCCTGCGGAACTGGAAGATTTGCTTTATGACTACCATATCGCACAGGCTATGGCAGAGACCCGGCAAGACAGCATGAACTTTAAGCGTTACAGTTACGTGCAGGCCGTGTTTGAGAAATATGGAGTGAGCGAGGCCGAATTCGATTCCACGATGGTTTGGTATGCCTCGCATGCCACTTATCTAAACGACATTTATAAAAAGTTGCAGGAGCGTTACAGTACGCATGTTTCGGCATTGGGAGCTTCTACGGGAGAGAATGATATCTTTGCCCATTTGGATGCCCAAGGGGATACGGCCAATATTTGGCAGGAGCGTGCGTTCAGAATCCTGAAACCGCGTTTTATGGAAGACCGTTTGCTGTTTACCATGACAGCCGATACGACCTTTCATAAGGGGGACGCCTTGCTCTGGCGCTTCGATTCCCGCTATATATCCCATGGACGACAAAATGAAGCATACGCCGGCTTCTATGTGACGTACGACAATGATTCCACGGCTGGCGTTACGCAAAGAATTTATTCCAATAACCTGATGCAGCTTCGTTTGGAAGGAGACACGGCTCATGCGATTCGAGAAATAGGCGGATTTGTGTATTATAAACCTTCGGACGAAGACAAAGAACCTCGCCTGTTGTGGCTTCGCGACATTATGCTGGTTCGTTTCCATTCCCAGCCGGTAGTTGTGGATACAACGGCGGTTGCTGCGAAGTCAGACAGTATGGACGTGGCATCGAAAGATTCGGTGTTGCGGGTGGTACCGGCGGATACGGTTTCCCGTCGTCTTTCTCCGACGGAATTGAGGGAAAGTCGTCCGGTGGAACGATCCATTCATGTGGTAAAGGAAAAGCCTTATCGTGTGATTCGTAAACCGGGGGCTACGAGAACCGGACGAAGAGGCCATTGAAACCATAAAGGGACAAGCGGCCTTGAAACATATTGCTTTCCATAAAGTGTACTGGCCATCAGGGCGTTTTGCGGTCATGCCGGTGATAACGGTCGATGAGAAAGGCTTTTATCAATCCTATTGTATCTTGACGGGAGAAATGCCTGCTGTGATATGGAATGGAGGCATAGGTTTGTTATTGCCTCCCGATGTCGTTCCGCAACCCAGCGACTGTATTGCCGCCTTGTTACGGAAAGCGAATCCGGATATAGGTCCGGATGCTTTGCGACTTTGGAGAGCCGACGGATTGCCAGCCGATGCAGATATTCTTACTCCTGTCATCCGATGGTATCCCGTCTTCTGAATTCAGCGCATACGATGGCTGTGGCTACGGCTACGTTCAGGCTTTCCGATGTGTTTCGTTCGGGAGGATAGTTGGGGATGTACAGTTTCCGGTTGATGAGTGATGCAACGTCCCGGCTGATACCTTTGCCTTCGTTCCCCATGACAATCAGTCCGTTGGGACTTAGTTCCGTGCCATACATGTCATTTCCGTCTAAAAACGTTCCGTAGACCGGTATGTCGGCATTGGCTGTCCGTAGCAAATCTGTCAGTGAAAGGTAGTGTACGCAAACACGTGCCATGGCTCCCATGGTGGCCTGTACGGTTTTGGGATTATAAAGGTCGGCCGTGTCGGGAGAGCAGAATATATGTTCGATGCCGAACCAGTCGGCTATACGGATAATCGTACCCAGATTGCCCGGATCCTGCACGCCGTCGAGTCCGAGGCAGAGTTGTTCTTTCAAGAGATGTTCCGGTGCCCCTCCGGCCGGGCGTTGACGGAATACGGCCAACACATCCTGCGGATTCTTTTGCAGGCTGGCTTTTTGAAGCTCTTCGGCCGATACTTCTTGGATTTCACACCCTTTACGGGCGAGCGTTTCCACGGCTTCCCGTCGCGTATCCAGCCATTCCTTTCGGGCTGCGAGAAAGGCACAGTCGAAAGCCGGTAGCAGGTCGTCTACCAGTTTATGTCCTTCGGCAACGAAGAGTTGCCACTCTTTGCGGAATTTTTTCTGTTCGAGAGAGCGGATGAGCTTGATTTTGTTTTTGCTGATCATTTCGGTTCCAATTATACTGCAAATCTAAGAAGTTATTTCGGAACCGGCAAAATAAATCAAAACCAAAAGCGGCCTGAAGGTAGGCTGCGGTCCGGTGAAGTCAAATCGGAAAACTTCGTTTTCATTTGTCTTTACGTCCGTCTTGCACTATCTCTTAGATAAGACAGGCTGCGGTTCGGCATAGCCAAACTTGAAAAAACTTTGTTTTTCGTTTGTCTCTGCACTCACCTTGCACTATCTTTGTATCCCAAATGGCACTTATGCGGAAACTTTTATACAGTATAGTCGGGGGAATCATCATGGCATTGCTGGGCGCTTGCTCAGCTACGAAGTTCATACCCGAAGGCGAATATATGCTGGAAAGCGTTTCTGTGAAGTCGACGGATAAATCGCTCGATGTCACGTCGTTGAAAGGATATATCCGTCAGCACCCTAATTCCAAGTGGTTCAGCTTGCTGAAAGTTCCTATGGGGCCGTACGCCCTGTCCGGACGGGACACGACCAAGCGAATCAACCGTTTCTTGCAACGGGTAGGGGAGGCCCCGGTAATTTTCGATACGGTGCAGGCTAACCGTTCAGGTGAGAACATGTTGGTGGCTGTGAACAATTTGGGGTACCTTCATGCCCGGGTGAATCAGAAGCGTGTAGTGAAAGGAAAGAAGGTGAGGCTGACGTACGAGATTGTGCCTGGAGAACGCTATCGGGTGAGAAACATCCGTTATCTCATAGAGGATTCTGTGGTGGAGCGTATTGTCCGCGAACATGCTGCATTGTCATCTTTACAACCCGGAATGCCTTTCGATTTGAATGTGTTGGATGGGGAGCGCAGCCGCATCAGCAGTCGTTTACAAAACAGCGGATATTATAAATTCAATAAGGAATATGTCCGGTTTGAAGCGGATACGTGTGTGGGAAACCAGAAGGTGGATCTGGATGTGGTGATACCTTTATACCGGGCATCGGCAGAAAGCGAGCCGGAACTTCACCGGCGTTATAAGATTCACTCTGTTTCCTTTTCCGGCGATGCGATGGCTTTCGATACAAGTCGTGATACTTCCCGGTTGGACAGTATGGTCTATCGCGGCTTTCCCATTTATTACAAGCATAAACTGGCTTTCCGGCCTTCGGTATTTACCAATAATAATGCGATTGAGCCGGGGCATCTGTACCGGGAACGCGATGTACAACGGACTTATAGTAACTTCGGCCAGTTGGGGGCCGTGATGTTTTCCAATATTAAAATGGTGGAGAATGATTCTTTGCCGAATATGCTGGACGGATTCGTGACCGTGCACGAGAATAAACCGCGTTCGCTGGGAGCGGAATTGGAAGGTACCAACTCGGCAGGTGATTTGGGGGCGGCCTTGCTTCTGACTTACCAGAACCGGAATCTGTTTCGAGGCTCGGAATTGTTTTCCCTGAAACTGCGTGGGGCGTTTGAAGCCATTACCGGTCTGGAAGGGTACAGCGACCAGAATTATATGGAAATCAGTGTGGAAGCCGGTCTGACATTCCCGAATTTCAAGTTGTTCCGCTTCAATGGTCGTGACCGCGGGTTGATGCGTGCCACTTCAGAGGTTTCATTATTATATGATTCCCAGAACCGTCCGGAGTTTCACCGGCGTGTTTTGACTTCAGCTCTTCGTTACCGTTGGCAAAGCCCGAACGGCTTGCTCCGCCACCGCATCGACCTGATAGACTTGAACTACGTGTTTATGCCTTGGATTTCCGAGACGTTCCGCAAGGATTATCTGGAAGACGAAACCGACCGGAATGCTATCCTGCGTTACAATTACGAAAATCTTTTCATCATGAGGCTGGGCTATAGCTTTACCTATAATTCGCAACGCAATGCCACGAGCATTGCGGATTACGGTAGCAATGCCTTGGGCATCCGTTTTAATGTGGAGTCGGCCGGAAACGTGCTGTATGGTTTCTCTAATCTCTTTGGAGCCAGTCGGAACGACCAAGGGCAATATACATTGTTCAATATAGCGTACGCGCAGTATCTGAAAGGGGATTTCGACATCAGCAAGAGTTTCCGTTTCGACGACCGTAACTCGTTGGCTTTGCATTTTGGCATAGGGGTAGCCTATCCCTACGGAAACTCCACCATCCTGCCTTACGAAAAACGGTATTTCAGCGGAGGAGCCAACAGTGTACGGGGATGGTCTGTCAGAGAATTGGGACCCGGACGTTTTACGGGGGGAGACGGACGTATCGACTTTATCAATCAGACCGGTGATATTAAATTGGATCTCAATGCGGAATACCGTACCTATTTGTTTTGGAAATTGCACGGAGCATTTTTTGTAGACGCCGGCAATATCTGGACCATTCGCGATTATGCCGAGCAGCCCGGCGGACAGTTCCGTATGCGGAGTTTCTGGCGGGAGATAGCCGTGTCTTACGGATTGGGATTCCGTTTGAATTTCGATTATTTCATCTTACGTCTGGACGGAGGTATGAAAGCCATTCATCCGGCGTATGATGATGTCCGTCACCATTATCCGATTATTCATCCGGACTTTAAGCGGGATTTTACTTTGCATTTTGCAGTGGGCCTTCCATTCTGACAAGCCACCGGCGGCCTTCCTTCCGTAAAGGGATGAGATATGCGGCCTCCGGAACGATGCGCCCTCTTTGCTGTTCCAGCGAATCGGCGGCAAGTGCTTGGCAAACGACGCAACGTACGAGTGCCGTACTGTCATTGATTTGTTGGCATTCCGTTGAACTTATGTATGCTCCTTCCGGGGCAGACCGTACGGCTTCGAGGTCGTGTTCGGTGATGTTCGATGCGCGGAAAGCTATCCATTTGCGGGAATCTTCAGTGCAATTCCCGTATGCTTCATCGAAACGCAGATTGAAATAATCTTCCGCAAATTCCTTAGCCCTGCTATTTGCTTGTTCCTCTTCTTCGCTCGTACATCCGGCTGCTCCTAATCCTGTAAGCAGGCATAAAACCAGAGGCCATCTTTTCTTTTTCGTCATTTTTTAATGTTTTTACGTCTTTCGGTTAAGAACCGTTTGACCTCATCGTTTGATTTCGTATTTTCACAGCGCAAATATATGTCTTTTCCTGGCGATGTCCAATGAAAAGGAAAAACATTTTTGAAGAATCCTAACTATTTAATCACAATAAATCACTATGAGATTACAGAATTTGTTTTTGGGGATGTTCTTATGGGGAGCGGCTATTCATCCGGTTTTCTCCGCTGCGTCTCCGGTGCTTCAGGCGAAGTTGCATCCGGCTGTGTATAAATCTTCTTCAGGTCCGGTCCGCCGGGTGGCTGTGACGGTAGGTTATGACGGGCAGGTCACAGAGGCGGAATTGGCGTTAGGCAGGCAGGTGCGGCATGTCCGCTTGGAAGAAGGAGAAAATCATTTCGTATTCGATATTCCAGACGCAGGCGCAGACCATACGTTGCCGTTGTCTTTACGTGCCGGACAGGTGTCTTTGGTTTCGGATGAAGTAAAAGTACCGGTAGCCCGGCATTGGCAGATGAATCTGGTGCAGCATACACATACGGACATCGGTTATACCCGTTCGCAAATGGAGATTCTGGCAGAACATTTGCGTTATATAGATTATGCATTGGATTATTGCGATGCCACTGACCATTATCCGGATGCCGCGCGGTTCCGATGGACTTGCGAGGTAGCTTGGCCTGTGAAAGAATATTTGAAAAACCGTCCGGCTTCCCAGGTCGAACGTTTGAAACGCAGGGTGAAAGAGGGGCGGATAGAGTTGGGGGCCATGTACCTGAATTTTGACGAGTTGCCGGACGAACAAACCTTGGCGGCATCCTTGGTTCCGTTAAAGCTATTCCGGGACGAAGGGTTACGGACGGAGTTGGCCGTGCAAGACGATGTAAACGGAATAGCCTGGTGTTTCAGTGAATATTTTGCCGACGCGGGAGTGAAGTACCTGAATATGGGGACGCACGGGCATCGGGCCTTGATATGCTTCGACAAGCCCACAGTATTCTGGTGGGAGTCGCCATCGGGGAAGAAAATCCTGGCTTATCGTGCGGAACATTACCATCTGGGGAACTACTGGGGCGTGCACAACCCTGATGATTTCACAAAGTTCGAGCAATGCGTGTGGGATTATCTGGGACAACTGGAAGCTAAGGGATACCCGTACGACATTTGCGCCATTCAGCATTCCGGGTATCTGACCGACAACGCTCCTCCTTCCACACGGAGTTGCGAGATGGTGAAACGTTGGAATGAAAAGTATGAATGGCCTAAATTGCGTACGGCAGTCGCTACGGACTTTATCAAGACCGTGGAGCGGGATTATGCCGGGCGGATACCTGTCATTCGGGGAGCGTGGCCGGACTGGTGGACGGATGGTTTTGCTTCCGGAGCACGCGAAGCGGCTGTTTCCCGTGCCACTCATTCCCATGCGATTGCCGGGCAAGGCGGCTTGGCCTTGGCGAAGTTGGCCGGAGCCGAGTTGCCTCAGGGGGTGATGGGGAAGGTGAGTGACATGAACGAAGCCCTGCTTTTCTATGATGAGCATACGTTCGGGTATTGTGAGAGTGTGCGCGACCCGTATGGCCGGGAGACATGGGAGCAACGCTCGTTGAAACAGTCGTATGCGTGGGAGGCTTACCGGCATGCCGGGTTGCTGGGCGAAACGGTGATGGGACTGTTGCAGTCTTTCGTCCCGAAGACGGATGTGCCTTCCGTAGCGGTGTTCAATACATTGAACTGGAGTTATAGCGGAATAGCCAAGGTGTATATCGACCATCAGCTTTTGCCGCGCGACAAAGTTTTTGAAATTACGGATGCGTCGGGGCGCAGCGTTCCTGCCCAGGCTGGCGAGAGCCGTTCGGACGGGACGTATTGGTATATTTATGTCCGGGACGTGCCGGCTTTGGGCTTCGCCCGGTATCGCATAGACGTGAAGGACGAGCCGCGGCCGTCCGGAGCGTCCGCAGGAAGTTTGTCCGGTACGCATGTAGAGAATGAGTGGTATGGTCTTGATTTCAATCTGCAACGGGGCACCATTTCCCGGCTTTACGATAAAGACCTGCAACGGCAGTTGTTGACGGAGAGTGCGGAATGGGAGTTGGGAGAATTCATTTATGAGACGATAGACGACCGGGGTGCTTTGGAGCGATATACGTACCCGCGCTTTACGCGCAGGCATCCGGAGAAAATGCGTTTCGAGGCTTACGAGGAAGGGGCTATATGGGATACTTACCGTTTCAAGGGAGAGACGGCAGCCGGGATGGGGCATGATAATCTGACGGTGGAGTATCATATATATAAGGTAGAGAAAAAGATAGAAGTGGTTTACAGTTTGCGTAAAAAAACAGAGACGGAACCGGAAGCCGTATACGTGTCTTTCCCGTACCAGATAGAGGACGGCAGAATCTTTCTGGACGTGCCCGGCGGAAATATCGAAGCCGGGGTAGACCAGATTCCCGGTTCGTCGAATGATTGGTACACCGTGCAGAATTTTGCGGCGGCACGCAGTTCGGACGTTCAGGTTGTAATGGGAAGCCCTGAAATACCCCTGATGCAGTTCGGTGCCATCAATACCGGACGCTATCAGGTCGGAGCCGTTCCCCAGACCACCAATATGTATTCCTGGCCGATGAACAATTATTGGACGACCAATTTTAACGCAGACCAGACCGGAGGCTTGCAGTGGAGTTATTTCATCACTTCGTCGGCAGACACGACAGCCGGATTTGCCACGCGTTTTGCATGGGAAAACAGGATTCCTTTCCTGACCCGGGTACTTCAGGCCGGCGACCGTGAGGACAAGGATGCGCCTTCTTGCGGCACCTTTCTCACACTTCGCCCGGATAACCTTTTGCTGGTCAACATGGCTCCTGTGGAGGGAGAACGTGCCGTGATGCTGCATTTGCGTGAAACGGACGGTCGGCCGGCAGCGTTTGCTGTGACTTCCGATGAGGTGAAGATACGGAAGGTGACGGTTTGCGACGTGACGGGAAGGCCTGTCGGCGGGAGGGACGAAGCGGAATTTAACCCGTGGGAGAGCAAATTCATTAAATTGAGTTGGTAAGGCAGAAGGGCAGGAAAGAAATATTTGCCCGTTCTTTCATGTTTTCGTATATTTGCATAAACAAAAATACGGATATGCTGAAGTTTATTTGTCTGGGGAGCGGCAGTAGCGGAAACAGCTACTTCCTCTTCTCAGAAAATTATGGGATATTGATTGATGCCGGAATTGGGATACGAACACTGAAAAAACATTTTCATACTTACGGGCTTTCCTTGAAACAAATAAAGGCCGTGTTGATTACGCATGACCATGCAGACCACATCAAAGCTGTCGGGAGCTTGGCGAATGAGTATGGACTTCCGGTCTATGCCACCGAACTTGTACACGACGGAATCAAGCGTAATTATTGTGCAAATCCGAAATTGAAAGCAGAAAACATACATTTCTTGGAGAAGGGGCAGACCTTGAAGCTGGACCGTTTTGAAATTACGCCTTTCGATGTGCCTCATGACAGTACGGACAATGTGGGCTATAGCGTGCAATACGGAGAAGTCAACTTCTGCCTCATTACGGATGCCGGACACGTGACAGAACAGTTCGGCGGCTACATCGCCCGGGCGAATTATCTGGTACTGGAGGCCAACCATGACGAAGACATGCTGATGATGGGGCCGTATCCGGCTTATCTGAAAGGACGAATTAGCGGCGATTACGGACATTTGAGCAATAAGGCTGCGGCGCAACTGCTGGCGGAGCATATTACGGACAGGCTTCGGCATGTATGGTTGTGTCATATCAGCGAAGAGAACAATCATCCGGAACTGGCGCGAAAAACGGTCGATACCTGTCTCCGTTCCGTAGGGATTGTCGCAGGAAAGGACTTTGAACTGGAAGTATTGAAGCGACGTATTCCTTCCGAAATTTACGAATTGGAAAAAAAATGAGAAAAAGAGGGGTGAAAGTTTGGAGGGTTAAATAAAAAGCCCTACCTTTGCACTCGCAAAATCAAAGATGATGCGTCCTTAGCTCAGTTGGTAGAGCAATTGACTCTTAATCAATGGGTCCAGGGTTCGAATCCCTGAGGGCGTACAGAAGGCAACCTTAGGGTTGCCTTTTTTGTTGACGGACGTCCGGTTTGTCAAACTGTTAAAATGTACATAGAAGAAGGAAACGGGTACCATATTGTCAAGCGGGACGTTTTGCTTCCCCTCGGCCTGTTCGGTGAATCCGTCCGTTGCCGGCCGCACGTGCTGTCATATCGTTCACGGGAATCTCCATTAAATTTCTACCGCACTATTTTATAGGCTGATTTGTTGCTCATTTTATGTTGAAATGCTATCTTTGCATGAATTTCGAACAAATAAAAACAAAAAAGAAAAGACATGCCTAAAATATCCGTTCGCGGTCAGGAAATGCCGGAGTCGCCGATTCGCAAGTTGGCTCCGTTGGCCTTCGAGGCTAAAAATAGAGGGATACATGTGTACCATTTGAATATCGGCCAGCCTGATTTGCCGACTCCGCGAGCGGCCATAGATGCCATCCGTCACATAGACCGGACGGTTTTGGAATACAGCCCGAGCCAGGGATATTTGAGTTACCGGGAAAAGTTGGTCGGATATTATGCCAAATATCATATCAATCTTACGGCGGACGACATCATCATCACGTCGGGAGGTTCGGAGGCCGTGCTGTTCGCCTTTTTGTCCTGCCTGAATCCGGGCGACGAAATCATCGTTCCCGAACCGGCATACGCCAATTACATGGCATTTGCCATTTCGGCGGGAGCGGTCATCCGTACGATATCCACTACGATAGAAGAAGGATTTTCGTTGCCGAAGGTCGAGAAGTTCGAGGAGTTGATTAACGAACGTACGCGGGCAATTCTGATTTGCAATCCGAACAACCCCACGGGATACCTCTATACGCGCCGTGAGATGAACCAGATTCGCGACTTGGTGAAGAAGTACGATTTGTATCTTTTTTCGGATGAAGTGTACCGCGAGTTTATCTATACCGGTTCTCCGTATATCTCGGCTTGCCACTTGGAGGGGATAGAAAACAATGTGGTGCTGATAGATTCCGTGTCCAAGCGGTATAGCGAGTGCGGCATACGTATCGGTGCGTTGATTACGAAGAATGTAGAGGTCCGCAAAGCCGTGATGAAATTTTGCCAGGCCCGTTTAAGCCCTCCCTTGATCGGACAGATTGCGGCGGAGGCTTCGCTCGACGAGCCGGAGGAGTACGGACGCGAAGTGTATGACGAATATGTGGAGCGGCGCAAATGTCTGATTGACGGGCTGAACCGTATCCCCGGAGTGTATTCTCCCATCCCCATGGGAGCTTTCTATACGGTGGCCAAGCTCCCGGTGGACGATGCGGAGGAGTTTTGTGCCTGGTGTTTGAAAGACTTTGATTATGAGGGGGAGACCGTGATGATGGCTCCGGCCGCAGGATTCTACACTACGCCCGGTTCGGGTAAGAACGAGGTGCGCATAGCTTACGTGTTGAAGAAAGAAGATCTGATACGTGCCCTTTTCGTGTTGCGCAAAGCATTGGAGGCATATCCCGGCCGTGTGGCGGAATAAGACGGCAAGAGGAATGAATTTCAATCTGTTTATAGCCCGAAAGCTGTTCCGTGAGCACGGCGATGTGAAAAAAGTATCGCGTCCGGCCATATTGATAGCTACGTCCGGAGTGGCTGTGGGTTTGGCCGTGATGATTATTTCGGTGTGCGTGGTGCTGGGCTTCAAACAGGAAATCAGTTCGAAAGTCGTCGGATTCGGTTCTCATATACAGATTCAAAACTATGCGTCGGTCACGACAAATTCCCCGCAGCCTATTGCGGTGCCCCCTGCTTTGATGAAGGAGGTCGGGGACGTGGAAGGGGTGGCGCATGTGCAGCGTTTTTGCAATAAGGAGGGAATACTCAAGACGGATGCCGATTTCAAAGGTATTCTTTTGCATGGCGTGGGGGCGGAATTCGATGCGTCTTTCCTGAAAGCCCACATGGAAGAGGGGGAACTGCCGTCTTTTTCCGATACGGTGGCTTCCAACCGGATCGTCATATCCCGGCAGATAGCCGATGAATTGCATTTGGAAGTCGGCTCTAAGGTCTTTGCCTATTTTTTCGAGAACTCCGTGCGTACCCGTCGTTTTACGGTGTCGGGTATTTATTGTACGCATTTGACGGAGTTCGACAAAGCTTTGGTCTTTACGGACCTTTATACTTGCAACCGTTTGAATGCGTGGGCTCCGGATCAGTATAGCGGAATAGAAATCTCAGTAAAGGACTTGAACCGTGTGGACGAAGTCTCCGGTGCATTGATTAAGCTGGTAAACCGAAAGACAGACGCTTACGGCGGTTCGTATGTGACAATGACGATACAGGAACTTTATCCTCAGATATTTGCATGGCTCAGTCTTTTGGACGTCAATGTGTGGGTCATTTTGGCTCTGATGGTATCTGTAGCCGGGTTTACGATGATTTCCGGTTTGCTCATTATTATATTGGAACGTACTAACTTTATCGGAATCATGAAAGCGTTAGGAGCGACCAACCGTGGTATCCGTCATATTTTCTTGTATTTTGCCGTGTTCGTCATGGGGAAAGGATTGCTTTGGGGAAATATAATAGGAATAGGCATAGTGGTTCTTCAGCATTATACAGGAGTATTCCGTTTGGATGCGTCGATATACTACGTGGATTCGGTACCGGTCTTGTTCAATCTCGGGTATGTACTGGCTATCAATGCGGCTACTTTGGTGATATGCGTGTTGTCGCTTATCGTTCCGAGTTTCTTGGTTTCCCGTATCCATCCGGCTCGGTCTATTCGTTTTGAATAAATGTGTATTACGACGGTAATACATTTGTGTTGCATTCTTGTGAAAAATGTTATAGGAATATAATTGTCGCAAAAGGGAAAATGCTTATCTTTGTCACAGAATCAAATATGAAGTAATCGTATGGAGCTTGTTTATTTGGGAATAGTCATATTCCTGTTTGCCCTTTCCACTTTTGATTTGTTTGTGGGGGTCAGTAATGATGCCGTGAACTTTTTGGGTTCGGCCATCGGTTCAAAAGTTGCGCGTTTCAAGACCATTCTGATAATTGCGGCAGTGGGTATCTTTGTGGGAGCCACGACGAGCGACGGCATGATGGACATTGCGCGGCATGGCATTTTTCACCCCGAGTTCTTTACTTTCGAAGAGTTGATGTGCGTCTTTTTGGCAGTGGTTGCTTCTGATGTGATTCTGCTCGATATATTCAATACATTGGGAATGCCCACCTCCACCACGGTGTCGATGGTTTTCGAGTTATTAGGTGGTAGTACGGCCTTGGCTTTGGTGAAGATGCTTCATGATTCCTCGCTTACCTACGCCGGCTTGATTAATACAGATAAAGCCTTTACGGTGATTTTGGCCATTTTCCTTTCTGTCGCCATTGCTTTTGTTTTCGGAATGTTGGTGCAATGGATTTCCCGCCTTATTTTTACTTTTCACTATACCAAGCATCTTAAATATACCATAGGTTTGTTCGGAGGACTTTCTATTACTTCCATTGCTTATTTCTTATTGGTAAAAGGTTTCGGCAGTGCTTCGTTTATGACCTCCGATATTAAAGTTTGGATTGCTGACAACACGCATGCGATATTGATTTCTTTTATTATCGGATTTACGGTACTGATGCAAGTCCTGCATTGGTGTAAGGTCAATGTTTTCAAGATTATAGTGCTTTTTGGAACATTCTCATTAGCCATGGCCTTTGCCGGGAATGACCTGGTGAATTTCATCGGTGTGACGTTAGCCGGTTTTTCTTCTTATCAGGATTTCATGGCTACTCCGGGGGCGAATCCGGCCACTCACATGATGGGCGTGCTGAATGAACCAGCGGGAACATCTGTCTTTTTTCTTATCGGGGCTGGAGTCGTGATGACGATTGCTTTGATGACATCGAAGAAGGCGCAGAATGTGGTAAAGACTTCTGTCGACTTGTCCCGTCAGACAGCCGGCGACGAAATGTTCGGTTCTTCCCGTTTTGCCCGTCGGTTGGTGAGGAGCGTGATTAACAGCAACGAGTATGTGGTAGACCATATTCCTGCATGGATGAGGAAATGGATCAATTCACGTTTCAATCAGGATGAGGCTATTATTCCGAATGGTGCGGCGTTCGATTTGGTACGCGCTTCTGTGAATTTGGTGTTGGCCGGCTTGTTGATCGTAGTGGGTACGTCTCTGAAACTTCCCTTGTCTACCACATACGTGGCGTTTATGGTGGGCATGGGTTCGTCGTTGGCCGACCGTGCATGGGGACGCGAGAGTGCCGTGTTCCGCGTGACCGGTGTGATTTCTGTGATTGGCGGATGGTTTATGACGGCCGGTGCGGCTTTCTTCCTGTGTTTCATCGTGACGTTGTTTGTACATTTCGGTGGAGTGGTGGCCATGGTATTGCTCATTGTTGTAGTCGTGTTCATGCTTATTCAGAATAATCGCAGTTATAAGAAGAAGATGGCGGCAGTACAGCGGGATGAGATTTTCACGGAATTGGCGCAAACCAATGATAAGGATGAAGCTTGGGTATTATTGAACCGGCATATCAGTGCTTATCAGTCGAAGATGGTAAAATATATATCGGAAGCTTATATGCAGACTACTTCCGGTTTGATTGCCGAGGATGTCAAAGTGTTGCGACGGACTTTGAACCATTTGGAGGATGAGCGGAAGAATTGGAAGGTAATCCGTCGGAAAGAACTGGTGGGATTACGTAAAATAGACCCGCTGCAAGCTGTTGAAAAAGATACATGGTTCCATTTGGCATGTAACAGTTGCGAACAGAGTTTGTACTGCCTGAAGCGTATGTGTGAGCCTTCATTGGAACATGTGGACAATAATTTCAATCCCATGCCCGAGGAATACGTGAAAGAATTCATGCCGATTCGGGAAGGGGTGGAAAGGTTGATGAATGTCATTGCCGGCATGATAGAGACGAATAATTATGATAATGCGTTGCAGGTTCGGCAGTTTGGAGACGAGATGAAAGCCCAGTTGTCCCAGCTCCGCAAGGTTCAGCAAGACCGCATACGCAAGGGGGATATGGACAATCTGAAGATTGAATATCTTTATATGAGTACTTTGCAAGAGACACAGGAAATAATCGGCCACATGCGTCATTGGGTTCGTGCATGCCGCAGGTTCCAACAAGAAAAAGGTATTGTAACGGTATTGTAACAAAGGTTTCATATTCGTGCAACAACTAACTTGTAATTTTGCAGTCGGAAAATAATAATTTAAAGCGGTAAGTCTGATGAATACAAATTACAGGATTCTCGTGGTGGACGATGAAGAAGATTTGTGCGACATCCTGAAGTTCAATCTGGAGAATGAGGGGTACGAAGTAGAAACGGCCAATTCAGCCGAAGAAGCACTTAAGATGGATCTGACCAAGTTCCACCTTCTGTTGTTGGACGTCATGATGGGAGAAATCTCTGGTTTTAAGATGGCCAAGATGCTCAAGCAAGTGCGGGAGACTCGTGATATACCTATTATCTTTCTTACGGCGCGTGATACGGAGAACGATGCCGTCACCGGATTCACTTTGGGGGCGGACGACTATATTTCCAAGCCCTTTTCCCTGCGCGAAGTGCAGATGAGAATCAAGGCTGTGCTTCGTCGTACGGCGCCGCAACAGGCGGTACCGGCTGCTTATATCGGTTTTAAGGAGTTGAAATTGGATCTTAACAAAAAAGAGGCCGTGCTGTGCGGCGAGGCGTTGCAGTTGACTAAGACCGAATTTGAGATTTTGCGCTTACTGTTGGAAAATGAGGGCCGTGTGTTTTCGCGGGCTGAGATACTGCGTAGGATATGGAACAACGATGCCGAGGTGCTGGACCGGACGGTAGATGTGAACATAACCCGTTTGCGTAAAAAACTCGACGGATACGGAAAGTTTGTCGTCACCCGTTTGGGTTACGGATATTGTTTCGATACCTCTGTGAAAGATTGAGATGAAAAGAAAGTCATTGTCATTCAGCCAATATCTGTTTTTTTCCGTTATCGCTATTTATTGTGTTTTCGTAGCAAGTTTCTTGTATTATCAGTATCACCGCGAGAAGACGCATAAGGTGGAGTTGTTGAATTCTACGCTGACCATGTTCAACGTGGATTTGTATGATCACATGGCTGATACGGCCTTTTCAGTGAAAGATTATGTGGCGCGCTATCGTGTACGGCACCATCTTCAGAAACTGCGTGTCACGCTTGTAGACCGTCACGGAAAAGTGATTTTCGATAATGATATTTCCTCCGAACATGTGAAGGATAATCACCTGGACCGTGAGGAAATACGTGAGGCTTTGGCTGCAGGAAGCGGATATTCCATCAAAAGAACCTCAGAGACTCTTGGAGAGGAATTCTTTTATTCGGCGAATTATTTTCCGGAGAAAGAGTTGTTCGTACGTAGCGCATTGCCTTACGATACGGATTTGATTGCCATGTTGAATGCCGACAAGGGGTATTTATGGTTTTCATTTTTGTTATCTGCCATTTTGTTCCTCGTCTTTTATAACTTGACGGCTCGTTTAGGGGCTATGATTACTCAGCTTCGCCTTTTTGCACGTCGTGCCGATCAGGACGAGGCTGTGGATACGAATGATTTGAAGGGATTGGGAAATACCGATTTGGGGCAGATTTCACGGCATATCGTCGATATTTATACACGGTTACGCAAGGCGAAGGACGATCTTTTCCGCGAGCGTGAGAAGCTTATCACACATTTGCAGATTTCCAATGAAGGACTGGCCATTTTCAATCCAGGCAAGGATGTGGTTCTGGCTAACGGGCTTTTCATGCAGTATGTGAATCTGATATCCGATAAGAATATCGGAGGCATAGAAGAAGTCTTTCAAGTGAAGGAATTGCAGCCGCTGTTTGATTTTATAACGATGTCCCGCAAGAGTTTTACGCAGGGAGACCTTAGGCAGAAGTTGTTGGTCGTGGATAAAAACGGTTATGTGTTCAACTTGTCTGTGGCTCTTTTTGTGGATAACAGCTTTGAGATTTCCATTTCTGACATTACGAAACAAGAGGAACAAGCCCGCATGAAGCAGCAGATTACACAAAATATTGCTCATGAGTTGAAGACTCCCGTGAGCAGTATCCAAGGTTATCTGGAAACGATTCTGAATAATCCGGGACTTTCGTCGGATATGCTTAAGAAGTTTTTGGAGCGTAGCTTTGCGCAAAGCAACCGGCTGACGAACCTATTGCAGGACATATCTACTCTGACCCGTATGACGGAGGCCGGTCAGATGATAGAGGTGACGGATGTGGATTTGGCTTTCATGATTCATAATATCGTGGCGGAACTGGCCTTGAAACTGGAGGAGAAGCAAATGACTGTGGGGATAAATGTTCCGGACAAGTTGGTGCTTCAAGGGAATTCTTCTTTGTTGTACTCCATTTTCCGTAATTTGATGGATAATGCCATTGCATACGCCGGAAACGGTACGCATGTGAACATCGTGTGTTATTCGGAAGACGAGGATGGTTATTATTTCAGTGTGAGCGACAATGGAGTAGGAGTGCCCTCCGAACATTTGGGACGCATCTTCGAACGTTTCTACCGTGTAGACAAGGGGCGTAGTCGGAAATTAGGAGGTACGGGCCTTGGGTTGGCCATCGTAAAGAATGCCGTGCTTTTCCATGGGGGGAATATCAATGCAAAGCCTTCGGGCGGCGGGCATGGTTTGGAGTTCCTTTTCACATTGAAGAAAAAGAAACTCTAGGAGGAAATTGTATTGAGTAGAGGATAAGAAAAACGGTTTGCAAATTCATTGAGATTGCAAACCGTTTTGTGACTCCGACAGGATTCAAACCTGTAACCTTCTGATCCGTAGTCAGATGCTCTATTCAGTTGAGCTACGGAGCCGTTCTTGTTTTGATTTCGTGTGCAAAGGTATGGCTTTTTATTTAAATCTCCAAATATTGAAGGTGTTTTTTATGATAAAATCGCTATCCTTTTCGGGGGATAGCGATTTTATCTTGCTTATTCTTGCCGTAGCAAGCATGTTAGGTTATTGAATCAAGTCGATGCTGCGTTTTACGAAGTTGCTTAAGGCTTCGCCAGTCAGCATACCGTTTTGCAGCAATGCCAAGTCGATAAGCTGATGCACCTTCTTGTTGTCCTTGCCATAACCGGCCAGTACGTCGTTTTTCTTTTGTTCTTCCGCACTGATGTCCTGATGGCATTTGTCCAATTCATCCTTTTGTGCCTGGTCGATCTCTTCGGGCTTTTTGCCCTCCTGCTGCTGATGGAGTACGGCCTCGCGGGCATGCAACCCTTTGAGTTCGGCTTCGATGGGTTTTAGTTGCTCCGCAGTGTGGGTTTCGCTGTCTGCCAATACCTCCTTAATCAGACGGTGATCCGTATTCAATACCAAGGTGTACATGTCCGGCATTTCACCGTAGAAGGACATGCCCGGCTGAATATGCGCCATGTCTTTCATACGACGCATGTATTCGCTTTGGGTAATCATGACCGGCATACCGTTTTCTCCCATACCCTGTGCCTCTACGTGGAATTCCGTTTTGTCCAACTTCGGCATCTGGAAATTGAAGATGGCCGAAAGGTAGGCACTCTTTTCAGCATCCAATTCAGACTTGTTGGCATCCTCTTTCACGATAAGGCGGTCGATGATGTCGGCATCCACGCGGGTGAAACGGCTCTTTTCAAACTTGCGTTCCAACATGGAGACGATGGGAGTGTCCAGTTGCCCGTCGAGCAGCAATACGCTGTAGCCTTTGTTCTTGGCTGCTTCGATGTGGCTGTACTGGGCTTCCTTGTTCTGGGCATACAGGTAAATCAGATTACCGTCCTTGTCCGTCTGATTGTCCTTGATGAGTTGCTGGTATTCTTCGAACGTGAAGTATTTACCGTCACAATCCTTAAAGAGGGCGAAGTTCTTGGCCTTGTCGTAGAAGTCGTCCTGTGTCAGCATACCGTAGTTGATGAAGATCTTGATGTCGTCCCATTTCTGCTCGAATTCCTTGCGGTCGTTCTTGAACAGGCTTTGCAGGCGGTCGCTCACTTTCTTCGTGATGTAGCTGGAAATCTTCTTCACGTTGCTGTCGCTTTGCAGGTAGCTGCGGCTGACGTTCAACGGGATGTCCGGTGAGTCGATGACTCCGTGGAGCAAAGTGAGGAAGTCAGGCACGATGCCTTCCACGCTGTCCGTTACGTACACTTGGTTGCAGTACAACTGAATCTTGTTACGTTGCAGTTCGATGTTGTTCTTGATTTTGGGGAAATAGAGCACGCCCGTCAGGTTGAACGGATAGTCCACGTTCAGATGAATCCAGAACAGAGGCTCGTCGCTCATCGGGTACAGTTCGCGATAGAACTCCTTGTAGTCCTCGTCTTTCAGATCCGACGGTTTCTTGGTCCATATCGGGGTGGTGTTGTTGATGACGTTGTCCTCTTCCGTATCCACCTGCTTGCCGTCTTTCCATTCCGTTTTTTTGCCGAAGGCTACAGGTACGGACAAGAAACGGCAGTACTTGCGAAGCAACTCCTCAATCTTGTTCTTTTCCAAGAACTCTTTGCAATCGTCGTCGATGTACATGATGATGTCCGTTCCGCGGTCGGTTTTTTCTGTTTCTTCTATTTCATAGGAAGGACTTCCGTCACAGCTCCATTTTACGGCCTTTGCTCCTTCTTGGTAACTTTTGGTCACGATTTCCACTTTCTTGCTCACCATGAACGAAGAGTAGAAACCCAAGCCGAAGTGTCCGATGATGGCATTGGCATCGTCTTTATATTTATCCAAGAAGTCATTGGCGCCGGAGAACGCGATTTGGTTGATGTACTTGTCTATTTCTTCTTCTGTCATACCCAGTCCCCGGTCGCTCACCGTGATGGTACCGTTGTCCTTGTCCACTTTGACACAGACTTTCAGTTCGCCCGTTTCGCCCTTGAAGTCTCCTTTGTTGGCCAATGTTTTCAATTTCTGCGTGGCGTCTACGGCGTTCGACACGATTTCACGGATAAAGATTTCATGATCGCTGTACAAGAACTTTTTGATGACGGGGAATATGTTCTCGGTCGTTACCCCAATGTTTCCTTTTTGCATGATATTTATTGCTTTTATTGTATGAAATTATCTTCTGTTCGGCTTTTTAAAAGCCATTGATGAAGAAACAAAAAAAGTGCCAGACGAAAACATCGTCCGGCACTTTAACATATATTTATTGTTATTCTTGGGCAAGGCCATGCGTGATCCGGAGTTTGTCTCCCTCGGCGGCACGTACGGCCAGGATTTCGCCTTCCTGTAGTTCGTCATTGATGACCAGTTCGCAGATGGCATCCTCCAGATAAGTCTGCAAGGCACGTTTCAACGGACGCGCGCCATATTGTACGTCGTATCCTTTGCGGGCAAGGAACTCCTTGGCATCCTCTTCCGTTTCCAGCGTATAGCCCATTTCCTTCACACGCTTTACGATGGGTTTAAGCTCGATGTCCACGATACGTTTGATGGCTTCCAAGTCCAGTTGGTCGAAATTGATAATGTCATCCAGACGGTTCAGGAATTCCGGAGCGAACTGTTTGTGCAACGCCTTCTGGATGACTTCGCGGCTGTATTGCTTGTCGGCTGCCGACGTGTCCGGGCGGCTGAACCCGATGCCCTTGCCGAAATCTTTCAACTGGCGCGTTCCGCAGTTCGATGTCATGATGATGACCGTGTTCTTGAAATCCACCGTCGTGCCGTTGCTGTCCGTCAGTCGTCCTTCGTCCATCACTTGCAACAAGATGTTGAACACGTCGCTATGTGCTTTTTCCAATTCGTCGAGGAGTAGGATGGAGTAGGGCTTGCGGCGCACTTTTTCCGTCAACTGTCCGCCTTCTTCATGTCCCACGTATCCCGGAGGAGCCCCCACCATACGGCTTACGGTGTGCTTCTCCATGTATTCGCTCATGTCGATGCGTATCAGGGCGTCGGCACTGCCAAACATGTATTCGGCCAGTTTTTTAGCCAAGTACGTCTTGCCCACTCCCGTAGGGCCGAGGAACATGAACGCCCCGATAGGCTTGTTCGGGTCTTTCAGTCCCACGCGGCCGCGCTGGATGGAGCGCACCAACTTGTCGATGGCCTCGTCCTGTCCGATGACTTCCCGTTTCAGGTTGACGGCCATGTCCTTCAGCTTGTGTCCTTCTGCCTCTCCCATGCGCTGTACGGGAATGCCCGTCATCATGGATACCACTTCGGCTATCTGGTCTTCGTCCACAGTGACCCGCTCGCGGCTGAGTTTCTCCTCCCATGCCGCTTTTATACGGTTCAGTTCCTCTTGCAAATTGGCTTCCTGGTCACGGTAGTCGGCGGCCAGTTCAAAATTTTGGTTCTTTACCGCCTCGTTCTTCAAGGCATGTACGGCGTCGATGCGCTTTTCCTGTTCCTCCATTTCTTTCGATACGGGAGAGTGGGTGATGTGTATGCGCGACCCGGCTTCGTCCAGGGCGTCGATGGCTTTGTCCGGGAAGCAACGGTCGGAAACGTAACGCTCCGTGAGCCGTACGCAGGCACGGATAGCCTCGGGCGTGTAGCGCACATTGTGATGGTCTTCGTAACGTTCCTTGATATTGTCCAGTATCTGTACGGTTTCCTCCGGAGTGGTCGGTTCCACCATGACTTTCTGGAAACGGCGTTCCAAAGCGCCGTCTTTTTCGATGCTTTTCCGGAATTCGTCTGTGGTCGTAGCCCCGATACACTGTATCTCTCCCCGTGCCAGTGCGGGTTTCAGCATATTGGCCGCGTCCATGCTGCCCGGTGCCGAACCGGCTCCGATAATCGTGTGAATCTCGTCGATGAAAAGAATCACGTCCGGATTCTTTTGCAGTTCGGTGAGGATGCTGCGGATGCGTTCTTCAAACTGCCCGCGATACTTCGTGCCGGCCACTACGGCCGCCATGTCCAAGGCTATCACGCGTTTGTCGAACAGGATGCGCGACACCTTTTTCTGTACGATGCGCAAGGCCAGTCCTTCCACGATGGCCGATTTGCCCACGCCTGGTTCACCTATTAATATAGGGTTGTTCTTTTTCCGTCGGCTCAGGATTTGCGACACGCGTTCTATTTCTTTTTCGCGGCCTACCACCGGATCCAGGATGCCTTCTTGGGCGGCGCGTGTCAGGTCGGTACCGAAATTGTCCAATACCGGCGTATTGTTGGCCGATTTCCTTTGCGGTTGCGCCGTTTGCGTGGTGGTGTTGCCCTGTTCGTTCATCGGGTTTCCCGCCGAGGATTTGTTTTCATATTCGTCCTCCTCGTCCTCGTCCGGAAAACCGAAGCCGGACTGTACGTCCGATTTCTCAGCTTTCTGGGTGAGCAGGTTCAGGATGTCTGTATAATGGATGCTGTTTTCTTCTAAGATACGGCATGCATTGTTGTCTTTTTCTTTCATAATGGCTAAAAGTATGTGTTCGGTGTCGGCCACCTGGGCCTTCAGCATGCGTGCTTCGAGCAAGCAAAGGCGCATGATTTTAGAGGCCTTCTCGTTTAAAATGATTTCATGGTCCGCGTCAGGCATTTCCTGCATGGCGGAACCTTGTATGGATTGCTCTGCGCGTAGTTTCACCGAGCGGAAGTCCAGATTGAGCAAGCGGAGGATTTGGATGGCCTTGCCTTCCCCGTCCCTGATCAACCCGAGTAATAGGTGTTCCGGAGCTACACATTCATTGTGCAGCCGTAGCGCCTCCTCCTTGCTGTAAATGAGAACCTCTGATATTTTAGGTGAAAATTGATTGTTCATGCTCTGCAAATTCCTCTGATTAATGACTCTACTGGCAAAATTAACTATATTATTGGAACTACAGTACAAAACGCATGCCAAAAAACGTCAGGGCGCATTAAGTTTTTCTAAAAATAGTAAGGTTCTTCACAAAATGAGAACTCATATCATCATTTAATCGAGTGAGCAATTTCTCTATTGAGCCTAAGGTAGCGAGATATGGGCGTGATGCACCAGAACCTATTAAGAAATTGATATTTGCAGATTGAATATAATATGTTAATTCCTTGATGTTCATAATTTGACAATCCTAATTTATATTATTCATGTTTCTTATAATTCTCTACCTGCTCCAGAACTTTTTGGAAGACTTCTTCATCCCATTGAGGAGGATAATCCTCTTTGTAGAGAAGATAGGTAAGCTGGCTGGCGAGTTTGCTTTTTAGGTTGTCGTTATTTAGCCAATCGGCATAAACCGCGGTATCATCAATCAGTGTCTTGATTTTCTTTGCCAACTCAATACAACGCTCATTCGCATACTCAAAACCATGTTTGTCCCGCACCTCGACAAGTACATCGAAGAAAGCTTTCTCCTCGAAAGTGATACCCAAAACCTTGAATTTCTCGCTATCAGCTTTAAGCTCTTTCAGAATGTCCATCAACTTGTCCGACAACCCATTGATTTTGTATGAAACAATGTCACATACATCATTCACTACGTTTTGTGTTACTTCATTGGTGAATGTTAACTTGTCTCTTGTATTATAGGCATCTATTGTATCTTCAAGCATCTTCTGGAAATGTTCGGCTTGTATCTTGTTTGTCCGGCTGTATGCTCTGATCGCTTTGGCTACGAGTTTGCAGAGAATTTGGAACTTAGTGAATGGCATCTTTATATCTTCCACCTCTTTGGCGAATGAGTCGCTGAAAATATTTTCTTCAACACCTTCATTCATTACTCGTTCCACCCCGCTCGCAAGAATTGCTTCCTGAACCATCTGTTCCACATGCCTGTTCATGCTTTCCGTGTCGTGCTCTGCGGCAGTCATTTTATTCACGTAAGAGCAGATTCCCATGAAGCATTGACTCCATGCTACCTCTTTTTCTGTCAGAATACCGGCAGGGTTACAGATATTATAAGCAGAACGCAGGCGTTTGACATGTTCCTTGAAAAGTTTGAGGAAAGAAACCTCACCTTTCCGTTCAACATTGTTGGCAAGGATATATTCAGCCGCTTCCTGAATGAACTGAAGTCGGGCAAGGTCATTATTCCCGAAAAAACGGTCGAATACCAATCCAGACAATCGCTCTTGCAAAAGTTGCAGTTCATTCCGCAATACTTCATGTGCAACCTCCAAATCTTCCCGTGACCCAACTTCGCCACCATATTTTTTCATGGCCTTTTTCATCTCCTCGCGAATACCTATGTAGTCAATGATAAAACCACACTCTTTTGTGCCGAATTTACGATTTACACGCGAAATAGTCTGAATAAGCGTATGTTTAGATAGCGGTTTGTCATTATAGAGCATCGTCAGGCAAGGCACATCGAATCCCGTAATCCACATATCTACATTGATAGAAATATGGAAATTCGATTTCTCCGATTTGAATTCTGCATCAAGGAATTTACGATATTCTTTGTCTCCAAGCAGATTGTAAAGTTCCTTTTCGTCGTCCTTATCCCTGGTCATAACCATATTGACAAATGCGATGTCATGTAGCTTGTCCTTTTCGTCTGTTGTCAATAAAAGTTCGTTCAATGCTTTCTTCTTCTCGAACCAATTTGGCTGTATCTCCCGCATGATTTTATATAGCCTGAATGCTATCTTACGGTCTGCACAAGTAATCATGGCCTTTTGCAGACGGTCGGTTGTCTCTGTTCGGCGTTTATAGTCGTCGATAATATCTTTGGCCACCCGACGCAACACATCTTCATCACCGATAATCACCTCCATACTTGACATAGCGGCCTTACTCTTGGCAATATCTTCCGGCGTTGCCCCTTCGTTTGCGCATAGGCGGTAATACTCTTCTACTCTCTCTGCCTGTTCTTTATTGAGGAACACACGAGCCAATCGAGGGTCATATTTAATTGGGACAGTGATGTCGTCATCCTCCGACTCCTTCATCGTATATTGGTCTACGACCTTTCCAAATACATGTATGGTTTCGTCAATGGGAGTTCCAGTAAAACCAACATAGGTAGCATTCGGCAACGCATCCCGCAAATATTTAGCAAATCCGTATGTGATCTTCGCTCCAATCCTATCGGCTTCTCCTTCGGTTTGTATGGATAGTTTCGATCCGAGATTGTTCTGAGAACGATGGGCTTCATCACTTAGGCAAATGACATTGGAGCGTTCTGTCAGCAATCCTGTGGTTTCTGCAAATTTCTGGATAGTCGTGATATAGACACCTCCGGTTTTACGCGTGCTCATCTCTTCTGCAAGTTCTTTCCTTGTCTCAAAGACTTTTACAGCTTCATCTTCAAGATACTGCTTCGAGCGGCAGAACAGTTTTCCACTTTGTGTCTCCAAATCCTCACGATCTACTATGATAAGAATAGTTGGACTACCCAGTTGCTTTCTGCATCGTAAAACCAGTTGACGTGCAAGGAACAGCATGGTATAAGTTTTTCCACATCCTGTGGCTCCGAAATATGTACCACCTTTACCATCACCTCCGACAGAACGCAAATGATTCAGGATATGGTCTCGCAGTTTACGTGTAGCGAAGAACTGCGGATAGCGACATACGATTTCAGTCGTGTCATCTTCTTTTGTCGGATCTGGGAAATAGACATAATCCCGTAATATTTCCAATATGCGTTCCGGTGAAAGTGCTCCACGAATGAGTGTACGAAGCGTGTCCAGTCCCTTTCCTGCTTTATCCTCATTTTCAATCTTTTTCCATTCATAGAAAAATTCAAATGGCGTGTATGTCGTACCCAAGGCATTCTTTGCTCCGTCACTAATTACTGCCAATGCGCAATATTTCAGCAATGCCGGAATATCCCGCATGTAGCGTGTACAAATTTGCGTATGGGCATCGCGTATCGTGGCATTCTGCTTAGTCGGATTTTTCAATTCGATGATGCAGACGGGTATGCCATTTATAAAAAGCAGAATGTCAGGGCGACGATTCTCACGACCTTGTTCCATGACAAACTGATTGACGCAACGGAAAATATTATGGTCGGGATGCTCGAAGTCAATGTACTCCATGCGGAACGGATTATCCCGACTATCACTATATGCAAAGTCGTAACCGTCACGATAGAGTAAAAAAGCATTCCGAAGGGCGTAATAGTCATTCTGTCCACCTGTATTACGCAGATTGGCGACAATGCAGTCTATCTCGGAGGTAGTCAAATTCTTGTCCTTGTATTGAACGGCGAGAAAATTCCTTAAATCCTCTTCAATGAGTGGATCTGTATATTTACGGTGAATGTCATCACCAAATGTATATTGCCAATGTGACTCGCGAAGAAGTTCGATAGTTGCTTCCTCGAATTGACTTTCATAATATTTCCCTTTGTTTGTCATAATCGCTACTATTTAAGAATGTATGACATGTTGAAGCAATGCCGGACATACTTCGTGCGAAAGTTTGTCTGCTTCTTCGGCTATTTGTCTGGCTTCGTTAGCGCATTTGTAGATATTGACAATCGCTTGTTGAATATCAGGTGGAGGTAAGGGAATCTTACAGCGTTTCATATCTTCAAATGAAAATGCTTCACGCGCACTTCCCCACGAATTAAAACGGGCATACCGATCGAATTCTGGTCGACAAAACCATAGATATAAGAATTCTGGAAGAATCCGTTTATCATTATTGATAGCAAATGTTATATATGATGATGAAACAATGTGGTTATTGCTATTTTGGTTTAGTGCCAATGTGATTTTTTCTCCATTACGAGATGTAATCGTTACATAGCAAAAAGTATTAGGCTTGAAAATTTTATATGGAGCCAATTTAACTCCATCCATATTTGCTTTGGTTTCTATAATCTTCTTCTCTATGCTAATCCCTCTCACATCATTAAGACCATATGTTTCATTAGAATTCCTTTCATCGTATTCTTCAATGTACGGTCCAATCTCCTGCAAAGGGTATTTATGCTTCAATTCCTGAATATAGCTTTGGCAGACTTGCATAAGCGGGGCTGCCTTAGCCTCGTTTTGTTCTTTGATTTCCCTAAATGCTTTCCACGCATTCACCACTTTCTGCTGTTCGTCTGGAGATGGTAGTGGAATAAGTAATTCACTCAATTTACGCAGATTGTATTCTGCTCTTTGACTACCGAAATTATCATAATCCACATATCTGTAAAATTCACTTCGTCTGAGATAGAGAGTTAAAAACTCCGCAGATAATTTGGATTGGTATTTCTCTTTTATGTAAAATACTTGATACAGATGAGAAACAATACACATGTTTCCTGTTCTATAAGCCAAAGAACCTATATTCAATCTTGATGGATTATAGACTATATCGCCATGTCTAACAACCTTATAAGGCTTTAGATTAATGTTATCAGTGAGAGCCTTAGTCGGTTGAAACTCACCATCGCTGTTCACTCCTTCAATAAGGTCAATGCCATATTTGAGTGAAGAATTGTTTTCACGTCTTTGGGAAATATAATCTCCGAGTCTAACCCATTTTACATTACCAGCCTTCATATCACTCCTCCTTTCCGTGTTGTTCCAAGAAGAAACGTTTTTGCTGTTCTATCTCCCGGCTCAGTTCTTCTTCAGTCGGCATATATGCCATATATTTAGCTGCAAACAGTTGTTCGCTACCATTAAGGACAGAATATTTAGCCATCACCTTATCGGTCTCAGTGCAAAGCAATATACCTATGGTTGGGTTGTCATTCTCATCTTTTACAAGGTCATCATACATCCGTATATACATGTCCAATTGTCCCACATCCGCATGTGTCAGAGGATGTGTTTTCAATTCAAACAGCACATAACGCTTGAGCTTGATGTTATAGAATACGAGGTCAATGTAAAAATCACCGGTATCTGTTGAAATATGTTTCTGTCTGTCGACAAAAGCGAACCCGCGTCCTAATTCCATGATAAATTGTTGCAGATGGTCTATTAAGGCTTGTTCCAATTGGCTCTCGTCATATTTGCTATCCTTGCGGAAGCCCAAAAACTCGGCAACCACCGGACTCTTTATATACTCCAATGGATCATTGGCTTCAATATCGGGAGATGGTAAAGCCAATCCTTCTCTTATACAAGCCATACGGCGGCCATAGTATTGTGTACCGATATTCCGACGAAGAGTTCTTGAACTCCACATCTGTTCCGATGCCTCTTTCGCATACCACTCCCTGGCCTTAGGGTCTGCAACTTGTATAATTGTGCGGAAATGCGTCCATGTCAAATTGTGAACGCACGCGTTCACAATTTCCAAATCACTGAAACACAGATAAAATTGACGAAAGTAATCCAGATTTCGCTTGCTGAACGTATTGCCGTATTTAGGCATCAACTGTTCTGCCAATGTTTTAATCAACCGAGTACCATACTGCGCACGAGCTTCTCCATGCTGTTCTTCTTCCACTATACGACGCCCGATATGCCAATAGGTAAGTACCGCAATTTGATTGGCTGTCGTGTATGCTTGTTTACGACCTTGTTCTATGATGTTCCGAATGTCATTATAGAGTTTATCGGTTGTTATGTTATGATGTTGCAACTTATTCTTTTCCATACCCTAAAGTTTTGAAAGCGTTTACGAGTTCCGTTTCGTTTGCATCCCATCTTTTCTTCAGCGCATCAAATTTATGACTCATTTCGGAAAGAGCAGACTGATAGTCTATTTCCGTATCTCGATCTACAAACTCAATGTATCTGGAGGGTACGAGGGAATATCCCTTTTCCTGAATTTCGTCACGATGCGCAGCATAGTACAATTCCGGCTCGGCATATTCTGCAAAATTTTCGGTTTGCCAGTTGAAATATATTTGACGCACTCTGTTTATTTCCGCTTCTGCCAGACGGACATATTTTTTCTCGTATATATTACTGTTCCAAGTCCGCAAGTCGATGAACAGAATCTCACCTGCGCGGTTACGAAGTTGCCTTCCATGCCATGGTCCGCCTTTCTTGTTGTTGTTCAATATCCAAAGAGTGACGGATATATCGGTAGAATAGAACATGTTTCGTGGCAAAACGATAATAGCCTCCACTTTGTCGCTTTCGATTAGCTGTTTACGTATTTCCTGCGTATCGCTGTCATCCAAAGCTCCGTTAGCAAGTAGGAAACCCGCTATTCCACGACTGACATTCAATTTGTTAAGAATATGAAGAATCCACGCATAGTTGGCATTGCTGGTAGGAGGCACTCCATAGCCTTGCCACCGGGGATCGGTTTCAAAACCTCCGTATTCGGCATATTTCTTCAAATTGAACGGCGGATTCGCCATGATATAATCAAACTTGAGTTCCTTATGCTGGTCTTCGGAAAATGTAGACACGGCTCTTTCGCCCAAATGGTAGGAGATGCCTCGGATAGCCAAGTTCATCTTCGCAAGACGATAGGTTGCCGGTTCTGATTCTTGCCCATACACATTGACGGCTTTCGTATTTCCGCCGTGAGCCTCTATGAACTTTGCAGCTTGAACAAACATACCTCCAGAACCACAACAAGGGTCATAGACAGTCCCATCAAAAGGTTCAATAAGTGAGGCGATAAGCTCTACGATAGAGTGTGGCGTATAAAATTCTCCTTCCTCTTTATCTGCGTTGATGGAAAAAGCCTGCAAAAAATACTCATATACACGTCCTATAAGGTCGTGGTCATTGAATTTCTGTGGGTCTATCTTGTTTATTTCATCCACTACGCTTTTCAGAACTCCTGGTTCAAGGGCTGTTTTCGTGAAAATCTGCTGCGGAAGAGCATTCTTCAATTTAGGTTCGTTGTCGTCCAGAGTTTTTATAGCCGTATCGAAAGCGATAGCCATACCGGTAGGCGATGTGAGAATCAGCTCGTCCCAAAATGTTTCATCTGTTAGAAAAAACACTCCGTCCTGCATATATTGATTGGGACGAGACAATTGCAGTTCAATGAAATCCGTATCATTAATGCCCTGCACTTCCACTATCTCATGTCTGATTTTCTCCTTTTGCTGTTTGAACCGTTCTCCTATGAATTTCAAAAATACAAGGGTCAACAGCAAGTCGCGTTTGTCTGTCATGGCTGCACGCCCACGCAGACTGTTACGACAATTGAAAAGTATCGTTTCCAGGGTTTCTTCCTTTACCGGTTTATTCTGTTTCTTAGCCATTTTACTATTTTATCAATTCAGTATTCAACTTAAAAGCATTTGCATCAATTCCCATTTGGTAAATCTTAATATCAGGATTAAGCTTTCGTGCAACGCTTATTATTTTTGATTTCTCATCTGTATCCATATTAATTCCCAGATAAACAGACTCAAAGCACTCTCCTCCGATTTCAGAAAAAGCTCGAACCTCTTTCCAATCAATCGGTCCCTTATCATCATTTTGCCTCGGCAATAAACTCATATATGTCGGCCAAGGGTCTAAAATAAACAGTCTGACCTCTTGTTCATGTTCCCAAGCCTTTGCCTTTGTGGACAACTGATAATGGAAAAAATCTTTTGCATCCCTGAAATAATCAGGCTTCTCTACAATATCCTTATATTGTACTTTCACCACAGAACAACTAATCATGATTTTTCCATATATTCTCGAAAGATACTTTTGGGCTTTCTCCATATCCAGACCAACACAGATGCCTTTGTGCTTGCTATAATAGCTCCACATCAAGATTGAATCATGTATTTTGGAGAGGCTACATATCCACACCTCTTCTCTGGTTCTACGAAATGGATCTCTTCTCAATTCTTCAATTATTTCCGGAGTCCATCCACCACAGGCTTCTTTCGGAACATTAGAAAAATCAATTAACGATGGGTGACAATCAAACGGGTCGTTCAACTGCGTAGCATTGGTAAATTGAAGATTACTATGATATAGCATCATCAATCCACCGTTAAAATCCAGATATTTATATAATTTGACTGCTCCCATAAATTTATTATTCCGTTCTCAACAAGTCATCCACAGTTACACCCAATACTTTGGATATTTGAATTAACGTCTCCACATTGGGTTGTGTTGTATTGGTAACCCATTTGGAGATTATGGCAGGATCTTTATCCAATTGTTCTGAGAGCCATTTATTGCTTTTATTTTTCTCTGCGAGAACGACTTTGATTCTGTTCAGTAATTTACGTTCCATGTTTATATGCCTATTCAATATGATTACAAAGGTACAAATTATCTAGGAATATATTTGATTCAAAAGGTTATATATTGTAGGAAAAGCACAAAAAAGTGATTAAAACATCAATTTTAGAAACATAAATTTATGGCGTATACTCTGTTTGGAGTAAGGAAGACCATATTTTACTCCAATATATAGGGGAGGGATTATTTTTGAATATTATAGCTTTGTGGGAACTTTACGGTATCAAATTAACGCACAAATAACACTTGACAGTTATATATCAGATAGATATAAATTGCACTTCGGTTCAAGCGTGGAACTGCAAGCCACACTTAACTTGAAGGTTGTAGGAAGCCTTTGACGCAGATGTAACAATAGCAGCCCACGCTATAGCGTAAGAACCACTATGCTATCCCTTGCGTCAATTTGAAAATTTCCTACGTTTTCAAGTACAAGATAAGCATAACGCTTCTTCTTCTTTCTTATGTCTTGGATAGAGTTGCCCTCCATCCGACTACAAAAGTACAAAAAAGTTGTAATAAAAGCCTTATAATGGGCAAATTATTGTGACTTAGGAAGTTGATTTTATAATTTCATTCCTCGATTTTGTCTTTTGCTTGTTGGTAAACCTAACGCTTTCATAAATTCGTCTTTCTTTTGCCTGAACCAACTAATGTGTGAAACGCCATCGATTTTAAGGTCTTCTTCGGCTGCGGTTGTGGCATCCGTCTTACGGATTGGACTTGCGATTTTTTCTCTGCCTGTTTTGCTCGGTTTCTGTAGCGTAGATAATCGTTCAAATCTTTATGTTCGGCATAGTGTTTACTCATATCCCGAAGCCTGTCACCGAACATCTTTTTCAGATTTTCATAGTCTGTCTGTCCTGCTCGGTCGTTGTCAGGGAAACATCCGATTCGGGAATATGGGCATGAGGATGGAGAACAAGTTTGGTGGTGATTTTTATTAGTTTTCATGGAGATTTGTTTATTATGTTTGGGTTGCAACCGACAATGTTACCCTATAGCATGTGAAACCGCCCGTATACATTCTGCGCCATATGATTTTCCGTTCTGCTGCAAACGATTCTTCAATCTTCTGAGAACGATTTTCGGAGGTGCTGACTCCGTCTTACAGACTCTTCCCTGCTGAAAACGGGATAAAGGGAAAGTACGGATGTTTTCCGGATTTATATCCTTACTGTCCCACCTCCCACAAACAGTTTTTCTCCCGAAAAGGTTCGCTTCCTTCAGACTTCTTCTGTACCAACGTTTTAAGGTGAACTTTCTACCGTACAATCCTTCACCGGGATTTCACCGGAAAACGGGTTGTCCGCATGAAACTGTTTTTAATGAATTTGCAGTTGCATTGATTTTCAATGCGTTACGGTGAAGGGCTTGACAAAGGCTTTTTCATGTCGTATATTTGCAGGGGAAAAACATAACAGAAAAAACAAAGCCTATGGACTTCAAGAAAATCGCGCATGCCGCCGTCTGTCGGTGGAATGAAAAACGTCGTACGGACAAAACGTCGGATACCCATCGTACTTCCTTACCGGAGGCCGCACCCGCTGTCCGTGAGGCAGTATCCCCAAAAGCTGCCAACCTCGAGTCCGCCCTCGGCGGCTTCCTCGCCGAATGCTATGAGTTCCGCTTCAACGTGCTCACCGAAGCCACGGAATTCCGTAGCAAATCAGATAAAGAAAACGGGACCTTCCGGCCCGCCACGGAACGGGATCTGAATGCCATCTGCCTCGAGGCACACCGCCACGGCATTGACTGTTGGGACCGAGATGTAGCACGCATGGTGCACTCTGCCGATGTACGGGAATACCATCCCTTCCGGCAGTATTTCCAACGCCTCCCGGCATGGGACGGACGCGACCGCCTGCACGACTTGGCCGCCCGCGTCTCGGACAGTCCCTTGTGGATACAGGCCTTCCACCGGTGGATGCTCGGACTGGCCGCGCAATGGGCCGGACTCTCCGACGGGCTGCATGCACACAGCACCGCGCCCCTGCTCGTCAGCGACGAACAAGGACTGGGAAAGTCCACCTTCTGCCGCGCCCTGCTGCCACCGCAGTTGCAGGCCTACTACACCGACAGCGTGGACCTCGCGCGTCCCGACAAGGTGGAACGACAGCTCACCGAGATGGGTCTGCTGAACCTGGATGAGTTCGACCGCATACCCGAGAAGAAACACCCGCTCCTGAAGAACCTCATGCAGC